>ERZ824488.109-NODE-109-length-109174-cov-7.525051_pt1 | contig 109174 bp, 96 predicted proteins | sample MGYA00519936_ERZ824488 | MGnify/ENA primary metagenome ERZ824488 (study PRJEB31778, sample SAMEA3449153) | human gut metagenome | biome: human gut; feature: human-associated habitat; material: faeces | place: United Kingdom | collected 2010/2012 ...
GATTTTTCAAACACGCTCTAGCATGTTCAAAATGTCTGCGCAGCGTGCAGGCATTTTGGAATTGTCAGGCGGAGAATCCTGGAGGCAGGATTCTTTTTATTTCAGATTTTTGCAAGCTGCTGCAAGGCTTTGCGGGAAATAAGCTCACCATGTTCCTTTAAATGAGCTTCTCCGGCAGCAGTAAAAGCGCGTCCGCTGCCGTATTCTGAAAGAATATTGCATACTTTATTGAATTCTTCTGCTGTGCAGGAGGATTGATGTACAATCAGCTGGTAAAGGGAATTCTCATCCTTGTAAAGGGTATTGATGCCTTTATAGAAGCCATCCAGTCCATGTGCGGCAGCAATGACATCATCCAGAGTATGGAAAGTATAGAGCCGTATCAGGTTTACCGAAACCTTCCGGGTATTGGAAACAGATTCAGAAGCTTCCGTACTTCTGGAAGTCCTGGAAGCTCCAGATTCTTTGACCTCCTTGTTACTGGAAGAAGCTCCCTGAGAGGCTGCTTTCTGTGTCTCCTCATATAATTTCTGGAAGATATCGATGATATTATCAGCACCATCGAAATGAAGGGTATCTTGCTTGGTTTTTTTATATGGTGAAAATTTGGAGAAACGAGTGTCAAGTTCTTCGGGATCCTCTACCTTGGTGACAATCAGAATGACACTTTCACCGTTTACGGGAATTGCCTCGATCATCAGCGGGATGTTATCAGCCAAATTCAATCTGAGCCTGCTGCATCATTTCACGGAAAAGCTTCTTGGCTTTATCTGTGCCGTAGGCAAGCTCGCTGATACGGATCTGGTGGCTGTCCAGATCTTCCTTTGTAAGAGTACAGCGGATTTGATTGTCACTGATTTTTTCTATTTTCATATGATCACATCCTGTTCTTGGAAATAGTGTTTATTATTAAAAGATTACCATAATCAGTTGTTAATGCTCACTTCGCGAATAACAACACACTTCGCGATGCACAGAAATCATACATTCGCATGATTTCGCGCCGGGTTCCCCAGGTTTTCTGTGAACTATATTCACAAAAATACCTTGCGGAACACTACCAGTGAACAGTAACAATCAGCTATCTTGATTCCTCATTGTATAATATATGTTTCAAAAGTGCAATAGGAAAAAAACAGGTAATTTCAGTTTGCAAATTTCAGTTGCAACTTATTAAATTTTTCGAAACAGAATGGAAAAAAAGAATAAACTGGTCAAAATCTATTGCATAATGGAAAATGAATCCGTATAATGGGGAACAAGAAAAAAGAAATGGATCTGTGACTCACAAGCAATTGAGAACAGAGATAACACAGATTCGTATTAAATATTAACATTAACATCTATTTTTTCTAAAAACAGCGTCGATTTATCATGCAGCGTATCAGCTGGGGCGGTGTTTGCATTCCCTGAAGATGAAATGAGCTCACATTCCGTCTCTTTTTTCTGCAAAATGATTCAGGTGTTTTCTGAATCCATAAAGGAGGAAAGGAGGTTAGGACACGAAGCGTATATCACGATCAGGAAAGGAAGAATCCTGCAGATCGCTGGAGGGTGAGCTGAATCAGTATGAAGAACTGGGAATTGCTCTTTATCTGGAAGGGCTGCCCAGTGATGCCAGAGCCATTGCAAAAGCCTGTCAGATTGCAGATGGCGGAGGATATATGCGGGATTATACAGAGGACGAGAATGGGCATATAGCCCGTGTGGATTTCGATTTTGTAATCGATGATCAGCAGTTGTAAGCCATGAATATTCAGTACATACCGGAATTTCTTCAAGACCAGCAGTTTCCCCCTACTCATGCTTTGGCAGGAAGAAATTTCCGGTGCTGCTGATTGCAGGAATGATTCTAGTACATCGAATATTAAGTAACTGCCATATTGACTTGTCTGATTTTTCATCTGCTGCGTTGTCGTCGGTCGCCGTAGCCACCGCTACGCCTCCTTCCTCCGCCTTGCATATGAAGAAATCATCCTGCGTCAATATAGCAGATACTTAATTTTCACTGTACTAGGTACGGGTGGTCAGGCATGTATGAAACGGGAAAGCCCTGCATATAGTAGCCTTGAGAGAAGGGCAGGAGCGATGAATTTGGCTGATTACAGACGGTTTGTCTCCTACATTTATGCATACAGAAACGGAAAAAAAGAAAAGAATACGGGCTTTGCAAAAGTGGAAGCCAGAAAGAGAAATTTAAGGATAAGCATTCAGCTGGAAGCCCCTGAAAATCGGGAGACCAGTTTGGATGCTTATGGTTTTATAAGGAAAGGGGAAAAAAACTTCGGGATTTTTCTTGGGGAGATGCAAAAATCTTCCGGGCCCCTCTATTTTCTGAAGGTGGAAACCGACACCGATAACATAAAAGAAAGCGGCCATAGCCTGAATCAGTTCTCCGGTCTCTGGATCAAAGGAGAAGCAGGGGAGAATTACATTACGATCTGGAATGACGAGCCGGTGAAGCGGATGGATCTGGAAATTGAGATGGAAGAGGAGGAGCAGGAACGCATAGAGCCTGTTCCAGCAGAACCAGAAGTGGAGTTTGAGAAGCCCCTCAACGGCGTCCGGGCACAGGAAGCGGAGCTCATCGCGGGGCTGGAGGCTTCTGAGACGGATCTTCCAGAAACGGATCTGGAGCCCGACGAGGCCTGTGTACCGGAAGAAATCATGTCAGATCCGGCTGCAGGCGAGTCTCCAAATGATCGGGAGCAGGAAGTAAAAGCTTCGGGGGAGACAGGTCAGGAGGCCGTACAGAATCAGGCATCAGATCAAGAAAAAAAAGACGCTTCCTGCGAGGTGGACGAAACTGCGGTCGAGCAGGCATCAGAACCAGAGCCGCCGGCAGTTAAGCTTACAGCTTCGGACACTGTATACACGGAGCGTTACGCCAGTCTCTGGGAGCGTCTCTCACCGGCGTACGCCCACCGAAATCCCTTCCAGGATGGCGAAGCCATTGATGCCATACTGATCTCGCCGCGCGAGCTGCATTTCTTCTGCTGTAAAGGCTGGAGCGCCGCGAAAAACAGCTTCATCTACCACGGCTACTACAACTTCCACCATCTTCTTTTCGGAAAAAACGCCGATGGCACTTTCTTCCTCGCAGTTCCCGGCACTTACTCGCCCCAGGAGCAGCGAATGGCCGTCTCCTTTGGCTTTCCCCTTTTTAAGGAAAGCCAGGATAAGGCTCCGGCCTGCCGCCGTGGCTACTGGTGCCGTCTGCTTTAAAACTTTGATTTTCTCGATATTCAGAAAGCACCCTCCGGTCTGACGTAAGCCCCTTTAAGCTTCGAAGGGAAAGGCGGCTAGCCTGTCCCTTCGAAATTTTACTCAATCCCCCTGACTTCCACCACCGGAATTTTTTCTCTAAGAATCGCTGCAAACCTCTCCAGCTCCTCGCGGCTATAGCTGCTGTAGTTTCCAGGTTTTAAGATATGCTCCGAGTCGCGGTAAGCCTGAAGATAATAGCGTCTGGCACCAGCCAGCCAGTCCCGGATCGCCACAAAATCTTCCTGTTCATGCAGTTCCCGCACAACGGTGGTGCGAAATTCATAATCAAGATTCCCCTCCATCAGAAAAGCGGCAGTTTCCTCCACAACAGCCAGCAGTTTTTCACTGGAATTTCCCGCGAGCCGTGCATAGTGTTCCCGGGAGCTCTTGATATCCATGGCCACATAGTCGATGAGCTTTTCTTCGGCAAGCTTCCGGACAATGGCCGGATGCGTGCCGTTGGTGTCGAGCTTGACGAGATAGCCCAGCTCCTTGATGGAGCGGATCAACTCCGGAAGCTCCGGTTCCAGGGTGGGTTCGCCGCCGGTGATACAGACGCCGTCCAGCACCCGCCGCCTTTTTTTCAGGAAGGCGAGGACGTCATCCTCCGGAATCACCGGTTCTTCATCCGGACGGAGAACCAGACCAGCGTTCTGGCAGAAGGGACAGCGGAAATTGCAGCCGCCAAGAAAGATCGTCGCGGCAGTATAGCCGGGATAATCCAGCAGAGTTAAAGTTTGAAATCCATGTATCTTCATAATCACAGAATCCTGCCGCCAAAGTGTTTTGAAAACAGGAGTTTCCTTTCTAAAAAAATATATAGTCCATTCAGGTTTGTATTTGATCCTTACTGGTGAGTTCGAGTAATTCCAGTATACCCCCTTTCCTCAAAAACGCAATGCATCAGACCAAAACTTTCTTCCCCTGCTTGCCATCCCTCCTATTTCCGTTTATACTTGACACCAGAAAAACATTTCACCGAAAGGCATTTTTATGACAGAAATACAAAACACAGATGAAACATACATGCGGGAGGCCCTGAAGCAGGCGAAAAAAGCCCTGGCCCTTGGGGAGGTGCCCATCGGCTGCGTCATCGTCCATGAGGGGAAAATCATCGCCCGGGGTTACAACCGCCGTAATACAGACCAGAGCACCCTTTCCCACGCTGAGATCACGGCCATCCGAAAGGCAGGAAAAGTCTTAAAAGACTGGCGGCTGGAGGGCTGCACCCTCTATGTGACGCTGGAACCCTGCCAGATGTGCGCCGGAGCCATTGTCCAGGCGAGGATTCCGCGGGTGGTCATGGGAAGCATGAACCCGAAAGCGGGCTGCGCGGGTTCCATCATTAACTTACTGGAAATGAAAGCCTTTAACCATCAGGTGGAGGTCACAAGGGACGTGCTTCGGGAGGAGTGCAGCGCGATTCTTCAGACTTTTTTCAGTGAAATGCGGGAAAAACAGCGGGCGAAACGCGCTCCGGGCACACTGATCCGAAGTCTCCGGGGAGGCCTTCCGGGTTACACGATCGTGGAAGGCTCCGAGGAAAATGCTGAGGATATCCAGAAACTTATGGCCGGAAACGAAGAATATTTCCGTTTGGTAAAAGAAAAACTTCCCACCCTGGAAGGCGCCAGAGAAAGCTATACGATCCTGCCGCCGAACACAAGCCGTGAGCAGAAAATCTTCGCCGTTTTTTATAAGAAGGGAAAATGTACGGCAGTCCTCGATTTTATCCAGGGCTACCCGAAAGAATCTGTCGGTTTCATCGGCCTGTTCATGTTGGCCGCGGACTGCCAGGGCAAAGGCATCGGAAAGAAAATGTTCCGCCATATCCGTGAGGCCGCCGAGAAGGCTGGCCTTGAAAAACTCTGTCTGGGCTGCTATGCCGCCAACGAACCCGGCCGCATCTTCTGGGAAAAACAGGGCTTTCAGCTTGCAGAAATCCAGAAAAAAGACGGACAGAAACTGCTGGTGCTGGAACTTGCATTAAAAAACAGAAATACTGCTTTACACTGACAGAAAAACCTGTTACAATCCCATCTTTGACAGTTGGAAAGATAAAAAATGGCTATAAACCCAGTAAACATTCAAGGCTTTGCGGTACTTTTTTGAATTTTAATGTGTCAAACTCCCGATTGTCATCGATACGGAAAACGGCTTCATCCGCCTGAAACTGACCGTGGATCTGGCCCGGAAACTGAAGGCAGATTACTTTAAACTGGAGGATCTGAACGCCGAGACACTGGCCGGTGTTGTGAGCGAGACTGTAAAATTCAGTTGACAAGTACTTATTTTTCAGTTACAATAGTCCGGAATCAATTTTGTCATAAAGCTTCCGCGCAGCCGGAGAGTTAGCGGTGCTCTGAACCTGCAATCCGCTATAGCAGGGGTGATACCAATCCGAGGACTTTTCGTTGTGGGGCTGCCTTTTATAAGTGGCGTTGACGTCTGGGTCTTACGCAACAGGACTCTGTGAACCGTGTCAGGGTAGGAATACAGCAGCACTAAGCAGATACTCCTGTGTGACGTAAGGCAACCTGGGCTGAGCTGGCTGTAGGAGTAACGCCTGTGGCGTATTTTCGAAGTGCGGTGCGCGGATTAAAATATAAACCAACACAAAAAAGGGAGTAGCTGCCAGGCTGTTCCGTCAGGAGCAGAATGGTACATGATGGCGTCAGGACGATAGAAATATCCGCGTCATGTAAGCGATTAGCGAGACTTTTGTCTAAGACATACATTATGCTTAGGTAAAGGTCTTTTTTTGTACTCAAAATCCCTTTTTCACCACAAAACGGAGGAGAACTATGGAAGAACAGAATCAGAACTGGAAGGATGTTATTTACGAACAGGTTTCGGAAAAAGAAAACAAACCGAAGAAGAACAAAAGCAAAAAAATGAAGCACATGAAACTGGTTGTGGGAGCCGCCATCGCGGCAGGCGTCCTTGTGCCGGCGGTCTTTGGCTCCTTTTATCAGATTCAGGAGCAGGAACAGGCCGTGCTGGTGACTTTCGGTAAACCAAAAGCCGTGACGGAGACAGGTCTTCACTTCAAGCTTCCTTTTATTCAGGAGGTTCGGAAGGTGAACACCACAATCCAGGGTTTTCCGGTGGGCTACACCGAGGAAAACAACGAGATGGTGGAGGCGGAGAGCATCATGATTACCTCCGATTATAACTTTATCGACGTGGATTTCTTCGTGGAGTACCGGATTTCCGACCCGGTGGCCTATCTTTACGGATCGAGAGAGCCGGAGCAGATCCTGAGAAATATTTCTCAGAGCTGCATCCGAAACGTTATCGGAAGCTATGTGGTGGACGATGTCCTGACCACCGGAAAAAGTGAGATCCAGGCGAAGATCAAAGAGATGATCATGGCACAGCTGGAGCAGCAGGAGATCGGCCTCATGCTCACGAATATCACGATGCAGGACTCCGAGCCCCCGACAACAGAAGTGATGGAGGCCTTTAAAAAGGTAGAAACGGCCAAACAGGGCAAGGAGACGACCCTCAATAACGCGGAGAAATACCGGAGCGAGAAGCTTCCGGAGGCAGAAGCCGAGGCAGACCAGATAATCAAAAATGCCGAGGCCGCGAAACAAACCCGCATCAACGAGGCGGAAGGCCAGGTGGCCCGTTTCAACGCCATGTATGAAGAATACAGGAAAAATCCGGAGATCACGAAAGAGCGGATGTACTACGAAGCCATGGAGACGGTGCTTCCGGATGTGAAACTGGTGATCGACAGCGGCGACGGCGTAGAAAAAGTCCTTCCCCTGGAAAAATTTTCCGGTGGAGAGACCGTGACAGCCGATACAGAAGACAATAATGGAGGAGAATAAACATATGAAGAAGAAAATGGCAGCAGGCCTTGGAATTTTTACAGTCGGAGCGATCGCTCTGGCCTCGTCCCTGACGGTGGCCCAGCAGAACGAATATCAGCTGGTCCGTCAGTTTGGTAAGGTAAAACGAATCATTGAGGAGCCCGGCATTTACTTTAAAGTGCCCTTTGTGGAGTCGGTGTCCACCCTGCCGAAGGAGACGCTGATCTACGATCTGACGCCCTCGGACGTTATTACGAAGGACAAAAAGACGATGATCTGCGACAGCTACGTTTTATGGCGGATCGAGGATCCGCTCAAGTTTGCCCAGACCCTGAACTCCTCCCTCAGCAATGCGGAGAGCAGGCTGAATACCAGTGTATACAATGCCACAAAGAACGTGATCAGCAGTATGGATCAGGATCAGGTCATCAGCGGGAGAACAGGAAGCCTTTCCGAGAAGGTCATGGAAAACATCGGCACCAACATGGAACAGTACGGAATCGAGCTCCTTTCCTTTGAGACCAAACAGCTGGACCTTCCGAATGACAATAAGGAAGCGGTTTACGAGCGCATGATCTCCGAGCGGGAAAACATCGCCGCTACTTATACAGCGGAAGGAAACTCGGAGGCAAAGGTGATACGGAACACCACAGACAAGGAGGTGGCCATTCAGATCTCTGATGCGGAAAAGCAGGCGGAGATCCTAGAGGCCGAGGGCGAGGCAGAGTACATGCGGGTTCTCTCAGAAGCCTACGGCGATGCGGAACGGACAGAATTTTACACCTTTGTCCGCAGCCTCGATGCCCTAAGGGAATCCATGAAGGGCGGCGACAAGACCGTGATCCTAGATGAAAATTCCCCGATCGCCCAGATTTTTTACAAGTAATGATGTTTCCCCTGCGGGTCTTCTCGCGGGGGATTTTTTTGCGGAAATCTTACGATGGTTTACACGGATTTTACAGAGCTGCGCTTTTTGACTTTACATTCCTTTTCTATACTTGGAAACGTAAACGAGGTAAAGAAAAAAGCCCGCAGGGGCATAGATAAAAAGGAGATCAAAAATTATGAGAAAATTAGTTGCAGCAGCTTTAATCGGAGTTATGACCATGGGGCTTACCGTATGCGGGGCATCCGCAGCAGATTTTGATTCATCTGAAGATATCACCGTTGTTTCCCGTGAGGATGGTTCCGGTACCAGAGGCGCTTTCATCGAGCTTTTCGGTATTCAGGAAGAGCAGGACGGCGAGAAAGTCGATATGACTACCGACGAGGCAAACATCACCAACAGCACCTCCGTTATGATGACTACCGTAGCAGATGATGAGTATGCCATCGGTTACATTTCCCTCGGTTCTCTGGATGACAGCGTCAAAGCAGTCAAGATCGATGGAGCAGAAGCTACCGTAGATGACATCAACGATGGAACCTACAAGATCTTCCGTCCCTTCAACATCGCAACCAAAGGCGATGTGAGCGACGCAGCACAGGATTTTATCAACTACATCATGAGCAAAGACGGCCAGGCAGTTGTCGAGGAAAACAAATACATCGCTGTCGGCGAGCCGGAGGATTACACCTCAAACGGAGCTGAAGGTAAAGTTGTAGTAGCTGGTTCCTCTTCCGTTTCCCCGGTAATGCAGAAACTGAAAGAAGCTTATGAGAAAGTAAATGATAAAGTAGAGATCGAGATTCAGACCAGCGATTCCACTACCGGTATGCAGAACACCATCGACGGCATCTGTGACATCGGAATGGCATCCAGAGAGCTGAAAGATTCTGAGACCGAGGCAGGCCTGACTGCTACCGTGATTGCAAACGACGGTATCGCAGTAGTCGTAAACAACGACAACCCGATTGATGAGCTGACTTCCGATCAGGTAAAGAGCGTATTCACCGGTGAGACAACCACTTGGGCTGATCTGGAGAAATAATTACTGGACAGATAAAGAAATGATAGCGGGCCTCACTTTCCGGCCCGCTGTTTCTGGTAGTATGGTTGAAAATAACTATTCAGTAGCCACTGTGAAGGTACTGAACAGTTACGAACGGAGAGAGTAAGAATGATAAAAGAAAAACTCATGCATGCGGTCTTTTTCATCGCAGCCTGTACCTCGATTTTGGCAGTTGCACTGATCTGCCTCTTCCTTTTTGCAAACGGTATTCCGGCGATTCAGGAGATCGGCGTTTTTAAATTTCTTCTGGGTACCCGCTGGAAACCGGGAAACAACATTTTCGGAATTCTGCCCATGATCATGGGAAGTATTTATGTAACCGCGGGAGCCATCATCATCGGCGTTCCTATCGGCATCATGACTTCCATCTTCATGGCGGAGTATTGCCCCAGAAAAATCTATGGTTTTCTGAAATCGGCCACAGAGCTTCTGGCAGGCATTCCCTCTGTGGTCTACGGTTTCTTCGGACTGACGGTGCTGGTGCCGCTGATCCGGAAACTGCCCCACAGCAAAGGAACCAGCATCCTGACGGCTTCTATTCTTCTGGGTATCATGATTCTTCCCACGATCATCGGTGTGACGGAGGCGGCCTTAAGAGCGGTGCCGAGAAGCTATTATGAAGGTTCCCTGGCTCTGGGTGCTACCCAGGAGAGAAGCATCTTCCGCGTTATGCTTCCGGCTGCAAAGTCCGGTGTGCTGGCAGGCGTAGTTTTAGGCATCGGCCGGGCTATCGGCGAGACCATGGCCGTGGTTATGGTAGCGGGAAACCAGGCGAGAATGCCAGCGGGCCTTCTGAAAGGCGTCCGGACCATGACGACAAACATTGTCCTGGAGATGGGCTATGCGGCAGACCTTCACAGAGGCGCGCTGATTGCCACAGGCGTTGTGCTTTTTGTATTCATTCTGATTATTAACTTTTCCGTATCCATGCTGAACAGGAGGAAGGAACATGAGTAATTTCAAAAAAAGAATGGAGTCTTATCGGAGACATCCTGGTTCGTTTCTGTTGTTTTTGCTGGTGATGCTTTCCGCCCTAGCCACCTTTGTGGTGCTGCTGTTTCTGATTGCATACATCCTGATTAAGGGTGTGCCGAACCTGAAGCCTTCCCTTTTTTCCTGGACGTACACGACGGAAAATGCTTCTATGCTGCCTTCCATCGTGAATACACTGATCATGACGGTGCTGTCGCTTCTGATTGCCGTTCCCCTTGGAATCTTTTCCGCTATTTATCTGACGGAGTATGCGAAAAAGGGAAACAAGCTGGTGGCAGTCGTCCGGCTGACCACGGAGACTCTTTCCGGTATTCCGTCTATTGTATACGGTCTTTTCGGTTCCCTGTTTTTTGTAACCTACCTGAAATGGAGTTATTCTCTGGCGGCCGGCGCGCTGACGCTGGCCATCATGATTCTTCCGCTGGTGATGCGTACGACAGAGGAGGCTTTGAAATCCGTTCCGGATATGTACCGGGAGGGAAGCTTTGGTCTGGGAGCCGGAAAACTGCGTACGGTGTTCTGTGTGGTTCTGCCCAGCGCCATCCCGGGAATCCTCTCCGGCGTGATTCTCTCCATCGGCCGTATCGTGGGTGAGACAGCCGCCCTGATCTACACGGCAGGTTCCATCCCGCAGATCCCCTCCAGCATCATGGGATCCGGCGCGACGCTGGCTGTACACATGTACAACCTTTCCAAAGAGGGATTGTATACAGACCAGGCCTACGCAGTGGCAGTGGTACTTTTGCTCCTGGTTCTGCTTATTAACTGGGTATCAAGTAGAATAGGTAGTGTACTGTGCCACTCAAATTCCGCAGAATGACACAGTACACTAAACAACTGACGAAAGGAAAAGAAAATGGATAAACTGACGATCAAAAATCTGGACCTTTACTATTCGGAATTTAAGGCCCTGAAAAATATCAACCTGAACATTCAGGAAAAAGAGATTACCGCTTTCATCGGTCCTTCCGGCTGTGGAAAATCTACGCTTCTGAAATCGTTGAACCGGATGAACGATCTGGTGGAGGGCTGCCGCATCGAGGGAGAGGTCCTTCTGGACGGCGAGAATATTTACAAGGATATGGATGTGAACCTTCTCCGGAAACGGGTGGGCATGGTTTTCCAGAAGCCGAATCCATTTCCCATGAGCATCTATGACAACATCGCCTACGGCCCCAGAACCCACGGCATCCGTTCCAAGGTAAAACTGGACGAGCTGGTGGAAAATTCCCTCCGGGGAGCTGCCATCTGGGATGAGGTAAAGGACCGCCTGAAAAAAAGTGCCCTAGGACTTTCCGGAGGCCAGCAGCAGAGAATCTGCATTGCAAGAGCCCTGGCCGTTCAGCCCGAGGTGCTTCTGATGGATGAGCCCACCAGTGCGCTGGACCCCATTTCCACAGCGAAAGTCGAGGAACTGGCTTTGGAGCTGAAAAAAGACTACACCATCGTCATGGTAACTCACAACATGCAGCAGGCAGCCAGAATCTCAGACCGGACCGCATTTTTCCTGCTGGGCGAGATTGTGGAGTTCGGAAAAACAGAGCAGATTTTCTCCATGCCGAAAGACAAGAGGACAGAGGATTATATTACAGGGAGGTTTGGATGATGAAAACCAAATTCGACGAGCAGCTTGAAGAGATGCATGTAGAGCTGATCAAAATGGGAAGCCTGTGCGAGCAGGCGATCACACTTTCTTCCAGAGCGCTTCTGGGAGATGAAAAAAGCCAGGTGGAACAGGTGTATTCTGTGGACGGCGAGATCGACCAGCAGGAGCGTGAGATCGAAAATATCTGCATGCGTCTGCTTCTTCTGCAGCGTCCCTTTGCCTCAGACCTCCGGAAAATTTCCGCGGCGCTGAAGATGATTTCCGATATGGAGCGGATCGGCGACCAGGCCTCCGATATCGCGGACATGGTGCCCTATATCCGTTTCAGCGAGGCAAAAAGTAAGGTTCACATCGAGGCCATGGCGAAGGCGACGGTGAAGATGGTGACGGACAGCGTGGACGCTTTTGTGCAGGATGATCTGGATCTGGCTCAGCGCGTGATCGATTCGGACGATGAGGTGGACGACCTTTTTAACAGGGTAAAAAATGAGCTCATTGATCTGATCTATGCGAAGGACATCGATGCCAAAGTTGCCCTGGATCTTCTGATGACGGCCAAGTATTATGAGCGGATCGGCGACCATGCGGTAAATATCGCCGAGTGGGTGGTATATTCCATCACAGGAGTACATAAGAGCAACGAGTAAGGGGGAGTGAAAAGTGACAAAGCGTATCTTTCGCTCGATCTTTTCTGTGTCCGCGGTGATTCTGGTAATCAGCATCGGGCTGATTATGGGACTTCTCTACGGACATTTTGGGGATCAGCTGGAAAAAGAACTGAAACAGGAGGCCGTCTACCTGGCTATTGCGGTGGAAAATGACGGTGTGGAGAGTCTTAACAGGCTTTCCAAAACAGGAGAGCGTGTGACTCTCATCGATGAGGATGGAACGGTACTCTACGACAATAAGGCAGACGCCGGTACCATGGAGAATCATCAGGACCGGGAGGAAGTTCAGGCGGCTCAGAAATCCGGCGAAGGCTATGCCTCCCGTACTTCCGCCACTCTCGAGGAAAAGACCGTGTATTACGCTCTGCGTCTGGAGAATGGTCAGATCCTTCGTGTGTCAAGTACACAGTATACAATCGTGAGAATCCTGGGCGGACTGATTCAGCCGATCCTGGTTATGATCTTTCTCATGCTGATTCTGTCTCTGGCGGCAGCCTTCCATTCATCCAGGAAGATCGTGGAGCCTTTAAACAAACTGAATCTCGATGATCCGAAGATGAACGACACCTACGATGAGATCACGCCGCTTCTCACCAGGATCAACAAGCAGCAGAAGACCATCCGGGAGCAGCTTTCCGAGGCAAAACGGCAGCAGGAGGAGTTTGCGATTATCACCAACAACATGAGCGAGGGCCTTCTGGTCATCGACAAGCAGACGGAAATACTTTCCTGCAACACCAGTGCCGTGAAGCTTCTGGGAGCGAAAAAAGCGGTGACGGATCAGAGCGTTCTCACGATGAACCGGAGCGAGCCTTTCCGGAAGGCTGTGGAAGGTGTTCTGAAGGGAAAACATATGGCAGATTTTATCGAGCTGGAGGACGGTGTCCGTCAGCTGATTGCCAACCCGGTGCTGGAAGATGGAAAAGTCACCGGCGCGGTTCTTCTTCTGGTGGATGTGACGGAAAAAATGCAGCGCGAATCTTTGAGAAGAGAGTTTACGGCCAACGTTTCCCACGAGCTTCGGACGCCGCTGACCTCGATTTCCGGCTTTGCGGAGATCATGCAGGACGGCTATGTGAAGCCGGAGGATGTCAAACGGGTGGCCGGTAAGATCTACGATGAGGCCCAGCGGCTCATCACTCTGGTGGGAGATGTCATGGAGATTTCCAGGCTGGATGAGGGCATCACCGAGTACAAAAAAGAGCGCGTGGATCTTCTGGATGTCGTGGAAGATTGCAAAGAACGGCTTCAGGAGGCCGCCGACCGGAAAGAGATTCAGGTGGAGGTCATCGGGCAGTCTTTTGTTTTTGAGACCACGAAAACCATTCTGGAAGAGGTTGTATACAATCTGATGGATAATGCCATCAAGTATAACAAGGAGCAGGGAAAGGTGACCGTACGGATCTTCCAGAAGGACGGCGAGTTCGGTTTCTCCGTGAAAGATACGGGTATCGGTATTCCGCTGATCCATCAGGATCGTATTTTCGAGCGCTTTTACCGGGTGGACAAGAGCCGTTCCAAGGAGATCGGCGGTACGGGCCTGGGCCTTTCCATCGTAAAACATGGCGTCAGCTGCCTGGGCGCAAAGATCTCTGTAGATAGTATACAGGACGAGGGAAGCACGTTTACCGTGACCTGGGGCTGACCTGTTTTTCCTCCATAGCAAGACTGTAACTATTTGGAATCCACTGTCCCGCGAGGTGTTCTGGCATGAATATGCCAAAATCCCGAGGGTTGCATGCAAAAATCCCATCGCCGAAGGCGATTTTCATTGGATTTTTGCGCATAACTGTGAAGGTACTGAACAGTTACGCAATGTTTAAAAATTCCTCCATGGCGCGGCTGATGTATTTTCCATTTTTCCAGTAGAAATAAAGGTTTCTCCGGGTCTCAGCCCCGGGAAGCTTGTAGTAGATCACGTCCGGATGGGGAGTGACATGGCGAACCAGAGTGTCGCTGATGAAGGAGATCCCCATACCGGCACAGGTGATGTTGTAGGAGGTCATCTGCTGGTCCAGCTCCAGAACGACTCTGGGGGAAAAACCATTGGCCTGACAGAGAAGGGTGCTTCGCCGTCGGGTATCATTTTCCTGTTTCAACAGAATAAAAGCTTCATCTTTGAACTGCTCCAGGGGAACCGGGGCAGTTTTTTTGTCCAGAAAAGCGCCACTGCAGATCTCCTCCACAGAGAGCTGGTAGCTTTCAAAACGCCGGTTGATGGGGAAAGCTCTGGGAACGGCCAGAATCAGGTGTTCCTCATGAAAAAGCCGTCTGCCGAAGACGGCTTCGTTGAAGGGATAATTGTCGATGGCGAGATCCAGAACGCCGGAGAGGAGAAGTTCCTCCAGCCGGGCCGTGCTCTCCTCAATGAGATTGATCTTCACCAGAGGGAAGCGGCGGGTAAAATCACCGATGAGATGCGGGAGGACACAGGAGGAAAAAAGGCTGCTTCCGCCTAAGGTGAGATGGCCGGTTTTCAGGCCGCCCAGGTCGTTGACAAAGCTTGAGAAGGAATTTTCAATGGCGAGAATTTCCTCCACGGACTGGATATAGCGCTCCCCACATTCGGTGAGAGTGAGAGGGGAGGTGTTCCGGTTAAAGATGGGGTAGCCGATCTTATTTTCCACACGGCGGACGTTGGCGCTTAGGGACGGCTGGGAGATGTAGAGATTTTTTGCGGCTTTGGAGAAGCTTTTTTCCTTGTATACTTCATACACATAGTTCATTCCCTGGAACATTTTTGTATTTTCTCCTTTTGATATAGCTTTAAAGTTATAGCTGATATAGTAATATATGTATTTGATTATATTTTACCATGCTCCTATAATGGGGGCAACGAAAAAAATCAAAATTGAAATATAAGTGTTGTGGAGGAAAAGGAAATGGAAAAAGAGAAGAAAACAATCGATTACCGTGTGGAGAAGGATTCCATCGGAACCAAGGATGTGCCGGAAGGCGTGTATTACGGCGTACAGTCTTTAAGAGCCGCTGAGAACTTTCATATCACCGGTCTTTCCATGCATCCGGAGATCATCAACAGCCTGGCATATATCAAGAAGGCCGCTGCCATCACCAACTGCGAGGTGGGCATCATTGATAAAAAGATTGCCAATGCGATCGTGAAGGCCTGCGATGAGATTCTGGAAGGAAAGTTCCACAAGGACTTTATCGTGGATCCGATCCAGGGAGGCGCCGGAACTTCTCTGAACATGAACGCCAACGAAGTCATTGCCAACCGTGCCATTGAGCTTCTGGGCGGCCAGAAGGGTGATTACAGCATCGTAAACCCCAACGACCATGTAAACTGCAGCCAGTCCACCAACGATGTCATTCCCACCGCCGGAAAAATGACTTCCCTGCGTCTTCTGAAAAATCTGAAAAAGGAGCTGCGTCGTCTTTATGAAGCTCTGAGCAAAAAGGCAGATGAGTTCGACCATGTAATCAAAATGGGCCGTACCCAGATGCAGGATGCCGTTCCCATCCGTCTGGGCCAGGAGTTCAAGGCTTATTCCGTAGCTGTGATGCGTGATATCAACCGTATGGACAAAGCCATGGATGAGATGCGGACCCTGAACATGGGCGGAACCGCTGTCGGAACCGGCATCAATGCCGACGAGGCTTATCTGAAACGGATCGTTCCCAACCTGGTGGAGATCTCCGGAATGGATTTTGTACAGGCTTTTGACCTTATCGATGCTACCCAGAACCTGGATCCCTTCGTAGCAGTATCCGGAGCTATCAAGGCCTGTGCCGTGACGCTTTCCAAGATCGCCAACGATTTCCGACTGATGTCCTCCGGCCCCAGAGCCGGTTTCGGCGAGATCAATCTGCCGGCAAAACAGAACGGTTCTTCCATCATGCCTGGTAAGGTAAACCCCGTTATCCCCGAGGTGGTAAACCAGGTGGCCTTTAACGTCATCGGTAATGACGTGACGATCACGATGGCAGCAGAGGCCGGTCAGCTGGAGCTCAACGCTTTTGAGCCTATCGTTTTCTACTGCATGTTCCAGTCCATCGATACGATGGCTTATGCCGTTCAGACCTTCGTGGACAACTGTGTTTCCGGTATTACCGCCAACGAGACCCGCTGCCGTTATCTGGTGGAGAACAGCGTGGGCGTCATCACCGCCATCTGCCCCCATGTCGGCTATCAGAAAGCCGCAGATATCGCAAAACAGGCCATCAAGACCGGCGAATCTGTCCGTGATCTGATTCTGAAAGAGGGACTTCTCACTGAGGATGAGTTAAACGAGATCATGGATCCGGTTAATATGACCGAGCCGGGAATCTCCGGAAAAGAGCTGCTGGTAAAAACCACTGCAAAGAATGCATGATAATTTCTTCCTATATAAGAAACTGCTGCCCGGAAAGTTGGGGCAGCAGTTTTTTTATGGAAAATTTGGACAGGAAAAATGCCTGTACTCCGGAAGAAAATACAGGCATTGATATTTTATTAGTAGGGATAGAAGTTTCCGTTGGAATCAGTGACACCTTTTTCTCCGAAGGTATAAATGTTTCCTTCGCTGTCCACCCAGTTTCCATTCTCATCCATGGTGCAGACGATGTGGTTGCCCTGACTGTCGTAGAAATCGGCTTTGCTTCCTACCTCAACGGAGCTGTTTCCGTTTGCAGGTGGATCGTAGTAATACTCATTTCCGTTGGAGTCTTTGACACCGTTCTCGTAGAAGGTGTAAGAGATTCCGTTGGCATCCTGCCAGCTTCCGTCCGGCATCTGGCTTACATCCACGCGGTTTCCGCTGCCGTCATAGAAATAACGGGGAGCTTCGGTGGAAGTGGTCTCGCCACTGCTGGAGGAGTCTCCGCCATTGGAAGAACCGTTGTCTGTGGTTCCGGTGGAGCTGTTGTCAGTGCTTCCTGTGGAAGTTCCAGTAGAACCATTGTTTCCGCCGCTGGTAGTTCCGGTCGTGCCTCCGGTGGTCGTGCCTCCGGTGGTTGTACCGCCGCTGGTTCCGGTGGAGCCGCCGGTAGTAGTACCAGTTGTAGTTCCGGCGGTGCTGGAAGAAGTGCTGGTGGAACCGGTATTGGCAGTGGAAGGAGTCTGGTTACTATTATTATTGGCAGCAGTGCTGGTTTCGGACTCGCTGGTCTTCTCAGTTGCTTTCTCTGTTGTCTTCTCGGTGGCTTTCTCTGTCTCGGACTCAGACTCTGTGGAAACAAGAGTGGTTGTCTCAGACTGACCTACCTGGATTTTTTCTCTCTGTTTGCGGCAGCCGCTTAAACTCAAGGTAGCCGCCATTATAACTGCAAGAACGAGTGCGCCCCATTTCTTTTTATTTCGCATAGTTAGTTACCTCCATGTGAACAGGTTTCGAGTTACGTCTGATATTATAGAAGATTTGGAGGAGGATTGCAACTTTGTGGGAGAAAAAAAGTCTTAACTTTCTGTGAAGGAGATAGCAGGGGGAAAACCATAGGAGTCGCGCCAGTCCTGGTTTTCCTCCTGCACCCTCCCCTTTTCTGGTATAACGTTTCGAAAATAACTGGACCATTCACGCAGGATGCAGATTCAACTGTGCAATCGGATTTGCAGACAAGTCAATGGTCTTTATTTCGAAAACGCTATACTAAGGCACGCTAGAAAATAGGGGGCTTACGTCAGACTACTGTTGTGTGAAAGAACGTATAGGGTGGTTGAATGAATATGTTACTGGGTATTAGCTTGGATGTAGGTCAGGAGAATCTCGCAGCGATCCAGGGTGCGGGTGGCGAGGTCGAGGCTGGCGTTGAGCTGGGCGGAGGTGCCGTCATTTTCTTCGAGGATTTTGGCGGATGCGGCTTCTTTGTCGTCGATCCACTGGAGCTGTTCTTTCAGGATCTCCTGGTATTTGTCTTCGGGAACGTTATTTTTCAGGAGTTTCCAGAGCTGGTTCAGGCAGGTGTCGGCGGTGGTGTACATCTCATCAGCAAATTCGTTCATTTTCTGCTGAGTGCTGGCTGCCTTGAGCTGGAGGTCGAAATTGTCGTAGGCGGTTTTGCAGGTGTTGTAGAGAGCTTCGGCTTCTTCTGCGGGAGTTCCGCGGTCGTAAGAGTAGATACCGAATCCTTCTGCCTCGTTGACGATGATGGGGATGGTGAGTTCTGTGTCATTGTCGTTGGCCAGGGATACCCAACTGTATACTTCAGCAGACAGATCGCTTACCGGGGTGCCGGGAAGATAGATTTTGAAGGTGTCGGTGCCGGTCAGGCCCTGGGCTTCGGAGTAAACGTATTTTACACTGTCGATGATTTCAGTTTCTCCGACGGTATTCTGATAAGCGATGTCAGAGAGAGTCATCTCATAGGTGGTGTCATCCACTTTGGTCAGATCAGTAAAATGACCGGAAAAATCGCTGTAGTAAAGAGTGCCGTTGCCATAGCCGTCTCCCGTATCGCCCATATCGGAATCGTGGTAGTTTCCGGCGAAAGAGCCATCCTTTTCAATCGTAAAATAAGTGGACCAGGCGCCGGCACCGCTGCTGAACTCAAAGGTGTAACGGGAGAGAGCCTCGAAGGTCAGTGAGTCTGGCTCAGAACTGCTTTCCGCCGCCGATACAGTCAGAGCAGAAAGGGAGAGGGAAGTAACGAGCAGAGATAAAAATAGTTTTTTCTTCATAGGGAGAAGTCTCCTTTCGGGAAAATAAATGTAGTTTATTTGAGTATAGCAGAAAAAGGAGGGGAAAGGATAATGCGGGGGAAAATATAATGAAAAATTAAGGTTTGTTTTTCTTTAATTGATAAGGAAGAGGTAAGAGAGTAATTCTTTCAAAGTGTAAACAATCTCTTGACGCATCCCCCGTAACCCGCTATAATAAAATTCGGTTCATTTTATAAGGAGATGTACTCAAGTGGCTGAAGAGACCGCACTCGAAATGCGGCAGGCCGGGCAACCGGCGCGAGGGTTCAAATCCCTCCATCTCCGTAAAAGTGTGAAGCTGTGGCAATTTAACAAACTTCACACTTTTTTATGTGTGCCTGCCACTACATCATTAAATGGTTAGATGGCGATGATTAGTCGGTAACTAGTACAGCGTTTCGAAAATAACTGGACCATTCACGCAGGATGCAGATTCGAGTGTGCTGTTGAAAAAGCCTCAGCGTAGCCCGCTACGCTGAGGCTTTTTCAACCGTGCAATCGGATTTGCAGACAAGTCAATGGTCCAGCTATTTTTAAAATTTTGCCCAATTTCTCTGTTGTGAACAATGAAAAATATGGTATAATGAATAACAGTGAGCGGGAACAGGCGAAGCCTGCTCATCGCGAGCGGCGAATGGTATATGGAATTCATCAAACGAAAAGGATGTGATACACTATGAAGCGAATCGGTTTATTAACCAGCGGCGGTGACTGCCAGGCATTAAATGCTACAATGAGAGGTGTTGTGAAGAGCCTCAGCAACAGCCTTGACGAATTGGAAGTGTACGGCTTCATGAACGGATACAAGGGTCTGATCTACGGCGATTACCGTATGCTCACGGCCAAAGATTTTTCCGGTATTCTGACAAAAGGAGGCACCATCCTTGGGTCTTCCCGTCAGCCCTTTAAACTTATGCGGGTGCCCGATGAAAACGGCCTGGATAAGGTTGAAGCGATGAAACAGAATTATTACAAGCTCCGTCTGGACTGTCTTGTCATCCTTGGCGGAAACGGCACACAGAAGACGGCAAACCTTCTCCGTGAAGAGGGGCTGAACATCATTCATCTGCCGAAGACCATTGATAATGATATTTACGGGACCGATATGACCTTTGGTTTCCAGAGCGCTGTGGATATTGCCACAGATGCCATCGACTGCATCCACACGACGGCAGCTTCCCACAACCGTGTATTCATTGTTGAGGTTATGGGCCATAAGGTTGGCTGGCTGACGCTGTACGCCGGTATCGCAGGCGGCGCTGATATCGTGCTGATCCCTGAGATTCCCTACGATATTGACAAAGTTGTGGAAGCCATCGACAAGAGAACCAAAGCAGGAAAAGGCTTTACCATTCTGGCAGTGGCAGAGGGTGCGATCTCCAAAGAAGACGCAGCTCTTTCCAAGAAGGAATACAAAGAGAAACTGGCAAACCGCAAACATCCTTCCGTTTCCTACGAGCTGGCAGACCAGATCCTGGAAAAGACCGGAGTGGAAGTTCGTATCACCGTTCCGGGTCATACACAGCGAGGCGGAAGTCCCTGCCCCTACGACCGTGTTCTTTCCACGAGACTGGGTGCGGCAGCAGCTCAGCTGATCCTGAAAGAAGAGTATGGTTACATGGTTGGAATAGTCAACGGTAAGTGTAAGAAAGTTCCCTTAGCTGAGGTTTCCGGCAAACTGAAAATGGTTTCCCCGGACGATCAGATCATCCGTCAGGCAAAACTTACCGGAATCAGTTTCGGAGATTGATGATCCATGGGTTATACCGCGTTATATCGTAAATTCCGTCCTGACTCCTTCGCTTCGGTGAAGGGTCAGGACCATATTGTGAAAACACTGAAAAATCAGATCATGGCGGACCGTATTGGCCACGCCTATCTTTTTTGTGGGACCAGAGGTACCGGAAAGACAAGCGTAGCCAAGATTCTGGCAAAGGCCGTCAACTGTGAGCATCCCGTGGACGGAAATCCCTGCGGGGAGTGTGAGACCTGCAAGGCCATCGCTGCGGGCACTTCCATGAACGTCATCGAGATCGATGCCGCATCCAACAACGGTGTGGACAACATCCGTGAAATCCGGGAGGAGGTCGCCTATTCGCCCACCACAGGAAAATACAAGGTCTACATTATCGATGAGGTGCATATGCTTTCCATCGGAGCTTTTAATGCGCTTCTGAAAACGCTGGAAGAGCCGCCTTCCTATGTGATCTTTATCCTGGCGACTACCGAAGCCCACAAGATCCCGATTACGATTCTGTCGAGGTGTCAGCGCTACGATTTCAAACGAATCTCCATCAATACGATCAGCGACCGGCTCATGGAGCTGATGGAAAAAGAACAGGTGGAAGTGGAGGAAAAAGCCATCCGCTATATTGCAAAGAAAGCGGACGGTTCCATGCGTGACGCTTTAAGCCTTCTGGATCAGTGCATTGCCTTTTATTTGGGGCAGAAGCTGACCTATGATCATGTGCTGGATGTGCTGGGAGCCGTGGATACGGAGGTTTTCAGCCGTTTCCTCCGGGAAATTTTAAGCAACAACGTGGCTCAGGTCATGAAGCAGCTGGAGGAACTTGTGATGCAGGGTCGGGAGCTGGGGCAGTTTGTCTCGGATTTCACCTGGTATCTTCGAAATCTTCTCCTTTTGAAATCCTCAGAAGAGCTGGAAGACGTGCTGGACGTGTCCAGCGACAATCTGGTGCTTTTAAAGGAAGAAGCGGGCATGGTCCGTGAAGATACGCTGATCCGTTTTATCCGGATCTTCTCTGAACTCTCCGGGCAGATGCGTTTTTCCGGGTCAAAAAGGGTGCTTCTCGAGGTGGCGGTGATCAAGCTTTGCCGGCCCCAGATGGAAACGGATGAGCTTTCTCTTCTGGAACGGATCCGGATGCTGGAGAAAAAGCTGGAATCCGGGATGATCGCCCTGCGGCAGGCTCCGGCAGGCCAGACGGCTCCGCGACCGGATTATGGAGCAGGGGACGAGGCCTTTTTCGGGGGTCTGGATCTTCCGGGAGCCGGTGGAAATGCCGGAGCGGATGAGCTTTCCTTCGAAGAAAAGGCAGCGCCCGAGGATCTTCAGAAGGTCATGTCCATGTGGCCCAGCATCGTGGCCCAGACCACGGGCCGTTTTAAAATGACACTGATCAGTGCAGTGCCAAAATACAATGCAGCCGGGGATGATAGCCGTTTGTTCGTGGTATTTTCGGATTTCATGGGGGAACGGTATGCCAATGACCCGGAGGCAAAAAAACAGCTGGAGACGATCATTTCCAGCAGACTCGGCAAAGAGGTGGAGGTCAAAATGGTGCTTCCAGATGAGGAGCATCTGGCCCCGGGCCGGCTGGCAAAGATCAATGTCAGCGAAGGCTTAAGCCAGATTCATGCCGATATTGAAATTGAAGAAGAATAAGGAGGAATAGATCCATGGCAAAACGTGGAGGTTTCCCGGGCGGCGGAATGCCCGGAAATATGAATAATCTGATGAAACAGGCGCAGAGAATGCAGCGCCAGATGGAAGAGAGCCAGAAAGAGCTCGAGGAGAAAGAGTTTACCGCTACCGCAGGCGGCGGAGCCGTTGAGGTTTCCGTATCCGGAAAACGGGAAGTGACGAAGGTAAAACTTCAGGAAGAGGCTGTAGATCCCGATGACATCGAGATGCTGGAGGACCTCATCATGGCAGCAACCAACGAGGCTTTAAGAAAAGTTGATGAGGAGTCTGCCAACGTGATGGGCAAACTGACCGGCGGTCTGGGAAGCCTGGGCGGTCTTGGCGGAGGCCTTTCCTTCTGATGGATTACTACAGCAAGCAGATCAGCCAGCTGATCGAGGAGCTCTCCAAGCTTCCGGGGGTGGGAAATAAATCCGCCCAGCGGCTGGCTTTTCACATCATTAACCGTCCGGTGGAGGAAGTGGAGCGGCTGGCGAACACGATCCTGGATGCCAGAAAAAATGTCCGCTACTGTAAAGAATGTTTTACCCTGACGGATCAGGAGCTCTGCCCCATCTGCCGCAATGAAAAAAGGGATCATACCACGATCATGGTGGTGGAAAACACCAGAGATCTCGCGGCCTATGAAAAGACCGGAAAATATGAGGGCGTTTACCATGTGCTTCACGGCGCCATTTCCCCCATGCTGGGCATCGGCCCCAACGATATCCGCCTGAAAGAGCTTATGCAGCGCCTTCAGGGAGATGTCAAAGAGGTGATTATCGCCACAAATTCCAGTCTGGAGGGTGAGACCACAGCTATGTATATCAGCAAGCTGATCAAGCCCACCGGCATCAAGGTGAGCCGGATCGCCAGCGGTGTCCCCGTGGGTGGAGATCTGGAATATATTGATGAGGTGACGCTTCTTCGGGCACTGGAAGGAAGGACTGCGTTGTAAGACAGTGTGTAAAAATAAAAGTGACAGAGTTCCCCAAAAAGGAGATTTCTGTCACTTTTTTGATTGCGTGTAAGGATTCAGAAGCCAATGTTCCAGGGAATATTTTGGCAGGAATATGTCAGAATCATGTGAGGTGTATGCAATAATATTATCGACAGATGCACTGTGAATATACGCAACCGTTAAGACCGGGCAGAAAGGTTTTCTGACAGTCCACAGTTTTCCTGGATATAGCTTCGGGTAAGGCCAGAAATCTTCTGCCAGCGTTTCTTATCTTCCGGATCTATTGGGGCATACCGCCGGAGGATTTTTTCCATATAGCCGCTTTCACGGATCCAGACAAAGGAAGCAGGAAAATTGAGGTCAAAAAGATAAGCCACATAGGAGAGCCACATATCCGGACGGGTTTCCCGGAGGGAGTTGATGAGGGGCTCTTTTTTCATGAAGGTCTCATAGGCGTAATCGCTGAGACTTTCCCGGGAGAGGTCCGCTTCCGTCACGTCCAGCATGGCTTCCATGGAGTCGGTGGCCTTGACACGGAAATTGTCGAGCTTGTCTGCGTCCCGGATGAGCCGTGTGAAAAGCAGGACATTTTCCGGGAGTCCATCAGGAACCTGAAAGACGCCGTGATACTCAATGGCAGCCTCAATGACGGGAGACCAGGCTTCATATTTCGGGGCCAGGTAATCCTGGATATGGCCATCCAGGAAAAGAAACTCCACGCTGAGCTTCGCATGGGGAATCAGGGAATCGTCAAAGCTGTGGAACCGGGTCAGCTGCTCAAAACGGCCAAGATCGTGGAGCAGGCCGATAAGGCAGGCGATATAGGTTTCCTCATCAGAAAGTTTTAAAGCTCGGGCGAGATAAAAACAGGCATCCACCACATGAAAGGTGTGGCAGAGCTTCAGCTCAATCTTCGGGTCCACCAGGTCAAAACCGGAGGCAAAGGTGAGAAAGGTCTTTGCATTTTCCAGGAAATCCGGTTCGGAAACCGGCGGTAGAGAAGAGAGGTACTGGGAAAAAACAGTGGAATCTGGGGTCATGGGAGCTCCTTTCTGAAATTGCATACAGATTCCCGTTCAATGAGCTGTACGGGAACTTTGCATATCTTGGGTGAACTTTTTTCGGGATTTTGGAACTGTTCCAGCAGCAGCCGGGCAGCTTCTACGCCGATCTGGAGAAAATCCTGAGCGATGACTGTGATGGAGGGAGAAAAACAGGAAAACATCCGGTCATCATCGAAACCGATAACGGACATTTGTTCCGGTATGGAGATTCCCCGCTCATTCAACAGGGAGATTCCGCCCAGGCAAAGGTCAAAGGAACAGAAGAAGACGGCGCATCTGCTCTTTTCCGCCCATTTGTCCGTTGAGATCATAGGAGTAAAGCTCCGGATAAGCAGGAAGTTTTGCATCCTTTAGTGCGTTCAGAAAACCGGAAGTTCTCTGGACAATCGTATAGGCATCCCTGCGGCCTGCAACAAAGCCAATCCGCTGATGATTTTTGCGGGCCAGATAGGAGCCTGCCAGATAACCGCCCAGATAATTTTCGGAAGTTACATAATCTGAAGCAAACGAAGCACTGACCTGATCCAGGGTTCCGGTAACGGCAATGAGACCGCGGATGTTGTTGTTGATCAGAAGCTGGCCAAGCTGCAGCTGCTTTTCTTTTTCCGGAGGATAGGTATGTATGGTGCAGACATAACCCTGTTCCCAGAGAAAAGATGTAATGTAGCTGACAGAATTTCCCCAGAAATAGTTGTTCTTGGAGGGAATCAGAAGGGCGACGGTGTGGGAGCTTTTGGCACGGAGCCCCTGAGCGATTCGATTGGGAGTATAGCCGAGCTTTTTTATGGAGGCTTCAATAAGGGCCTCATTTTCCGGAAGTATATTTTTGTGATTGAGATATTTTGAAATGGTAGATACAGCCAGGCCAGTGTCCCGTGCAATATCGGTGATCTTAATTTTCATGTGAAATTCTCTTTTTCATACGCTGGGGTCTTGGACCCTCTGGTTTCATCTTACCACAGAACCTCCAGCCCCACAATTGGCAGAATGAGAATTGCAGGGATTCTTTTTTTGTAAAACGAAACGTTTTTTGTTATAAAAAAGAATAATACAGCTATATACACAAAAAACAGATAAAAAATATGTGAAAAACGGAAGAAATACCATGAATATATGAAAATATATTAACAAAACGTTTCAAGTTTGGTGAGGCGTTTCCAGAACGAAACAGAAAATACGGGAACAGAACAAACGGAAAAAACAAAAGTTTTGTAAAGCTACTGTATCTTTTTTTTATGGTGGGCGTTATGATTCCGGTACATTGCACCATCGTGCCGATTTCCAGTATTGCCAGCTCAATAGGAGCCAAGAACAGCTACTGGTTTCTGGTCCTCGTGTATACAGCCTTTAACCTGGCACAGGCGGTGTATCTGTATATCGGTTTTATTCAGGGAATTGACAGGGAACTGGATGAAGCAGCCATCATTGACGGCTGCAATGATGTGTTCCTTCTGACGAAAATTCTGACGCCGATCTGTAAGCCGATCATTGCGACAGAAACGATCTTTGTTTTCATCTATGGTTATGGAGAGCTGATTTTCTCTCTGATTCTGCTGTCAAAGCCAGAAAAGTATACAGTATCCAGGGTAATGCTGAATTTCACCGGGGAACATTCCACAGATATGGGACCGCAGTTTGCTTTCATTGGGAGTGTTTAAAGCTGTAAGCCAGCTGAAAATAAAGGTACCGGAAAAATTATCCCTGGTGCCTGTGAGCTTCTGAAGAAAAAAATGGAAAATGAAGAACAGAGAAGCTATGCAAAGGTAATCCGGCCAAGGGGAAAAGTGGTAATCCGGGAATCCATCGCAGAACCGGGATAATATCAACTCTTTACTCATCCCGTACTTTGCTGTATACTTATTATGAAAATCAGATGTCTGAGCAACGCCGAAATGAAGATTCAGGAGGAAAAAGTATGGCTATTTTAAAGCTGGCCCCCAGTTTTAAGGATTATATCTGGGGCGGACGAAGACTGATCGAGGAATATCATAAGCCCTACGACGGTGACATTCTGGCAGAGAGCTGGGAAGTATCCTGTCATCCGGACGGTCCGTCTTTTGTGACAAATGGAGAGTATGCAGGAAAGACCCTGCAGGAATACATAGATCTGGCAGGCAAAGAGGTGCTTGGAACCAACTGCCGCCGTTTTGACGAGTTTCCGGTGCTGATCAAATTTATCGATGCGAAGGATAACCTGTCCATTCAGGTGCATCCGGACAATGCCTATGCGCTGAAAAACGAGCATCAGTACGGAAAAACTGAGATGTGGTATGTGGTAGACTGCGAGGAAGGCGCTTACCTTTACTACGGCTTCAACCGTGAGGTCAGCAAGGAAGAGTTCGCAGAGCGTATCAAAAACAACACGCTTCTCGAGGTTCTGAACCCGGTGAAAGTAAAGAAGGGTGACGTTCTCTTCATCGAGTCCGGCACAATTCATGCTATTGGAAAAAATATCCTCATCGCGGAGATCCAGCAGAACTCCAACGTGACTTACCGTGTGTATGACTACGGCCGTATCGGTAAAGACGGCAAGCCCAGAGAGCTCCATGTGGAGAAGGCTCTGGAAGTGACCAGAAGAGAGCCGGTTCGCCCGAGAGAGGACTGCGCTCCCCATGTGGCAGCCTGCGACTATTTCGTGGTAGACAAGCTCAGTGCAAAAAATGAAAAACTCACCGGTTTTGTGGGAGAAGAATCCTTCAAGAGCATCCTCGTTATGGAGGGTGAGGGCGAGATCGTCAACGGCGACGAGAAAATGAGCTTCAAGAAGGGCGACAGTTTGTTCCTTCCGGCTGATTCCGGCGCTTATGAGATCAGCGGCGCCTTTGAGGCCCTTGTGACCAGCGAGGGAGCCAAGAAAAATCCGCTCCGCATCGGTATCGACATGGGCGGCACCAGCATCAAGATCGGCGTGGTCAATGAGAAAAATGAGATCATTGCGCGGACCGTTCTGGAGACCCGTCTGGATATCGCTCCGGAAGAGCTCATTGCCAATATGGGAAAAGTGACCAGAAAGCTTCTGGAAAATTCCAACATTCCTCTGGACCAGTGCGTGGGCGTAGGTATCGGAAGCCCGGGAACCATTGACGACAAGGAAGGCGTGGTGATCTATTCTAACAACTATGCCTGGGAGAATGTTCCGCTCCGTGCAGAACTGAAAAAATATCTTCCGCTTCCTATTTATATTAACAACGACGCAAACTGCGCGATGCTGGGCGAGGCCGCAGCAGGAGCCGCAGCAGGTAGAAAAAATGTAGTCTTCCTGACGCTTGGAACCGGCGTGGGCGGCGGCTTCCTCATTGACGGCAAGCTCTTTAACGGCGGCCTCTTAGGCGGAACCGAGTTCGGGCATACCGTTGTCCAGGTGGGCGGCGTGCGTTGCACCTGTGGAAGAGAGGGCTGTCTGGAGTCTTATGCTTCTGCTACCGGACTGATCCGCATGGCAAGAGAGCAGATGGACAAGCATCCGGATTCCCTGCTCTGGAAACTCTGCGACGGCGACAAGCGCAAGGTAAATGCAGAGCTGGCTTTCAAAGCTTCCGATGAGAAGGATGAGGCCGGTATACTGGCTGTGCAAGAATACATGAAATATCTGGCAGCCGGAGTTGCCAATGCCATCAACATGTTCCGGCCGGAAGTTGTCGTTCTTGGCGGCGGTATTTCCAACCGCGGCGAGAAACTGGCAGCAGAACTGAATGAGATGGTAAAAGGCGAGTGCTTTGGACATACCTTTGTGAAACCCGCTGAGGTTGTCATTGCATCCCTGAAAAATGACGCAGGCATCATCGGAGCAGCAGAGCTCTGCTGATAAAAAAATAGGAAAAGCTCCGGCTGACAGGTTTTCTGCCAGACCGGAGCTTTTTTAAACAATTATTTTCTTGTGAGCCAGTCTTCGGGGAGTTCCGTAAGAGGTTCCGGGAAAGAGAGAAGAGAACCAACTCTGGCAAATTCTTCTTCCAGATTTTTATCCAGCTTTCCTTTCTCATTGGGAGACAGGTTCAGCATGAAGTTTACGTTCATGGGGAAATACTGCTGCATTTTCTGGATGGCCCAGGAAGCAGGAGTCGGAGTGGTATCCGGATTCTTTGCGGTCTGCTCTATCGGAAAGCACAGGATACGGAGGAAAAAGAAAGCGGCAGCCAGAACGAACTTGTCCGTCAGGCTGTCGCCTATATACAGCAAAATTACCGGAATCCTCTTACGCTGAAAGAAACAGCGGAATATGTAGGGCTTTCCCCTTCCTATTTTTGACCTCCTTTAAGAAAAAATACGGGGTTCCGCCTGCCAGCTACCGAAAGCAGAAAAAGGAACTTACCGGTTAAAATACTTGTCCAGCTGTTCCATAAACTCCGCCGGGATCTCCTTCGGGAAGGGGAAGGTCGGGAGGTTTCCAAGGCGGTCGGCGATGTAGCCGAGGAGCATGGCGCTGCGCTTTAAGGACCAGGAGGAGATGAGGTCCACGGTGTCGTGGCGGGTGTGCATGCCGAAGCCGTCGCGGTTCAAGGTCATGGCCGGGATACCTTTCCAGGCGAAGGTGTTGGAGTCGCTGCCCCAGATGGCGTTGGAGGTCCGCATGCCAAGGCCGATCTCGTGGGCCATGTAGGTGATCATCTGGCAGATGGCGGGATCAGCAGTGACGCCGACAACGGTGCCGCCCACAAGCTGACCGGCTAGGTCCACATTCATATTGAACTGGTGGGAGGGAAGCTCAGAAGCATGGGCGCGGACATATTCCTGGCTGCCCAAGAGGCCTTTTTCCTCAGCACCAAACCAGATGAACTCCATCGTGCGCTTCGGGCGGTGAGCGTTAAAGTAACGGCAAAGCTCCATGATGATGGCTCCGCCGGAAATGTTGTCGTAAGCGCCGGGGCCGGCAGGTACGGAATCGTAGTGGGCGGTGAGGGTCAGGATTTCGTCGGGCTTCTCGGTACCGGTGATCCGGGCTGCCACATTGGCTGAGATCCGCTCCACAAGTTTCTGCTTCAGAACCAGTTTTGCTCTGGAAGCGCCGCGGCTTACGAGGTCAACGGCGTCTCTGTGATGGATGCAGACGCCCTGGATTGGTGTCTCTTTCATGGAAGGAAGAGAGTAGAGCGCGGGTTTCAGGTCCTCGCCCTCGTCGATAGGGGCGCCGCTGATGCTTAAGTAAGCGACAGCTCCTGCTTTGACCAGTTTCTCGTATAAATCTTTGCGGACCGGACCGTTTACCATCACGATCTTTCCTGTGGCATAGCCAAGGCTGATATCGTCGCCGTTCTCCGCATAGAGGAAGGGAGCCTCCACGCCGCCCTCCGGGGTACTGCCGCATTTGCCGTAACCGGTGACAACGTATTCTTTCTCAAAGGGTTCCGTGATAAAAAAGCGGGCTTCCTCGATCTCAAAGGCTTCAAAAGGAAACTCCTCCAGACGGCTCTCGAGGCCGAAGGAGCGGAGCTCTTCCTGGATGGAAGCGGCGGCTTTCTGCTCGCCTTCGGTTCCGGCTTCCCGGATATAATCAAATTTTCTGACAAAATCAAGCTGACGTTCTCCGTCAATTTCTTCAAAATACATGGTAAACCTCCAAAATAGTTATTCTTTCCTTATTCTAACATGGGAAGGATTTTATGACAATCATTTCCAACTATCTTTACATTTCCTGAAAGAGAAGAGTATAATGTTCGTAATTATTCAGAATAAAGCGGAATCGAGCTTGGCTCTGAATAATTACGTTACTACATAAAAAGAGGAAAAAGAAAATGAACGAAAAGAATCATTTATTCAGCAATCATGCACTGAAAATGCTCCTGATCCCGCTGGTGGCGGAGCAGTTTCTGACCTCCCTTATGGGAACGGCGGACAGCATGATGGTGAGTAATGTGGGCTCTGCGGCAATTTCAGCCGTCTCGCTGGTGGATTCCATCAACGTGCTGGTGATCCAGGCGTTTGCGGCTCTTTCGGCCGGCGGAACCATCGTCTGCTCCCAGTATATCGGGCAGAAAAATCTGAAAAAAGCCACAGAGAGCGCAAGGCAGCTCCTTCTGGCGGTGGCCTACATTTCGGTGCTGGTCATGGCGGTTTGTCTGGCTTTCCGGACACCGCTTCTTCGGCTGGTATTTGGAAAAGTGGACGCGGAGGTTATGGATGCGTCGAAGATTTACTTCCTTATTACCTCCCTGTCCTTCCCTTTTATCGCCCTTTATGACGCGGGAGCTTCCGTCTACCGGGCTCAGGGTGATTCAGCAACGCCTCTTCGGATCTCCGTGGTGGCAAACTGCCTGAACATCACGGGAAATGCCGTGCTGATCTGGGTTTTCCATATGGGAGTGGCAGGCGCTGCTCTGGCGACCCTGGGCTCCCGTGTTTTTTCCGCGATTGTCGTTCTCTGGCTTCTTCGAAGTCCGAAAAATGAGATTGCCGTGAAAGATTATCTCACAATCCGTCCCGATGGCACCCAGATCGGCATGATCCTGAAGATCGGTATTCCCTCCGGCGTGGAAAACAGTATGTTCCAGTTCGGAAAGCTGGCGATCCAGTCTACGGTTTCCACCATGGGAACTGTCGCCATTGCCGCCCAGGCCATGACGAACATTCTGGAGAACTTAAACGGTGTGGCTGCCATTGGCATCGGTATCGGCCTGATGACTGTGGTGGGCGAGTGTATGGGAGCCGGCCGGAAAGACGAGGCTGTCTACTATGTGAAGAAGCTTTCGGTCATTGCAGAGGTGATCATCATCATCTGCTGCGGAGCAATTTTCCTGCTCACAAAGCCCATCACGACGCTGGGCGGCATGGAGCCGGAGAGTGCGAGCCTCTGCTTCCATATGATTACCTGGATCACGATCGTGAAACCCATCGTCTGGACCGCAGCCTTTATTCCGGCCTATGGCCTTCGGGCAGCAGGTGATGTGAAATTTTCCATGATCATTTCCTGCCTGACCATGTGGCTTTGCCGGGTGAGCCTCTGTATCTTCCTGAGCCGTCATTTCGGGATGGGTCCGATGGCTGTCTGGATCGGTATGTTTTCCGACTGGACTTTAAGGGGCATCTTCTTCGGAATCCGTTTCCACAGCCGGAAATGGCTGGAAAAGAAAGTCATTCAGTAAAGGAAAGCCCATGAAGAAAAAAGTGACCACGACGGATATCGCGAAAATGGCCGGAGTTTCCCAGGCGACGGTATCCATGATCCTGAACAAAAAATACAATGTCTCTTTTTCCAGGGAGACCATTGAAAAGGTGGAAAAAGCCGCGGAAGAGCTGGGCTACCACAAATCTGAGTGCCGGAGAGCAAGGAAACTTACGGGTCAGAAGCTCATCGCTGTCTTTTGCCCGACTCTCACGAATCCCTACTATGTGATGCTGCTTCAGGGCATTGAGGAGATCGCGAAGGAGAGCGGCTATACGGTCTTTGTCTGTAACACCCTGCGGGATCTGAAAACCGAGGAGAGCTGTCTTCGGATGCTGCGGCAGATCCAGCCCATGGGAATCATCTACACCTGCAATCCCAGCGCCTGTTTTCAGCAGGAGATCCTGGCCCTGTCGGAAAATATTCCGCTGGTGGTGATAAAAAACAGAGATCTCGATATGGAAGTGGATGTGGTGGAACTCAACAACGCGAAGCCGGGACGGCTCATGGCCCGGCATCTTTTGGAGCTGGGGCACCGGAAGGTAGGCTTTATTTCGCCACCTCTGACCCGGCGGCAGCAGCAGCGCTTTCAGCGGGTGGAAGGCTTTATGGAAGAATTCCGGGAAGCGGGACTTCCGGAAGGCGTCATCGTGAAGGCCGCAGACGAGGAGGTGGACAGCCGGGTGCCGGGAATGGATTCGGAGTACAAGATTGGCTATCAGCTGACGAAGGAGCTTCTGAAGGAGGAGAAAGGCATCACCGCTATCGCGGGCCTCAATGATATGATTGCCCTTGGCGTGCTGGATGCCCTGGCGGAAGCCAAGATCCGGGTGCCCTCGGAGATGTCAGTCTTGGGCTGTGACAACATCCTCTATGGAAAGCTCAAGGATATTTCCCTGACAACGATCGAGCATTTTGTTCAGCAGAAAGGTAGGGATGCCTGCGAGATTATTATTAAGAAGATTCACGCCCTCACAAGCCGGGAGGATGAGATCCGGCCCACGAGCATTTACCATATTGAATATGAACCGAAGCTCATCATACGGGGGACTACGGCGCCGGCGAAAGTGCGGCGGAATTTTAGCCCTGTAAAGAAATAAAGATAAATAAAAATTAAGAATTATTAGTAATAATCAAGACTATCTGACAGGGACTTCAACAGAATATCACGAAAAACAGGAAAGCATATATTGATAAAAGTTTATTTTATTAGTATATGCTTTTATTAATAAAAACTCAGGGCGGTTGACGGCGAAAGGAGATGTGCTATACTGGATTCAAAAGTTTACAGTACCTAATTCAAGGAGGAAAAAGCAATGAAATTTTTCGTAGATACAGCAGATGTAGATGAGATTCGCAAAGCCAACGACATGGGTGTGATCTGCGGCGTGACCACAAACCCGTCCCTGATCGCAAAGAGCGGAAGAAAATTTGAGGATGTGATCAAAGAGATCACTTCTATCGTGGACGGCCCCATCAGCGGTGAGGTAAAAGCCACCACCACCGACGCTGAGGGAATGATCAAGGAAGGCCGTGAGATTGCAGCCATCCATCCGAACATGGTAGTTAAGATTCCCATGACCGTAGAGGGACTGAAAGCAGTCAAAGTCCTTTCTTCCGAGGGCATCAAGACCAACGTGACCCTGATTTTCTCTGCAAACCAGGCTCTTCTCGCAGCCCGGGCTGGCGCAACCTACGTTTCTCCGTTCCTCGGAAGAATCGATGATATTTCCGGCTACGGCATCGACCTGGTTCGTCAGATCGCAGACATTTTCGACGTGGCAAAAGATATCCACACAGAGATCATCGCAGCCAGCATCCGCAACCCGATCCATGTAACCGACTGCGCCCTGGCAGGAGCTGATATCGCCACCGTTCCTTATAAAGTTATCGTTCAGATGACCAAACATCCGCTTACCGATGCCGGGATCGAGAAATTCCAGGCAGATTATAAGGCTGTATTCGGAGAGTAAGCCGGAAAAAGGGCTTGCATCAGACAGGGACTTTTCGTATAATGGGGGCAGCGGCATCCGGCCATCTGAAAAAGACCATGCTGCGCTGATTTCACGCTATGCGTGACAACATTTAAAGGAGCGAGGAATTAAGATGAACAAGTTAGAGCTTCAAAAGACTGCTAACGAAATCCGCAAAGACATCGTGACTGCTGTTCACAGTGCGAAGTCCGGTCATCCGGGTGGATCCCTTTCTGCAGCTGATGTTTTTACCTATCTGTATTTCAAAGAGATGGAGATCGATCCGAAGAACCCGAAGGATCCGGACAGAGACCGTTTTGTGCTGTCAAAGGGTCATAACGCGCCGGGACTTTATTCTGCACTGGCAGAGAGAGGCTATTTCCCGAAGGAGGATCTTGTAACTCTGCGTCATCTGGGCTCTTATCTGCAGGGCCATCCGGATATGAAACACATTCCGGGCGTAGATATGTCCAGCGGTTCTCTTGGACAGGGAATTTCCGCAGCTGTTGGTATGGCGCTGGCCGGAAAAATGGACGGAAAAGATTATCGGGTATTTACCCTTCTGGGCGACGGTGAGATCCAGGAAGGACAGGTCTGGGAGGCAGCGATGTTTGCCGGAGCCAGAAAGCTGGACAACCTGGTAGTGATCGTGGACAACAACGGACTTCAGATCGACGGAAATGTTGCTGACGTCTGCTCCCCCTACCCCATCGACAAGAAATTCGAGGCTTTCAATTTCCATGTAATCTCCGTAGCTGACGGAAACGATTTCGACCAGCTGGAGAGCGCCTTTGAGGAGGCAAAGACCGTCAAAGGCATGCCCGTGGCTATCGTGGTGAAGACCGTCAAAGGAAAAGGCGTTTCCTTCATGGAGAACCAGGCCGGCTGGCACGGAAAGGCTCCCAACGATGAGGAGTATAAGATCGCAATGCAGGATTTGGAGAAAGCAGGTGAAGCATTATGTCAGAAGTAAAGAAGATCGCTACCAGAGAGAGTTACGGAAATGCCCTGGTAGAGCTGGGCAAAGAGCATGAAAATCTTGTGGTTCTGGACGCTGACCTTGCTGAGGCTACCAAGACCGGTATGTTTAAGAAAGTATTTCCGGAGCGTCACATCGACTGCGGTATCGCCGAGAGCAATATGGCAGGCATCGCAGCCGGTCTTTCCACTACAGGAAAGGTTCCCTTCATGAGCACCTTCGCCATGTTTGCGGCCGGCCGTGCTTTTGAGCAGGTGAGAAACTCCATCGGCTATCCCCATCTGAATGTGAAAATCGGTGCAACTCACGCCGGTCTTTCCGTAGGTGAGGACGGAGCAACCCATCAGTGCAACGAGGATATCGCTCTGATGCGCGTCATTCCGGGCATGGTTGTCATCAATCCGAGTGATGATATCGAGGCAAAAGCAGCAGTAAAAGCCGCTTACGAGTATGTAGGACCGGTTTATCTCCGTTTCGGCCGTCTAGCTGCACCGGTGATCAATGACCGTCCGGATTACAAATTTGAGATCGGCAAGGGCCTTACCCTCCGGGAAGGTAAGGATCTGACCATCGTAGCCACCGGTCTCATGGTATCCGAGTCCCTGGCAGCTGCTGAGATGCTGGCAAAAGACGGTATCGAGGCAAAGGTCATCAACATCCACACGATCAAACCGCTGGATGAGGAGCTGATTGTTGCAGCAGCAAAGGAGACCGGAAAGGTTGTTACCGTTGAGGAGCACTCCATCATCGGCGGTCTGGGAAGCGCTGTCTGCGACTGCCTGAGCGAAAAGGCTCCGACCAAAGTCCTGAAGATCGGCGTCAACGACGTCTACGGCGAATCCGGCCCGGCCAAGGAAGTCCTCCACAAATATGGTCTGGATGCAGAAGGCATCTATACGAAGATCAAGGCATTTGCATAAAAAAGAATATAATATGAGGGTTCGCTGATGAGCGGGCCCTTTTTTCATGTAATAGTTACAAAATTTTCTGCCCGGGGGCAAAAAGATTTTTCTGCTTATTGTATAAACATTTTTCACAAACTTGTGATATACTAACTCACAGAAAAAAGGTATAAGGGGAACAGACATGGAAATGGATTTTGTGATGGCCTGGGTGGACGGGAATGATCCTGCCTGGCAGAAGGAAAAGAGAAAAACAGAACATGTTCCTGAGGTCACGGCGGAAGCGGATGACAGAAACGAGCGCTACCGGGACTGGGATAATTTACAGTACTGGTTTCGCGGTGTGGAACAGTTTGCACCCTGGGTACGGAAAATTCATTTTGTCACCTGGGGGCATTTCCCCAAATGGCTGAATACGGAGCATCCGAAGCTTCATATTGTAAAGCACGAAGATTTCATCCCTTCTGAATTTCTGCCTACCTTTAATTCCCATACCATCGAATGGAATTTTCACCGGATTCTGGGGCTTTCCGAGCGGTTTGTCTATTTCAATGATGACATGTTTCTGTTGAACCAGATCCACCCGGAGAATTTTTTCATCGGGGAAAAGCCCGTGGATATGCTGGCCCTGCAGCCGGATGTGGCAAATACGGATAATGAAGTGATGCCTTATATTTACCTGAATAATGCAATGCTCCTGGCAAAATACTTTAAGAAATATGAGAATATGAAAGCGCAGCCGGGGGCCTATTTTCATGTCGGTTATCCTCCGAAATATTTTTTCTATAATCTGATGGAGACGGCTTTTTCAAGATTTACGGGCTTTTACACAGTCCATGGGCCTTCGCCTCTGAAAAAAAGCACCTATGAGAAGCTGTGGGAGCTGGAAGGAGAGCGCCTTATAGAGGTCTGTGGCCATCCCTTCCGCCACAAGGGCGATGTGAATCAGTATGTGCTTCGGGAATACCAGAAGCTCAGCGGGAATTTTGTCCCGAAGAATGTGCAGAGGCTCTGCAGCTACTATGATATTGGAAATGATAACCGTGCGCTGACAGAGACGATCCGGAAGCAGAAAAGTCCGATCGTCTGTATCAACGACAGCAATCACGCAATCGACTTTGAAAAAGCGAAACGGGAGCTGAATGAGGCTCTGGAATTTCGGCTTGGAAAAAAATCTTCATTTGAAAAGTAACAAAAAGGGGAACATCAATGAATATCCTGCTGACAGGAGGCTCCAGCAGCCTGATCGACAGTATGATTCTGAAGCTCCGCAAAGAGGGGCATCGGGTGTTTATACTGACTGGTGACAAATATAAGCATAATAAATATGAAAAAGTATTTGAAAAATATGAGTTTCCATACGACAGCGAGAATCTGAATGAGATTCTGGAGAGCGTCAACCCGGATGTGACCATTTTGATGGGAGCCTTTGACACCAACTACTACTGGAATGGGGAGGAGAGGGAAAATGTCCGTTTTGTCTCTCATCTCGTAAATATTCTGGTGGCTCATTCCAGGTTCAAGAAAACAAAATTGATTTTTCTCTCCTCGGACGAAGTGTACAGCGGAAATTACGCGCATGATATCGAAGAAGATGAGAAGTTTTCCGGTTCCGGACTGAAGGCAGAGTGTCTCTCCCAGGCAGAAGAAATGTGCAGGAATTTCTCGGAAAACCGGGGAATGGATCTGATAGTCTTAAGGCTGGATCATTTTTATGGGATTCCTAAAGGGAAGAAAGATTTAAATCATATTGTGGACAGAATGTGTCTGGAGTGTCTCCGGGACGGCTATATCAAGGCGGGTACGGATCATGAGTTTTCCATGCTGTATGAGAAAGATGCAGTGGAATATATTTATCAGGTGGTAAAACGGAAAAAACACGAGCATTTTCTCTATCATCTTTCTTCCAGTGATGTGGTCAGCGAACTGGAACTGGCAGCCATGATTCAGGATGAAATGAAGAGTGAGGCCAATATCATAACAGTTCCGGGAGGAGATGGGCGCTGTGTGCTTTCCGGCAGCCGTTTTGAGAGGGAATACGGTGTACACGCTTTCTGTGACTGGAAAAAGGCTGTGAAGGATATCGTTTCTTACATGCAGCGGCATAAGGGCGTTTTCCTGAAGGATGACGAGCTGAAGAAGCCCTGGTGGAAGAGGCTCTGGGAAAAATGGAAATGGCTGCTTCATGTGCTTTTTCCTTTTATGGAAAATCTGGCCTGCTTTATTCCGTTTTTCATGCTCAACAACCGTACAGTGGGAAGTGAATATTTTGCCAATCTGGATCCCTTCCTTTTATATGTGCTGCTCTTTGCCATTGTATATGGGCAGCAGCAGGCAACTTTTTCTGCCATGTGTGCGGTGGCAGGTTATTTGTTCCGGCAGATGTATACCAGAAGCGGTTTTGAAGTGCTGATGGATTACAATACCTATGTGTGGATTGCCCAGCTCTTTATTCTGGGACTGGTTGTCGGTTACATGAGAGATCAGATCCGGACCATGCGGATGGAGAGTCAGGAGCTGGAGGATCATTTATCGAGACAGATTACGGATATCCGGGATATCAATGAGAGCAACATCCGCGTGAAAAAGGTCATGGAGCAACAGCTCATCGATCAGAGGGATGGTATCGGCAAGATCTACAGCATCACAAAAGCGCTGGATCAGCGAATGCCGGATGAAGTTATGTTCTACGCCGTCGAGATTCTGACGGAGCTGATGGAAACACGGGATGTGGCGCTCTATAACGTGGTGAACGGGGATTATGCCCGGATCTTTTCCGCAGCCTCCCCAAAAGCCCGGAGTCTGGGAAATTCTATCCGCTATCGGGAGATGACAGAAATTTATGAAGAGCTGGCGGAAGAAAAGGTTTATATCAATAAAACCATGGATGAAAGGTATCCGCTGATGGCCCGGGCCATTTATCAGGAAGGTTCCATACAGATGATTATTATGTTGTGGGGCTTAAGCTGGGAAAAAATGACTCTGGGGCAGGCCAACTTCCTTACCGTAGTCAGCTATTTGATTCAGAATGCGGTGCTCAGTTCCCAAAGATACATGCAGGCACTGGAAGAAAAGCGATACAGCCAGGATTCCAGAATTCTGGAGAAGGAAGCCTTTGTTTCCCTGGTACAGGCTTATAAAAGTGCAGAGGAGCGGAATCTCGTGGAATGTATTCTTCTTCACATCGAGGTACCGGCGGAAAACTACCGGGATGTGGACGCAGCCATGACGAAGCGTCTCCGAGGCAGCGACTATATGGGCATCATGACAGACGGAGGGCTTTATGTTCTTCTGGCAAACACGACAAAAGAAAGTGCTGTTCCTGTACAGGCACGTTTTAAGGAAAATGGCTACCAGACAGAAATTGTGGAGTAAAAACAGCAATGTCACAGAGAATGAAACTGTTTATTTTAATCCTTGTTATAAATATCGTTATGGTTCTGGTTTATCTGATCTGGAATCATCTGAGAAAAAAAGAAAAAGTTTTGAGTACCTGGATGAAGGCTGCAGTTATGCTTCTTTGTCCGCTGGTGGGGCCGGCCTTTGTTTTTCTCTCCTACTTGTTTTATAAGCTTGTGATGTCCCAGAACATGGATCTTTCGGATGTGGTTTTTGGCAAGGAAAAAACCAGGGCTTTCATCAGGCCGGATGAAGAGGTGGAGAAGAATATGATCTCCATCGAGGATGCCCTGGAAATTGCCGATAAAAAGAGCCTTCGTACATTTATTATGAATGTAATCCGGGGAGACTACAGGAATTCGCTGGCCTCCCTTGCTCTGGCTCTGAACAGTGAGGACTCGGAGACCGCCCATTATGCGGCATCGGTTCTTCAGGATGTGCTCAGTGATTTCCGCAGTCAGGTACAGGAAAAATATGTCCGGAGCCAGGTGGAGGATGAGGAACAGGCAGAAAATTGTATCTCCCTGGTGGAGTATATGCTCCCAATTATTGTGCAGAAAGTTCTGACAAATATGGAGCAGCATGCCATGATTGCCAGAATGGATGAGGTGTTGGAAAAAGCCTGGACACTGGATCGCAGGAAGATCAGCAGTGTGCTTTATGAAAAAATGTGCCAGTGTCTTCTGGATATTCAGGACTATAAGACTTGTGAAAAATGGTGTGTTCGGTCTATGGAGCAGTATCCGGCTGCTCTGTCCAGCTATACCAGTGAACTGAAGCTCTTTTTCTCCTGCGGGGATAAAGAGAAGTTTTTTGATGTGATGAAAAGGCTGCGGGCCTCAGATATCACGATCGACAGTGAAACGCTGGAACTGATCCGGACATTTATGTAATAAAGGGTGAAACAGACATGTCAATGACAGCATTGGTAATCTTACAGTTTATGGGCATATTTGCAGCATATACGGGAATTACGACAATACTTCCGGCAGTGATGTTCCGCAGAATCCTTAAGGGTCGGCGGCTGCCGGAACAGTTCCTGATGTGCTATACCTTTGGAAACTTTTATATCATTAATATTGTGTTTGTGTTGCAGCTTCTGCATATATCCAACCGGTATACGCTGACTGCGGTGACGGTGGGGCTGAGTGTTGCAATCGGGATACTGGCAAACCGGATTCCCGTATCGAAAGTTTTGAAAAAAAGTGGCAGAACTGCCAAAAAACTGCTGAGTGGAAGCCTGGGAGGAAAGTCAGCACTCAGTGATTTTTTTAACAGCTTTCGGAAAATGATGAATTCTGCGTTTCGCTTCCTGTACAGAGAGGTGATAAAGCAGCCTTTGCAGAGTATTTTTCTGCTGAGTATTATTTTAAGTCTCTGCTGGATTTATGGAAGACAGATCATTCTGACTTATGGCTATCGTGCTTCTGATATTCCGGTTCATATGAACTGGATCAATCAGATGAGCAGAGGAAAGCTTTTTGTCAGCGGTGTCTATCCTTTTGGCTTTCACTGTATGATCTATTATCTGCATACCGTTTTCGGGGTGGATACCTATGTTCTGCTCTGTGAATTCTTTTTTGTGCAGGTTCTTTTTCTTCATGCAGTTCTTCTCTCCATGCTTCAGCTGCTCTGTAAAAGCAAATATCTCCCTTACGCGGGACTTCTTGTATATATTTGGGGAGATTTCTGGGCAAAACAGACCTATTACCGCTTTTTCTCCACACTTCCGCAGGAATTTGGAATGATTTTTGTGATTCCCTCTGTTTTTTTTCTGATTCGTTTCTTTCAGATGGATAAGGAAAAACTGAAGACAAAGGAAGCCAGGATTATGCTTCAGTGTTTTGCCATGGCCTTTTCGCTCACACTGGCGATTCATTTTTACGGAACGATGATTGCGGGGCTTTGCTGCATCGGCATTGCAGCAGGGTTCTGTTATCGTTTCTTGCGGAAAGAATATTTTTGCCGTATTATGGTTACGGGAATTTTAAGTGTCTTTACCGCCGTGCTTCCCATGGGAATTGCTTTTGCGACAGGAACTCCGCTGCAGGGGTCTCTTGGCTGGGGAATGAGTGTCATTAATGGCGGAAAAAAAGAAGACACTTCTTCCAGTTATGAAATACCGGAGGAAACCGAGGGGGAGTCTAAGACACAGATCGTACTGGATAATGGTACAATCATTGAGATTGACCGGGCATCCGGAGAGATCAGTACGCAGACGCAGCAGGAGGCGGAAGAAGGACAGCAGACGCTGCAGACAGAGACAGAAGCGCCGCCGGCCCCAAAGGTGTCTTTAAAAGAAAGGCTGCTTCAATTAAAGCAGAAATCAGAAAATGTCATTGTGATTATGGCACAGCGGATCCGGGAATTTATTCTGACGATAAACAGCAATCTGGCCGGTTATGTGGTGCTTGGCGTTTTTGCAGCCGTGATAGCATTGGGTTTCTTGTTTTTTATCATCGGACCCAGAGAACATGGGGCCATGCTCATGTCTTTCGGCTTCTGTATGGTAATCCTGACAATTCTTCTGTGTGCGGGAACTTTTGGCTTGCCGCCGCTGATGGATGGAGCAAGGTGCAGTATTTATTATGCGTATCTTCTGAGTGGGGTTCCGGTTTTGCTGCTGGATGGGATTGTCTGTCTGTTTTTCCGGGCGAAAAAAGTGAGACTTTGGAGAAATCTGGTGTCCTTTGCAGTCAGTGCGGCCGTGTTGACGGGATTTTTTCAGAGCGGGCTTCTGAAAACCCCGGGATATGATTCCGGGTATGTGACAAACGGGGCCAGAACCTGCCTCACGAACATCATTAAAGAGAACGAGGATGAGACCTGGACCATTGTTTCGGCCAATGATGAGACCCAGATGGGACTGGATCACGGCTGGCATTATGAGACGATCACCTTTTTGAGAAAACAGGAAAAACTGCAGGCGGACACCAGCATTATCATTCCTACCAGAAAGGTATATTTCTTTATTGAAAAGATTCCACTGGATTATTCCGTATCTTATGCGAAAAGCGGTCAGTCCATTTCCCAAAAAGGCGCCAGTCAGGGACTGCCAAATTCCGGTGGAATCGGCATGTATCAGGGAGAAGGGCGCTGGATTCTGATGTCCCGTATGTATTACTGGGCCCAGGCCTTTATGGAACGCTATCCCAACGATATGAAAGTTTATTATGAATCCGAGAATTTTATCTGCTATGAGATTCAGCAGAATATGTATCATCAGTATAATTTTGCCATCGATTATGGATACAATCAGGTAGAATCATAAGAGAAAGGAAACAGAAAAGATGGTTTCAAAACGGAATTTTTTCAGTATAACCGTTATGATGTTCGTGCTGCTCTTTCTCTTTCAGTTTTCCATGGTCTTAAGAGACAGGCAGAACGCTTATGATACCAACATAAACCTCTCCCGGCGTACTTCCGATGGAAATGAGGCCTGGAGCCAGGAAACGAGCCGGACTTCGGAATATTTCCAGGAAAAAAAGAACATTATTTTTATAGGAAATGCTTCCGGAAATATGGGAAATGCTGTCAGCAGATGGGGCATCTATATCAAACAGCCGGTTTACAGTTACGATTCCATTGCAGCTTTTGAAAAAACGGAGAAAACGCTTCCTCAGATGCTCATCCTGGAATCAGAGACCTATGCTTTGGGCGAAAATCTGGCAGTTCTTGAAAAACTGGAAAAACAGGGAGTGGTCATTGTTTTTGGCTGTCTGGAGGATCCGAAGCTTTTAACAGAGAATGCGGATCTCAGAAAATTCCTGGGAATCCAGAAGATTGTTTCCGAGGAAACGGAGCTTACCGGCGCGAAGCTTTTTGAAGGTTTGCTTCTGGGCGGCGAGAGTATTTATGAGACTCCGGAAAAGGAAGAAGAGAAAAAGCGTCAGGATCTGGATCTGAAAGTTCCCTGGTACCAGGTGGGAAGCGGAACAAAAACCTACATGGTCGGGCTTTTGCCGGAAGAAAGCGGAAAAGATGTGGAAAATGAAGATCTGCCCACACTGATCTGGCGAAATGGAATGGATAAAGGCAGCGTCTTTGCAGTGGTGGGGGATTATCTGAAAGACAGCAGTGCTTCCGGTTTTCTGGATGGAATGCTGGCAGAGGCCTTCCCCTACGCGCTCTATCCTGTCGTAAATGCACAGAACCTTTCCATGGTGGATTTCCCTGTTTTTGCGGATGAAAACAACGGGGAAATCCAGAAGCTTTACAGCGAGAGTGTGACGGGAATGGTCCGGGATATCATGTGGCCGTCACTGATTTCCATCACGGAGCAAAGCGGGATGAAGATGACTTGTTTTGTAGAACCGCAGGAGGATTATCTGGATGAGATAGAGCCCAATGGGGTCTTCATGGAGTTTTATCTGAAACAGATGAAAGAACAGGACGCAGAAGCCGGGCTTTCTCTTCAGTATAAGGCTGTAAACTCTCTGGAAGACAAACTGGAGCGGGACGCAGACTTTTTTGAAAAAACAGGCAGCAGTTATATCTATGGTGCAGCTTTTGCAGACAGGGGGGAGCTGGATGAGATCTGGAAGCTGACGGACAGCGGTCTTCTTAAGAATATCAGCACGCTGACCTGCGAGTATACGGAAGACTATCCGGTGGTTTCCTATGGAACAGATTCCATTACTTTGCAGTGTTCTACCAGCGATGGAATGAACTATACTTACCGTGGAGATATTCGGATGAAAAGTATTCAGAGCGCTCTGGGGTATACGAATATCATGCTGAATATGCAGGATATTTTCTGGCCGGAGCAGGAGACGGACCGCTGGGAGATCATGCAGAAACAGTTTTCCAGTAACCTTCTTACCTATTGGAAAAACTTTTCCTGTTTTTCCAATACGACCCTTTCCGAGAGTGATGCCAGGGTTCGGTCGTTTCTGAAACTGGATTACAGTCATTCCAGGGAAGATGACGAGATTACACTGAAGACAACGGAGCCGGGGAGCTGGTTCATCCTGAGGACTCACGGGGAAGAGATTGAAGAGATCGAAGGCGGAAGCTGGGAAAAGATCGAAGAGGATGCCTATCTGATCTGTGTGGAAAATGCAGAAGTAAAAATGCAGATGAAGACTCCGGGGCTTCATTATTACACTGGAAAAAATTAAAAGAAACTGGAAAAGAGGCGAAAGATGAAGGTTTGTATTGTAGCGGAAGGCTGCTATCCCTATGTGGTGGGCGGCGTATCCGGCTGGATTAACAGTATGATCCAGTCCTTTCCAAATGTGGAATTTATTTTGCTGACGATTGTGGCAGACCGGTCCTTTCGCGGCAGATTTGTATATGAACTTCCGGAAAACCTGACTCAGGTCTATGAGATCTATCTGGAGGATTTTGAGTGGGTGGAAGGAAAAAAGACAGAACGTTTCCAGAGAAACATGCATCTTTCAAAGAAAGAATATGCAGGCCTTCTGGATATTGTCATGAACAGAAAAACAGACTGGGGAGTGATTTTTGACCTTTTCCATAAGGAAAGAGTATCTGTGGATAAGCTTCTTATGGGACCGGATTTTTTTGAAATTGTCCGGGAATGTTATAATCGGAAATATCCGAATATTGTATTTTCTGATTTTCTGTGGACCATGCGTTCCATTTATCTTCCACTCTTTCGGATTATGAAGATGGATGTGCCGAAGGCGGATCTCTACCATTGTGTGGCGACGGGATATGCGGGAGTCCTTGGAAGTATGGCGAAACATTTTCACGGGAGTTCGCTCCTGATTTCAGAGCATGGAATTTATACCCGGGAACGGGAAGAAGAGCTGATCAAGGCGGATTGGGTAAAAGGTGTCTACAAGAATATCTGGATTGAGCAGTTTAAGAAGATGTCGTTTCTGGCCTATGAAAAGGCAGATATTGTGACCTGTCTTTATGAGCGGGCAAAATCCCTGCAGATTGAGCTGGGCTGCCCGGAGGAGAAGATACGGGTGACGCCAAACGGAATCCGGGCAGACACCTTTGAAGGAATTCCGGGTAAGACGGAGGATGATGCGCAGTATATTAATGCCGGGGCCGTTCTTCGTGTGACACCCATCAAGGATGTCAAGACCATGATCCAGGCTTTCGCTTTTGCCAAAAAGAGCGTTCCCGAGCTGAAGCTCTGGATCATGGGGCCGACGGATGAGGACAAGGCCTACGCCCAGGAATGTTTTGAGCTGGTGAAGGCCCTGGAAGTGGAAGATGTAGAGTTTACCGGCCGGGTAAACGTAAAAGACTACCTTGGAAAAATGGATTTTACCCTGCTGACCAGCATCAGCGAAGGACAGCCGCTTACGATTCTGGAGAGCTATGCGGCCCATAAACCGGTCATCGCCACGGATGTGGGAAATTGCCAGGAACTGATTTATGGAAATGATGATGGGTTTGGTCCTGCCGGAATTTTGACACATATCATGAATATTGAGGAGATTGCCCAGGCGATGATTACCATGTCAGAGGATCAGGAGGAGCGGGAGCGGATGGGAGAAGCCGGTTATAAAAGGGTAAATGCTTTTTACCGGATCGAGCAGATGAAGGATGTTTACCGGGGAATCTACAGGGAACTTTCAGACAGGCAAAAGCTTGACTGGACGGAAGAACCTTTTCAAATCAGACGATAGAAGGGAGAGGAAACAGATATGGCGGGTATCGGTGTCAAACTGAACAAAATCTACGGGAAGAATACACTGACAACAGACCTCATCGGAATGGGCTACAGTACCGTTGTGACCATTGAACCTATGCTTGCGGTAATCGGAGCCATTGTTGCCATGGAATACTTCCTGGATTTCTCTTCTGTGGAGTATAGCACGAGAGAACTTTTTTCCTGTACGATGCTTTATATTTTTATTTTTGCCCTGCTGACGGCATCTCCCTTTAACTCGGTTCTCTCAAGATACATGTCGGATGTGATTTATGAGGAAAAATATGAGGATATTCTTCCCTGCTATTATGTGGGATTGTTTCTGAATATCCTTTTCAGCGCACTGGTGGGAATTCCTTTCTGTATCCGTGAATTTCTTGTGGGAAAGGTGGATATCATTTATGTTTTCACCGGTTATTGTGGATTTGTGGCTCTGGTACTGGCTTTTTATTCGATGCTGTATCTTTCGATCTGCAAGGATTATAAGAAAATTTCCTTTTTCTTTCTGATCAGTATGCTGGTTACTGTTCTGCTGTCTTTCCTTTTTGTAAAAGGGTTTCATTGGAGCATTACTTATGGCATGCTGCTGGCTCTGAGTATTGGTTTCTGGCTCATTGCCTGTCTGGAGTTTTCCGTGATACGCAATTATTTCAAGGAAAACAGCGGAAGATACCGAAAAGTACTGTACTATTTCAGAGAATACTGGCCGCTGGTTGTGACGAATTTCCTCTATACGCTGGGGCTGTATGTACATAATTTTGTATTCTGGACGACAGACCTTCGTATGGTTGTGGCGAAGAGCTTTGTCTGTGTCCAGACCTATGATATGGCAACCTGCCTGGCCATGTTTACGAACATTTCAGCCAGTGTGATTTTTATCAGCCGGGTGGAGATGCATTTCCATGACAGATACAAGGCTTATTCGGAAGCCGTAACCGGAGGCCGGGGAGCAGATATTGAAATCACGAAAAAGCGAATGTTCCGTCTTCTGGCAGAGGAACTTATGAGTCTGGCGAGAATCCAGTTTATCATCACTCTGGTGATCTTTCTGCTGTGTATGATTTTTCTTCCACAGATTGGTTTTGGCGGTATGACCATGAGAATTTATCCCTGTCTGGCGACAGGCTATTTTATCCTGTTTTTAATGTATGCAGAGATCATTTTTCTGTACTATTTTAATGATCTGAAAGGAGCAGTGCTGACGGCCCTGGCTTTTTGTACCGGAACACTGATCGGAAGTATGATTTCCACACATTTTTCTGAGATCTGGTATGGTCTTGGCTTTGTGGCTGGAAGCTTTATTGGTTTTGCCGTTGCCTACCATCGGATTCAATGGATGGAAAAGCATCTGGATATTCACATATTCTGTGATGGACATCTTTTGAAGACCAGAAAAGGGAAATGTCCGTCACCGAAAGTATTTGACAGATATGAAGAAAAGGAAGCGTATGAGAAATGAAAAAAGTACTGTTTGTAATTAATACGCTGGGAGGGGCCGGCGCTGAAAGGGCGCTGCTGGAACTTCTGACGAGATTTACAACGGAAAAATATGAGGTATCCCTGTATGTTCTTTTGTCACAGGGGGAGCTGATTCATCAGGTACCGGATTATGTCAGGGTATTGAATCAGGATTATTCGGACGGTTCGGTTCTCTCAAGAAGAGGAAAGCTGCTGCTGAATAAAAGGCTGCTGAAACGGATTTTTATCCGGAAAGCAATTTTCCGGGACTGCCCCTATCTGATTAAAAATCTCGGAAAAATGGTGAGAAAAGGCAGAATCTGGCCGGACAAGCTGATGTGGAGAGTCATGTCAGACAGCGGTCAGGCCATCCGGGAAACTTTTGATCTGGCAGTGGCCTATCTCGAAGGGGGATCCACATATTTCGTTCACGATTATGTGAAGGCAAAGAAAAAGGCGGCCTTTATTCATGTGGATTATGAGAGGGCAGGATACAGCCGGAGCCTGGACAAAGACTGCTATCGGGGGTTTGATCGGATTTTTACGGTATCTGATGAGGTAAGGAAGAGCTTTCTTAACGTATATCCGGAATGCAGCGACAAAACCATTACCTTCCACAATCTGATTAATCAGGAGGAGATCCGCAGAAAAGCGGAGCTGCCAGGAGGTTTTGAGGATTCCTATGATGGAAAAAGAATTCTGACCGTGGGAAGGCTCACCGCACAGAAAGCCTATGAGTATTCCATTGATGCCATGAAACGTCTGAAGGAGCATGGGGTGAAGGCCAGATGGTATGTACTTGGAGAAGGAGAGCTCAGAGAAAAACTGCAGTATAAGATCAACCGTCTGGGACTGAAAAAGGATTTTATCCTGCTGGGAGCAAAGGAGAATCCTTTTCCCTATTACAAGCAGTGTGATCTCTATGTTCATGCAAGCCGGTTTGAGGGGAAGAGTATTGCCATTCAGGAAGCCCAGACCATGGGCTGTGCAATTGTTGTGTCTGACTGCAGCGGAAACCGGGAACAGGTAACGCCCGGAGTGGATGGAATGATGTGCCGCCTGGATGCAAAGGAGATCAGTGATACGGTGGAGGCTCTTGTAAAGGATGAGGAAAAGTGCCGGAAGCTGGGGAAAAAGGCGGCAGAAAAAAGTTTCCTTGAAGATAAAGATGTGTTAAAACTCTTTGATTTTTGACGGGGGCAGGATGAGCTGGAAAGGTATCGGAAAGAAAAAATGGAAATTTGAGAAGGAATTTACTGGCGAGGGCTCTTCCTATATCACTAATCCCTCCAGAGGCTGGTATGAGATTTATACTTTTCAGGCAGAAGAAAAGGCTGCCCTTGAGGAGTTAAAATGGAGTCTTCATGAAGGTGAGACACTGGCCCTCGTGCTGGTGGATATCGGAAGCTTCCGGGAGCGGCCATTAGATCCGGCTGCCCTTGAAAACATCCGTAAAATCCTCGATTTTTTTGAGGAAAATCAGCGGGATGTAATCTTCCGTCCGGTCTACGACCGGGAGGGAAAGGGAAGAGGACGGGAGCCTGGTTCTTTTGAGCTGGTGCTGGAGCACCTGGGCCAGCTGGGAGACCTTTTAAAGGAAAATCCCTGTTCCGTTTTTATTTTTCAGGGGTTTCTCGTGGGCAGCTGGGGGGAAATGCATGATTCTGCTTATCTCAGCGAAGACTGTCTTAAAAAAATGTGGGAGCAGCTGAAACCGGCTTTAAGTAAGAACATTTACGGAGCCGTCCGGACGCCGTCCCAGTGGCGGACGCTGGTTTCTGAGGAGGAGTTTCGGAAGGGAAGCTTTCCACGGCTGGGACTTTTTGATGATGGAATTTTCGGGTCAAAGACCCATCTTGGAACTTTTGGAACCATGACCAGGGAAGCGGCGGGCTGGAAGAAGGCCTGGCTCCGGGAAGAGGAGCTGACCTTTCTGAAGGTTTTGGGAAAAAAGCTTCCGATCGGTGGTGAGGCGGTCCGGCCAGAGAGCGCCGGAGTTTCCGGATGCGGCAGAGAAAGAGTTGTGGCGGAGCTTGAAAAACTGAATCTTACCTACCTCAATCGTGCTTATGACCGAAGGCTTCTGGAACTCTGGGAAATGGAAAGCTTCAGTGATTCCGGGATCTGGAGGGAAAAAAGTCTTCTGGATTATGTGGGAGCGCATCTGGGGTACCGTTTTGTCCTTCAGAATGTGGAGTGGGAGAAGGGCTTCGGAAGCCGAAGACTGCGCTTCCTGCTTGAAATCCAAAACTGTGGGTTTGGAGGTTTTTTTCAGGAAGCAGAGCTTTTTCTGATTTTGAAATCCGGGGAGAAGAGAGAGACGATCCCCATACCGGGAGATTTTTCAACCTGGGCCGGAGGGGAGAAGAAAAGTCTGGAAATTCGGATTGAGCCGAAGATAGCAGAACTTTTTCTGGAGCTTCGGCGGAAAAAAGACGGAAAAATCATCCGGTTTGCAAATGAAGAAAGCGCAGACTGCCTGTTTCTCGGCAGCCTGCGCCTCTGTGAAAAATAACGTTCAGGAAAGTGTGAAGGTTCCCACAGGAATGGTGTCGCTGGTCTCATAACCGGTATTGGCAAAATGAATCACGGTCTTCGTCGCAGGATCTGTCATCTTGAGTTCCAGGGTATAGGTTCCTTTTTTAAGAGAGCGGACATCCAGCTCCAGACGGAAAATGGATTCATCGTTCCCTGCGATGGAGGTGTTATCGATGTTTGTTTCCAGGTCTTCCGATTCGCCGGTATTTTCGTTTTTCAGAACCAGCGTGGTTTCGAAGGTCCGGTAGGCGGAAGAAAAACCGGTATTTTCGATGGTCAGATAGAGTCTGGCCGTGTCATCCAGGAGGGAGCGAAAGGCCAGGGAGGAAGTTTTGAGCCGGTATCGGTAGCCTAAGTGGGCGCTCATGTAGTCAAAACCGTTGACACCGGAAAAAATATCGCTTCCGGTATAGACGGAATTTTTCCATTTGCTGAGAACCTCGGGATCATGCTCCGCATTCAGGTAAGAGACATGCATGGTTGCAAGATCGGCGATGGCGTTTTCCAGATCATTGTATTCGTTGTCTACGGTCACTTCTCCTCCGTTTGGAACATACTGGCAGAGTTTGTATTGATAAATCAGTTCATCGCTCCGGGAGCCCTTTTCGCCGGGAGTGCTGGAAGAAGTCAGGGGGGTGTCATCATAGGTTCCAAGGTCGTATACCGAGCCAAGCATGCCATCGTTGAAAAGGCCGAGTCTGGAGGCGAGACTGCCGTCCCCGGTCTGGCTGCTGGCAAGGGGGGTTTTGGTCCGAAGGATTCCCCGAAGCTGGGCGGGAGTTCGGACGGCAAGATAAATCTCCGGTGAAACGGCAGCTGCCATGGCCTCGGCCAGCTGGCGGATCTGATCGATATTCTCATAGTTGGAATCGTGCATTTCCCCATTGTTTCCGATGAGAAGACCCTGAATGATATAAACGGAATCCGTGTACTTATTGACCACAGGACCCAGCTGGCTGATATGATTTTTAATGCGGAAGAAGTCAGTGGGCTCTGTTTCCCGGACTTTGCCGTCCCAGTCATAGAGAAAACGCAGGATCAGCTGTTTTCCGGCTTTACTGCATTCCGTGAGAATTCTGTTCAGCTGCTGGAGAGCGGTGGAGCTGAGATCCATATTGGAATAGTTTTTCAGATTGATTTCCAGAAGTATCAGCGGATAGGGATCGTCTTTACAGGCTTTTTTGCTCCATTGGGAGGCATCGGCTTCGGAATGGTCATCCGAGAGCGTATAGCCGCTTATTTTGTAAAAACCACAGTAGGGATTGGAAAGCAGGGTGGAAGATTCCGCTGTTTCAGAAGGGGTATAGGCAAGATTCAGCCGCCGGAGCGTAAAAGCATAAAAGAAAGCTCCACATGCCAAGGCAGCGCAGATGAGAAAACGGAGGATGTAAAATCTGGCAGAATGTTCTTTTTTCATGAAATACTTGCTCCTTTTTGTGATAAATGATTCTTGTAATGATGAATAATCCGTGATTATAATGTATGGTGCCTGTGTCGTGCAGGCGTTAATGCTATTATACTCAAGAAGAAAGGATAATGGAAGGTGAAACAGAAATCCAGAACAGAATATTCTGTTATGAATACAACGGTGGCTTTCGCCGCCCAGGCTACGGCGATCCTGATGGGCTTTTTTACAAGGGTGATCTTTACCCGGATGCTCAGCGAAGGCTATGTGGGAATTAACGGCCTGTTTAATGATATTCTGAATATTTTATCTCTTTCGGAGCTGGGCGTGGGAACGGCCATTACCTATGCCCTGTACGGGCCAATTGCAAAGAAAGACATCCGGAGGCAGCAGATCCTGATGCGGATGTTCCGGACCTTTTACCGGGCAACGGCGGGCTTTGTGCTGGTTGTAGGCCTGGCACTTTTGCCCTTTCTGAATGTGCTGATGAAGGACAGGCCGGATGTGGATCATCTGACTCTGATTTATCTTCTTTATCTTTTCAAATCGGTGGCCTCCTATCTTCTGATTTATAAAAAGACTCTGGTGGATGCCCATCAGCTGAATTATATCACGGTGCTGTATCACAATGGTTTTCTGGTTCTGCAGGATGTGTGCCAGATTGTGATTCTCCTGCTGACGGGAAACTTTATCCTGTTTCTGGTCATTGGCGTTGTCTGTACGATTGCCGGAAATATCTGTATGTCGAAAAAGGTGGATCAGCTGTTTCCTTATTTGAAGGAAGAATGCAAAGAAAAACTGCCGGATACGGAGCGAAAAGATATTCTGAAAAATGTAAAGGCCATGTTTATGCACAAATTAGGAAATGTAGTGGTCAATAATACGGATAATCTTCTGATTTCAAGTTTCGTAGGCGTGGTCAGTGCCGGTATCTATTCCAACTATTATCTGCTCATCGGTTCTGTACGCCAGGTTCTGGATCAGGCGCTCCAGGGAGTGGCGGCCAGCGTGGGAAACTTAGGAGTCACAGAGGACAAAGAGAAGATCAGCGACGTTTTTGAACAGCTGTTTTTTGTGGGCTATTGGATGTACGGGCTTGCCGGAATCTGCCTTTTTGAGCTTCTAAATCCTTTTGTGGAGCTGGCTTTTGGTGAGAAATATCTCTTTCAGAGAAAGATTGTCCTGATTCTCTGCATCAATTTCTTTATCAATGGAATGAGAAAATCGGTTCTGATCTTTAAGGAATCCATGGGCCTTTTCTGGTACGACCGGTATAAGGCTCTTGCGGAGGCAGTGCTGAATCTGGGCATTTCCATTGTTTTGGTAAAAAATTTTGGTGTCTGGGGCGTTTTTGCCGGAACCTTCTGCAGTACAGTGCTCACTTCCGTGTGGGTGGAGCCTTATATTCTCTATAAATATCGTTTTCACAGACCTGTGAAGGAGTATTTTAAGACTTATGCGGGGTATCTGCTGATGATGGTAGCTGCCTGGAGCCTCACAGAAGGAAGCTGCCAGTTTATCAGAGGAGGGATTCTGGCACAGCTTTTTCTTCGGGGGCTTGTCTGCCTGGGAGTACCGAACCTGTTGCTCTGGCTGATTTTCCGGCGGACAGAAAAATGGAAAAGGCTTTCCGGGCTTTTGAAAAGAATCGGTAAAAAGGTGAAAAAAAGCCTCCGGAGGTGAAAAGAATGACAGAGCAGGGGAAAAAAATATCGGTGATCATACCTGCCTATAACGCAGGAAAATATCTGGGAGAAGCGCTGGACAGTGTGCTTGCGCAGACATATGAAAACTGGGAAGTCATTCTTGTGGTGACCATGTCCGAGGACAAAACGGAAAAAGTTGCCGGGGAGTATCAGCGGAAGGATTCCAGGATCCGCTGTCTGGACAATGAGGGTAAGGGAATCAGCAGCGCCAGAAACAAAGGGCTTTCTGCGGCGGAAGGGGAATATCTGCTTTTCATGGACGCAGATGATTATTTACCGGATCCTTGTGTGCTTCAGAGATATCTGAATATTGCTGAAAAGATATCTTCGGATATCATTGTGAGCAATTATGCCAGACTGTGGAAAGAACGTTTTCTTCCAGCGGAAACCCATCAGAACTTCTCTGTCTGTCACAGGAATTCGGAGGAGTTTCGCTTCCGTGGCTTCTTTTCCGTAGGGACCCTCTCCTATGTATGGGGGAAACTGTACCGCCGGTCGTTTCTGGTGGAAAAAGGTCTTCAGTTCGAGGATTTTCCCTATGCGGAGGACAAGCTTTTCAATATGCAGTGCTATGTCTGTGGCGCAAAGTACGCGTTTGTTGAGGAGATCGGGTATGTTTACCGGAGAAATGAGTCTTCTGTTTCCTATCAGTATAATCCCCATTCCAGCGACTGCTGGCTGGGAATCGCCAGGCAGCTGAAATGGTGGCTGGAAGAAAAGGGAGCGGACGATACCGTTTACGGCGGCCTCGTGGAGTACACGGTATTTTTTGCCTCGTTTTTCGATGCGAAGAAAGAGTATGAACAGCATCGGCATTCTCTCCGGGCCATCCGGAAAATTCTGAGAATTTACGGCCGGGATGCCATAGGAGGGGACTGTTTTCGCAGACTTTTGAAGGAAAAAAGAGTTTCTGAGCTGGAACAGAAGTTCTGGAAGGTACTGATCCGGGTGTATTCTCTGGGAATGCGCCTGCAGCTGTATTTTCTCCTAGCATTAGGAATCCGGGAGCTCATTAATCATAAGGTGGATGAGCGGATGTCGGACACCGGCCTTCGGGAAGAATAAAAACAGCGTCCCGGTTAAGAGTCGCTGTTTTCAAAAATCTGAATAAGGGTTGTTTTCTGGTTGCTTTTCCGGAAATCCTTAAGGGTCTGCCGGAGAGTGGTGTTTCGGATTGTGTAGGTATTTTTGAGAAAACAGAAGAAGGTGGCAGGCCAGAGGAGGGGCCAGAGAATCGGCCAGCGGCTGGCTTTGGGAAAGCGTACCTTCATCTGTACATGGCCTTCCCGGAAATAGGTCAGAAGATTGATCTTCCGGTAAGAGCTGCTGCCCACCAGGGCCTGAGAGACGTCGGCACCCATGTCACCGTCTTCCAGGATCCGGATGAGAAAAGCTTCCGAAGTTTCCGGGTCAGCCTTTATTTCCGGGTCAATGGAAGCGGAAAGCCCCAGATAAAGGCGGCAGGTTTCCAGAATAATCTCATAGAGATGACTGATCCGGGAAGCTTCACACCACTGATGAATCCGGGAAAAATCAATCTCCCTTTCATAGCGCTGAAGGTAAAGAGTAAAATCGCAGAGGAGACGGATTCCGAAACCGCTGTAGAGATAATGCTTCAGCATATGATGGATCATGTAGAAAACATATTCCGTGGGAGGAAGAACCTCGTAGGAGAAGCCGTTGAAGGTCTTTTGTACGGGTTTCAGATGCAGGGAAGAATAGATCTCCTCCACGGTCTGATTGGCGGGGGCGTACTGATACATCCCGACTACCCGGTAATGAAGTTCCAGAAGGAAGCTTCGGCCGGTTTTTGGAAAGGTATAACGATAGGTGAGATGGTGGTCACTGAGTTCTTTTTCCTCCCGATAACCATGCGCCTCCAGGAGGGCTTTTGCTTTTCCCAGGTTTTCAGGTTTATTGATGTAGAGATCCAGATCACCGAGTTTCCGGTATTCAGGAACCGGGTAGCAGGCAGCCAGACTGATGCCTTTGAGAAGAATACAGGGGACGCCGTTTTCCTTAAGAAGAGAGACGGTATGCCTGGTGAAGGCATCAATCTGGTAGTAGTTCAGCATCATATTTTTGGTTTTTTGCAGCATGGCGGAATAGAAAGGGGTATTCCGAAAGCCAGGCAGCACAAAAGGGATTGTACGGTGTTCCTCTGCCAGGGCTGCCAGAGCCGCCTGTTCTTCCACAGAAACGACCTGAGAAAAAGAAGTGTCATTTTTAAGACCACTTCGGATAAACAGTAAATAAATATTGTATAGGGGCTTCATAATGTCTCCTGATTGTAAAGATGATAGAAAAAGTATACCACGGATAAGCGGGTAAAAAAAGAGGAAGAAAATATGAAAAAGGCAGAAGGTTATGTGATACGAAAACTGGAGGAGGAGTATGTGATCCTTCCCACGGGAAAACGGGCAGAGGAAGTCAACGAGGTGATTTCTTTAAGTGAGACGGCCGGTTTTATCTATCTTCATGCAGAAGAGGCCGCTTCCATTTCGGAACTGGCAGAGCTGGTAGGCAGAGAGTATGGGATGGAAGCGGCGGAAGTTCTGGAGGACGTGAAAGACGTGGTGGAGACATTGCAAAAAAAAGGTGTTCTCTTATAATTTTCGGAGAAAGGCTGTGAAACGGAAGCAGAGGGGACGAAGCGGAAGCATGCGAAGCCAGAAAGATGAGAGCAACCGGTAAAAAGGATTTGTGACGGAAGTTTCTTTTCCCTTCCGGACAAAAGCGACAAGCTTCCCACGGATCTGGTCTTCACGGAGAGGGCCTTCCAGTTCGGATTGATTGTCACCTACCAGAAAAAAGCCTTCAGGGGTGATTTTCGCAATCCGGTGGAGGACCAGGATGCTCTGGTCCCGGCGGTAGAGAATGACATCATTCCGTCGGAGGGAAGAGACGGGAACCTGCTGAATCAGGGCTTCGTCCCTGCCGGGAATAAAAAGGGGGTACATGCTGTAGCCCCGGGGCTTGATCCGAATGATATTTCCATCCCGGAGAAGCTGTTCAAGATCTGTTTTGTACATAAAGATTCCTCTTTGTATTTTTTATGTCTCCATTATAGCATCCGTTGAAAAAAAGACAAGAAAAGACAAAAATTCAATTGTTTATACAATATGAATACTTGACTTTTGTGAGAGTTGCGCTTAAGATAAACAGTAGAAACAGGCACAAATGAAATACAGCAGTTAGAGAAAAGAGGTACTTAAAATGAGTAAATATATAAAACCGGTTGTATCGGTAGATGCCGGAATGGCAGAGGGCGTTTATGCTGCCAGCGGCGCAAGCAAAGGAACTTTAAATGTGACTTACTATGGTGTCTGGGACAGATGGGGAACCAATGGCGGTAAAGGCCTGGCAATGGCAAACTGGTCTGATATCGACGGAACCATTACCCTGAATGTTACGTTCAATGACACTGTGGATCAGGCTGAGACGTCAGATAGCTCTGTACAGGCATCCGCATCAGGAAATACAGCTACCTTTGTCTTTGCCAGCACAGCTAACAATCCGCTGACTCTTGGTATTCACCTGAATCATGGAACCAGCATTGATAATCTTAAGATGACTGGCTTTACTTATTCTGTAAAATAAGCAGAAATCAAAAAATGCACCAGGTATGTCACATACCTGGTGCATTTTTTTGAAACTTACATACTCCAGTCGGTAACGGCATCATCCGGGCCATAACCTTTTTTCTCCCAGGTGGGCTTCCGGTTGCCATTGTCTACATCGTAGCTTCCGGCATGATCGGAATCTTCATAGTGTGTCAGCAGACCGCAGCCATTTGAAGTATTTGCAGGACAGCCAAGACAGCCAAACTGCTGCTTTTATCCGCGGGTTCCGCCATTCCACTGTGAAAACTTTTTTAAAAATCTTCCATCATACGGGTGATAGCTTCCTCATCTAGCACCTCGCACTGCTTATCGCGGATGGCATAAACCCGGCTGCAGATATTCAGCACGGTGGGGCGGTGGGTCGTGACGATGCAGGTTCTGGGGTAGGTGTCCTGCATGATATTTTTCAGGACTTTTCTCTCGGTGGCGACATCCAGGGCTGAGGTGGCCTCATCCAGAAGAAGAATCGGGGATTTCCGAAGGAGGGCCCGGGCGATGGAGAGGCGCTGGGCCTGACCTTCAGAGAAGCCGCCGCCCCGCTCCTTGACCTCGCTCTCGATTCTGTCGGGAAGCTTTTCTACAAACTCCCAGGCACAGGCGAGTTTCAGGGCTTCGATGATTTCCTCATCTGTGGCATCGGGTTTGACGTTGCGGAGATTTTCTGCGATTGTGCCGGAGAAGATGGTATTTCCCTGGGGCACATAGGAGAAAAGTTTTCGCGTGGAGGGCGACATGGCAAGCTGCTCCTTTTCATTGTGGCCGGCACAGATATGGAAGGAACCCTTCTGAGGCTTTAAAAGAGAAAGGATCAGCCGCAGCATCGTGGTCTTTCCCTCGCCGGAGGGACCCACGAGGGCAACGATCTCATGGGGATAGGCTTCCATGGAAGCGCCGGAAAAGACGTTGGTGCCGGTGCGGTAGGTGTAGTCGAGATCCTTCATGATGAGGCCAATGCCCTCTTGCCGGTGCTGTTTTCCAAACTTTTCCACGGCGCTGTCCTGACTGTAGTCCTCCTGGGGCATTTCCACGATATCCATGAGACGACCCGCGGAGATCGTCAGGGAGATGGCCGTGGGAATCAGGCTGGCCAGGGAGTTCACGGAGCTGGTCAGCGTGCCGGAGAGGGAGAGAAACATGGTCATGGTTCCGTAGCTGATGGCATTGCTCCAGACGCGGTAAATGCCCCAGCCGTAGCAGCTGTAGGAGACGATGAAGCCGATGATGGACATCAGGACGGAGGTGAGGATGGACATTTTCTGGAAATCCAGCCGCATCCGGATGTATTCCGTCTGGAGACTTTTCAGGCGATCGGTGTAAAAACGGATCAGGTCAAAGGCCTTGATGGTCTGAATGTTGGAGAAAGCCTCCTGGTTGAAACCGTACATTTTCGCATTCATGGCCGCGCTCTTCTGGTTGTTGTTCCGCATCCGGCGAAGGAGCGGCCGGGAGAGCAGGGCGCTGAAGGGAATGCCTAAGAGGGCAAAAAGCGCGAAGGTCGGGTCGTAATACAGAACCACGGCCAGGGCACTTACAAAGCGGAAGGTATAAATGATGAGATTGGGAAGCCAGTTGAGAATTCCATTGGAAATATTGGAGGCGTCGGAACTCCAGCGAGTCACCAGATCGCCGGTGTGGTAGGCTGTGAGGGATTCCCAGTCCGTCACGAGCATTTTCGCGAAAATGTCATTTTTGATCTCGGAATCCACCTTCAGATTGATGAAGGTGGAGGCGTAGCCGGAGGCCTGAGACACGAGAATGTTCGCCAGGGAAAAGCCGATCATGGCGGCAAAAGTAGCCAGAAGCTTTCCGGTCTGATGGCCGGTGATAATATCCACCAGATCCTTGGAGATCAGGCTGGAAATCAGGGAGACACCGGACCCCGCGATTCCGAGAAGCGTATAGAGAACCATGGATTTCCAGTAGCGTCGGCCGTACTGGAGAATCCATTTGGACTGTGCCCACATTTTCCTGAGAGTTCCCTGCTTTAAGTGCTTTTGGATCAGGAGCAGTTTGTCTTTCATGGGAGAAGTCCTCCGATGCGGTCGATCTCTTCCTTCATGGTGCAGGCTGCGGAAGGATTCTTCGTGCAGAGGAAGGAAAGGACCGGCAGGTTTTCAGCCAGAGCCTCGGAAAAGGCCAGATTTTCGGAGAGCTGCTCCTCGCTCCAGCAGGGGGAGATCAGCCGCTGCATGACGCGGACTGTTTTTTCCCCGGCGGAGAGCTCCTGTATGAAGTCTTTTTCCGGGTCGCGTCCCAGAAGAACGATGCCGCCAAGTTTCTGGGTTTCTGTGGTGAAAATTTCGGAGGTGCCGCACCAGGGGAGGCCGTAGACGAGAAAGCGGCCGTCCTTCTGCCCGAGGAGATTCAGATCGCCGTTGAGAAGGGGCGTCTGGAAAAGCTCGTGCCAGAGGTTGGTGTGGGTGGATTTTCCCATGCCGGAGTGGCCGGAGAAAAGCCAGGCCTTTCCCTGATAAAGAAGCGAAGCCGAGTGAAGGGCAAAGCGGCCTCTTTTCTGAGCCAGAAAAAGGAAAAACAGCCGGATTGCGTGAAAAAGATTGGCCAGATTTTCTTCCGTGGATGTGGGAGCACAGGAAATCCGGACGTAGGAGCCGTCTTTCGTCATGGAGGCCTCCCGGATGTTCTTCATAGTCGGGAAAAGAAAGACATATCGGTCCGCTGCCTCCATCACCGTGAGCTCCGGATTGCGAAGAAGAACAGTTCCGTTTGCTTTCGGGGAGGGCGGCAGCGTGACAAGGTCAATTTCCTGATCCGGAAGTTCGCTTTTTTCGGAAGCAAAGGCAGAAAATTCTTTTGGAAAAAGGGAAGCCGGACCGTTCAGACGCAGGAGCAGGCCCGCGATCTCCAGGTTAAGCGTATCGTCCCGGCGCTTCGGAGCCAGGTTTTCCTCGAGAATCCCAAAGGAGAGAAGCTGCCGGAAAAAGGTCTGCACATCCTCCCGAAGCTCCGGACAGGTGCTCTCCGGCACTTCATAATACCTGGCCAGATGGTGGGTCAGTTCTTCGAGATCGGAGGTGTGCTCCAGCGTATTCCAGAGGAAGGCGCCGGTCTCATTCAGAACCACTGCTTTGTGCTGGTCGGCCACCTGCTGACCAAAGGGGAGAAGATACCAGGAATTTCCCACTTTTTTCAATGTATATCCAGATGAATGTTTCAGCATGGTAAAGGATTCCTTTCTATATTGCTAATAAGAAGGATGTTGGGGTCAAAAGGTCTTTTGCCCCAACTGATGCTTACGAATTGCTCCGCTTCGGTCGGTGCAAAACGAACATCCACTGGATGTTCTGCACCTCATGTTTGGCGGGTTCCAAGTTCAAAAGCTTTATCGTGCAAGCACGAACAGCTTTTTGAACTTTTGACCCTAGCATCTTCATTATACCAAAAGTAAATCCTTTTCAAAACCCCTATTTGAAATATACTCTCTTGTCTGATATACTGTTTCCAGAAAAAAGGTGATTATGCATGGGAGGAAATAGATGAAAACGCAGAAAATTTTATATAAAGGCGGGGAAGGGGAGCTCATCGAGAAAAAATCCCGCTTCATCGCCACGACCCGGCCGGTGGAATCCGAGGAGGAGGCTCTGGCCTTCATCGCGGAGATGAAGAAAAAATACTGGGATGCTACCCACAACTGCTCCGCCTTTGTCATCGGCGACCGGCAGCAGATCCAGCGCTGCAGCGATGACGGCGAGCCCCAGGGAACCGCGGGCCGTCCCATGCTGGATGTACTTCTGGGGGAAGATATCCACAACATGGCCGTAGTTGTAACCCGGTATTTCGGCGGCACCCTTCTCGGTACCGGTGGTCTTGTGCGGGCTTATTCCAAATCTGTCCAGGTGGGGCTGGAAGCCTCGGAGGTCATTGAAAAACGAAGCGGTTTCCTCTTGAAAATGGCTGCGGATTATAACGGCATCGGAAAGATTCAGTACATCCTCGGGAAAAAAGGCCTCCCCACGATCGCTTCCGAGTACGGGGCCGACGTGACGCTGGAGGTTCTGGTTCCAGAGGAAGAAGAGAAAGGCCTCAAAGAGGAGATCACGGAAGGAACCAGCGGCAGGACCGTCTACCAGGAAGAAAAGGCTGTCCTTTACGCGATACTCAGCGACGGCACACCGCTGATTGAAGAGCTTCCGCAGTAAACTATGGCGCTTGCATTTTCCGGGGAGCCGGTGTACAATGAGACGATTCCTTTTCAGGAGGTAAGAAAATGAAAAACAGGTGTGAAGCACCCATCGGTGTGTTTGATTCCGGCGTTGGCGGACTGACCGTGGTCCGCGAGATCATGCGGAATCTTCCCAACGAGGAGATTGTATATTTTGGCGATACGGCCAGAGTTCCTTACGGAAGCAAATCCAAGGAGACGGTGACCCGCTATTCGAGGCAGATCGTCCGTTTCCTTCAGTCCAAGGAGGTCAAGGCCATCGTGGTCGCCTGCAATACAGCCAGTGCCTATGCGCTGGAAACCATCAAGAAAGAACTGGATATTCCCATCATTGGTGTGGTGGAGCCCGGAGCCCGGGTGGCCTGTGAGACCACGGTGAATGACCGCATCGGCGTCATCGGTACGGAGGCGACGGTCCATTCCGGCATTTATACGAGCTTTATCCGCAGGCAGAAACCGGATGTGCAGGTGGTGAGCAAGGCCTGCCCCCTCTTTGTTCCGCTGGTGGAAGAGGGGTGGCTCAAGGATCCCATCACGATGGAGGTCGCAAGGCGTTATCTGGAGGAGCTGCTTCAGTATGATATCGACACGCTGATTCTTGGCTGTACCCATTATCCGCTGCTCCGGTCTACAGTGCAGAAAATTGTGGGAGACAAGGTAAATCTGGTCAATCCGGCCTATGAGACTGCCCGGGATCTCAAGAAGCTTCTGGAGCGGGAAAATCTTTCCAATCCGGACACGGAGACCGATCCCAGCGAGATGAGCCACCGCTTCTATGTCAGCGACGCGGCGGACAAATTCAATAAATTTGCCAATTCGATCCTTCCGTATGATATTGATACGACGCAGGAAATCCCCATTGAGGAGTACTAAATGACAAAAGATGTGATGATCCGGATCAAAGGATTGCAGTACGCAGAGGGCCAGGAGTCAGACACTACGGAGCTGATGCTGCCTGGCCAGTTCTTTGAGAGGGACGGTTTGAGTTTTGTAAAATACGATGAGATCGTGGAGGACGGCGGGGAGACAATCAGGAATCTCCTGAAGTTCAGCGATACGAAACTTACGGTGATCCGGCACGGAGCTGTGGAATCCTCCATGAGTTTTGAGAAGGGAAAAAAGCTCCGGAGCCTTTACCGCACGCCCTTCGGCGACCTGGAGGTGGGAACGCTGGTTTCCCGTTTTCTGATTCTTCGGACAGAGGAAAATATCCGGCTGGAAGTCGATTACGCGCTGGAAATGAACGGCGCCCACGCGGCGGAGAACCGCATTGCGGTCACGATCCGCTCCCGGAAAAATGCATAAAAAAATCCATCTGCTGAAAAAACTAAGGCAGATGGATTTTTTTTACTTTTTCTTCTTTTTCTTGGAACCTGATTTCTTTACGTTAGAAGCATTGCCTGTATTTTTTGCGGCAGCCTGTTTCTGCGGAGCCGGCGCTTTGCTGGCAGTCTGTTTTGCTGCCGGTGCGGAAGCTTTGGATTCGGAAGCGGTTTCTGCTTTCTTGTCCTTGCCGGTAACTTTGTTCTTCATGCGCTTGAAGAATCCCTCTTTGGCTTTCGGGGTCTCTAAAACCGTACCGCGCACGCCTTTTACATCAGTTATGTAAAGACCGCTGATGGTGGCTTTGACCTCCTTTTTCACGGGGATCATCTCAAAAACTCTGGCATCGGCGATGAAGGTCATGATCCTGGGGCCGACCTTTGCTTTGACAATGGGAAGTTTCGTTCTTCTCATGATCTTCGGCGTACTGTCAAGCACCATCTGAGGAAGTCCGGCTTCCTTCATCTTTAGCTTCTTCTTGTCGATGACCAGCATGGAAACCGTCTGCTTGGCAGCCTCCATCTGTTCCTGCTGTACCGCCTGCTTTTTCTGCAGTCTTCTTCCTACAAAGTAAAGAACAGCCAGCAGGACAACTACGATCGTCAGAATGATCAGGAATACATTTAAGACGGTATGCATAGTTTCCCTCCTGTTAAAAATATTACATTAGCTTATTGTACCATTGTTTCAGGGAAAGTGCAATAATTCTTTATTTTTTCTTAAAACGCATAGAATCGGGGAAAATGGGCTACTATTTAGGAGAAATTATGATATAATGAATGGGTGTCAGCTTACGCAGTATGGAGGAAACGAACTATGGACGAGAACGAAAGACAGCGTCGCGCCCGGCTTCGGATGAAGAAGCGGAGACGTCAGGTTCTGATCGGGAGAACGATCGTAGCGCTGCTCCTTGTGATTCTGGCCGCCTTATGCGTCTTTGTGGTCAGAGATCTTGTGGGAGGGAAAAAAGACAAAGTCACGCCGGAGGGCAAAGCCACGGAAGCGGCGGCAGTACCCGGCACGGAAAGTACAGCAGCAGAGAGCGAATCCGAAAGCGCCGCGGAGACCGAGACGGAAGCCGTGGATGTGATGGCGGAGGCCAAACTTAAAGCCGCCCAGTACGATTACGACGGAGCCATGGAGCTTCTGAAGTCTTCACCGGATTATGAGTCAAATACAGAAATGCAGCAGGCAGTCACCGATTATGCCATGGCGAAAAATTCCCTCGTGGAATATCCTATCGACCAGGTGACGCATGTATTTTTCCACTCGATGATCGTGGATACCAACCGGGCTTTTGGAAAAGGAGCCGGAGATCCCACGACAGACGGCCTCAATCAGGTCATGACAACGATGAGCGAATTTACCCAGATCATGCAGTCCATGTATGACAAGGGCTATGTGATGGTGAGTCTCCACGATATGTGCAATGTGGATGAGAACGGCAACGTGACCAGGGGAACGATCCTGCTTCCGGAAGGAAAGAAAGCCTTCGTGCTTTCCCAGGATGATGTGAGCTATTATCACTATCAGGACGGTTACGGTCTGGCAGACAAGCTTCTCATCGACGAGAACGGAGAGGTGAAGAACCAGTACACCGATGCTGATGGCAACGTGCTGATCGGCGATTACGATATGGTTCCCTGGATTGATACCTTTGTAAAAGAACATCCGGATTTTTCCTATCACGGACACAAAGGCATCATTGCCCTGACCGGATATAACGGCATTTTGGGCTACCGGACCGATATCGCATACAAGACGAGAGAAAATCTGGACAGCTTCCAGCAGGCCTGGTTTGAGCAGCATCCGGATTTTGACGAGGCGGCCTATAACAAGGAATGTGAGGATGCCAAAGCTGTGGCGGACGCCATGAAAGCCACGGGCTGGGAATTTGCCAGTCACACCTGGGGTCACATCAATGTGGGACAGAAATCCCTGGAGGGTATCCAGACCGATACGGAAAAATGGCTCAACTATGTATCGCCTCTTGTGGGCGGCACTGATGTGATCATTTTCGCTTTCGGCGCGGACCTGGGCGACTGGACCGGTTATACCACAGACAATGAGAAATTCAACTACCTGAAGAGTCAGGGCTTCGATATTTACTGTAATGTGGACTCTACCCAGTACTGGGTACAGTTCGGAAGCAACGTGACCAACGGCGGCCAGTACATGCGCCAGGGCCGCAGAAATCTGGACGGTTACCGGATGTATTACAATCCGGAGATGGTGGAGGATCTTTTCGACGCCAAGGCAGTCTTTGATCCCGCCAGACCGACGCCGGTGCCGCCGATGTGATAATACCAGGGTGCGGGAGCTGCTTCGCAGCGGAGCACTTCGTAGGTATTATCAGACTAATATGTATGTATGCCAAAACCATCCCCACCCGGGAATGGTATGGATCATAAAAAAGAAAAAGGGGACTAAACCAATGAAAAAGAAAGTAATTATGGCCCTTCTACTGGGCCTGTGCGTAACAGCAACCGGATATACAGGAGCTTACGCTTCTGAGACCGAGACAGAAACCGTAGCAGAGACAGAAACTGCTGCAGCAGAAGACACTACTGAGGCAGCTACAGAAGCTTCCAGCGAGGCTGAGACCACAGCTGAGACCGAAGCTCTGGGCGATGAGCCGGATTACAAGGCCCTTGACTATGTGACCCTGGGTCAGTATAAAGGCCTGGAAGTAACCGTTTCTTCTCTGGATGTGACTGAGGATGACATTCAGCAGCAGTATTACGATGACTGCAACACCAACGACAAGCTTCTTGAGGTAACAGAGGGCGAGGTTGCAGAAGGTGATGTGGTAAATATCGACTATGTGGGAAGTATCGACGGCGTAGAGTTTGACGGCGGCACCGATAAAGGTGTGGATCTGACCATCGGTTCCGGCACCTTCATTCCGGGCTTCGAGGATGGACTTATCGGAGCTGCCATCGGCAAAGAGGTAAATGTAAACGTAACCTTTCCGGAGAACTATCGGAATACCGATGTTGCCGGAAAAGACGCCGTTTTCGCAGTCACCGTAAACTTTGTGAAAAAGACACCGGAGATGACCGATGACATCGTTTCCGAGATCTCCAGCTACACCACCGTAGACGAGTATCGTCAGGGCGTGGAGGAGCAGCTGAAGGCTGACAAGGAGACCCAGCAGAATTCCGATAAGATCAACGGCATTCTGAATCAGATCTACAGCGCTTCCACGATCAACGGCTATCCTGAGGAAGTAGTAAACTATCGTACCGCTCAGATGAAAAATTATTACACTCAGATTGCAGAGCAGGCAGATATGACTCTGGCAGATTTCCTGAGCAATCAGCTCCAGATGACTGAGGAACAGTTCGACGAGCAGTGCCCGGCAGTCATCAAGCAGAGCATGATCCAGGAGCTCCTTCTGAAAGCCGTTGCTGAGTCCGAGAATATGGAGATCAGCGATGAGGAATACGAGGCAGGCATTGAGAAATATATGGAGAGCACCGGCGCAGAGAGCAAAGAGACTCTTCTTGCCAACTACACTGAGGCAGAGATCCGCAGAAGCCTGATCATGGACAAGGCTCTCGATTTCCTGAAAGAGAACACTACTGTAAAAGTAGAGGGTGAGGACGAGACCGAGGCTTCTTCTGAGGCAGAGAGCACTTCTGAGACCGAAGCGGCTTCCGAGGCAGAGACCGAGACAGAGGCAGCTTCTGAGACAGCAGCAGAGACAGAAACAGCTGCTGAGACTGAGAGCGAAACCGCAGCAGAGTAAAAGAGATGAGAAATGCCCCGCGGCGAAAGCGCTGCGGGGTGTTTTTATAGGGAGGTATTATGATGATCCGAGAATTAGAAGCCAGAGAGATCGAGAAGATCTACCGGGAAGAAATGACCGGAGATTTTCCGGCGGAGGAATTAAAGCCCATCGACCTGATCTTGAGACTGAAAGCGGAAGGCCGTTACTGCGCTTTTGGAAATTTTGAAGGGGAAAAACTCACCGCTTACGCCTTTCTGATCCATGAAAAAGACGATCCCGTCTACCTGCTGGATTTCTTTGCCGTGTGCAGGGGAGGAAGAGATCAGGGCATCGGAAGCACCTTTATCCGGGAGCTTTTACATAAGTTAAATCCCGAGTTCTGGATTCTGGAGGTGGAGGATATCGCTTCCGCGGCCAATGAGGAAGAGCGGGAGATCCGGAGCAGAAGGATGGATTTTTATCATAAGAACGGTGTCAAAGATACGACGATGTACACCTGTCAGTACGGTGTGAACCTGAAGCTTCTCTACCTTTCCGAAAAAGAGATCACGGGCGATATCGAGCCCGGGCTCTATGAAAAGCTCGATGCGATCTATCAATTTACCTTTGGGGAGCGCTATCAGGACGGTACCGTCACGCTGATGAAGCCGGAGCGCCTCTAGTGTAAGGAAGCCGTGGTTTATCAGATCTATCCCAGAAGCTTTAAGGACAGCAACGGAGACGGCATTGGCGATCTCCGGGGCATCATTGAAAAAATGGATTATCTTCAGGAGCTCGGTGTGGACGTGATCTGGCTTTCTCCGATTTACGAGTCGCCGAACGATGACAATGGCTACGATATCAGCAATTATCAGGCCATCATGAAGGAATTTGGCACGATGGAGGATTTTGATGAGATGCTGGCCTCTGCCCATGCCCACGGCCTTCGCCTCGTTATGGATCTGGTGGTAAACCATACTTCCGACGAGAATCCCTGGTTTGTTGAGAGCCGGAAATCCGTTGACAATCCTTACCGTGATTACTACATCTGGCGGGAAGGCAAAGATGGCAAGTTTCCCAATAACTGGGGCTCCTGCTTTACCGGAAGTGCTTGGGAGTTTGACGAAAGGACTCAGATGTATTACCTCCATCTCTTCTCCAAAAAACAGCCGGATCTGAACTGGGAGAACCCGAAGGTCCGGGAGGAAGTTTTCCGGATGATGAACTGGTGGCTGGACAAGGGCGTGGATGGCTTCCGGATGGATGTTCTGAGCCTGCTTTCCAAGGAGCCTGGTCTGCCGGATCTGGGGCCGGTACTCAACGGCTATGCCGTCTACAATGCCTGTGCCAACGGTCCCCGCGTTCATGAGTATATCCAGGAGATGCGCCGGAAGGTTCTGAACCGGGCAGACACGATCACTGTGGGCGAGTGCTGTGCAGTAACCCTGGAGGAGGCAAAAAAATATGCTTCCCGCGATGGAAGAGAGGTCAACATGGTCTTCCAGTTTGAGCACATGGATGTGGACTCCGACGGCGAGAACAAGTGGACCGACAAAAAGATGGATCTTCGAAAAATGAAGGAAGTCCTGACCCGCTGGGAAAAAGGACTGGAGGGCATCGCCTGGAACAGCCTTTTCTGGGAAAATCACGATCAGCCCCGTTCCGTCAGCCGCTACGCAGACGACGGCAGATATCGCGTTCGCTCCGCGAAAATGCTGGCCACCTGTCTTCATATGATGCAGGGAACACCCTACGTTTATCAGGGAGAAGAGCTTGGCATGACCAATGCGCCCTTCCAGTCCGTTTCTGACTTCCGGGATCTGGACAGCATCAACGCTTACCGGGATCTCGTGAAGGACCAGAAGGTTTTCACTGAGGAAGAGATGCTTCGTTTCCTCCGGAAAAAGAGCCGCGACAACGCGAGAACGCCCTTCCAGTGGGATGATTCCGAAAATGGAGGCTTTACCACAGGAACGCCCTGGATCATGGTAAATCCCAATTATAAAGGGATCAATGCGAAGGAGGAGCTCGCCGATCCGGCTTCCGTTTTCCATTACTATCAGAAGCTGATCCGCCTGAGAAAAGAGAATCCGATCATGGTCTACGGAACCTACGACCTTCTTCTGCCGGAGTCAGAGACGATTTATGCCTACACCCGGACACTTGGCAAAGAAAAACTTCTGGTGGTCTGTAGCTTTTCCGGTGAGGAAGAGACGTTTGACTGCCCGGAGGAGTTCGTTGGCACAGAGCGTTTCCTGACCAACTGTGAGACGGAGATTCCGGAAAAATGCCCGGAAAAACTGGTTCTTCCACCCTGGGGAGCCGTTGTTTACCATCTGAAGGGTTGACAAAAAATTGCTTTTGACATAAAATGCAGATAGATTGGCGTTGAAGGGAGATAGTACAGAGAGACTGCTGCTTCAGAGAGGAGACCCACCGGCTGAGAGGTTTCCGCAGAAAAGGATCTGGAACCGGGCCCGGAGCCCCGTGCAAACCACGGCGTAGAACCGGCGTTAACGGAATGAATGAGAGGACAGCTTTGAGCTGTTAAAAAGGGTGGTACCGCCGGAGTGATTTTCGGTCCCTTGCAAGATGCATGGGGGACGAGAATCCTCCGGCGTTTTGCTTCTATTTAAAGAATAAAAAAGGAGAAAAAACATGGCACAAGACAAGAAACTTGTAGAAGCGATCACATCCATGGAAGAAGATTTCGCCCAGTGGTATACGGATGTGGTAAGAAAAGCAGAACTGATCGATTACACCAGCGTAAAAGGCTGCATGGTCATCAAACCGGCTGGTTATGCCATCTGGGAGAACATCCGCAATGAGCTGGACCGCCGTTTCAAAGAGGCTGGCGTGGAGAACGTTTATCTTCCGATGTTCATTCCCGAGAGCCTGCTTCAGAAGGAGAAGGATCATGTGGAAGGCTTTGCTCCCGAGGTAGCCTGGGTGACAAAGGGCGGACTGGAAGATCTCCAGGAGCGTCTCTGCGTGCGCCCGACCTCTGAGACCCTGTTCTGTGATTTCTATAAAAATGACATTCATTCTTATCGTGACCTTCCGAAGGTTTACAACCAGTGGTGCTCCGTTGTCCGCTGGGAGAAGACGACCCGTCCCTTCCTCCGTTCCAGAGAGTTCCTGTGGCAGGAAGGCCATACCGCACATGCCACTGCAGAAGAGGCTGAGGCAAGAACCGAGCAGATGCTGAACCTCTATGCAGACTTCTGTGAGGAGTATCTGGCAATGCCCGTTATCCGCGGACAGAAAACTGAGAAGGAGAAATTCTCCGGCGCAGAGGCAACCTACACCATCGAGGCTCTGATGCACGACGGAAAAGCTCTTCAGTCCGGTACCAGCCACAACTTCGGCGACAACTTCTCCAAACCCTTCGAGATTCAGTTCACCGACAAAGACAACAAGCTGAAATATGTTTACCAGACTTCCTGGGGAATGACCACCCGTCTGATCGGCGCGATCATCATGGTACACGGCGACAACAGCGGTCTGGTGCTTCCTCCGAAGGTAGCTCCCGTGCAGGTGATGGTAATTCCGATTCAGCAGAAAAAAGAAGGCGTTCTCGACAAAGCTGCTGAGGTGAGAGATGTTCTCAAGGCTGCCGGCATCCGTGCGAAGATGGATGATTCCGAGAAGAGCCCGGGCTGGAAATTCTCCGAGCAGGAGATGAGAGGTATCCCCGTCCGTGTAGAGCTGGGACCCAAGGATATCGCTGCCGGTCAGGCTGTTGTCGTAAGAAGAGATACCAGAGAGAAGATTACCGTTGCCATCGACGAGCTGGCTGCCAAACTTCCGGAGATCCTGGCCAGCATCCAGCATGACCTTTTCGAGAAAGCAAAGAAACATCGTGACAGCCATACCTATGAGGCTCACAACAAAGAAGAGATGAAAGATCTTGCTGACAACAAGCCTGGTTTCATCAAAGCTATGTGGTGCGGCTGCCGTGAGTGTGAGGATGCCATGAAGGAAGAGTTCGGCGTAACCAGCCGCTGCATGCCCTTCCATCAGGAGCAGATCGCTGACACCTGCGTTTACTGCGGCAAACCCGCCAAGAAGATGGTTTACTGGGGAAAAGCTTATTGATTTAGAATATGTAAAAAACTCCGCGGACGAGAAATCCGTGGAGTTTTTTGTGTTAGAAACATAATGGTTAGCGGCGGTACGCATAATCCGGCAGTCCGTTCTTCATCGGGATCGCCGGGTTTCCCTGAATCAGCGGGCGGGCATAGGTGAGAAATTCTTCGGAGACATCGGTGCCGTCCTTCGTGATCCATTCCAGGGGAACTTTTTTCTCCTGGTTGCAGATACTGTTCACATCCTCGAGGCTGCAGGTGAGTTCGTAGGGCTCATCGCTGGTACGGACGAAGGAGACCATTTTTCCGGATTCCCCTTTGAGGGCGGCCTCCACAGCGGAGCTTCCGGCGAGGGCTGCTTCTCTGGCGTCGGTGAGAGACTGGGAGAAGATGGAGCAGCGCTGGCAGAGGTTCAGCTCGACGGAGCGGACCTTGATTCCGAGGCGTTCCCGCACGAGGTTTTCCAGATATTTTCCGCAACCCGTGAGCATCTTGTGGCCGAAAGTGTCGGTGCTGGCGGAACCGGTGTATTCGCAGATAAATTTACCCTCCGCGTCATGGATGCCCTCAGAGACACAGACGATGAGGCTGTTTTTTGTCTCGAAAGCCTTCTCGATGCGGCGGATAAAGTCCTCCTGGTCGAAAGCGACCTCGGGAAGGTAGATCAGAATGGGATTGTCACCCTCAAATTTTCTTGAAAGGGCGGCGGCGGCGGTGAGCCAGCCGGCGTGGCGGCCCATGATCTCAATGATGGTGACAGATTTGGCCTCGTAGCCGGAAGCGTCCAGGCCGATCTCACAGACGGAGGCGGCCACATATTTGGCAGCGCTTCCGAACCCGGGTGTGTGGTCTGTGAGGATCAGGTCATTGTCAATGGTCTTGGGAACGCCGATGAAACGGATGCTGCTTTTGTGGATCTCGGCGGCCCGGGAGAGTTTGCTCACGGTGTCCATGGAGTCGTTTCCGCCGATGTATAAGAAATAGCCGATGGAGAGTTCCTCGAATTTCCAGAAAAGTTCTGCATAGACCGGATCGGAAAGATTCTCGGGAAGCTTATAGCGGCAGGAACCGAGATAGGCGCCGGGAGTGGTACGAAGCGCAGTCAGGGTCTGGGAATCCAGCTCCGCAAGATCCATATATTTTCCCTTCAGGAAGCCCTGAATGCCGTTGATCATGCCGTAAACATGGCCAATTTCTTCGCTGTGGGCAAGGCCCTCCTGGATCACGCCGTAAAGGCTGCTGTTGATAACGGCGGTGGGGCCGCCGGACTGTCCAACGATCAGATTTTTCATGAAAAAACCCCTTTCTTCTGTAAGGTTTTTGTTTTCTTCAGGATCAAAACGTATGCGGAAGGCAGACAGAACCTGCCTGACAGTCATACGCAGATCAGATCCAGATATCATTCTATCATAAAAGCGTTCAAAGAGATACCCCCAAAAGTCGGAAAGAGAAAAAAGGAAAACAGTTTCCGGAAATCCGTCGCAGAAAGACAAAAATACGCTGGAAAGCTACAGAAAGTTGTTGACAAATAAAAAATCGGGGCGTATGATTAACAGCAAGATTTTAGTGCGTTGATATTCTACTTAATAGAAGAGACGCAGAAGAAGGAGGAGATTTTTATGAAAAAATTTATGAAATTTGTGAGCGCAGTCGCAGCGGTATCTCTGGTAGCAGCACCCCTTGCAGTGTCCGCAGATGAGAAGACCTTTCTGCTTGGTGGAAGCGGTCCTCTGACAGGAGCAGCAGCTTCTTATGGAACCTCTGTAAAACAGGGAGCGGAGATCGCCATTCAGGAGATCAACGATGCAGGTGGAGCACAGGTTGGCGAGGATACTTATAAATTTGAGCTTGCTTTTGAGGACGATGAGGCAACCGAAGATAAAGCTGTTCAGGCATACAATACACTGATGGATAAGGGAATCAATGGTTTTCTGGGATGTACCACCAGCGGCTCCTGTATCGCAGTAGCTCAGCTGAGCCAGCAGGACGGTATCCTTCAGATCACCCCGTCCGGTTCCGCAGAGGGCTGTATCGAGCCGGATAATGCATTCCGTATCTGCTTCTCCGATCCGGAGCAGGGCGTCGCAATGGCAGATTATGCGGTAGATACTCTGGGATATAAGAAAATTGCAGTGCTTTACAATGTAGCTGATGAGTACAGCACCGGTATTTACGATGCCTTTACCGCAGAGGTTGAGGCAAAAGGCGCTGAGATTGTAGATGCAGAGTCCTTCAATACAGGAGACGTTGATTTTAACTCTCAGCTGACCAGCATCAAGGGAACCGATGCAGAAGCCATCTATGTTCCGGCTTACTATCAGGATATTACTTACATCACTAAACAGGCCAGTGAACTTGGCATGGAGCTTCCGTTCCTTGGTTCTGACGGATGGGATGGTGTGCTGAAGACCGTTACCGATCCGGCTACCGTAGAGGGATGTATCTTTACCAGCCCGTTCTGTGCATCTGTCGATGATGAGAAGGTTGTAAACTTTGTAAAAGCTTACCAGGATGCCTATGGTGAGACTCCGGATCAGTTCGCAGCAGATGCTTACGATGGAGTTTATGCTTTCAAGGCAGCTATGGAAGAAGCAGGCAGCATTGAGAGTGCTGATATGATCGACGCTATGACCAAGATCTCTGTATCCGGTCTGACCGGTGATCCCATCACCTTTGATGCAAGCGGTGCAGCTGTAAAAGATGTTAAGTTTGTAACCGTAAAAGATGGTAAGTATACATACGTTGAGTAAATAGAAGCGGTCAAGAGTAGATTCTGATACTTGCAGGGGAGACGGCATCGGCTGTCTCCCTTCCGTTTTTCAAAGAGAGAAAGGTGGAGAAAAATGAGTCTGATCAATGCAATTCTGGAACAGTTATTGAATGGATTGAGAACAGGAAGTATTTACGCACTGATCGCCCTTGGCTATACAATGGTTTACGGTATTGCCAAAATGATCAACTTCGCCCATGGTGATATTATTATGGTTGGCGCATATACGCTGTATGTCTGCGTATCTCTTCTGCATCTGCATCCGATCCTGGCTGTGATCATTACCATACTGGTATGTGCACTGCTGGGAGTTGTCATTGAAAAAATAGCCTATAAACCCTTGAGACAGGCGCCGCCGCTGGCTGTTCTAATCACTGCCATTGGCGTCAGCTATCTTTTACAGAATCTGGCACTTCTGATTTTTAAAGCCACACCGATTCCTTTTGCTTCTATTATTAAAGTGCCCTCCATCAAGATCGGAGGCGTACATGTTTCAGGGCTTACGATCGTGACCCTGGTCGTGACGACCATTTCCATGATCCTGCTGACGCTTTTTATCAACAAGACCAAGGCCGGCCGGGCCATGAGAGCGGTATCAGAAGATAAAGGCGCAGCAGAATTGATGGGCGTAAATGTCAATCAGACGATCTCCATCACCTTTGCTGTTGGTTCGGCTCTTGCGGCTGTGGCAGGAGTTCTTTTCATTGCCCAGTACGAGACCTTGCTTCCTACTCTGGGAGCTCTTCCCGGAATCAAAGCTTTCGTGGCAGCTGTTTTAGGTGGTATCGGAAGTATTCCGGGAGCTATGCTTGGCGGATTGATCCTAGGGATCATTGAAAGCCTTGCAAAAGCTTACATTTCCACACAGCTTTCGGATGCTATCGTATTCAGTGTACTGGTAATCGTGTTGCTGGTGAAGCCTTCCGGGCTTCTTGGCAAGATGAAGATCGAGAAAGTGTAGGTGACCAAAATGAAGATCGACAAAAAAATTATCGTCAACGCACTGATCGCCCTTGTGGTTTATGCAGCTGTTATGGGACTGGTAAAGGGCGGTGTTTTAAGCCGTCAGATGATGTCACTGATCACTCCGGTCTGCGTTTATGTCATGATGTCTGTTTCTTTAAGCCTGGTTGTTGGTTTCCTGGGTGAACTGAGTCTGGGACATGCGGCTTTCATGTCCATTGGCGCCTATACCGGCTGCCTTTTCCTGATTGCAACGAAGGATATCCTGCCGGTTCTGGTGAGCCTGCTTCTGGCTGTTTTTATTGGCGGAGTAGCCGCAGCCCTTCTGGGAGTCGTCATTGGTATTCCGGTCCTTCGTCTGAAAGGTGACTATCTGGCGATCGTAACTCTGGGTTTTGGTGAGATCATCAAATCCGTTTTTAACAGCCTGAAGATTACCGGAGGAGCCAAAGGTCTTTCCAAAATCCCGCTGGTGGCCACTTATAAGAATTTTACCTTTGTGTTTATCCTGATGCTCCTTGTCATCCTTCTGGTGTCACATCTGGTAAATTCCCGTCACGGCCGTGCTGTCTGCGCCATCCGTGACAATTATATAGCAGCAGAGGCTGTCGGTATCCCGGTAAGCCGATACAAAATCTTGGCGTTTGTAATTGCTGCGTTTATGGCAGGGATGGCAGGTGTGATCTATGGTGCAAACTTAGGTATCCTGAAGCCTGCAAACTTTGATTATAATGCGTCCATTGAGATCCTGGTAATGGTTGTTTTAGGCGGAATGGGAAGTATCAAGGGCTCCATCATCGCAGCTGTGATCTTGACTCTGCTTCCGGAGCTCCTGCGTGGCGCTTCCGACTACCGTATGCTGATCTACGCCATCGCCCTGATCGCAATGATGCTCTTCAACAACTCTGCTTTTAAACGCAATCTGACAGAAAAACGGAATCTCAAGCAGGCAGAGAAGCTTTCCAAGGAGGAGGTATAAACCATGGGTGTTTTACTGGAAGTGAAAAACCTCGGAATCTCCTTTGGAGGACTCCGGGCAGTAGACGGACTGAATATGACGATTAACGAAGGCGCTCTGGTGGGCCTCATCGGCCCCAACGGAGCCGGAAAAACTACAGCCTTCAACATGCTGACCGGTGTGTACCGGCCGACAGACGGCACGATTCTTCTCGATGGAAAAAGCCTGGTGGGAAAGAAACCGGCGGAGATCTGCCAGGAGGGCGTGGCCCGGACTTTCCAGAACATTCGTCTTTTTACACAGATGAGCGTTCTGGACAATGTAAAAGTGGCTCTTCACAACAGCATCAGATATAATCTGGCGACAAGCTTTCTCCATCTGCCTTCCTATTTTTCAAAGGAAAAGGAGATGGATGAGGAGGCCTTAAAGATCCTGAAAATTTTCGAGCTGGATACCTATGCGGACACGAACGCCTCCAACCTTCCCTACGGAAAACAGAGAAAGCTGGAGATTGCCCGGGCTCTGGCGACGAACCCGAAACTGCTTCTTCTGGACGAACCGGCAGCAGGCATGAACCCCAACGAGACGAAGGAACTGATGGAGACCATCGAGCTCATCCGAAAAGAGTTCAAGGTGACGATCCTTCTGATCGAGCATGACATGAAACTGGTGTCCGGTATCTGCGAGTATCTGTATGTGCTGAACTTCGGTACGGAGCTGGCCCACGGAACCCCCGCAGAGGTGCTCAATGACCCGAAGGTGGTTAAGGCATACTTAGGCGAGTAAGGAGGAGCGAAACTATGGCAATGTTGCAAGTTACGGATTTAAAGGTAAACTACGGAGTGATCCAGGCCATCAAGGGCGTTTCCTTCGAGGTAAACGAAGGTGAGGTTATCGCCCTTATCGGAGCCAACGGAGCCGGAAAGACCACGATCCTTCATACGGTCACAGGCCTGATCGCGCCGAAGTCCGGTAAAATTGAATTTGAAGGAAAAGATATCACGAAAATGCCCGCCCACAAGATCGTGACCCTGGGAATGGCCCATGTACCCGAGGGGCGGAGAGTTTTCGCGGACCTGAGCGTTTACGAGAACCTTCTCATGGGCGCTTTTACGAGAAAAGATAAGGATGAGATCGCCAAGACACTGGAGATGGTTTACAAGCGTTTCCCGCGTCTGAGAGAGAGAAAAAATCAGGTGGCAGGAACCTTAAGCGGCGGCGAACAGCAGATGCTCGCTATGGGCCGGGCACTCATGTCCCATCCGAAAATCCTTCTGATGGATGAGCCGTCCATGGGACTTTCTCCGTTGTTTGTAAACGAAATCTTTGATATAATAAAAGAGGTAAGTGCCAGTGGCACAACGGTACTTCTGGTGGAACAGAATGCGAAAAAGGCTCTGTCGATCGCAGATCGGGCCTACGTTCTGGAAACAGGAAAAATCGTGCTGGATGCAGCAGCAGATGTACTGATGAACGACCCGTCCATCAAGAAGGCATACCTGGGTGAATAAAAGGGGGATTTCATTATGGAGAATGTGATCGTAACCATTGCAAGACAGTATGGAAGCGGTGGAAAGACCATCGGTGAGATGTACGCGAAGGATCAGGGGATCAACTGTTACAGCAGAGAGATCCTTAGGATGGCTTCCGACGACAGCGGGATCAATGAGATGCTGTTCAATCAGGCGGATGAGCGCCTGAAAGGGACTACACTTTTCGGCTGGGCCAAGAAGGTCTACAAGGGAGATCTGATCCCGCCGGAGAGTGATGATTTTGTATCTGACAAGAATCTCTTCAACTATCAGGCGAAGGTAATCAAGCAGCTGGCGGAGCAGGAATCCTGTGTTCTTGTGGGACGCTGTGCTGACTTTGTATTGAAGGATTATCCGAATGTGGTCAGTGTCTTCGTTCATGCACCTATGGATTACTGCATTGCCCGCAGTCTGGAACGTTCATCGATCACCTCTGAAAAAGAAATGGAAAAATTCATTCTGAAGACCGATAGATTCCGTGGTGATTATTATCATTATTACACAGGAAGGACCTGGAATGATGCAAGGAACTATGACCTCTGCCTGGACAGCAGTAAGCTGGGCTTTGAAAAATGTGTGGAGGCCATCAAAGGCTATGTAAAACTTCGCTTCGACAGATAAAGACAAAGACACCGCAGTAGAAAAACATACTGCGGTGTCTTTTTGTAACTATTCAGAGCCAAGCAGATCTTCTGTCAAAAGTGTGAGTCATGCTCGCATGAATAAATACTTTTGATTGAAAATCTATTTGGCGAGAAGCCACATCGAGATGTAGCGAAGCGGAATCGAGATGGGGCTGAATAGTTACGTTTATATATATACTTTTTCAGCAAGGGATGGTAAGATATTCCTTATCGGGATGAATCTATCGAAAAAGGAGAAGAAAATGAAAGAAAAAAAGACCTTTCGTTCCATCCCGGGATTAAGCCGGGAGGAAGAAGAAAAACAGCTGGCTGACATTCTTACCATCGCACAGGGCAATCTGAAGCACACGAGGGAGCAGATCCGGTCTCTTTCTGAAGAAGTCTATGATCTCATGGAGACCTACGGACCGAAGGATAAGGAGGCTCTTTCCCTCCTTCGCAACACTCAGGCACAGCTTGAGGATACGAAGCGGAATCTGGTGCGCTGTGAGAAGGCGAGGAAAAAGCCTTATTTCGGAAGGATCGACTTCCGTGATCAGAAGCTTCCTCAGGAAGAATCCTACTATGTGGGACGGGTAGGCATTTCTGACAAAGACTCAGAGCCTGTTGTCATTGACTGGCGGGCTCCGGTGGCATCCATTTATTACGAGAACAGTACGGGACTCTGTCAGTATGAGGTGAAAAATCACGGGACTTACGAGGTTGACCTGAAACGAAAACGGACCTATGAGATCGAAAACGACCAGCTGAAGGATTTCTTTGATTCGGATGTGGTGGCCAACGACGAGCTTCTCACCAAGTATCTGGCCAAGAGTAAAAAGGCGGTGCTGGGAGAGATCATCGCCACGATCCAGCAGGAACAGAATGCGATCATCCGGACCTCGCCGAAGACGAACATCATCGTTCAGGGAGTGGCCGGTTCCGGAAAAACTACGGTGGCCATGCACCGGATTTCTTACATTCTCTACAACTATGAGGACAAATTTCGTCCGGAGGATTTCTACATCATCGGCAGCAACCGGATTCTTCTGAACTACATCACCAGCGTTCTGCCGGATCTGGACGTCTACGGCGTTTCCCAGATGACGATGGAGCAGTTGTTTGTCCGTTTTCTATATGAAGACTGGGATCCGCGCTTTCATCGAATCAAAGCGCTGGATGCGAAAGATAAGGAAGCCTGGGTGAAAGGAAGTTACGACTGGTTCCATGAGCTTGAGGCCTTCTGCGAGGAGTACGAGGAGCGGACAATTCCCTCAGAGGAGATCCGGATTGAGAAAAATGGTGTGCTCCTCATGGATGAAAACGTGATCCGCACTTACAGGAAAGACAACCCCACGGTTTCCGTCCAGGGAAAAATCGACATGCTCAACGAGATGCTTCACGCAAGGCTGGAAAATGAACTGACTGGAAAATTTGTCTCCTACACGGATGAGGAGAAAAAGGAGCTTCAGCGGCTGTACCGGTGGCATTTCGGGAAAAAAGAGTGGAAAGGCTCTATTTTTGAGGTATATCAGGAGTTTCTGGAGGTGCAGAAGGAGAGAGGGAAGAAGGTTCCCTTCACGGAAAATGAGTTCGACCTCTACGACCTGGCGGCTCTCGCTTACCTCTATAAGCGGATCAAGGAGAATGACGGCATCCGGGAGGCCAGCCATGTGATCATCGACGAGGCCCAGGATTTCGGCATGATGGCCTACGGTGTACTGGCCTACTGTCTCAGGGGCTGCACCTACACGATCATGGGCGACGTCTCCCAGAATATCCATTTCGGCTATGGCCTCAACGACTGGAAGGACCTTCAGGAGCTGATCCTCACCGGCCCCTTTGACAGCTTCGGCCTGCTGAAAAAGAGCTACCGAAATACCGTGGAGATTTCGGATTTTGCGACGGAGATCCTCCGCCATGGAAATTTTCCCATTTACCCGGTGGAACCCGTGATCCGTCACGGAAACGCGGTAGAAATCTGCGATTGTGCGGATGAAAAAGCCATGCTGGAAAAGACTGTAGAACTCATCCGGAAATGGCAGCAGGCGGGCCATGAGACCATCGCTGTGATCTGCCGGGACGAGGAGGAGACGAAGGAAGTCGATGCCCGGCTTGGCGAAAAGATCACACTGGTAAACAGCGATCTCACCACGGCTGAATTTGGAAGCGGCGTCATGGTACTGCCCGTGGAGTACACGAAAGGCCTGGAGTTTGACGCGGTTCTTCTCTACCATCCTTCCGAGGAACACTATCCCAGCGAGGATGCCTATGTGAAGCTTCTCTATGTGGCGGCCACCCGTGCCCTCCACGAGCTGGCGGTGGTCCATACAGGGGATCTGACAGACCTCATCGGAACGAAGGTTTCCGAGGAGAAAAGGCTCCATTCGCTGGAAAATCAGGTCCACAAGGAGTCTCAGGCACTCCGGAAAAAGCCGGCCCCTGTGGAGAAAAAGGCAGCTGATCCGGCAACGGAGAAGGTTTCTACAGCAGAAGAGCGGGGCCTTCTGGTGAAAGCGGCCCACAGAACGGAGGAAAAGGTCGAGATCTCCGGCGGCATGAAGGTGTCCGAGGCCGGAAAAGAGAAGGCTCTATCCTCCTACAGCCGCCCGATGAAGCTGGGCTTTGTGGGAGAGCAGCCCGCGCCTCCGAAACTGAACCTTCCGAAGAACGGACAGCCGCCGAAACGGGAGGTGCCGGTGCGAAAGGCGCTGGAGAGCAAAGTGCGGACCACAGCGCCCATCAATCCTTCTTCCTATCCCTTCGGCGGCATCCCAAACAGCAGCGTTTTACGGCCGAAAGGCCACAGCCGCATTGATACGGCAGTCCGGATTTTGCGGAAAACGAAGAAATATCTGGAAGTCATCAGCAATTATGGAATCCTTCATCTGATTCCTCTGGAGGACGGCCTGATCCGGGTACAGTTCCAGAAGGGCATCCGGGCAGAGTTTGAAGCGGGCTACTGGGATTACCAGCCGGAAAGTCCTGTGAAGTGGTCGGCGAGAGAGGGAAAAGGTCTGGCGGAGCTTACGACGGAGAAACTCACGGTGCGGATCGACAAGAAGACGGGGGCTCTCACTTTTCTTGACAAGACCGGAAAATGCCTGCTGGCCGAGAAAGCAGCCCTTCCGAGACAGATGGAGTACAGCTCCGTTGCAGAAGGCTGGCTCTACTTTGACTGGCCAAAGAAAGAGAAGCTCTACGCCAAAGGCGTCCTCGACAGCAAGCTGGAGCCCATGAACCAGAAGGCACGCTATATCAGCTTCGGCCAGAAAGCGCTCCGCATGCCGCTGGTGGTATCGGAGTACGGCTATGGCATCGGCCTGGCCTCGGAGGGCACGGCCCTCGCCTGCACGATTCCGATGTACGGATCCTATCTTTATATGGAAGGAAAGCAGCTGGATTATTATTTCATTTATGAGGGGAATTACGAAAGGGTACTGGAGAAGTACAAGAACCATTGGGGACGGGGAAAAGTGACTCTCGTCTGAGAAAAAGGGCTGCCTCAAAAGCAGCCCCTGAAAGTTTGCCTTAAATCAGGAGAATCCACACCAGCATGGAAGCCATGGCGGAGCGCATCGGAACTTTTTTGGATACGCCTTCTATGATCTTCGCCAGCTTGTCGTCTTTTCCGAAGGTTTTCAGATCTGCAAGAGTCAGCTTTCCATTTGGAAAGATGGACAGAATCCGGTCGCAGTACATGTTCAGCGTGTGGCCGATGATACCCAGTACCAGCATGAGATGGATCACACGAAAGGGATCATCATCTGAAAAATGAAGAGGAATACCCCGACTGAAGCGGCAGGTTCATAAAAAGCATTTAGTTCCGCGATGTGTTCATGCTTTTCAAAGGAGATTGCGGGAAAAATAATTAGTGAAAACTAATTGACAGGAAACGCCAGGTATGTTATATTCTCTGTGACTGAAAAAGTAATCTGGTCACAGGAGGAAGATATGCCAGTTGCATTTACAGAAGAACAGCAGGCTGAAATCAGGAAGAAGCTTTACGATGCGGCGAAAAACATGGTGATCGATACACCGTATCATGCAATTAAAGTAGAGGAACTGACAAAGGCAGCAGGGATTTCAAAAGGAGCTTTCTATAAGTTTTATCCGGCAAAGGAACTGCTTTTTTATGAAATTCTGCGTTCTCTTCATGAGGAACTGTTTTCCTCTGCAATGGAAAATTTCACGGCTTCACAGGATCAGACCGCAGAGGAGACCCTGTGCAGGACGCTGCTTGACTGTTATGACAGCGTACATACCAGCCGCTACCGGCGGTTCTGGATGAAAGACAGTCATGAAATTATGGCGGCCATTCCAGAGGAAAAGAAAACGGCGCAGATGGAAGCGGAAAAAGAGCTGTTTCGGAAATTTCTGAATCAGTTTGGTCCGCTGGCAGTGAGCGAAGAACTTGCATTTACCTCTCTTCGGGCGTTGATTATGACCGTTTACAGCAGAGAAAAGCTGGGACCGGATTATGCAACTATTTTGCGCTGGATGGCGCAGGGAGTATGCAGCCATATCTTTTAGTGATGCTGAAAGATATGAGCAGCATTATTTTTTGTACATTAGTTAGCAAATACTAACCAATGCGCAGTTAAGAGGAGGCTGTTTTTATGAAAAATACCAACAAATTAACCGTACCTGATCTGATTTCCATCGGCGTTTTTACCGCGCTTTATTTCGTGCTGGTAGCGGTCGCAACATTCAGCAGTGTTCTTATTTTTCCGGGATTCAATAATGTAGTGTTACCCGCATTCTGTGCGCTGATCTCCGGAAGCGTTTATATGCTCATGGTCGCAAAAGTGCAGAAATTTGGCGCCATTTCCTTGTATTTGGAAAAGCCCTTTGCAAGTGCTTCAAATACTTCATTTGCATTTGTAATCTTTGAAATTTCCGAATTCAGGTACATAGATACTTCATTTTCCAGACGGGCGCCCGGTGAGGCAATGAGGTCAATTATATTTTCACGAACACTCTTTTTGACGCTAGTCAGTCTGTTGTAATAGGGGATTCCACCGAACACATTGAAAAGTCTGACTTTATCTTCATCAGAAAAGGCAGAATAATGCCTACCAGCTGGCAAAACGCTGTAACGAGAAGCGTGTCATGGTCCAGTGCGTCGAGTGGGGCAAACGCGGCGCGCGCCTGAATGCGATCGCGCCGAGCATCATTGTAACACCGCTGGCTATCGATGAATTGTTCTTGATGCTCTTCTAAATTTGCAAGAATAATCAGATGGTACAGACGTTATTTCCGTGCAACAAGATGTGCGCGGAAGCCTTTCTGCTTCTCCATCGTCAGCACGGTGAAGCCGGCCTTCTCAGCCATGGCGGTAAATTCCGCGGGTTTGCGGATTCGTACATCGCCGTGTCCGAAGAGATTTGCCAGAGGCATCTCCAGATGGTTCATCAGCCAGACCATGAGATCGGAGGAGGTATAATCACGCAGAACGAGACGACCTCCTTTTCGGAGAACCTGGTAAGCACTGTTGAAAAAAGCCTGTGGGTTGGGGTAGTGATGAAAGCTGTTCGAGCAGATGACCGCGTCGAAGGAATATTCCGGGAAGGGGAGATTCTCGCTGTCACCCACCACAAATTCGGTGTTGGAAAGCTTTTTGGCCTGAGCGATGTTGATCATCTCGGGAGTCAGATCGAGACCGACATAGTGTTTCTCCGGGTATTTTTCATGAAGCAGCTCGATCATCGGTCCGGTTCCGCAGCCGCAGTCGAGGACATCGTGAAACGATTCTTTCTCCAGTTCTGCCAGAATGGGCGGGTAGTCGTCCTTGCACATTTCATAAATGCCGGCATGGTTGCTGTCGTAGATTTTGGCTGCCGCGGTAAATTCTTTGATGGAAAGCTGTTTATATTTTTCAGGTGTCATAGAGAAAGTCTCCTTCCTGTGAGTTTTAAAAGTTAGACGTTGCTAACTAATAGTAGCACAAATTCCTGGAAAAGTCAAAAGGAACAGCAGAAAATGGGTGCCTTACGGAGAAGAATTTTCCTCCGGGCTTTTTATTTATCATACTTCCGATCAGAAGAATATGCAATAAGGCAAAATGGACTCAAAATGGGAAAAAGTGTGATTTTGTAATGATATCTGGATATAAAGTGATAACCGGACCGCGTAAATTGCGCTATAATCATAGCATACGAAACGAAAAGAAAAGAGAAAGAAGGGGAAGAAATATGATCTACACAGGCACATACCAGTCGCCCTTGGGCGGCATTTTGCTGGCAGCGGATGAAATCGGGCTTACGGGGCTGTGGTTTGAGGGGCAGAAGTATTTTGCCCATACGCTTACGGGGGAGCAGATTCCCAAGGAAACTCCAGTTCTTGCTGAGGCAAAAAAATGGCTGGATTTCTATTTCTCAGGAAAAGAACCGAACTTTATACCGCCGCTTCATCCAGCAGGCTCCCCGTTCCGGCAGGCAGTGTGGAAGCTTTTGCTGGAGATTCCTTATGGGCAGACGACTACCTATGGAGAGATTGCAGGACGGCTGGCGGCCATGCAGAATACTTCTTCCATGTCAGCCCAGGCCGTAGGCGGGGCGGTAGGCCACAACGAGATTTCCATCATCATTCCCTGCCATCGCGTGGTGGGGACAAATGGCAGCCTGACGGGCTATGCAGGGGGAATTAACAGGAAAATTGCGCTGTTGAAGCTGGAACATACAGATATGAAGGGATTCTTTGTTCCGAAAAAAGGAACCGCGCTTTAAGAAATTCTTGCAATTTGCAGATTTCTGTGATAATCTAATACCAAATGGACAGGAAAGGAGCACACAATGAGCTGGAAAACAACGACGCTTCATCTGATGAAAGGTAACGTTTTAGCTGTTTACAGGGATAGTGCGCTCTTTTTCAGGTAAACAGTTTATAAAAACGGATAAAAAGCGAAGCACTATCTCCTGATTAAGATATCCTATGAATATTTTAAAAAGGAGATTTTTTTATGTCGAAAAAACAAATCCATAAGTTGTATCTTTTAACGGCCGTGGGATATTTTCTGCCGGCAGGTTCCTCCTGGGTGGCGCTTCTGGCGCTGAGAGGTTTTTCTGTTCTGGAAATCGGACTGCTGGAAAGCATTTTTCATATTGTGAGCTTCTGTTTTGAGTTGCCATCGGGCGTGGTGGCCGATGTGTTTGGGCGGAAAAGGACCCTTGTGCTCAGTCAGGTGATGATGCTTTTGTCAGGGGGACTCATGATCCTGTCGGACAGTTTTGGAACCGTGGCACTGGCCATCGGCTGCAGCGCCCTCAGCTATAATCTTGCCTCCGGAACAAGGGAGGCTCTGGCTTATGACAGTCTTAAGAAAGATGGGAATGAAGGCGCTTATAATCGATTTTCATCAACAGAAATGATGTTCTATCGTATCACTCAATCTTCGGCTACGTTATGTGCGGGGCTTGCGCTGTGGCTGGGATATCGAAAGGCCTATATGCTGGATCTGCTGTTTGGCTTCGTCGCACTTTTCATCGCGGGCAGCCTTCAGGAGGTTATGAAAGATGTGGAGACAAAAAACAAAAGCAGCAGGGAGCAGCTCTGTGAGGTCGTAAAAGAAAGCTGGACCTTTCTTCGCTCTAATAAAAGAGCAAGAAAGATCATGATTACAAACGCGCTGGTTGGCGCGGTATCGACGCTGGTATTATTTTTCCTGCAGGCGAAGCTTCCTCTTGCGGGACTTGACAGCGCGCTTCTGGGACCGGCCCTGTTTATGATGGGACTCGGTGCGGCAGCAGGCGCAAAAATATCGCAGTATTTTTCCGGCAGTTCTTATGTCAGAATGTTGCTGGCAAGCGGAGTAGGCGTGCTGTTCGCCTTTGGGATGACTTTTACAGGGAGACCTTATCTCATGATCCTGGGTGGTTTTGTGGGCGCTCTGTCCGATGACTTCCTGGAAGTTCGGACGGATGTGCTGTTAAATGAGATGATTCCGTCGGGACAGAGAGCAACTCTGATATCGGTAAGTTCCTTTCTGTTTTCCGTGGTGATGATCGTAATGTCAACACTGATAGGCTGGATCATGGGATAAAGCCGATCGGGAATGGAAAAAGATTCTGTTTTGTGGTAGAATCAGAGCAAATTGACAGGAAAAGGGTGATAGAACATGTAAAATCCACAACTGGAGACCTTTATCCGGGTGGCGGATGCGGGAAGCTTTAATAAGGCGGCGGAGGAGAGTTATATTACGCCGACGGTTCAGCGCTTCCTGGATGCGGCGAAGGAACTTCGGAAAGAATTATATGGCTGACAGTTATTACTTACAGGTATATACTGCAAAACAAAGAGAGACTTCTTTGGAGGTCTCGTTTTTCTTATAATAGAATGATCTCTCGGAATTCTGATTGATCATGCCAGCGAAACTCTGGCATTGAACTTTGATAAGTAACTTTCTCAACAGGTTGAGCTTTAGAACCTTTCTGCTTAGGCTGTTTTACTTTTATCGAGGTTCCAGAAGCGTTCAATGATATCCCATGTATCACGGGAAAAGACATTCGGATCAGGATAATATTTACGAAGATTTTCAACAAGAAAATTTTGGTAGTCGGAATGACTGCTACAATTAACAGGTAACCAAAAAATCGACTCCAATCGAAAAATGTACTTTTGATCAAGGGCGCGGAGCGCCGCATTTTTCGATAGATTTGTCAAGTAATTTTGGCGAAAAAAGTGGGGGATTTTATAAAAAGAGGGATCTGAAGGCCTTGATTTTACTGGACTGAAGATTCCGAGAGATTATATCAGTAAGAAGGAGGAGAAATCATGAAAACATTAAAAGCATTGCTGGTAAACGGCAGCCCCCGGGCAAAGGGCTGCACCTTTACGGCTCTGACAGAGCTGAAAAAGACTCTGGAAGCAGAGGGCATCGAGGTGGAACTGATTCATGTGGGGCACAGGGACGTGAGGGGCTGCATTGCCTGTCGTAAGTGCCAGGCCACGGGAAAGTGTGTGTTTGACGATGTTGTCAATGAAGTAGCCACAGATAAACAGGGAAGAAACCCCGGCGCGAGCATCACGCAATCGCGCCGGGGTTCCTTTATCCCTTAGTATTTCCTGTCTGTCTCCCAGGTGTCCTCTGCCTTGTTTTTGTGGCAGTCTCGGGTATTTCCATCCTGCTTGTAGCCGTTTTTGCTTTTGTTTTCTTCCTCATAGGTGTTTCCCGTGCGGTCCATCTCGTACGCACTGCTGTAATTGTCATTTTTTACGCCATTTTTACTCTTCGTATTCTTTGCCATTTCATTTTCCTCCTTGCAGAAACTTCTTGTGCAGGGGGCTCTTAAAAACTGAGCGCCGCTGCTTTTCCTATTGTGTCCGGAATTGAAAAATTTATACAATCACAGCTGCAAACCGGCCTTTTCCTTGCAGGCCTTCTGTTTTTATGATACAATATCCCCGAATGTGTGCGTCCACAACGGCAAGCTGCGGGCGAAGAAGGGAGCTTTTCTATGCTGAAAAAGAAGCAGTTTGTGTGCCTGTTAAGTGTGGGCGCGATGGTGGCTGTTCTGGCCGGCTGCAGCAATTCGGGCGTGAAATTTAAAAATCCAGTGACAATCACCGTATGGACCTATTATAACGGCGACCAGCTGGAGACCTTCAATTCCCTGGTGGACAAGTTCAATGAGGGTGAAGGAAAGAAGATGGGCGTTACTGTGGAGAGCAGCAGCCAGGGCAGCGTCAACGATCTGGTGACGAACGTGCTGGCCTCTGTGGAGGGAAAAGTCGGAGCCGATGAGATGCCGAATATTTTCTCCGCTTATGCGGATACGGCCTATACCGTGGATCAGATGGGAAAAATCGCCGATATTTCCGGTTATCTGACCAAAGAGGAAAAGGAAAAATATGTTCAGAACTACATTGAGGAGGGCGATTTCTCCGGGAACGGCAGCATCAAGATTTTCCCGGTGGCAAAGTCTACGGAGCTTCTTTTTCTGAACGATACCGACTGGCAGAAATTTGCCGGGGAGACAGGAGCCGCCTACGATGATCTGGCGACGGTGGAAGGACTCATCGAGACAGCAGAGAAATACTACGACTGGTCTGATGGCAAAGCCTTTTTCGGAAGAGACGCCATGGCAAACTATATGCTCATCGGTGCAGAAGAGCTGGGAACAGAGATTTTCCATGTGGAAAATGGCAGGATGACTCTGGATTTCAATGAGGAAGTGGCGAAAAAACTCTGGGATGGCTACTATGTTCCCTATGTGAAGGGCTATTTCAGCGCTTCCGGCTGGTTCCGCAGCGACGACATCAAGACCGGAAATATCATCGGCTATGTAGGTTCCACCTCCAGCGCGACCTATTTCCCGACTCAGGTGGTGGAGAGCGACACTGAGAGCCACGATATTGAGCTTAAAATTCTGCCGAGCCCGGTATTTGAAGGCGGCGAGGCTTGCGCGGTGCAGCAGGGAGCCGGTATGGTAGTCATCAAGGCTACCGAGGACGAGGAAAAAGCCTGCGTCGAGTTTCTGAAATGGTTTACGAAGGCAGAGAATAACATCGCCTTTTCCGTTGGCTCCGGTTATCTTCCTGTGACGAAGGAAGCCAACGATATGAAGAAGATCAAAGAGAGCGATAAGGATCTCAGCGCTTCCATGGAAGCAATCCTCACGGTCGGTGTTGACACGGTAAACAACAGCACTTTGTACACGACGAAAGCCTTCAAGGGCGGTCTGGGCGCGAGGAATGTGCTTCAGTATTCCATGAGCGATCTGGCAACCGCAGACCGGGCCGTTGTGGAAGAGCGGATGGCAGGCGGAGAAACACTGGAAGCAGCGACGGCGGATTTCCTGACTGACGAGTATTTCCAGAACTGGTATCAGGATACCTTAACTCAACTTCAGGCCTTTGAAGGATGAGCACCTTTTTTGAGGAAAGGAGGGACTTCCTGAGATGATGAAGAAGGAAAGATCGATTTTCCGCATGATCCTGACAGCCATGCTGGTTGTCCTGGGACTTGAAGTCCTGCTGCTTCTGTTGGCATTTTATTTCAGCAATATGGGCCCCCAGATGAACCAGAACGCCATGGATATTGTGGAAAAACAGGTGGAAAACCGGAGCGCTTATCTGGAAAATATTATGCTGGCCAATCAGGACTTAAGCGTCCTGTCGGCAAAGATTAATGAGACAACGGCGTCTCTGACGGAAGAGGGAGCGATCGACCTTGAGACTCTGGATGACAGCGGAGAAAATGCCATGCCTCTTCTGAGTGCGGTCAGCGCTAATCTTATCAGCACGCTGCGGAGCAAGTCTGTCACTGGCATTTTCATGGTTCTGAATACGGAAGATCTGGATCAGATCGGGGCGGATGTTACCCTGCCGGGAGTTTATATCCGTGATCTGGACCCTTCGACCACGCCTTCCGAGAGAAATACGGACCTTCTTCTGGAGCGTTCACCGATTCAGCTGGTGAAACAGATGGATGTCGCCACAGACAAGGGCTGGTTTTCGTCCTTTCCGCCGGAAGCGCTGGAAGAGGAAAGCTTCATCTATCAGGTTTTCCAGGCGGCTTATCAGGATAAAGGCCAGCTCGATGCAGCGGAGTACGGCAGATGGACCAGAAAGCCTTTTGTCTTAAAAGGAGATGGCCGTTCCGCTCTGGCCTATACGATACCGCTGATTTTTGAGGACGGTACGGTGTACGGCGTGTTGGGTGTGGAGATGCTGACTTCCTATATGCAGTCTCTGATTCCGAATAAGGAGCTCCAGAACCAGGACTTCGGCACTTATTATCTGGCTTCCACCAGGGAGGATCTTTCCGGAAAAAGCGTTGAATTTCAGGAAGCGGCCTGTTCCTCATCAGCGGGAACCATACAGAATTTTTCTGCTGAGAGTATGACGCTCACGAAGGAAAGTGGAGATTACTGGTTAAAGGATATGCCGACGAACAAGGTCAGCTTTGCCTCTGTACGGCCGCTGAGGCTCTACAGCAGAAATGCTCCTTTTTCCGGGGAACAGTGGGTGCTGGTGGGAACGGTGGAGACCACCTATCTGTTTGCTTTTTCCAATCATGTAATCTTTCTCATGGGAGTCGCTATTGTCATGATTGTGGCAGTGGGTCTGATCTGCAGTCTGATTGTAAGCCGCTATCTGGCACGCCCCATCTCAAAGCTTTCCGGAGAAGTGGCTGCGGCGCAGAAAAATCCCACGGCCATGCCGAAATTTTCCACCACTCATATCCGGGAGCTGGATCAGTTTGCCACAGCTGTGACGCAGTTAAGCCATGATGTGCTCAATACTTCCACAAAGTTTTTGCGGATCATGGAGATGGCGAGTGTGGATCTGGGCGGCTATGAGGTCCGGAAGGATTCGCCCACGGTCTATGTGACAGAGAATTTTTTCAGTATGCTGGGGATTCCTGAGAAAAAGGAAGAGAACCTGACAAAAGAGCGTTTCCAGGAGATCATGACAGAGTTTGAAAGCGTCTGTAGGAGCAGCAAGGGCTATGCGGGGGATCTGATCTACCACATTCCTCTGCCCGACGGAAAAATACGCTATGTCCGCATTGAGACCACCAGTGAAGCGGATGCCCAGGTCGGTCTGGTGGAAGATGTGACGGCTGTCACCACCGAGCGGCTTCGAATCGAGCATGAGCGTGATTACGATCCGTTGACGGGACTTTACAGCCGCAGAGCTTTCCAGAGGGAGAGCAAAGCTATTTTCGCCCGGCCGGAGAAATTAAAACACGCAGCCCTCATCATGATGGATACAGACAATCTGAAGCATATGAACGATACCTTCGGCCACGACTGGGGCGATAAGTATATCCGGAGAGCAGGACAGTGTCTGGCCTGGAATACGCCGCCGGGTACGCTCTGTGCCCGGATTTCCGGCGATGAGTTTAATGTGCTGTTTTATGGCTATGACAGCCAGGAGGCCATCCGGGAGGAGATTCGGAATCTGAAGACGGCGGTGAAGGAGACTTCGCTGACTCTTCCGAGCGGCAGAGAGCTGCACCTGAGCATTTCCGGAGGTATCGCCTGGTATCCGGAGAACAGCCGGGAATTCCCGATTATGAAAAAATACGCGGACTTCGCGATGTATCAGGTGAAACGAACCCAGAAAGGCGAGCTGGCCGAGTTTGATCCCGAAATTTACAGGAAAGAGGCCGTTGCCACCGAGAAACGGCAGCAGTTCCAGAAGCTCATCCGGGAAGAACTGGTACGGTATTATTTCCAGCCGATCATTTCCGGAAAGACCGGAGAGACTATCGCTTACGAGGCCCTCATGCGTGTGAGTCTTCCGATGATTACCAATCCGGGACAGGTCATGGAGCTGGCCAGGGAGGAGGGCTGCCTCCATGAGATTGAGCGTATCACGATGTTTAAATCCGCCGAGAGCTATCTTTTCCTGGAGCGGGAGGGCCTGATCAGCGGAAAAGAGAAGCTTTTCGTCAATTCTGTTGCAAGCCAGCATATGACGGAGGCGGAGAGCGAAGAGTATGTGCGGCGTTTCACTTCCCTCCAAAGCAGGCTCGTTGTGGAGATCACAGAAGAAGAGGGCATGGACAGCAGTGCGCTGGAGATCAAGAGAAATACACTTGGTTTACAGGGAAATTTTGCACTGGATGATTACGGAAGCGGCTACAGCAATGAGAAGAACCTCATCGATCTGTCACCGGCCTACATTAAGGTGGACATTTCCATCATCCGGGACATCGACAAGAGCCAGGATAAACAGCAGATCGTTTCCAATATCGTTTCCTATGCCCATGAGAGAAATATGCAGATCATCGCAGAAGGAATGGAGACGGCGGCCGAGCTTGAAACTGTGCTGGCTCTGGGCGTGGATCTTCTACAGGGATATTTCCTAGCCCGCCCGGCAGCGGTTCCAAGTAAAATCAGCGATGAGGCCCTGGCTGTGATCCAGGCTTTTGAAGCAAAGCAGACGGCGTCTTCTTGAAAAAAATTATTGACAAAAAGAGCTCCATCCGCTATAGTTAAACCCATCTGAATATTTCGTGGGGGAGTAGTTCACACGCAAGTGTGGTTTGTCAACAGGCGCGGTGCCATTTGAGGTACCTGGCAAATCTTAAAGAATGAGACTCACATATGATTTTCCAATGGTGAAGTCATATGTGAGCTTTTTTTATGTTATGGTGACGCTTGCGGATCTGAACGGTCGGAAACGGAAAAAAACAGGTTCAGAAAACGGAGGAAAAAGATTATGAATGAAATTTTGCAGAGCGTACCCTTTGCAGTGGTACTGCTGGTCATCGGCTTTGTGTTTCTGGTAAAGGGAGCCGATGCCTTTGTGGAGGGCTGCAGCAGCGTGGCCAAGCGCTTTCATGTGCCGACTCTGATTATCGGAATGACGATTGTGGCGATGGGAACCAGCCTTCCGGAGACCGCAGTCAGCATCACGGCTTCCATTTCCGGAAACAATGCTCTGGCCGTCAGCAACGCCGTGGGTTCCAACATTTTCAATCTGATGGTTGTTGTGGGTGTCTGTGCAGTGCTGACGCCGCTAGCGGTTCAGGTGGGAATCTTAAAGCGTGATTTTCCCTTATCCATCGCCTGTGCGATCCTGCTTCTGATCTTAGGAGCTATCGACATGACGCTGGGCCATGTGGACGGAGTTGTCTTTATCGTTCTCTTTGCTTTCTTTATTCTTTACATGATCCGTTCCGCAAGAAATGCCGGAAATGGGGCTGAGGGAGAAGAAGATGAGCTTCTGGCTGAGGCAGAGGAAATGCCCGTCATGTCCGTACCGAAGAGCCTCATCTACATCGTGGCAGGCGGCGTGGCGATTGCCCTTGGAAGCGACTGGGTCGTGGATGGAGCGACGACAGTGGCCTCTGCGATGGGCATCAGCCAGACGCTGATCGGCCTTACAGTGGTGGCTTTTGGAACCAGCCTTCCGGAGCTTGCAACCTCCATCGTGGCAGCAAAGAAAAAGGAAGTGGATATGGCCCTCGGAAACGTCATCGGTTCCAACATTTTTAACATTCTGATGGTGCTTGGTATCGCCTCCGCGGTCAGCCCGGTGGCTTTCCTGACGGAGAACGTCATCGATATCGTGATCCTCATCATTTTCAGTGCGATCGTATGGGTTCTGGCCTGGACGAAGAAAGAGCTGAACCGGAAGGAAGGTATCCTGATGCTGATTCTTTACGCCGCTTATGTGGTTTATATTTGCATCCGATAGGAGAAACGTATGGCAAATATCATAGAGATTACAGATTTTGAAGCTCCGGAGCTGGATGTCTTTACCCGGCTCACGGAGAATCAGCTTTTGAACCGGCACGAGCCGGAAAAAGGAATATTTATTGCCGAGAGCCCGAAGGTTATTGAGCGGGCTCTGGCTGCAGGCTGCCGTCCGGCAGCCTTTTTGGCGGAAAAAGGAAGAGTCCGGGGAGAAACCTGGGAGATCGTGGAGCGGTTCCCGGAGCTTCCGGTTTTCACAGCGGAGTTTGAGGTTCTCTCCAAAATGACAGGCTACAATCTGACCCGGGGCATGCTCTGTGCGATGTACCGCCCGGCGCCGAAGACCATCGAGGAAGTGGCTCAGGGAGCCCGGAGACTGGCAATTCTGGAAAATGTGGTGAATCCCACGAATGTGGGGGCTATTTTCCGGTCCGCGGCGGCCCTCAACATTGACGCGGTAATTCTGACGCCGGACTGTAGCAATCCGCTTTACCGCCGGGCAATCCGGGTGAGCATGGGGACGGTTTTCCAGATTCCCTGGGCTTTTGTGGATAAAGAGCTCTCCTGGCCCGAGGAGGGTGTAAAAAAACTGAAAAGTTTAGGCTTTCGAACGGCGGCGCTGGCTCTTTCCGACGACTCCGTCAGCATCGACGATCCGAAGCTCATGAGTGAGGAGAAGCTGGCGCTGATCCTCGGAACGGAGGGGGACGGCCTTGCGAAGGCGACCATCGCCGACTGTGATTACACGGTCCGCATCCCCATGTCCCACGGCGTGGATTCCCTGAATGTGGCGGCAGCCAGCGCAGTGGCGTTCTGGCAGCTGGGACGTAAAAAGTAATGTTGAAAAACCCTCTGTACAGTTTTTTACGCGGATGTTATAATAAAAAACAGTGAGAAAAAATCTGGGAAGCTGATGGAATGAAGGGGATGTGAAGAAATGAGTGCAGAGAGTACGGAAGAAAAAGATGTCATGAGCGGGCCGGAAGCGGAAGAGTTCATAGAAGAACTCAAAAAAGTATTTTCTATTGTGCGCCTTCTGGATAAAGACAATTTTGAGCACATGGAACGGCATTATAACGAACATGTCGAAGTTCCCTGCCAGTGTTACGAGATATGGAAAAAGAAAAGCCCCTGTGAAAACTGTATTTCCACCAAGACCTTTGCGGATGGAAAGCAGCGGACAAAACTGGAATTTATAGACTCCAAGATCTATCAGGTGATTTCCCGTTATATCGAGATCGACGGGAAGCCGTATGTGATGGAGCTGGTGAGCCAGCTGGATGAAAATTCCCTCGTGGATGCTGACGGCAGAAACCGTCTCTTGAAGAAGCTGGCAGGCTATAACAAAGAACTTTATACCGATGTCCTTACAGGTACTTATAATAGAAGGTACTATGAAGAACAGCTGAAAATGATGAGAGAGGCTGCCGGTGTGGCAATGATCGATCTGGACGATTTCAAGATGTACAACGACACCTATGGCCATAAGGCCGGTGACAGAGTCCTGGACACTACCGTACAGATCATCCGCAGCTGTATCCGGAAATCCGATATTCTGGTTCGCTACGGCGGAGATGAATTTCTTCTGATTCTGCCCGATATCGAGGAAAAGAATTTCGTGGAGAGGCTGAAGAAAATTCAGGAAGAGATCCATAAGAGCCAGATTCCCGGTTATACGAAGCTTCAGCTTTCTGTGAGTATCGGCGGCGTTCTGACAGATCGTGAAACCGTGGAAAGCGCGGTGAACAGGGCAGACCGCTTCATGTACCAGGCGAAGATACAGAAGAACATGGTCGTGACGGAGGACGGAGCGTTTCAGGGGTCAAACGGCAGTTTTGCCATTCTGAACCGGAAAAGAAAAAATCATCGGGTTCTCATAGTGGATGATTCGGAGATGAACCGTTTTCTGCTCCGGGAGATGATCGGACCGGAATTTGAGATTCTCGAGGCGGAGAATGGCGCAGAATGTCTGGATATGCTGAGGCGTTACGGCACAGGAATTTCCTTGGTTCTTCTGGATATCGTTATGCCTGTGATGGACGGTTTTGAAGTTCTGGAGAAAATGAACAAGAATCACTGGATCGATGATATCCCGGTTATCATGATCTCCAGTGAGGATTCGGCAGCCTTTATCCGGCGGGCCTACGATATGGGCGTTTCCGATTATATCAGCCGGCCTTTTGACGCCCAGGTGGTTTACCGCCGTGTCATGAACACGATCAAGCTCTATGCGAGACAGCGCCGTCTCATCAATCTGGTGACGGATCAGGTCTACGAAAAAGAGAAGAACAACCGGATGATGATCGGTATTTTAAGCGAGATTGTGGAGTTTCGTAACGGCGAGAGCGGCCCCCATGTGCTTCACATCAATATGATGACGGAGCTTCTTCTGGAGGAGCTGGTCCGCAAAACCGATCTCTACAATCTGACCTGGAACGACCGCCTTCTGATCACGACGGCTTCCTCCCTTCACGATATCGGAAAGATCGGAATCCCGGAAAGCATCCTGAACAAGCCGGGGAAACTTACAAAGGAAGAGTTTGAGGAGATGAAAAAGCATACCCTCATCGGTGCTTCCATGCTGAAAAACTTGGGCATGTACCAGAACGAGCCTCTGATAGAGACGGCTTATCAGATCTGCCGCTGGCACCACGAGCGCTACGACGGAAAGGGCTATCCGGACGGACTGGCAGGGGAGCAAATTCCGATTTCTGCCCAGGTGGTATCTCTGGCGGACGTTTACGATGCGCTGGTCAGCGAGAGAGTCTATAAGAAGGCCTATTCCCATGATACGGCGCTTCAGATGATCCTGAACGGAGAGTGCGGCACCTTCAATCCGATTCTGCTGGAATGTCTGAAGAGTATTCATGAGATCGTGCGCCACGAGTATGAGAAGGAGGCTTCCAAGAGCAAGGACGCAGAAAAAACTGAGGATGTCGTGGCCAGGCAGCAGCAATACGAAAAAACCAAGGAATATTTTTTCAAGTCCATATCCAAGGATATAAAAAATCCCCAGGAGGATTCCTCCGGGCTGACCGAAGATACCGGAAAAAACTTCGGGGGGGGGTATAACCGGATACGCGGGATGGTCTGACAAGAAAGAGAGTCAGTATTCGATCTGTATTGGAAAAATGCTGAAGTATCAGCAGGATAATAAAAGAAAATAAGAACACCTTAAGGAGAAAGAGATGAACAACTGGAACAATGTGGTTTTAGAGCCCGTTTTCAATGAGCAGGGAGTTATCTGTTATCGTCTGGAAGGCGAAAATTATGTAAATGAGTATTATGTGACCTCAGAGGCAGAGACCAGAAAGCTTCTGAACACACCGGAGATTGTAGGTTATGAGGTATACAACTGCCTGATTCCCTCCACCTCTCAGATGCTGTATTATTTAAAAGAGCAGAAAAAGGTGACAACTGCCAATATTCTCTCGATTCTCAGGGGTGCATTAAACTACCCTCTCGAGGAGAGCTGCTACCGGGAGCACATCCGCGTTCATGATATCAGCTTCCTCTCCAGTGAGCGTGTGTTTGTGGAGGAAGAGATTGCAGGTCTTGAGATCAAATACAGCAAGCTCACGATGGTGCCGGACAGCACGCTGCTGATTGGAGATATCATCGCCAGCGGCGAGACGCTGATCCATTGCCTCCGCTATGTGACGGACTTCTACAGAAGTCATGGCGCGAAGCTTCGCAATATTATCATCTTTACGATCGGCGGCACTAAGGGCATCGAGATCTTGGAAAAACTGACGCAGGAGATCCGGGAGTTCTGGCCGGAGTTTGAGGGCTTTATCACGATTTATTATGAAGGAATTTTCAGCACCTATCAGGATAAGGGCGTATCTGGCATCAACCTGCCGGACGTGGATTTCTACTGGAAGGACGGCATTGTAGCGCCGGAGTTCCGCCGGGAGACCCTGTCCATGTGCAGTCCCCTTTTTGAAAAATGTATCATTTACGATGGTGGTGCCAGAAGATATGAGATCCACGAGCATGTGGAGGAGGTTCTGGCTTTCTGGGAAGGCATTTTAAAACGGGCAGATCAGATCGATTTCGAGGAGCTTCTGGCGGAGAAACTGGGCCATGCGCTTGAGATCAGCTATGAGGACTGGATCGCAGTCAATCATTATCAGAAGATTCGCAGAGCAGACGCCAGATGGCTTTATCAGCAGGAGCGGGGCTATATCGAGAGCGTCCGCGGTATGAGCCTCAAAGAACTGGCAGAGCAGCGAATCGCTGAGTTCACCGGCACACTGAAAAAGTACATTTTATAATTAAAAAGGGAGAAAAACACAGCATGGGTAAGGAAATGGCAGCAAAGAAAAGCACCACGGAAACCACTGACATCGACTATGCGGAGCAGGCCGTACCGAAAGAGAGCCGGAAAGGGTTTGTGAGCATGTTCATGATCATGCTGGGATTTACTTTTTTCTCAGCCAGCATGTGGGTAGGCCAGCAGCTGGCGGAAGGTCTGGATTTCTGGGGCTTTCTGGGTTCACTGATTTTGGGAGGAGCGATCCTCGGTGCCTACACAGGCCTTCTGGGCTATGTGGGAGCGAAGACGGGACTCAGTATGGACCTTCTGGCCAAGAAAGCCTTCGGTGAGAAAGGCTCCTGGCTTTCCTCAGCTATGATCAGCTTCACCCAGATCGGCTGGTTTGGCGTTGGTCTGGCCATGTTTGCAATCCCGGTGGCAGGAGAGATCTTCCACGGGAATGAGGCGGCAAAGTGGATCCTTGTCGTTGTGGCAGGCGTCTGCATGACGGCTTCCGCTTATTTTGGTATCAAGTCTCTGACCCTGGTCAGCAGCATTGCAGTGCCTCTGGTAGCGGTCCTGGGAACGGTGGCCATGGTTATGGCTGTGCGGCAGGGAGACGGCACGATCATTGATCAGTTTGCAGTCTCCAGCGGGTCCTTAAGCGTCATCGGCGGCGCCGGTCTTGTCATCGGTTCCTTCGTATCGGGCGGAACGGCCACACCGAACTTCACACGCTTTGCCAAGGATGCGAAGTCAGGCACAATCGCTACGGTGATTGCGTTTTTCATCGGAAACTCGCTGATGTTCTTCTTCGGAGCCATCGCCTATATCTTTGTGGGTGGAAATGATATCTTCGAGGTCATGATCCGGCTGAATTTGTTCTATATGGCGATTCTGGTTCTGGGCATGAATATCTGGACAACCAACGATAACGCCCTCTATTCGGCTGGCCTTGGACTGGCCAACATCTTCGGACAGAAGAAAAAGCCCATGGTGTTGATTTCCGGGGCGATCGGAACGATCCTTTCCGTATGGCTTTACTACAATTTCTGCGACTGGCTGAATATCCTGAACTGCACGCTGCCACCGGTGGGAATCATCCTGGTACTCAGCTACTTCATGAACCGGAAGGAGTATGAGGAAGACAAGGTGAAGATCGTCACCGTAAACTGGTTTGCAGTGGCTGGCGTGGTTCTTGGAGCCATCGTGGCAAACGTTGTGCCTGCGGGCATCGCCTCCATCAACGGCATGGCTTTGGCAGCCCTCTGCTATGTCATCGGAGAACTGAAAAAATAGAAAATGTGAGATCCCCTGTTTGCCGGACGAGCGAGCAGGGGATTTTTGGAAAGAAGGGAAAGATATGGCATTGTATGCGCTGGGAGATATGCATCTCTCTTTTTCTGTGGATAAGCCCATGGATATTTTTGATCCCGTCTGGAAGGATCACGAGAAGAAAATCGAGAAATACTGGAGAAAAAAGATCACGCCGGAGGATACGATCGTCCTCACCGGAGACCATTCCTGGGGAAGAAATGTGAAGGAGTGCGAGGCGGATTTTGCATTTATTGAGAGCCTGCCCGGACGGAAGATTCTCCTTCGGGGAAACCATGACATGTTCTGGGATGCTAAGAAGACGGAGCGGCTGAATCAGGAATTTGCGGGCCGCTTTTTCTTTCTCCAGAATAATTTTGCCGTCTATGAGGGCTATGCTCTGGTGGGCACGAAGGGCTACTGTTATGAGGGAAAAGATTCCATCGAGCATTTCCTGAAAATCCGCAAGCGGGAGACAGAACGTCTTCGAGTCTCTTTTGAGGCGGCGAAGGCCGCAGGTTATGAGAAGTTTCTGATGTTTCTTCACTATCCGCCGACGACCATCGGGGAGATGGAAAGTCCCTTCACGAGGATGGCCGAGGAGTATGGAGCCGAGCAGGTGATCTATTCCCACTGTCATGGAAAAGAACGGTTTGACGATAGTTTCAAGGGCGAAGTGAATGGCGTTTATTACCGGCTGGTGTCCGGGGATTATCTGAAATTTAAACCGGAAAGAATTTTATAAAAAAGAAATCCGCGAAGCTTTGAGGCTTCGCGGATTTTTTGATTGAATTTTTACTGAGCCACGTTGACAAACTGGCTGTTGTAGAGGTGGTTGTAGAAACCGTCCTCCTTCATAAGGTCGTCGTGGGTGCCCTGCTCGATGATCTGGCCGTCTTTCATGACCAGAATCCAGTCCGCATTGCGGATCGTGGAGAGACGATGGGCTACGATGAAGCTTGTGCGTCCCTGCATGAGCTGATCGAAGGCTTCCTGAATCTGCAGCTCGGTACGGGTATCGATGCTGGAGGTTGCCTCGTCGAGAATCAGCATGGGCGGCAGGCAGAGCATGACGCGGGTGATGCAGAGAAGCTGTTTCTGGCCCTGGCTTAAGCTGTCCTCGGTGAGAACCGTGTCCAGTCCGTCGGGCAGACGGCGGATAAATTCCCAGCTGTGGGAGCGTTTGGCTGCCTCTTTGATCTCCTCATCGGTGGCATTGGGCTTTCCGATGCAGATGTTCTCACGGACGGTGCCGCTCTTGATCCAGGTGTCCTGGAGCACCATACCGTAGTTGCTTCTGAGGGAATGGCGGGTCACATTCTTGATGGGCTGGCCGTCCACGAGAATATTGCCTTTGTCCGTGTCATAGAAGCGCATCAGCAGGTTGATGAAAGTGGTCTTTCCACAGCCGGTGGGGCCTACAATGGCCACGCGCATACCGGCTTTGGATTCAAAGTTAAAGTCTTCGATGAGCTTTTTGGATTTATCATAGGAGAAGGATACATGTTCGATGTTGACTTCTCCGGCTGCTTTGCCCATTTCTTCTTTCTCCTCGGGAACCTCAGCCGGTTCTTCCAGAAGCTCGAAGATACGTCCGGCGCAGGCCAGAGCGTTCTGAAGCTCGGTGATGACGGAGCTGATGTCGTTGAAGGGCTTCATGTACTGGTTCGCGTAGGAGAGCAGTACGGAGAGGCCGCCGACGGTGAGGAAGCCGCCTGGGATCATGAAAGCGCCGACCAGAGCCACGCCTGCGTAGATGATGTTGTTGACGCAGCGGGTGGAGGGGTTCGTCAGGCTGCTGTAGAACACAGCTTTCTGGCTGTAGTTTTTCAGATCCTCGTTGATCTCTGCGAAACGCTCGGAAGCTTTGTCCTCATAACCGAAGGCCTGTACGACTTTCTGATTTCCGATCATCTCCTCGATGAGAGCGGTCTGTTTTCCGCGGGTCTCACTCTGCTTCCGGAACATCTGGAAGGAGTGGCTGGAGATGAATTTGGCCACGAAAAAGCTTAACGGTGTCAGGACGATAACTAGGAGGGTGATCCAGACGTTTTTGGAAAACATGAAGATCAGGGTTCCGACGATGGTCACGATACCGGAAAACAGCTGGGTGAAGCCAAGAAGAAGACCGTCGGAGAGGATATCGGTATCGGCGATGACACGGCTGATGATATCACCGGTGCTGTGCTGATCCAGATAGGAGAGCGGCAGCTCCTGAATGTGGCGGATGGCTTTGGCACGGATATCCTGTACCGTGCGGTAGGTCATCCGGTTGTTGATGATGCTCATAACCCAGGTGGAAACGGAGGAGACGATAACCATGACGAGAATCCGGGAGAGGTAATACCACATCCGGTCAAAATCAACGGCATGGGCGCCGACTACTTCATCAATGGCATTTCCGAAAAGGATCGGTACATAGAGCTGCAGCACGACGGTGAATGCAGCCAAAACAATACTTAAGATCAGAAGAAAACGGTAATTTCCGATCATCCGAAGGACTTTAAAGAAGGTCTCCATACTGCCTTTTGGCATTTTTTTCTTTTTGCTGTTACTCATTTGGCTGCCTCCTTGTAGTTTTTGCGTTCCTCAGGAAACTGAGAGAAGAAGATCTCGCGGTAGGTCTCGCAGGAAGACATGAGCTCCTGATGAGTGCCTTTTCCGGCGAGAAGGCCGTCGTCCAGAACGAGGATCAGGTCCGCCTGACGGATGCTGGCTGCACGCTGGGACACCAGGAAGGTGGTTACGTTGCCGCTGAGGCTGTGAAGCGCTTTCCGAAGGGCGGCGTCGGTGGCAAAGTCTAGAGCGCTGGCACTGTCGTCCAGAATCAGGAATTCAGGTTTTTTCACGAGGGCACGGGCGATGGTGAGACGCTGTCTCTGACCGCCGGAGAGGTTCCGGCCGTTCTGCTCCAGATGGAAATCCAGCTGGCCGTCTTTTTTCTCGACAATCTCTTTGGCCTGGGCGATTGTGAGTGCTTCCCAGATGTCTTTATCTGTGGCGTCATCGCGGCCCCATTTCATGTTGGCACGGATACTTCCCTGGAAAAGAGCTGCTTTCTGGGGAACCACGCCGATTTTACGGCGGAGCGCACCGCGGGGATAATCTTTGACATCCACGCCGTCCACGAGGACTTTTCCTTCGCTGGCATCGTAGAAACGGGTGATTAGGCTGACCAGAGTGGATTTTCCGCTTCCGGTACCACCGATGATGCCGACGGTTTGTCCGGGTTTTACGGAAAAGCTGATGTTGGAAAGGCTGGGAGCCTTGCTGTTCTGGTAGCAGAAGGTTACGTTGTCAAAGGTGACAGCCGGGCTGTTCTTTTTCGCGGAAACGTTTTTTTCCTTGTAATCCATGGAAGAACGGACTTTCAGAATGCCGGCCACACGCTCGGCGCAGGCGGCGGATTTGTTCAGGGTGATGATCAGGGAAGCCAGTTTGATGAGCTCCACGATCATCTGAGCCATGTAGTTGTAGAGAGCAACGACTTCACCCTGCTGCATGTTTCCGAGGTTTACCTCCACACCGGCTTTCTGGATCAGGAAGACGGTGGCGATGTTGATGAGCACATAGGTTGCCGGATTGAGGAAAGCGGAGATCCTTCCGACAAACTCATTCAGTTTGGTGAGGTCCCGGTTGCGGGCGTCAAACTCTTCTACGGACTGCTCTTCCCGGCAGAAGGCGCGGATGACGCGGACGCCAGTGAGGTTTTCACGGGTCAGACGGGTAACGGCGTCCAGACGGCCCTGCACTTTTTTGAAAAGCGGGATGCTGACATACATGATAACGAAGGCCACCAGGAAAAGGATAGGGATCGCAACCACGAAAACCAGGGCGCAGCGGATGTTGATTGTGAAGGCCATGACCATGGAACCGAGAACGATGAAGGGGCTTCGAAGAAGCAGGCGAAGACCCATGTTCAGTCCGTTCTGGACCTGGTTCACATCATCAGTCAGACGGGTAATCAGGGTGTCTGTTCCGAGGGTATCCAGCTCGGTAAATGAGAGGCGCTGGATGTGGTCGAAAACGGCCTGACGGAGATTTGCGGCGAAGCCGACGCTGGCTTTCGCTGCGAAGTACTGGGCGGTGAAGCTGCAGGTAAGACCGGCTGCCGCCATAAGGATCAGAATAAAAAATCTCTGGACAATGTAACCGTGGTCGTTCTGAGCCACTCCCACATCGATGATCTGGGCAATGACAAGGGGAACGATCAGGTCAAACACGACTTCCAGAAACTTGAAAAACGGTGCAAGAATACTTTCCTTTTTATATTCTTTCAGATAGCACGCAAGTGAGCGCATGTTTTTCCCTCCTAAATATTTTTTTCCGCTTTGACTTATCCATTATAGTCTTGTACAATGTAATAGGAGTAATATTGTTTTTAAAGTAGATTGATATAAAAAACATATAAGTATAAAAGAGGAGCGTAAGTTTCGCGATATGCGAATAGCGGGCAGGATTGCGGGAGTGCGAAGCACGGAGCAATCCGTGTAATTATCAAAGGAGGTATCTATGGAGATCAGGCAGCTGGAATATTTTCGGGAGATCGCGACGACGGGGAGTATCAACGAGGCGGCCCGGCGGCTTAACATGTCACAGCCGCCCCTGAGCTATCAGATGAAGCAGCTGGAGGCGGAGCTCAACGTCACACTGTTTGAGCGGACCAGGACAGGGGTGACGCTGACAGAAGCGGGAAAGCTTCTGTATGAAAGGGCGGAGAATCTTCTGAATTTTGTGAGCTCCACCCGGCAGGAGGTGGCGGAAGCCGGAAAGAAGCGGGTGCTTCGTATCGGCATGACGCCGACCACTGTGGGTACCATGATGCCCTTCATCTCAGAGTTTGCCCGAAAAAATCCAGATGTAAACTTTGAAGTTCACGACGGGATCACTTATACCTTATATAATTATCTGATGGATGGAATTGTGGATGTGGCCGTGGTGCGGACGCCCTTACGGCTGGACGGCGTGGAATATACGGAGCTTCATCAGGAGCCGATGATCGCCGTGATCCCTTCAGAGATGCGGCTGGAGCGGGAGTGCGGCCTTCGATTGAAGGATCTCATGAACAGCCCGCTGATTTTGTACCGGAGATATGAAAAATTTATCATGGACGCTTTTTCTGCCCAGAATCTGACCCCAGATATTTTCTGCCTCTGCGACGACGCGAGAGGAGCCATGCTCTGGGTGCGGGAGGGGCTGGCCGTGGCGATCTTCCCGGAATCCATGCGCTGCTTCTGCGAGGGGCTCCATATAGAGACCCTGGCGGAGCCGGCCCTGGAGACGAAGATTCTCCTGATCTGGAAAAAAGGAAAGCAGCCGACGAGTCTGGTGCAGAAGTTTCTGGATATATGCATGAAATAAATTGCGTGAGCTGCGGAGCAGCGGGTGCAATTCGCAGGTATCGCAGAAAAGCCAGTCGGAAAATCACTCCGACTGGCTTTTCTGTGATATGATCTTTCAGTCCATTCAGGCTTTGGCAGCGTCTGCATCGCTATCTTCTGCAACCTCATCCTCGCCATTGTTGGCATACTCGGCAATGTGGAAGATCAGCGTATCCTCCGGCGTGGTGATGTGTACGGTCTTGCCTTCCGGAATGACCAGATCTTTTACATGGAATTCACGGACATCCGGGGAAAGGGTCTTGAAGTCAATGACGATGGTGTCCAGCATGTTGGCAGGATCTGCTTTATAGTGAACCTCATTCAGCGTCTGCTCTACGATACCCTGAGCGGCATCCTCATTTTCCAGAATGACCTGAACAGAGGTGGCGACGGTCTCACCGGCGACCAGAGCCTGGAAATCCAGAGCCATGATCTGTTTCTTCATGGGATCATAGTCGATATTTTTTACAAGGGCATCGACCTGTTTTCCGTCGAGATCAAGCATTACCTGAGTACCTTCTTTGTTGGCTTTGATAAAGCGGAGGGCTTCCGGCTCCGTGAGCTGAATGGGAGTAGACTCCTTCATTTCTTTTCCGTAAAGGACGCCGCAGACGAAACCGTCGCGTCTCAGTTTCTTTGCCTTTACTTCCGGGTTCCTTTTTTCAACTTTCAGTGTAATCATGATAAATGCCTCCTAAAATCAACTATTTATTCAGTCGGATTCATAGATCTGATTGATAATTTCTTTGTTCAGTTCCGTATTATAGCACCTTTTTTGAAATGTGAACCAGAAAAATTGTGAAATTTTTGTGACGAAAAAAAATCCCGGCTGCCAGGAGTCGGGATTTTTCGGTATGGATCAGACAAAGTCGTCGAAGATCCAGTCTTTTTCTTTTTTCTTTTTCTTCACAGGAGATTCCGGACCGTAACCGTACTCGGGGCCGTAGCCATTCTGCGGGTCATAGTCGTTTTCCGGTTCGTAGTAGCCGTCCTGGGGCTCGTAATTTTCGTCCGGATTGTAGTTATCCTGATTATCATAACCGTCTTCCGGGGGATAATCGCCCCGGGCGTCGTAGCCATTCTGGGACTGGTAGTTGTTTTCAGGGTCGTAATAGCCATTCTGTGGCTCATAGTTATTTTTCGGCTCGTAATACCCCTCCTGCGGCTCATCGTTTCCATCCGGAGAATAGTCTCCATTTTCAGGATGATACACATTCTGCGAATTTTTCGCATACCGGGGATCGTACTGATTCTGCAGGCCATTATAATGGTAGGGAGCCCGACGTGGCTGGGGATTCCGGTATACCGGCTGCTGCGGTCCGGGTCCATAACCGCCCTGGGTTCCATAGCCCTCCTGGGGTTCATAATATTCTTCCCGACTGTTTTTCTTCTTTCTGCCAAAAAGCTTCTTCTTCGGCTTTGCAGGAGCTTCCTCCCAGGCTGGTTCCTGTTCGTACTCATACTCATAAGCAGCGGCCTTCTTCTTTTTCTTCCGGGGACGGAAGATCGTCTTTCTGCCGGTCCAGCCGATGATTCGTACGAGAATGATTCCCCAGAAAACGCCGAAGCTGTCGATGCAGACATCCTTCACCGCGGGGGACCGTCCCGCCACGAAGGATTGATGGTATTCATCCCCGCAGGAAAAGCCCACGCAGATGATTCCCGCCACCAGCATCAGGAGAAAACCGTGGAGCCCGTACACATAGAGCGGAAAAGAAACCGCCACGGCCAGGGCAAAATATTCTGTCATATGGGCCAGCTTCCGGGTGATAAAGTTGATCTTATCGGCCCACTGGGAAAGCTGCCATTCCTCATGCCCACCATCAAAGATATAGTCCGCTGTCTGGACAATCTTGTAACTGACTTTATAGCTCAGTGCCGAGGAGACTTCTCCGGGCTGGGCGGAAAACGAATAAATCATATACATCAGCATCAGTGCAGGAAGGAAAGACAATGGTTTCAACAATGTTTTAATCATAAGCATTCGCCTCCAATCCGCTCAATCATATCATTTGAGAAGGGAATTGTCCAGTTTGTTAAGGAAATACTAATAAAAATCCCCGGTGCAGGACCGGGGATTGAAAGCTGATATTTATTTGCCGGAGGCATCCGGGAAATCAAAGAAACATTTGATGGGAACTTCCAGTACGTCAGCGATGTCGAAGAGCGCTTCCAGGGAAATGCTGGTGGGCATGTTCGGAGCCTCCAGGTTGCTGATGTGGGTGCGGCTCAGATCGCACTCCTCTGCCAGCTGAAGCTGTGTCAGACCGTGCATTTTACGGTAATAGGCAACTGCCAGACCGAGCTGTTTGTACTGCTGTTTTCGTTTGTCACTTTTCATGTGTAGTCCGCCTTTCTGTTTTTGAGAATCCATATAACTGACTATTCGGGATGTTCCAAGGGTTTGGAACGGTCAGTCTCATATCCTGCAAAGAGGCGCAGGAAACTGCCGCTTTTCGCAGAGTTATACTATCATAAGTGTAGTATCTGGAAAATAAAAATGGAACAAATATCAATTATATAATAGCATAAAAATCATTTGCAAAATAGAGAAAAAGAGTTATAATAGATAAAAAAGGGCAAAATCAGGGCTGATTTTGAAGAAAAAGAGCAAATTCAATCAACTGTTCCCGGCGTTCGGAGGACAGTGAACGGTAGATATCCATCAGCTGCTGTTCCGGAGGCGTGAGTGGCAGAACGGGAGGTTCTTTCGAAGCGGCGATGAGATCCAGATTTTCCGAATTGAGGAAATAGGTGAAAGGCACCTTGTAGAAAGATGCCAGATCCATGATGACATCCAGAGAAGGCGTACGTTTGCCGCGCTCGTAGTTGGAATACGTTGCACGGCCGATATTCAGTTTGGAACTGACAAAGGCCTGCGTGAAATGATTCCTCTCGCGGAGATCACGCAGTCGTTCATACAGAATCTGATTGTTCATGGAAGCCTCCCGGACATAGCCATCTTTATCTTTGGTAAAGGAAGTATTTTACTGAGTATTTTGCCCACTAAAGTCGTAAATCTCATTATAACAATCTCTGTCTCTTTAAAAAACGGTGTGCAACAAAATGAAACAAAAATATAGATAATGCAACAAAATGTTGCAAAATACTAGATGAAAATGATATAATAAACGTGGTATAGTAACTGTGGTTCAAGGCGGACACGACCTGTTCGTTTCAGGAGGGAAAGAGAATGAAGACTTCAGTTTTAAAATTTGGAATGGAACATAAGGGTTTTCTGGCGGCCTGTTGTAGAAAATGGGAGAAGTACAAAGCGGACCGGATTGAGAGAAAATTCCTGAAAGAGAATCCCCGGCGGCTGTCTCGTCAGGATTCGGAAAAGATTTTGAAGAATATACTGGATAAGAAGAAATAGAAAGGGATGAGCCGAGGCTCATCCTTTTTTTGATAGATCGCAACTGTTCAGTACCTTCACAGTGGTTCTTGAATGGTTACGTCAGAGCCACTGAACTTAAATAGCTGTTATGGTATTCTTTTTTGAAGGTCACATCTTCGATGAACCAGTCCGGCGGGGTGAAAGTGTTGGCGGCTTCCTCTGTGGGAAACTCCACCTCGGCGAGGATCATGCCGGCGAAGGTCCCGGAGAAGAGATCCAGCTCGATCGTGAGGACGTCGTCCAGAGGGATGAGATAGCGCCGTTTGGTGATGACATTGCCGTCGGCTTTGGCCTTGAGGTGCTCGTAGGCTTCCCTGGTGAGGGGCAGGTTGTACTCCTCGTGGGCCATCATGCCGCTGGACTTGTAGGTGAGAATGTAGCGGTCGTCCTGGCGGCGGATGCGGACCACCGGAGCGGTACAGAGATAGGCCTGCTCGATATCGTGGTAGGCGTAAGTTTCCAGATTTTCCGGAAGCTCACGGATCAGGTATTTGCGTTCGATTTCCATAAAAAAACCTCCTTTTACGGGGAAGTTTACCATAAATGAAAAATCTTGTAAATCACTTGTATCACAGCCGGAGATTTGCTAAGATAGGCGGTGACAACGTTTGACAGGGAGCTGAATCAGGCATCCCGGACAAGGAGGAAAGAATATGAGTAAGGTATATGTATTTCTTGCAGACGGTTTTGAAGAGATCGAAGGTCTTACTGTAGTAGACCTTTTAAGAAGGGCAGGCATTGAGACGATTACGGTTTCCGTTATGGGACGGGAGGAAATCATCGGTTCCCACCGGATTCCGGTGACAGCGGATACCCTCATCGGAAAGGTACACCCGACGAAGGAAGATATGCTGGTGCTTCCGGGAGGCATGCCGGGAACCTTGCATCTGGGAGACTGTGAGGGCCTCAAGGGCTTCCTTATGAAAGCAGCTGAGGAAAACGGCCGGATCGCAGCAATCTGTGCAGCGCCCACGGTTCTCGGAAAGCTTGGCTTATTAAATGGAAGAAAAGCCATCTGCTACCCGGGCATGGAGGATGGTCTTACCGGCGCTGAAGTGACCGTTGAACCGGTTGTGACCGATGGAAACATCACGACCTCCAGAGGTCTTGGCACCGCGATTCCCTTTGCGCTTCGCCTCATTGAGGAACTCTCCGGAAAAGAGACGGCGGACAGGATCGCCGAGAGCGTCGTTTATCAGGCGTAAGGAGGCTGAACAATCATGTGGACGAGAGAAGAGTTAAAGATCCGGGCGAAAAATGTTCTCCGGGGCTGTTTCTGGTCAGCAGTCGTTGTGGCACTGATCACCGGCATCCTCACGGGAAGTTTTTCCAGCAGCCGCTCCAATGTGCAGAATGCCCGGGAAATCAATTACAATGAGATTCAGAGCGGCGGAGAGAGCCTTGTGGACAGTGCAACCCAGATGATTACCGGAAGCGGTCACCAGACGGAAAATCTCCTTGCGAGAGTGGCTGGAATGAGTTTTGGCCTGGTGTTCCTGGGAGTCGGCATCAGCGTTATGCTTCTGGGCCTTGCCTTTGGTATTCTGGTGGGCAGTCCGATCGAGGTGGGAGCCAGCCGTTTCTTTATGCGAACCAGGGAAGAGAGCACCGGCATGGGCGAGCTTTTCTGGGCTTTCCGTCAGGGGCAGTTCTGGCATATCGTCCTCATCATGCTGGTGATGAAAGTGAAGATTTTTCTCTGGGGACTTCTTTTTGTGATTCCGGGCATTGTGAAATCCTACGAGTACCGGATGGTTCCCTATATTCTGGCGGAAAATCCAAATCTTCAGATGTCTGAGGTCTTTGCTCTCAGCCGTGAGATGACGATGAATCAGAAGATGAATATTTTTGTGCTGGATCTTTCCTTTATCCCCTGGCAGCTCCTTTCCAGCGTCACCCTCGGACTGGCCGGAATTTTCTGGGTAAATCCCTATACGCGGGCTACGGAAGCGGAGCTTTACGCCGTCCTCCGGCAGAATGTTCTGGACTCAGGCTTTGCCAACGGTTTTACTCTGCCGGGTTTTGGAAGCGGTACCGGTACTTTTTAAAAAAAAGAGTGGCTTTTTCTTTTGAATTGTGCTATAGTACTAAAATGACTGTAAGTATGGAGAAGTCTGTCAAATCAGCACCATGGCACAGAGCAGGGGGAAGAACAACCCCATAATCAAGCAGAACCGTTTGAAAAGACGGACTGCAAAAAACATAGAAACTTAGGAGGAGAAACACACCATGAGTTTACAGGTTGAAAAACTGGAAAAAAACATGGCGAAGCTGACCATCGAGGCTTCTGCCGAGGACTTTGAAAAAGCAATTCAGAAAGTATATCTGAAAGCCAGAGGAAGAATCAATATCCCGGGCTTCCGTAAAGGTAAAGCACCGCGCAAACTGATCGAGAAAATGTACGGCACAGGCGTTTTCTACGAAGATGCTGCTAACGATCTGATCCCTACTGCTTACGCAGAGGCTCTGAAGGACTGCGATCTTGAGATCGTTTCCCGTCCGGAGATCAATGTAACCCAGATCGAGTCCGGCAAACCCTTCATCTTCACTGCAGAGGTTGCTGTGAAACCGGAAGTTACCCTTGGCGAGTACAAAGGCGTAGAGGTTGAGAAGAGCAACGTTGAAGTAACTGACGAGGACATCAACAAAGAGGTTGACAAGGAGAGAGAGAACAACTCCAGAACCATCGATGTAGATGACAGAGGCGTTGAAAATGGCGATATCATCACCGCCGGCTAACCGAAAACGCATGATATCAGCGACAGAACCAGAAGAATTTTTGATACCTGCAATACGTTTGGTTTCCAACATCTGCGTGAACAGATCAGTGGAGAGATTATAACCATTTACAGTAACAGGAATATTATAAATAAATAATGGAATTTGATCGGTTGCGTCCAGAACGTCACACCAGTATTTTTTTACAATCTGATCAGACAAACCGTAGTATATGCCGGGAATCATAGCAATTGCATCGGCATGATACTTTTCAGCATGTTGAGCGAGTATAATGCTGTCTTGTGTGGAAGGTGCGGCAATATGCGCAATGATCGTCATTCGGCCGCCAACAGCATCCATAACGGCTTCGAGGATTCCCTTGCGTTCTTCTACGGTTTGATAGATGCATTCTCCGGAACTACCGGCTACATAAAGGCCCGGAATTCCCAGCGAGTAATAAAATTGTGCCAGGCGAGAAGTGCGTTCGTGAGAGACGTTTCCATTACTATCATAGCAAGCGTAAAATGCGGGAAACACACCTTTAAATTTCTCAGGTATCGACATTTTCTCCTCCATATAGATAGTTTGAAATTCAATTTGATATACTTACATTACCATGTCAAGAAAATGATTACAACATATAGCGATGCATTTTTTGAGCAAAAATGCGCATAGAATTACAAGCAATATTTTTTGAGA
>ERZ824488.115-NODE-115-length-106065-cov-21.748948_pt1 | contig 106065 bp, 111 predicted proteins | sample MGYA00519936_ERZ824488 | MGnify/ENA primary metagenome ERZ824488 (study PRJEB31778, sample SAMEA3449153) | human gut metagenome | biome: human gut; feature: human-associated habitat; material: faeces | place: United Kingdom | collected 2010/2012 ...
CATCTTCAACCAGACCATAGTGGACAGGATGATAGCGCACACAAAGCCGTCCATACTTTTCCAGCACATCGCTGTATTTGACAACCAAATTTTCGAGAAAATCATTTTGCTCTTGCGTTAGCGACTGCCTCATTTGTTTTCTCTCCTCAATGAAATTACCGCCCAGACGACAGACTCTGCTGTAGCACTGGACGGTTAAAAATCAAAAAATGCTTTTATTTCTTGCTTCGCTTTCTTCTATGTTCCATTTTCCCAAATGTTGTTTCGCAAAGCGCAAACATCAAGTCCGCTGTTTCTGGACCGGCAACGCGAAACATTTCCAGCAGTTGCTCAATGCGCGCGTCTTCACTTGGGGGAGCAGCTTCAGTATCAACATTTTGACTGCAATGATCCAGCAGCGTCGTAATTGGTACGTCCAGCAGATTGCTGATTTCAATCAGGCGTTCCAGATTTAATCGAACAACGCCACGCTCAATGTCCTTTCCGGTTACGTGCGCGGATGGGATACCACGTCGCATGGCACGTATACGCTTGACGTGACGAAGATGGGTCTTCCGACTACGGACTGCGGTACGGGTGATGCGGATACGGCAAACGATCGCTTTGACCTTGAAAACGCCGAGTACATTATCATGTGGTCGTCCAATCCTGCTTGGTCTGCCGCCGGTACGCCTATCAACTATTGGATGGCTGCGCGCGACAAGGGCACCAAGTTCGTATCCATCGACCCGCTGTACAACGCGTCCGCCCAGATGCTTGATGCTGATGCCGGAGCACTCGATGTGCCAGCCCGGGTAGCCCACGCCCCACGGGGAATCCCACTTGAGCTCCTGGTCGTCAAACTTCGACTTTGTAAACCACAGTACGAAGTCGCTCTTGGAGCGCTTGTTTTCGTCCTCTTCCACACTGTCGCGCACGCCTACGGCGAGGCTCTCTTCCTCCATGTTGCCGAAAACATAATAGTTTTCGAGCTTGGAGGTATCAAAATAGACGTTGCCGCCCTCGATATAGGCATAGCCAGTATCGAGCAGCTTCGTGATGATCTTGATATACTCGTCGATGCAGCCGGTCGCGGGCTGGACAACATCCGGGCGCTTGATGTTGAGCTTGCGGCAGTCGTCAAAGAAAGCATCGGTATAGAACTTGGCGATCTCCATGACGGTCTTGTGCTCGCGGCGCGCGCCCTTGAGCATCTTGTCCTCGCCCTCGTCGGCGTCGCTGGTCAGATGACCCACATCAGTAATATTCATCACGCGCTTCACGTTGTAGCCGATGTAGCGCAGATATTTTTCCAGAACGTCTTCCATAATATAAGAACGCAGGTTGCCGATGTGCGCAAAATGATACACCGTCGGCCCGCACGTATACATCTTCACGATGTCCGGATGATTGGGCTTGAATTCTTCCTTCATGCGGGAAGCGGAATTGTACAGATACATCGAAGTTCCCCCTCGGTTGACGTTATTAATTCCCTATCTTATATATCATACAACAATCCGCCGCCGAGCGCAAGCGCTGAAAGCGGTAGTTTGGTAAAAAAAGACCGTCTGCACTGCCAGACGACTTATTATCTCTTGCGCAAGCCAAAAATTTGTTATCATTCTCAGGGTATTTCGCTTTGCGAGTTCCTTGCTCCCGCTGCTTCTTACGACAAAAAGATGCAGCCAGGCACATCGACACAATGAAACGAAGCCCCCCTGCACGGCTCGTAAACTCCATTCGCGTGCCGCCTATCTGGCAATGCGACACTGCGGCGGCGCGGAGCGGCTCCGTTTCATTCCTATTTCAAAAGACGCGTTCGGATTTACATCTGCGATCAATCACATTTCTTTCTCAACAGGAAAATTTCAAATCAAGGTTGACCGTTTTGCGAAGGCGCTGTATAATAGCATTTGTAATCGGATTGCGTGCATAACTGCGCGGAAGCGCCGCCTTATAAAGGGCGAAGGGAACCGGGTGCGAATCCCGGACGATCCCAGTCACCGTGAAGCGGACGGACGGGCACCATGTCACTGCGTTCAATCGTGGGAAGACGCTCGTGCCGGATGAGGCAAAGTCGGGAGACCTGGTTATGCGGCACGCTCAAACAGGCATTGCTCCTGGGAAGGGGAACATGCAGAAAAGGCGGCGGAGCTATGCCCGTCTGTGCTTTTTTTGTCGTTCCCGAAGGGGAACGTTTTTTCTTTTCCCGGCGCCGTCCGCTTACAATAAAAGAAAGGGAGAAGAACCATGAAGAAACTTGGACTCATCGCTCTCGTACTCTGCTTCGCGCTCTTCACCTCCGCGCTGGCTTTCGCGGAAACCGACACCTCCGTTACCGTTACCGACATGACCGGCCGCGAAGTCACGCTGGACAAGCCCGCCACGCGCATTGTCGCGCTGACGCCGTCCGACTGTGAGATTCTGTACGCCATCGGCGCCGGCGACACGCTGGTCGGCCGCGGCAAGTACTGCGACTATCCGGCGGAGGTTCTGAACGTGACCGCCGTTCAGTCCGGCCGTGATACCAACCTCGAGGAGATCATCGCCCTCGAGCCCCAGGTGCTGCTGATGAGCACCATGGCACAAACCGAGGAGCAGGTTCAGGCGCTGGAAAACGCCGGCATCAAGGTCGTCGTTTCCGACGCGCAGGATATTGAAGGCGTTTACACCGCCATCGAGCTGATCGGCAAGCTCATGGGCAAGGACGCCGAGGCGGCCGCCGTGATCGAATCCATGAAGGCCACCTTCGCCGAGGTCGCCGAGAAGGCTTCCGAGAACGCGGGCAAGACCGTGTATTTCGAGGTTTCTCCGCTTCAGTATGGTCTGTGGACGGCTGGCAAAGGCACGTTCATGAACGAAATCGCCAATATGGTCGGTCTCACCAACTGCTTTGAGGACGTTGAGGGCTGGTCTGAGATTTCCGAGGAGCAGGTTATCGCCCGCAACCCGGATTACATCGTCACCATCTCCATGTACTACGGCGAAGGCCCCACGCCCGTGGAAGAAATCCTTGGCCGCAAGGGCTGGGAAGAGCTGACCGCCATCAAGAATCAGGCGGTCCTGAATCTGGCGAACAACGAGCTGTCCCGTCCCGCGCCCCGTCTGGCCGACGGCGCGAAGATGCTGTACGACTTCATCAACACCGAGGTCGTCGACAAGGCCGCGTAGGTTTTCTCTCGTCTCAAGGCGATCCGGAGTCCGTCTCCGGGTCGTTTTTTCTGTTCGGGGCTTTACAGGCGTGATATAATGGAAGAGTGTCGGGAGCGTTCCCGATAATCACGCGACTGTATACGGGAGGTGGCATGCCATGCATGACGAGCTCACGAAGGTAGATATTCAGAAAATGCAGGAAGAAATCGACTACCGCACGCATGAGCAGCGTCCGAAGATCATCGAGGACGTGAAAACCGCGCGCGCGTTCGGCGACCTGAGTGAAAACTACGAATACAAGGCGGCCAAGCAGGAGCTGCGCCGGTGCGACAGCCGCATTCGCTTCCTGAAGCGCATGATCGCCTCCGCAAAGGTAATCGACGCAACCAGCAAGGACGACGAGGTCGGCCTGTTTGACAAGGTGGAGCTGTTCTACGAAGAAGACAACGAAAGCGAGGTCATCGAGCTGACGACCACGCTGCGCCGCGACGTATTCCACCAGTGCATCAGCAAGGAATCGCCGCTGGGGCAGACCATCATGGGACATAAGGTTGGCGACCGCGTGCTTGTGAAGGCCAGCGACACGGTGAGCTATTACGTGCAGATTCGTTCCATCGAAAAAGGAACGGACGACGAAAGCCTGCCGATTCGCCAGTTCTGAGGTTTTTTGAAGGAAAAACGCCACTCCTCCAAAAAACCCTTATCCGGATTAACTTTTTGAGCATCTGTGCGCCCGTTGTAACGCGGTTTGTAACGCGTTACGCCTCCGAAGGGCATACGTCAGGCCTTACGCGTGCGCCCGTGCGCGTTGCCAGGCGCTTGACAGGGCGCTGATCACGTGCTATCGCGCGTGCGTGTGTGCGACCCTCCCGGCCTCCCTCGCGCGCGCGTGCGCTTAGGCTATCCAGACTGCCAAGACCACTCTGACCTACTCAGACACCGTCCTAACCACCTTGACCGCCTTAACCGTCTAAACCATCTAAGCCATATTGACCATCTTAACCGTCTTGAGTGGCTTGAGCATCTAAGCCGTCCAGAGCGTTTCCGAGGTGGGGGACGGTCTAAGTATCTAAGATATCTTATATGTCTAAGATGTCTAAGACGCTCAAGCAACTTAGACCGTCTATGCCGTTCCCGGGCATCCACGTCACTATTATACATTGTAGCAGATGTCAATTTACTTTTGTTTAATACTTTTTACTTCATCAAAATTTAACACAGCCCTGGATAAAGCAGAGCCGTAAATGGTCACTTGTTGGCCTGCTCGCGCTGCATGCGCTCCTCGACGGCCTGGAGAATGTAGGCATTGACGGACTGCCCGACCGCGTCAGCTGCGGCCTTGATCGTATCCTTACCGCCCGCCTGCGTCCGTATCATTATATTGTCCAACTTGGCCAGGTATCGCCTGTTTGCCTCTTTGCGCTGCTCGTATCCCTTGGTCATTGTGTCACCTCCTCCAAGATTATACCATTCAGCGCTGCAACATGCAAGCATGTAATATTGTACAAAAGCCCGCCCGTAATGTTGTGAACTATTCCGTCTTGCAATACATGTTTACATGTAGTATAATGTATACAGTTGAGAGGGAGACAGAGAAGCCCCCACAAAAAGGGAACCGTCTCAACCACGGTTCCCGTCGGGAGAATCCCTGATGTATCCCGAAGCCACTCACGCCCGGAGGTGGGGCACTCCCACCTCCATTATAACCGAACAGCCTGCGGGCTGTCAAGGAAAAGAAGGAGAAGGACACGGAAATCAACTTTCCAAGACCGCACACAAAAGGTCAAGTTCCAGCAGGCAATCCAGCATAATTTGTGACAACGGACGTTTGGAATTTGTCTGCGCTTTGTAGCGCTTGATAAGCGACAGCGCGAATTTACGCAGTGAATTTAAGTTCTGTTGTGCTGCTTTGTTTGCAATCCGGCAGTAATCTTCGCCATAATGAACATCTAACAGCCAGTGCATCGACTCCACCGCCCACTCCATCCGTGCATGATGAAGCAGCTCTTCCGCCGACAGCTTGCGGCTGGAAATGTAGTAGTGCCACTCTTCGGTGCGCTTGCCGTCAGCTTCGACTTCCTTTCGGATTGCGCCGATGCAGCACAGGTTCTTCCATTTCTCCCTCCCACACAGCCAGGCAGCATCGTCGCTCGTGTACGCCGTCCGGATTTCGATTCGCTCGCGGTTCTTTTCCACCGTCCGCTTCTTGTCCATGCTTCCACGAAGCTCGTCATCCTTAACATCCAGCAGATAGTCCGCTTTTCCCGCTGCGATAGCTTCTGCCGTCTTCTGCTGACAATTCAGCGCATCCGCGACAATCCTTTGGCATGAATTGCGAAGCCCATTTCATCATACATTCGTTCAATGTGTCAGGCTTTACCATTTTCAAGAGCGTCAACAGCCAAAAGTAGCACGGAATATGCGTAATTTGGAATTTCTCCTTCAAAAATTCCTTCACACGCGCATTTTCCGCCCAATGATGGATCTGGCTCACGTTCCTGAACCCGCACAGGCTGCCCAGCACCACGATTCCGATGGCTTCCGCGATGCTGCAAAAGTACCCATTGTACTCCTCGGTCGTCTCGACTTCCTCAAAGAAGTCGATGAGTGTTGTTCTGTCCACGCCTACAGTATACCACTTTTTCCGTGATTTGAAAATTGATTTCCGTGGGGCGGGGTGGAAAGTCATTGACAAACGCGGCGTTTTTCGGTATGATAGTCACAGGCCGAAAATACATATCGGAGGGAATGGAATATGCCGAAAATTACCTTTATGGGCGCGGGCTCCACGGTTTTTGCCAAGAACGTACTGGGCGACAGCATGGTTACGCCGTCGCTGGCCGAGAGCGAAATCGCACTGTACGATGTCGACGCGGAGCGTCTGCGCGAGAGCGAGCTGATGCTCACGTCCATCAACAACAATTTAGGAAACCGGGCGACGATCAAGGCGTATTTGGGCGTGGAAAACCGCAGGGAAGCGCTGCGCGGCGCGAATTATGTGGTCAACGCCATTCAGGTGGGCGGCTACGATCCGTGCACGATCATCGACTTTGAGATTCCCAGGAAGTTCGGTCTGCGCCAGACCATCGCCGACACGCTGGGCATCGGCGGCATCTTCCGCGCGCTGCGCACGATTCCGGTGATGCAGGACTTCGCGCGCGACATCGAGGAGGTCTGCCCCGACGCGTGGTTCCTGAACTATACAAACCCCATGGCCATGCTCACCGGCGCGATGCTGAGGCTGACGAACGTGAAGACCGTGGGTCTGTGCCACAGCGTGCAGGTGTGCGCCAGCCATCTGATGCAGATGCTGGGCATGGAGTACGACGACACCGTGCAGTGGAAGATCGCGGGAATCAACCATCAGGCGTGGCTTCTGGAGATCACGAAGGACGGCAGGGATCTGTATCCGGAGCTCAAAAAGCGCGCGCTGGAGAAGAACAGGGAAAAGCACGGCGACATGGTGCGCCTGGAGCTGATGCGCCGGTTCGGCTACTACATCACCGAGTCCTCCGAGCACAACAGCGAATACACGCCGTGGTTCATCAAGGACAGGTATCCGGAGCTGATCGACCGGTTCAACATTCCGCTGGACGAGTATCCCCGCCGCTGCATCCATCAGATTGAGGACTGGAAGAAGCGCCGCGACGAGCTGATCAACGATCCGCATCTGTCCCACACGCGCACGAGGGAATACGCTTCCTATATTATGGAAGCCATGGAGACCAACCGGCCCTACAAGATCGGCGGCAACGTGCTGAACACCGGCCTGATCACCAACCTGCCGCGCAACGCTGTGGTCGAGGTGCCCTGCCTGGTGGACAAGAGCGGCGTTACGCCCTGCTACATCGGCGACCTGCCGGAGCAGTGCGCCGCGCTGAACCGCACGAATATCAACGTGCAGCTTCTGACGATCGAGGCCGCGCGCACGCGGAAGAAGGATTACATCTATCAGGCGGCGCTGCTCGACCCGCATACCGCCAGCGAGCTGGATATCGACACCACCATCGCCATGTGCGACGCGCTCATCGAGGCGCACGGCGACTGGCTGCCGAAGTTCAACTGACGCTTCCGGGGAGGCGGAGGGGCGCTGCGCCCCCTCCGCACCTCCCCCGCGGAAGCGGAAACGCCCGGCTGCGGCCGGGCCTTTTCTTTGAAATTCGAGAGGGCTGCGGCCCTCTCGAGCTCTTCCGGGGCGGGGTTTCGCCGCGGCTTTTTTTCGGTCGACGGAGTTTTGGCTCATCACGGAAAGCTGAGGGATGTCCGTCAATCAAGGAGCTACGCTCTGGGCGGCGGGCTGGCGGCTTTCCTTCGCAGCTGATTCCATTCACGGCGAAGCCGTGTCAAGTACGGAAGTGGCTTATGCCAAAATCCCACAACTCTCCGTGGGTAATCGGATTTTTTCGGAGAAAGCGGAAAATGTGATTAAAAAAGGGAATCCCTGCGCACAATAGCTGTCGCAAGGGAGGTTGAATTCCATGAAGAAAGCCAATCGTAGGGATGTTCTTACCATTCTGTTTCTCTGTCTCGCCGTCGCGTGCCTGATGACCGCCTGCATGAATTCCACGGGCGACAACCAGAACGCAACCGCGTCTCCTTCCGCGATGACCTCGCCCAGCCCGGCGGCCAGCGCGACGCCCGCCGCCTTTGACTGGACGACGAAGTCCGCCGAGGTGGAGGAGCGCATCGCCCGCATCTCCGAAATCGGCGAGGCGCGCGTGATCACGTCCGGCAACACGGCGCTGGTGGCCGTGAAGTTCGCGCCGGCGTATCAGGGCGACATGACGGCCCGCATCCGCGAGATGATCGCCGGCGAGGTCATGCAGGCGGATCCCGAGATCAAGACCGTCGCCGTGACGTCCGAGGATGACGACGTGACGACCGTGTATCAGCTCAGCGACCGCATTCGCGCCGGTGAAACCATCGATACGCTGAAGACCGACATCGACGAGATCGTCCGCAATACCACCACGCTCACCTGAGGAAATCCCTCAAGAACCCAAGGCCGCCGAAGCAGACAAGGCTCCGGCGGCCTTTCGTGCGTGCGGGAACGGGTGAATATTCCCTTTATTCACCTCAGGAATGTGAACGCCCGCCCGAAAAAGAACGCGCTTTGACACACTTTCGCGACAGCCGCCGCATTGAACCGGCGTTCGGGTCATGTTAAAATAAAAACAGGCGTTTTGTTTTAAGGCAACGCCGCACAAATGAGGTGGTCGGCCGGCGAATGGATTTTTCGTCAGATGCAAATGCAAATTTCGAAGGTTTACTGGAGGTAAATCGAGGAATTTGCATGCCGCAGATGGCGGAAAAGACATCGCCCGACGCGCCGCCGAATTGTGCGGCGGTGCCTTAACAATGAACGGATGCGGGAGGAGTGCGGCGATGAAGATCGGCATCATGCATGTGAATCTGGCCAGCCGGAATTACGGAGCGGTGCTGCACGGGTGGGCGTTTCAGCAATATCTGAGCCGCATTCCCGGCGCGGAGGACAACGAGCTGATTTTCTATACGCGCCCGAATCAGGAAAATCACCGGCTGCGCTTCGGCGTCTGGGATTCGTTTAAGCAGGGGAACATGCGCGGCGTGATTGGAAAGACGCTCAAGCATGTGCGCGGCCGCGTGCGGCACGCGCGGTTCGAGCGCTTTCTGCATACGCATGAAAGGTATTCCCGCAACTACACGCGCGCCCAGCTGAACGCCGCCAAGCTGCCCTACGACACGCTGATCTGCGAGAGCGACGTGATCTGGTCGTCGGAAATCACCGACGGCGTGCTCGACCCGGCGTATTTTCTGGCGCTGGACAGCATGCGCGGGCTGCGCAAAATCGCCTACGCGCCCAGCCTGAACGAGGGGCCGGAGGACGACGGGCAGGCCGGCGAGATTCGGGAATACGCCCGGGAATTCGACGCGCTGTCCTGCCGCGAGGCCGCGGGCGCGGCGTGCCTTTCCGAGCTGACCGGCCGCGAGGTCGCGCAGGCGCTCGACCCCGTTCTGCTTCTGAAGCCGGAGGACTACGAGCCGCTCTGCGCCCGCCGGCCGACGCGCAGGCCGTACCTGCTGATGTATATGCCCGTGGACGATAATCCGCGGCTGCGCGCCGAGGCGAAGAAGTACGCGCAGGCGCGCGGTCTGAAGCTTATGGAAATTTCCACGCGTCTGCGCCGCGGAAAGGGCGTGCTCGGGCAGGCCGGGCCGCGCGAGTTTCTGGCGGCGGTGCGCGGCGCAGAGATGATCTTCAGCAACTCGCTGCACGCGGTGCTGTTTTCCATCCTGTTCGAAAAGCAGTTCTACGCCTTCCCGCGCCGCCTCCCGCTGAAGGTGACGGACGCGCTGGCGACCTTCGGCCTGTCCGACCGCTATATGCCGGACGACTTCCGCCCGCAGCCCGAAATCGACTACGCGCCGGTTCGGATAAAGCTTGAAGCGATGCGCAGGTCGTCCCGCGAATTTCTTCTGAACGCGCTCGGGCTGCCCGACGAATGATGGGTTAACGTTTAGTATAGATTTCCTACTCGGAACATGACGGCGTACCACTCCGCGCGCCACTTCGCGCGACGGGAAGCGTGGTGTGGGCACATTTGCAGAAAAAATTCCCCGTGCCGGACAAACACATGCCCGGCGCGGGAGATGATCGGGGAGGTTCTTTAGGGAAGAGGATAGCCGCATCAGAGACCATCGACGCTGTCGTTGCTCTGAATCTTTCGGACTTCTTCTCTGGCCTGCGCATCCTTTAAGGCATGGAGCATGTCAACAGAGTTCGTCTTTCCATATTCGAGCCGTAATTCTTTGTAGGAGGTTTCTTTCGTTACCTTGTCATAGTTATACTCGACATACAGTCTGACACCTGTATGATTTGCGCCATACCATGTGGTGGTTTCTTCGTGCTGGATGTAGTCGTTTCCACTCCAATTTGTAACATTTGTTTGATGGTCAGCTTCTTCCCCTTCTCCATATAAGCGATTCAGTTTCTCTTTAAGGATGGGAAGAACGCTGGCAATGTCTACTGGTTTAAATGTATATGACGCATAATACAGCTCGCTTTTGCTCTCCTCAGTATAAACATGATCACTGTCAAATGAATACATGAAGCGAGCTCTGGTTGTACCTACTGGAATACCAGCAACGGTAGTATCGTCATTCGAATAAAAAATATATCCAGCATCCTTAAGGCTATAGGTATAGTCCGTACTACGACCGGCTCCCCATTCCCAAGAGTTGAGGGTATGGTCTGATGATACGGTTCCAGAAAAACCCGATGTTTCCATCGTCTCAACAAAGTCTGTCAGAGAGATTCACCACGGCATTCCTCTGAAGAGTATCTCTTTCTGTGTGTCCTCGGCGATTCCGACTGTGCCTGAAAGGAACAAGCAGAAAAGAGTAAGCATTATCAGTGTTCGTTTCATTTTTGTTCCTCCATTTTTTGTTGTTCAAGCTAAATATCATCCGAGAAGTCCGCTTCGCCGGGATCAATCCTCAGACTTTGATAGCTGACAGACATGGATATTTCGTAGTTATCAGCGCTCATATCCATGGAAATGCATGTGTCGTCCAGAAGCCATATGGTGGAGTAGGTGAGAAAACCAAAGCTGAGAGCGTCTCCCTTCATATCCGCATAATAGCTTTTCTTCGAGTCATCCTGCCAGTTTTCAAAATCCAATACCGTTTCCCCGTACTTCTTCGTGAGAGCGTTCTTGAAGGTCGTGTAATCGTCGATATACTTCATATCGTTGCTATGTTCCTCTGCTAATACATATCGAACCTCGTAAAGGCCTTTGTCGCAGAAGTAATAGGCCAAGAACATATCAAGCCCGACGGCAGTCGCTTCGTATACAATGTAGGTTGCGGTCGAGCCCTTCACTGTTCCGGAGAAAACCGTGTCCGTACCTTCTACGCCTTGCACCTTCTCTATCGAATCTCCCCACTTGAGACCCTTGAAGCTGAATTCGGGCGCGCTATCCTCAGCTTCGCCAATTGCGGCTGAGGATAGCACGAAGATTAATACCAGCAACAGACAGAGCCATTTCTTCATGGCAGTTACCTCCATTATAGTTTCGAGTACACAACTGCTCTACTGCGCGAATGTCGCCTTAACGCCTTTGAATGCGTTTATTAGTTCATCGATAGATTCCATGTCGAAGCTGTATGTCTGGTTTGAATTGAGTTGTATGAAGGCTTCATCCCACACGCCGTTGTGATATCCGACTTTCACACCACTTGATGCAGTATAAGTGACTTCAGAGTAATCCTTTAGTTCGTAAATATGCTTCTTTACATATTCAAGGGTTGCGATTGCACCATCGATTTCATCTGCATCCATGACGCCAAATACGGTTCTATTATAATCAGAATATTTTATGCTCAAAGCATAAAATTCTTCACCGGTTTCAATATCTACGACACGTGCCGTCTGAAATATCATAGGATAGCTGGCGTATGAAGGGACTATTTCGCAGTAGTCGATCCATTCTTTGAGCAAAAGAGAACCCTTCTTCAACAGAACTGTCTCAAATTTACTTTCACTCACGGTCGTCTCCTCTGCAAATGAGGTTGCCGCGGCGCAAGCGAGAATCAATACCAGAAATAGAGCCAGAAACTTTTTCATGCGTAGATCATCCTTTCATAAATGCTGAATATTGCAGGAATTTGACGTGCGTAAATGCCAATTAAAGATCGGCATCAACCTCTTGGATTTCTCCTTCTTTTTCACGGACTGCGGCAGTGTACTCTTCGTCGGTAAAGCAATGATAACTTAATGCAACATAATAGTCGTATGTATAGTTTTTACTTCTTGTATAAAAAGAAACTATATCGATTTTCACATGGTAATCGTTGCAATCTATAACCCATTCATCATAATCGGCATAGTCTGCGCTATAACCATCGAGACTGCCGAACAGATAAACAAGAATAGCCATTGTGGTGATGGCTTCTCCTGTGATCAGATGGAGTTTACCGCCAGTGTTTCCGAGAGGGTTTCCGTACTGACGCTTCAAACTTTCATATAGTTTTTTGTATACGTTGTTCATTTCGTCTCTGGAAGCACAAATGTTATTATTAAAGGTATATTGCATATCTATGAGTTTGCCATCGTCATCAAAAGAAAATGAGCAATTGGCATTGGAATAACCTGCGATTTTCCCCGTGAACGAATTACTATCCTCGCTCTCGCGCGTTAAGGTCTTCTCTTTGGCAAGAATATCTTCCAGCGTATCACCAAACTTGATGCCGCTTCGCAGGGTGAAGTCTTCGGCTGCGAGGGCGCTTGAGAAACAGGAAACCATCAGGACAAGACTAACCAATACGGATACCAGACGCTTCATTCGTTGTTTCCTCCCTACTGTAATTTTGGATTCGAGTGACCAGTCCAATTCGCAAAAAAGTAGACAATATTCCCGCAATGTGATACGATACAATCACGCAAGAAAACTGGGAAATAATGGAAAAGGAAGGAGGAAAACTGGGAAGAAACAGGGGTGGGATTATTGTCTACCTTTTTCACACCTTGACACGTTAATCATGGGTTAAATATACCCATTTCATAAAGGTCTTGCGGGAAATGCCGAGCTGGCGGCTGGCGGCGGAGGCGGTCAGGCGGCCGGATTGCCACTGGCGGATGAGGGCGGGGGCTTCGGGTGGGACGGGTTTGGCGGGGCGACCGAAGCGGGCGCCGCGGGCTTTGGCGGCGGCGATGCCCTCAGCCTGTCGCTGGTGGATGAATTCGCGTTCCGTCTGCGCGACGTAGCTGAGCAGCTGAAGCACGATATCGGCGATCAGCGTGCCGGTGAGGTCTTTGCCACGTCTGGTATCCAGAAGGGGCATATCCAGCACGACCACGTCAGCCTGTTTTTCTTTTGTGAGGATGCGCCACTGCTCGATGATTTCGTTGTAGCTGCGTCCCAGCCGGTCGATGCTTTTGACGACGAGGGTGTCGCCCTTTTTCAGCCGTTTCAGAAGCCTTTGATACTGCGGGCGCTGGAAGTCCCTGCCGGACTGCTTATCCAGAAAAATGCGGGTCTGGCAAATGCCAAAGGCTTCCAGGGCGATGAGCTGGCGCGCTTCGTTCTGATCCTTTGCGGACACGCGCGCGTAGCCGTAGATGATACCGTTCATAATTCCGCCTCCTGCGTTCTTTCTCCCGGTTCATTGTACAACGACAGGAAGCGGGCAGAAAACGCGCCGGACAGGCTGTGTCCGGCGCGGGAGATTAGAAGGGTTCGTCTCCAATGGCATCCGAGGATGGTTGCGCGCGGGCGCGTCGGTCGAGAGGTGTTCGCCGCGCGGAAGGGAGCCCGTCCGGAAGCCGCGGAGATGGCGATTTCGGAAACTCGTGGCTCGTTGCGGCGAAAAAACGCGCCGGACAGGCTGTGTCCGGCGCGGGAGGGATCAGTGGGTTTCTTCTTCCAGGGGTTTGCGGATGATGATTTCGCCGTCCTTGAGTTCCATGCGGACGCGGTTGCCGGCGACGCCGAGCTTTTTGAGCATATCGGCGGGGAGCTGGAGGCGGCCGGCTTTATCGAGCACGGCGTATTCGTCCTGCACCTCCTCGACCTCTGTGAGGGCGGAGATGTCGCTCAGGCGGTCGAGGTAGCTTTCCTTCATGATGCGCTCGCTGGCGATTTTGCCGTCGCGGATGGCGATGACGCGGCTGACCTTTTTGGCCAGCAGCTGGTCGTGGGTAACGATGACGATGGTCAGGCCGGACTCGCGGTTGATGGCGCGCAGCATATCGAGGATGGCGCTGCTGGTTTTCTGGTCGACGGCGCCGGTGGGCTCGTCGGCCAGCAAAAGGCGCGGGTGGTTGGCCAGCGCGATGGCGATGGCGATTCTCTGCTGCTCGCCGCCGGACAGCGCGGACAGGCGGCTGTTTTTGCGGTGGCCCATGTTCACCATGTCCAGAAGCTCCAGCGCGCGCTGGCGGCGCTTGTGCTCGCCGCCGAACAGCATGGGCATCATCACGTTCTGGGTCGCCGTGAGGTAGGGAAGCAGGTTGCGGGCGTTGTTCTGCCACACGAAACCCACCGTGCGCAGCTTGTATTCCACCAGCTCGCGTTCGCCTAACTTGAAAAGATCCTTGCCGTCCACCAGCAGCCGGCCGGCGGAGGGGCGGTCGAGCCCGCCGAGCATGTTCAGAAACGTGCTCTTGCCGGAGCCGGAATTGCCGATGATCGCCGTCATCTCGCCGTAGTCCACGGTGAGGTCGAGCCCCTGCAGCGCCAGCACCTCGACGTCGGGCGTTTTGTAGATTTTCACCAAGCTGTCGCACTCGATGATGTGCGCCGCTCGCGCGTCAGGCGTGGTCTGCATGGGCAATCTCACCGTCCTCGATTTCGTATACGCGGTCGCCGATTTCCATCAGCCCCGTGTCGTGCGTGGTCATGACGATCGTCACGCCCTCGGCTTCGATCAGATCCTTGAAAATCTTCACCACGCGCAGGCTGGTGTTCGTGTCCAGCTCGCCCGTGGGCTCGTCGGCGAAGAGCACGCTGGGGCGATGCGCGATGGCGCGGGCGATGGCCACGCGCTGCTGCTCGCCGCCGGACAGCTCCTGCGGCATGTGGCCGGCGCGCTTGTCCAGCCCCACCAGCCGCAGGCATTCCATGGCGCGCGCGCTTAAATTGCCGCGAACGCGCGCCAGCCGGAGCGCGAACTCCACGTTCTCCCGCGCGTTCATCATCGGAATCAGCGCCACGGACTGGAACACGAAGCCGATCCTCCTGCGGCGCAGCCGCGTGCGCTCGTCCTCGGACATGCGCGCCACGTCCTGCCCGTCAAACAGCACCTCGCCCGCCGTCGGCCGGTCGAGCGCGCTTAAAATGTTCAGAAGCGTCGTCTTGCCCGAGCCGCTTCGACCCTTCAGAATGGTGAGCGCGCCGGCGGGAATGTCCGCGTCGATGCCCCTGAGCGCCCAGAATTTGCCCCCGCTCACCGGGAAGGCGCGCGTGACGCCCCGCGCGCGAAGCATAAGCCTTGAATCCGTCATGTGCGTTCCCTCCCGTCAGTCCTCGCCCAGCTTGAGCGCCTGCGCGATCTTCATGCGGCGGATGATCGTGAACAGAATCGCCATGCACGCAATCAGCATCACGGCCACGATCACCAGCAGGCGCAATGTATCGGAGACATCCACGGACGTTCGCAGCGGCAGATAGCTGTCGCTGGACGCGTAGGCGATCTGAATCAGCGGCATATACAATTTCGCCGCCAGATGCCCGACCGCCGCGCCCACGGCGATGGACAATACCGAAATGCACAGCTGCTCGTTTAAAAGCATCGTCAGAATCTCGCGCATGCGCATGCCCATGGCGCGGTAGATGCCGAATTGCAGCGTGCGCTGGCGGATGGACAGAATCCAGTACATCAGAAAGCCGATGAAGCACAGCGCCAGCGCCACGATGAAGCCCACCGTCAGAACACCGTTCAGGCTCTTGATCATCGGGTCGTTTTTCATCTCCACGATCTTCGCGTCCACGTCCTCAAACACGGCGTAGCGCGTGCCGGAGGTCTCCGCGTAGTCGTAGAGGAACTGCGCGCCGTCCTTCGCGCGCACCCACACGGAATACGGCCTGACGCCCATCACGTCCTGCACCTGCGAAAGGTTGGCCACGATCAGGTGGTTCTCCGTCTCGCGGTACACGCCGTCGGAGCTCTTCTCGTGCGTGAACGGCGCGTAGCCCGGCCAGTAGTCCACAAAGCCGTAGATGATGCCGCGGGTGGACTCGCTGTCCGTGTTCCAGTAATTGATCACGTCGCCCAGCTTCAGGCCGTATTCGTCCCGGAAGTTGGCGGACACCAGCACCGCGCGCGCGTTCTGCGCCATGGCGTTCAGGTATTCGTTGATGTGATGCGGAAGGAGAGATTCGTCAAACCACGCCGTGCGCCCGAAGGCGTCCGTGTCGATGGCCATCAAAAGCGTCTTCTTCAGCGTGCCGCCCGGCACGGAGCAGGAAACGTTCGCGTCCGTGAACACCTTGCACACGCTCGCCGCGCCCTCCATCGTCTGGTACACGCCGTAGTCCGGCTCGTAATAGATGAGGTCGAGCGAGGGATTCTCGGCCACCTGATCGGCGTTCGACTCCCACTTTTCGCGCAGAACCACGTCCGCGCCGGTGACGTAGCGGGTGTTTTCCTCGGCGCTGTCGTTGATCGTGCGCGCCGTCTGCGCGTTGAACACGCCCAGCGCGATGGTCATGACTAAGAAAATCATGATGAAGTCCTGATTCGCGCGCTGCCTTAATACCTTCAAAAACGACGCGTACAGCGCCGGCGACCACAGCCGCCGGAACACGCGGAACACCGCGGAAACAAACAGCGGAATCAGCCGGATGGCCACCAGCCCCGCGCCGATGATGAACAGCGACGAGCACAGGAACAACAGCGGGTCGGGCACCTCGCCCGCCAGAATGCGCTCCGCCAGCTGCGCCTTCTGCCCGTTAAACGAATACAGCCCGTACAGCGCCGTGCCCAGCGCGATCACGTCCAGAAACGCCTTCTGCCAGAACGGCCGCGCGCGGCGCGCCTTCTTCTGCTTCTGCGCCACGATGGAAACCTTCGCGTACCTGCGCACCGGCAGAACCATCGCGAGAATCGAAACCGCCGCCGCCGCCAGCGCGTACAGCGCGGTCTCGCGGCCGACGCGAACCGGCAGCGCGCGGCGTGACACGAATTCGAGGAACGCGTTCGCCGAGCCCAGCGCCTGCGTGATCAGCGCGCCCAGCGGCACGCCCGCCGCCGTGCCCGCCAGTGCCAGCAGACAGCTTTGCAAAAGATACATCGAAAGAATCTGCCCGCCGCTCACGCCGCGGCTCTTGAGCACCGAAATCTCGGCCTCCTCCGTTTCCAGAATCTGCCGCGAGACCATGAACACGAACGCCGCCAGCAGAATGTAAATCGGCGCCTGAAGCACCCACAGCGTCACGCGCACCCTGCGCGCCTGCGAAATGTGGTTTTTCAGAATGTCCGAAAACGCCACCGTGACCGTCAGGTACTGGCGGTTTTTGCCCATCTCCTGATACTTCAGCGCCGTTTCATACAGCGCCTGCGCGTTTCGGGCGCTCATCTGCTCGGTGTCCAGCAGCTCGTACCAGCAGCCGCTCAGCGCCACCGGCAGATCCTCGCGCACGAACAGGCGGTTAAACAGATCAAAGTCCAGCAGGCATTCGCTCTTATAGGAGGAAGGGGAGCGCACCCAGTAGGGATCCTCCACGTCCGATACGTCGTACACGCCGACGACCTCGACCACAATCGGCTGCCCGTCCGCGTCCGTGAGCTTTGGAAATTCGCGCCGTTCGCCCATCAGAAGGTTCAGCTCCACCAGCGCGCGCTGGCTCACGATGACCTCCACCGTGCCGTCCGCCCGGCGCTCGCCCTCAAACATGCGCCCCGCCACAATGCGCGCGTGCGCCGCCACGTCCTCCAGCGCGCCCAATCCAATGGAAGAGATTTTCGCGTCGTCGCGCTCGATGAGCGGCTGGTTCTGCATGGGGCTCATGAAATACCTTCGAACCTCCATGCGCGCGGGCACGCCGAAATCCGCCGGAACGGCGTGCGCGAGGGCTTCGTTCTCCTTAATGAGCCCGTTTTTCTTCACCGACCCGTTGAAAAACACCGAAACCAGCCCGGGATAGGCGTTTTTCTTCGTGAGATACGCGTCCATGTCGTCGGTCAGCATGCGCTGCATCACCGCGTCCGCGTACAGCGGGTTGGAGGCGGCGATGCCGGTCAGCAGGATGTTTCCGATCAGCAGCGCGATGAACAGCCACTTTTTGCTGATCATCTTGCGAAGAATATACCGCAGCAAGGCCTGTTCCCTCCTTTCGTCAGTCGGCAATCAGCGTTTCGCCCGGAAGCGCGCCGCCCAGCAGCCACGCGCCGGTCTGCGCCGTGCCCCCGGCGTAGTTCACATACCGCTTGGAAACCATGCCGTCCTCGGCCAGCTTGTACACATAGTACCGCCCGCCGTACAGCGTGAGCGCCGCGCGTTTCACGACCAGCACGTTTTCCAGATGAACCGGCACGTACTCGGCGGTCGGCCGCGTGAGCGCCTTCAGGCTCTTCACCTCGTCCTCGTCGTACTCCGTCACGCGCACCAGCACCAGCTTGCCCACCGGATGGTCGGGCACCGCGTTGAAGCTGGCCACCACGCGCCCGACGCCCGTCACGCGCGAGTTGTTCGGCCCCACGGAAACGGTCACCCGCATGCCCAGCCGCGTCTGCCCCTGCTCGTCCTTCACGGAGAACAGCACCTCGGTGGGATCGTAAATCGTCATCAGCCACGCGCCGTTGTACACCGCTTCGTTGTCGCGCAGGTACTGAATGTCGTCCACCACGCCGTCAATCGGCGAAAGGATCTGCTGATTTTCATACGTCGCCATCAGCTCGCTAAGCGCCTTTTCGCGGGAAGCCAGCTCGCGCGCGCTCTGAAAATCGTACTTTTCCAGCTCCAGCTCCGCGCGCGTCACGCGCAGGGAAAGAATCTCGGCGTCGTCCGCGCTCTGCGCGTCCCGAAGCGACGCGCGCAGGGAAGCCAGCGCCGCCTCCAGCTGCGAAAGCCGTTCCTCCCGCGCTTCCTTCGCGCGGCGAATCTGCAATTTCCTCTCCGCGATGGCCACCTCGTCCGTCTCCACGGTGAACACGGCCAGCACGTCGCCCTTCTTCACTTCGCTGCCGCGCCGCACGCGGTATTCCACAAACCGCGCCTTCGCGCCCTCGTAGCGCACGTTCACGCGCGAGGGATAATAGGCCGCGGCGTTCGCCGAAACCTTCTTTTCGTATGTGCCCTCTTCCACCGCGGCGGTTTTGTAGTTCACGGTGTTGCCGGTGATCTTGTCCGGCGAGATCAGCGTGTCCTCCGCCCGCGCGCCCGCCAGAAGCAGCGTCAGAAGAAGCGCGAAAACCGCCTTACTTGTCCGTGACATAAATGCGCTCCCCCTCCTCCAGACCCTCCAGCACCTGCGCGTCGATTGCGCCGACGGGCACGCGCAGCTTCACGTCGCGCCGCTCGCGCTCGCCGTTTTTGCCCACCACGTACACATACTTGCCCGCCGCGTCGGCCAGCACGGCGTTGGCGGGAATCAGAAGCGCGTCCGCCTGATATGAATTCACGAAAATCAGCGCCGCGTAATCGCCCGCCTGCACGCCGTCCCGCCAGTCCGCGGGGCCTGTGATTTCGAACTCGGAATACACCTTTTTGCCCGCCAGCACGCGCGAAACGTAGTCCGCGTTCTCAATCGGAATGGCCTCCACCTCGTACCGTTCGCCGCCGATTCGCGCGTACACGCCGCCGTTGGCCACGCGCAGCGTCGCCGCGGACACGTAATCGCAGGTGATGCGCAGGCGCGTATCGTCCGCCATGCACACCAGCGGATCATACGCTGTGACCCAGCTTCCCTCCGACACGGTGATTTCCCGCGCCACGATGCCGTCGAACGGCGCGACGATCGCGTCGTTTTCGAGCGTCTCCGCAAGCTGTGAGAGCGTCTTTTCGCTTCGGGACAGCGAAAGCGCGCGCGTTTCCCGATCGTGCGCGAGGTTCATTTCCGCTTCGCGAACGTCCAGCTCCTTAAGCTCCACCGTCCGCGCGTCCGCGCCGCTTCGCTGAAGCCGGGAAAGCTCCGATTTGAGGATCGCAATGTCGGTCTCCGCCATGCGGAAATCCCAGTCGTTCACGCGTCGGGTCGCGTCGATTTCATCCTTCAGCGCCTCGTATTGCTCGCGCACGGAATCCAGATCCAGCACGATCAGCCGGTCGCCCGCCTTCACGCGGTCGCCCGCGCGCACCGGAACCTCGCCCACCACGCCGTTCACGGGAAAGCTCAGCTCCTCCGTGTACGCGGACACCCACGCGTCCACCGCCCTGGGAACGCTGGTCTCGCCGCGCCGCACTGTGCAGATGTCCGAGGCCACGCCCGCCGCCGGCAATAGCTCCGGCGCTTCGACCGCCGCCGGCTTTCCGCACCCGCCTAAAGCCAGCGCCGCCAGCAGCAAAAGGCAAGCCAATTTCGTCTTCTTCATCCCGCGATCACCGCCCAGTCCGCGAACTCGCGCATCCACGCGCACGTCCGCCGCCGCTCGCTTCATCCCGCAGTCAGCACGCTGTCCACGCGCGCCCTCGTCTCCGCGAACTTGCGCGTCCGCGCATTCGTACTCCGCCGTCCGCGCGGCGGGAGCGCATGCAGGTTTCTTTTTCATCCCGCGATCACCGCCTCGCCCTCGCTCAGGCCGGACAGCACCTCGTAATAGCCGCCCGCGCACAATCCCAGCTCCACGGGCTTGTACGTCTTCATGCCCTCCGCGTCCTGATAATACACAATCGTCTGCCCGGCGGCGCGGCTCACAGCCTTCTCGCTCACCATCAGAACGTCGTCGCGCCCGTCCAGCGTGATCGTCGTGGAGCCGCGGTCGTTGTCCTCCAGCTCCAGCGCGGGCTGGTCGAGCGTGAAATACAGCGTGCCCTTCTCGCCCGGCGTGTGCGCGGTGACCGCCAGCCCCAGCGCGGCCTCGTCGGCCACGGTGGCGGCGTATTCCGTCTTGCGCACGGTGATCATCACCTGCGTGCCCACGGGCAGCGCGTCCCAGTACTCGGTGGTCGCCCTGAAAAGCGACATCGTGGAGTCCACCACCGTCACGGCGCGCTCGCTTTCGGACGTGACCGTGGATTCCTTGTACTGCTTCACATACGTGACCGTGCCGTCGATGGGCGAAAACAGCTGCCGCTGCGCCTTCTGCCTTTTCAGCGTTTCAAGCCGCAGCGTCTGAATGCCGAGCGAATCCTCCACCGACTGCCTGCGCGCGTCGTAGTCCGCGTTCACAGCGTCCCGCGCGCTTCTGCGCGCCGCTTCGTCGCCGCTGCGCGCGTCGGCCCTTTCCAGCGCCAGCGCCCGGGCCTCCTCCTGCTGCGAAAGCCGCAGCTTCAGCGTGCGAATCGCGTATTCGCACTCGTCGATGCGGTCGTTCACGCCGTCCAGCCGAAGCTGCCCTAAAAGCTGCCCCTTCAACACCGCGTCGCCGGGCTTCACGAACATCTCGTCCACATACTCCCCGTTCACGGCGAAGCTCAGGCTCTCCTTGCGGATGGGCACATAGGTGCAGCTGATTTTCCGCGTCAGACGCATGTCTCCCCGCGTCACATACGTCAGCGTGAAGTCCTCCGCCGCTGTTTCCCGCAGAAGCGGCGCCGTCCGGCGCGTCTCCTGCGCGGGCAAAAGCGAGCACCCGCCTAATAAAACGCACCCCGCGATCAGCCCGCCAGCCAGCCATCGTTTTGCTGTCATGTTCATTCTTCCTCGTCCCGATTTTTTAGGTTTCCATCTTACCGCGTCACGCGGGAAAACTAGATCTCTTCCCATAACCGCGCAAGGGAAGGCTTCATCCGTTTCAGATCATCCAGCGTGTATTCCCGATGGGAAGCCCCCATTTCAGCGGGCATGAACGAAAGCGCTGACCACTTGAACGCTTCCCGCATAAAGCCCGCCTGCTTTACGCGCATGGCGCTTTGATAAAAATCATAGGTGTCGCGATCAAGCGGCTTCACATTCTGCAGGGACTCCCCGAGCAGCTGGGTGACGAAATAATCGTTTCCGTCTTCCTTCCGGAAATATCCCAGCAGAAACAGGGTCTCCCCGTCAAACTCCATGCACTCGAAGACATTTTTCGGTTCCTTCTCAAAAAGCCGCAGCACGGGCTGATAGTCCGCCGTCGAATAGACGGAAAGACGGCTGTTGAGACGATCTCCTTTTCGACCCTCGATGTGGTACAGACAGCTTCCATCCGGCGAAAAGCAGGGAACGCGATCGGTCTGCGCGTCGCTCGCGGCGGAAACGCGGAATTTCGCGATCAGCCGCCGCTCCGAAAGAGCGTAGACGGCCATCATGCCGGTATTCCCGTACACGGCCGCAATCTCGCCGCTCGGATGAAACGCGGGATCATACGCGTAGGGCATGTCCTTGAATTTCGCCAGCTCATTGCCGGACGCGTCCAGCAGATACACCGTCTGCCCCGTGCAGCCGATCTGGTATCGATCGTTGGCGATCAGCGACATAAAAGGCTTCCGCATAGCTCTTCCCTCACAAATCCCAATCTATCGCTTTCCCCAGAACCACGCCCGATTCCGGCAGACGGCGTTTCTGGAATGAGTAATTACAATGCAACTCCAAGTTCTTTGCACTTTTCGATTGCCAAATCATGGCCTTGCAGTGCCGCAAGTCGATACCAATGCTTAGCCTGTTCGGTGTCTCGCTCCACTCCGATTGCATCTTCATAAAACCATGCCAAATTACATTGACCATCTCTATCACCATGCTCGGCGGCACGGCGAGTCCAATACAATGCCTTTTCCAAATCTTTCTCTACACCAAGCCCATCATAGTAGAAATAACCTATTTGACATTCAGCAAGGGGATACCCCTGCTCTGCCAAAACCAAATGTCCTTCAAAGCACTTGTCATATTGTTTTGATTCCCAATATTTTTCAATCAACTCATTGCAAGTATCGAATTCTTTGCAGGGTTTGTAGTACTCACTTGCCATATATTCATACCTCCAAAGCCCAATTTATCGCTCTCCCCAGAACCCCGCCCGACTTCGGCAGACGTTCCGTCGCTTATTCCTCTTCCTCGTCATCCCCGTTCAGCAGGTTATCCAGCGCGAGCCGCGCGCGGTAGATGTCGTTGCGCCTGAAGCCTTCGCTTGCGAGCGCGGAGGCGGCTTCGGCGAGGGTTTCCCCGGCCAGCAGATGGTCGAGCAGCGCGTGCTCGGGTCTGCGCTCGGGCGCGGGGCGGGACGGCAGCGGCACGTCCCGAATATCCGCCACAAGGCAATATTCGCCCTTCTCGGCGTTGGGGTTGGCGCGCACGCGGTCGAGCACGTCCTCGACCGTCCCGCGTTCCAGCTTCTCAAACTTCTTCGTCAGGTCGCAGCACAGGCACACGCGCGCGCCCGGCCACGCCGCGCACATGCGCTTCAGAAGCTCCTCCACGCGGTGGGGCGATTCATAGATCACCGCCACGGGAATGTTCGTCTCCCGAATGGCGGCCAGCTTCTCGGAAAGCGCCTTGCCCTCGCGCGGCAGAAAGCCGTAAAACGCGAACTCGCGCGCGTCGAAGCCCGCCGCGGACAGCGCCGTGACCGTCGCCGACGGCCCGCTGACCGGAATCACCGGAATCCCCGCCTCCCACGCCGCCGCCACCAGCGCCTGCCCGGGGTCGGAAACGCCGGGCGTGCCCGCGTCACAGGTGAGCGCCACGGTCAGCTCCTCGGAGAGCATGCGCGAAACCAGCTCCGGCGCGCGGCCGTCCTCGTTGTGCCGATGGCAGGATACCATGGGCTTGCGCACGCCCAGCCGCTCGGTGAGCTTCATGGTCACGCGCGTGTCCTCCGCGGCGATCAGGTCGCACTCGGTCAGCGCCTGCGCCGCGCGGGGCGAAAGATCGTTCAGGTTGCCAATGGGGGTCGCCACAACGTATAGCTTCGACATGCGTATCCTCCGAGAATTGGTTTATTAAGTAAGAAAAACCTGCCCCGCACCTCCTGCGGAAGGTTCGCCGGACAGTCCAGACGCTTCGCAGAAGACGGATCGTCGTCCGGAATGCTTGAACGTAACGCCCGCGCGGAAAAGAAAATCCGTCCATCCTGCGAAACCGCCGTTGTCCGGAATGCTTGGACGTAACCCACCGCGAAGCGGCAGCCTGTTTCACGTCCGCGCGACGCGAGAAATCCGTCCATCCCGCGAAAGCACCGCAGACAATCGTCGTTGTCCGGAATGCTTGGACGTAAAACCCCGCGAAGCGGCAGCCTGTTTCGCCAGATACGCCAGCTCATCCGACACCGTGAAGCAGCCGCGAGCGTTGTCCGGAATCATTGAACGTAAACTCCGCGAAGCGGCGGCCTGTTTTACGTCCGTTCTTCCGGATATACCAGCTCGTCTAACTCCGTGAAGCAGTTGCGAGCGTTGTCCGGAATGGCTGAACGTACCTTCCGCGAAGCGGCGGCTCGTTTTACGTCCGCTCCACAAGATACACCAGCTCGTCCGACACGGTGAATCGGTCGCGGATGGTGAGGGTGTCGGGGAGGATGCGCTCGAACCAGTCGGCGTAGTGCTTTTCCATGCCCACGCCGCGGCCGCCGAGGGTGCGGGTGGGGAAGGTCACGACCAGCCTGGGGGCGCGGAGGCTTGCGAGCAGCTCGGCGGCGCGGCCGGTTTTCTGGGCTTCCAGCACGGGCAGGAGCTTCATCAGAAGCGCCGCGTCGGCTTCCTCCGCGGGAATCTCGCTCAGCAGGTCGCAGGCTCGCGCGCGCGTATGCCAGCCGCGCGCCCGCGCCGTTTCGTTCACAAGTCGCACGCAGCCCAGATGAATGTCCATGCCCAGCGCGTTCGTCACGCCCATGGAGCCCAGCAGGATCGGGTTCAGCCCGCAGGCCAGATCGAGCACGCGCGCGTCCGCGCCCAGAAACGGCGAAACGCGCCGCATCCATTCATCCGCGCCCGGCAGACGCTCGCGCGTGGACGCGTGCAGGGACAGCGCGGCGGCGAGCGCCGATTCGTCGCCCTCGTTCCAGCGCATAAGCAATGCCCGCGCCTTTTCCTGCGCGTCCGCCGTCATGAACGCGCCGGTGATCTGGTGCAGATGCGCGCGCGCCGCCTTTTCCGCGTCCTTCGGTTTTCTGTATCGCGGCAAAAGCTCCGTAAACACGCGCCGCACCGTCTCGGGACATACGTCCCGCAGGTTTTTCGCGGAAAGCAGCGCGTCCAGCGCCGCCTGCGCTCGTTCATCCATTGCGTAAATTCTCCATCAGACGGCCGTAGAAGCGGAGGTTATGGGCGGTGGCGAGGCGCTGAGCCTGCGCGTCGCCCACCTTGAACAGGTGCTGGAGGTAGGCCTTGGAGCAGCGGCGGCAGAGGGCGCAGTCGCAGGTTTCGTCCACGGGGGCGCCGTCGCGGGTATGGGCTTCGTCCAGCGCGTAGTGGAAGTGGTAGAATTTGCCGTCCGCGCGGCGCACGCCCTCGGGGGTGTCCATGCCCTTATCGAACACGTACAGCCGCTGGTGGCGCGCTTCGCGGGTGGGAATCACGCAGTCGAACAGCGAATAGCCCATCTTTGTCAGCCGGGCGATTTCCTCCGGCCGACCCACGCCCATGGCGTATTTCACCTTGGAATCCGGCATCGCGTCGGCGGCCATCTGGAGCACGTCGTCCAGCATGTTGCCGTTTTCGTCCGTCGGCCAGCCGCCGAAGCCGTAGCCGTCGAAGCCGATTTCCTCAAGGCGGCGGCCGCATTCCAGCCGCAGATCCCGGTCGCGCCCGCCCTGCACGATGCCGAAAAGAAGCGGCCGCGGGCCCTTTCGGCCCTTGACCAGCTTGTCGTATTCGGCGCGGCAGCGCGCGCCCCAGCGCACGGTCAGCTCCACCGAGCGGCGCTGCTGCTCGATGGGGTCGTCCGGATGCGTGCACAGGTCGAGCGCCATCATGATGTCGCTGCCGTACATGAACTGGGACTGTATGCATTTTTCGGGCGTGAAGTGCATTTTCTCGTCGCCCCGGTCGGGGCGGAAGAGGATTTCCTTTTCGCGAATCTCGCCGTAGTCCGGGTTTTCGCGAATCATCGAATACAGCTGAAAGCCGCCGGAATCGGTCAGAATCGCGCCCTTATAGCCTGTGAAGGCGTGAAGCCCGCCCAGCGTCTTGATCAGCCGCGCGCCGGGCTTGGAATACAGGTGATAGCTGTTCATCTCAAGGCCGGTCAGCCCGGCGTTTTCCACGTCCTCAAAACCCGCGGCGCGCACCGCGCCGTAGGTCGCGTCCGGGAAGAAGGCGGGCAGCGCCACGCGCCCGGAGGGGAGAAGAAGTTCCGTTACCATGCGTTCAGACGCCCTCCGCGATTCTCAGTGTCGCGCTGCGCGCGCGCGGGTTTTCCTCAAGCTCCCCGTCGGAAGCGGTGATCGGCTTGCGGGTGATCAGCGTAACCGTCGGCTTTTTGCCGCACACGCACACCGGGAACGACGGCGGGCACGTGCAGGGATGCGCCAGACGGTGGAACGTGGTCTTGACCACGCGATCCTCCAGCGAATGGAACGCGATCACGCACAGCCGCCCGCCGGGCTTCAGCAGGGACGCGAAATCGTCCAGCGCCTGCTCCAGCGGCTTCAATTCGTCGTTCACCGCGATGCGCAGCGCCTGAAACGTGCGCCGGGCGGGATGCGAGCCGTCGCGGGCGCGCACCTTTTTGGGAATGGCCGCGTCGATAACGTCCACCAGCTGCGCCGTGGTTTCGATGGGCGCGAGCTTTCGCCGGTCGCACAGAACGCGCGCGATCTGCGCCGCCCAGTTTTCCTCGCCGTATTCGCGGATGACGCGGGCAATGTCCTTTTCCGGCCATTCATTCACCAGCTCGCGCGCGGAAAACGGCTGCGAAGCGTCCATGCGCATGTCCAGCGGCGCGTCGCCCTGATAGGAAAAGCCGCGCGCGCGGTTGTCCAGCTGATAGGATGACACGCCCAGATCAAGCAGCGCGCCGTCGATTTTTTCAATGCCGACGCTTTTCAAAAGCGCCTTCGCGTCATGAAAGTTGCCGTGCAGCGCCTCGAAACGCGCGCCGGGCGGGGTGGCTTCGCGCACGCGCGCCGTGGCGGCGCGAATCGCGTCCATGTCGCGGTCGATGCCAATCAGCGTGCCGGTGGTCAGCCGCTTCGCGATTTCGGACGAATGCCCGCCGCCGCCCAGCGTGCCGTCCACGTATACGCCGTCCGGGCGGATGTTCAGCCCGCTTAAGCACTCGTCGAGCAGCACCGGTTTATGCTTGAATTCCTGCATGTCAGATCCTTCCGTCGTCGTCCGGCAGGAGAAGCCTGCGCACGTCGCCCGCCAGATAAATGGAGCCCGCCACCACAATCGCGCCGTCCTCGCCCGCCATGCGCCGCGCGCGCGAAAGCGCCGCGGGCACGCTCGCCTCGCTCACCGCGCGGCCGTGATAATCCTCCGCCAGCTTAAACGCGTCCAGCGCGCGCGGCCAGCTTACGCTTGTGGTCACGATTTCGTCGGCGAAGCTGGAAAAAATGTCCGCGCAAAGAGTGTGCTGCTTGTCCTGCATCATGCCCGTGAGCAGCACCACGCGGCGATCCTTCAGATGTTCTTCGGCATAGGTCTTCAGCGCCCGTGCGCCCTGCGGGTTGTGCGCGCCGTCGATTAAAACATTGCCCACCCATTCCAGCCGCCCCGGCCATTTCGCGCGGGACACGCCCTCGCCGGCGCGGGACATATCGAGGTTCAGCCGGTCGAGCGCCGTGAGCGCCAGACAGGCGTTCGCCGCCTGATGCGCGCCGGGCAGCGAGATCGTCTGCCGAACCAGCCCCGCCGCGGGCAGCTCCGCGGCGAAGGTGCAGCCGTACGCGTCGGATTCGATGATTTCATATTCCGCGGTCTCAAACAGCGGCGCGCGCATTTCGCGCGCCCTTTCGCGGAACACGGCCATCACGTCCGCGTCCTGCGAAAGCACGACCGCGGGCGTTTCCGGCTTGATGATGCCTGCCTTCTCGGCGGCGATTTCGCCCGGCGTGTTTCCCAGCCGCGCCATGTGATCCATGCCGATGGCGGCGATGACGCTGACCTCCGGCGACAGCACGTTCGTCGAGTCCAGCCGCCCGCCCATGCCGACCTCCATCACGGAGAAATCCACGCGCCGCTCGGCGTAATACAGGCAGGCCATGGCGGTCAGAAGCTCGAAGGTGGTGCATTTCACGCCCTCTTCCGCCAGCTTCTCCGCCGCCGCGCGCACGCGGCTTGCCACGGAAATCAGGTCGTCGTCCGAAATCGGAACACCGTCCACGCGGATGCGCTCGTGAAAGCGGCACAGATAGGGCGACGTGAACAGCCCCGTGCGGAAGCCGCAGGCGCGCAGCCCCGCGTCGATCAGGGCGCAGGTGGAGCCCTTGCCGTTGGTGCCCGCCACGTGAATCACGCGCCCCATGCGCGTTTCGGGATGCCCGAGCGCCTGAAGCAGCGCCCGGGTGTTTTCAAGTCCGTTTTTTTCGCCCTTCCAGCGCGCGCCGTTTACCCAGTCGATCGCGGCTTGGGCGGTCAGAAATTCGATCATGCGGATGAAGACTCCTTACAGCTTCAGTGCGGCCAGGCCGACCTTTTTGCGCACCTTGAGCATCGTGCGGCAGGCGATGGCGGAGGCGCGCTCGCGGCCGCTGACCATCACGCTTTCCAGATACGCCTTGTCGGCGCTGATGCGGTCGTATTCGTTCTGAATCGGCTCCAGCACGGAAATCACGCAGTCGGCTACCGCGTCCTTGAACGCGCCGTAGCCCCTGCCGTCGTATTCGGCGGAGATGTCGTCCATGCCGCGGCCGGTCAGCGCGCCCATGATGCTCATCAGGTTGCTCACGCCCGGGCGGTTCTCCGGGTCGAACAGCACGCGGTTCTCGGAGTCGGTCACGGCGCGGCGCAGCTTTTTGCGAATCACGTCGGGCTTGTCCAGAATGGCGATGTAGGTCTCCTCGGGGTCGGACTTGCTCATCTTGCGCGTGGGCTCCTGCAGGCTCATCACGCGCGCGCCGACCTTGGGAATGTACGCCTCCGGCATCACGAACACGTCGCCGTACAGCGCGTTGAAGCGCTCCGCGATGTCGCGGGTGATTTCCAGATGCTGCTTCTGATCCGCGCCGATCGGCACGAGGTCGGTCATGTACAGAAGAATGTCCGCCGCCATCAGAACCGGATAGGCGAACAGGCCGCAGTTGATGTTGTCCGCGTGCTTGGCGGACTTGTCCTTGAACTGCGTCATGCGCGAAAGCTCGCCCATGTAGGTGAAGCAGTCCAGAATCCACGCCAGCTCCGCGTGCGCGGCAACCTGACTCTGGAAGTAAATGATGTTCTTCTCCGGGTCAAGGCCGCTGGCAAGGAAAATCGCCATCGTGCGCAGACAGGCCCTGCGCAGCTCCGCCGGGTTCTGCCGAACCGTCAGCGCGTGCAGATCCACGATGGAATACAGGCAGTCGTATTCGTCCTCAAGCAATTTAAAATTGCGCAGCGCGCCGATATAATTGCCCAGCGTCAGATTGCCCGTGGGCTGAATGCCGGAGAAAATTCGTTTTTTGGCCGTGACCGTCTGGTTTTCCATGTGTGCTTCCTCCCGAACGCCGTATGGCGAAAAAATTCATACCTCATTATACACCCAATGAATCCGCATGAAAAGCCCCCTCGCGATTTTTCCATGAGGGCAGCGCATATAAAGACAGCCCACCGAACGGCGAGGAGATTCGCCGTTTGATGGGCTGCGACTGTCTGTGCAGATTTTCGGCTACGCGGCCTTGGCGTAATCGATAATGGTGATTTCCTGCATCAGATGCTTTACGCGCTCCGTGATTTCCTCGAGCTTCTGCACCACGTCGCCCGTGTAAAAGACCTCGTCGCATTCATTGCATTTGTAGCAGGGAATGTTTCTGATGACAAGAAGGCCAAACTCCATCTCGATCGCTTCGCAGGTCGTGCTTTTGTAGGCTTCTCTTCCGCACCTCATGCATTTCATTTGGCTTCCTCCTTCCTCGTTTTCAAATCGGCTTCCCATTTTTCAGGATCGGGGATGTGCGCGGTTATCACATAAATCAGGCCGTCGTTTAAGCTGGCGCAGATGTGCAGGCTCATTTCCCTCGATCTTCCCAAGATAAGACGGCTTGGATACGGGAAGTCGTTCGGATAATCCTCAATTATCGTTCCCGTGTTTATCGCTTCGCATACATCTGCCAGCTTAATGCCGCGCTCCGCAAATCGTTTTCGGCTATGTGCGTTACAACGATCGTCTCAGGCTTATTCAATGTATGAAACTGCTCGATCGAATAGGCCATATCGACGCCTCCCTCCATGGATGGACAGAACAAATCTATTATATAATGTAAACGAATGTTCCGTTTTGTCAAGAGGTTCAGAAAGATTGGCCGGTAGATTCGCGAGATGCAGGGTATTCTATTGAAGATTTCTGCGGAAACACGCAAAAATCTTCAATAGATGCATTGTAAACCGGCTTCGGGTGCGGTATAATATGCCCGTAGAAGAAATTGGCGGCTGGAGGAAGAGCATGGAAATTCGAAGAGACCGATATTTGAACCGGCTTCTGGACAGGCGGCAAAACGGCCTGATCAAGGTCGTGACCGGCATGCGGCGGTGCGGCAAGTCGTATCTGCTGTTTAAGCTGTTTCGGGAGCGTCTGCTTTCGGAGGGCGTGGACGAGAGTCACATCGTCGGCATCGCGTTCGATACCTTCGAAAACCGGCGCTTCCGCGACCCGGAGGTGCTGTATCCCTATCTGAAGGAGCAGATTCGGGACGGCGGCATGTACTACGTGCTTCTGGACGAGGTGCAGCTGCTGGGCGAATTTGAAGCGGTGCTGAACGGGCTGATTCGCATGGAAAACGTGGACGTATACGTCACCGGCAGCAACGCGCGCTTTCTGTCCAAGGACGTGATTACGGAGTTCCGCGGGCGCGGCGACGAGGTGCGCGTGTATCCGCTGAGCTTCGCGGAGTTCATGTCCGTCTATCCCGGCTCGAAGCGGGACGGCTTCGACGAATACATGCTCTACGGCGGCCTGCCGATGATTCGGAACTTTCCGACGGCGGAGCAGAAAATCGCGTTTCTCAAATCATTGCTTGAGGAGACCTATATTTCGGACATCGTGGGGCGGCACAGCATCCGCAACCGGTCGGAGCTGGAGGAGCTTCTGAACATCCTGTCCTCCGCCATCGGCTCGCTTACGAACCCGGAGAAGCTGTCGGCCACCTTCCGCTCGGTGAAGAAAAAGAACATCAGCAGCAACACCATCCGGCGGTATATCGAGTATTTCTGCGATTCGTTCCTGATCGACAGCGCGCTGCGGTACGACGTGAAGGGAAAAAAATACATCGACACGCCCGTGAAATACTACTTCGCCGACATGGGGCTTCGCAACGCGCGGCTGAATTTCCGGCAGCTGGAGGAAACCCACGCCATGGAGAACATCATCTTCAACGAGCTGAAGCTTCGGGGCTTTAACGTGGACGTGGGCGTGATCACCCAGAACGACACGAACGGAAACGGCAGCAGCGTTCGCAGGCAGCTGGAAATTGATTTCGTGTGCAACCTCGCCTCGAAGCGCTACTACATCCAATCGGCATACGCGCTGCCGGACGCGGCGAAGCTGGAGCAGGAGAAGCGCTCGCTTACGCTGACCGGGGACTTCTTCAAGCGCATCATCCTCACCAAGGATGCGCCCGCGCCCCACTACACCGAGGACGGCATTCTGATCATGGGCATTTACGACTTCCTGCTGAATGAAAACAGTCTGGAAAGCTGACGGGGATTTGTGCTATAATGAACGCAAAATGTGATACGGAGGCGCAGGTATGGATTTTTCCGAGCTGAAACGGTTTTTGGATTCCCTGCCCGAGATGGGCATTCCGGGCGTGGACATGACGGTGTATCAGGCGCACAGGAGCATTTTCCGGCACTCCGCCGGGTTCCGCGACCGCGAGGCGGAGGCGCCCGTGCGGCGCGACGAGACGTATTTCGCCTATTCCTGCACGAAGCCGCTCACGGTGGTATGCGCGCTTCAGCTGTTTGAGAAGGGCGCGTTTCTGATGAGCGACCCGCTCGGCGAATACCTTCCGGAATACCGGAACCTGAAGGTACACGAGACGGACGCGCAGGGGCGCGTGCGCGAGCGTCCGGCGAAGCGGGAAATCCGCATGGGAGACCTGTTCACGATGACGGCGGGGCTGGACTACAACCTGAAAACGCCGGAAATCAACCGTGCCGTTGCCGCCACGAACGGCCGCGCGCCCACGCGCGAAATCGCGCGCGCGATCGCCGCGGGCGGGCTGTGCTTCGATCCCGGCGCGCACTGGCAGTACAGTCTGTGTCTGGACGTGCTGGCCGCGGCGGTCGAGGTGATCAGCGGCATGCGGTTTGAAACCTATATGAAGAAAAACCTGTTCGAGCCGCTGGGCATGACGATGAGCTCTCTGCACCTCACGCCCGCACAGGCGGAGCGTCTGGCGGCGCAATACCGCCGGGACGAGCGCGGCGTGGCGCGAATCGACGCGGAATGCGCCTATGTGCTCGGCCCGGACTACGACAGCGGCGGCGCGGGGCTGGTGACCACGGTGAACGATTACATCCGCTTCTCCGACGCGCTGGCGTGCGGCGGCGTGGGTCTGACCGGTGAACGCATCCTGTCGCCCGCGGCCATCGAGCTGATGCGCGAAAACCACCTTACGCCCGCGCAGATGACGGACTTCAACTGGCCGCAGATGGTCGGCTATGGCTACGGTCTGGGCGTGCGCACGCTGGTAAGCCGCGCCGCTGGCGGCGCGCTGTCGCCCGCAGGCGAATTCGGCTGGGGCGGCGCGGCGGGCGCGTATACATTGATCGACCCCGAACACCAGCTCAGCGTGTACTTCGCCGAGCACATGCTCAACAGTTATGAACCCTACGTCCATCCGCGCCTGAGGAATCTCCTGTACGCGGCACTGTGAGCGTGACGGGCGCGTAGACGCTGATCGACCCCGAACGTCCGCTCAGCGTGTACTTTGCCGGGCACAGGCTCAACGGCTGCGAACCTTACGTCCATCCGCGCCTGAGGAATCTCCTGTACGCCGCGCTGTAAAAGCGGCGGGCGCGTACGCGCTGATTGACCCGGAACGTCCGCTCAGCGGCTATTTTTGTCGAGTATGAGTCCCGCGTTCATCCGAATTTGTGGAATCCTCTATCTGCCATGCCGCGCTTTGAACGCGGCACTTTTTTGCGGACAATTGTTTTTTTATATTGACTCATATATAATTTTATATTATAATAGAAATGGTTTCTTAGCGTGAATGAAAGAAGGAGGGTGCATTGAATGTATTGTATACTTCGCATTGCCTTTCGTAATTTTATCACCGCGTGCCGCGCCCATGCCGCATTCTTTTATCTGTCATTTATCTGCCTGATCAGCGTGCTTGTTTCTATACTGTATATTCAACAGCATGCATATTCTGTTTATAAAGATGCAGTTTCTACTTGGAAGGAAACCAAAACCCTGTACTTTTCGTGTAAGGATCCCGCCGCGGTACATCATATCGCCGCCGAGCTGAGCGATTCCCCCTCGCTTCCGAAGGCGGCCGTCATTTCCGTATCCGGCGGCCAATATTGCGGGCTTTACTGGGACAGAAGCCAAAAAGAGGACGTCTGGCACACGCCCTATGGACGGTTTTTCACCATGGATGAAATGGAAGCCGGGGCGAAGGTCGCCATTCTGGGCACGGCCTATCTCGGCCGGCTTCCGTTCGAGGAAATGGATTCCATCTGGGAATCGGGGATTGAAATCGGCGGCGCGCCCTATAAGGTCGTCGGGAATTATTACTTTCAATGGGGAGATGCGGACGTGCCCGAGGAAGCATCCATGGCCGAGCCGCTCTGCGCGCCGATCGTCGTTCCATTGAAGGCCTTCCGGGACAGCGGTCTTTCCGCCTCGCGGTTCCGCTGCGAATTCGCCGCGCCCATCACGCCCGAGCAGCGCGGCCTCCTCATCGATTTTCTGCAATCCTGCGACGGAATTTCCTCGATCTCCCTTCCTCAAACGCGCAACAGCCGAGCAGCTTCCACCTTTGTCGGCGCATCGGCTTCCCCCACCGTGATCGTTGTCCTTGCGCTGGTCAGCTGTATGAACATCGTTCTTTACTGGCTAAGGCGCGAATTTGAGCGCTATCGCATTTACAGAATCTGCGGCGCCGGACGCGGGCAGATTGTGTTCCTGCTGCTTTTTCAGATTCTGTTTTTGATCACGCTTGCCTATCTTTGCGCGTATGGGATTGCAGGGATGCTGGTCAGCCTCATGCCCGCCGGAATTGTTTTGCCGCTGCCCGGAATCCTTTACGCCGGTATTTACCTTGCGCTGCTGCTTTTCATCAGCGCGGTTGCCCTGATCAAGGCGTATCCGCGCGTCCTTCGCGGCCGCATACTGGATCAATGAAGAGGGAGGTGCTCCATGACGACGCTCTTTATCGCGCTGAAGCTGCTATGGCGCAGAAAAGCCGCCAATTTCGTCCTGCTTCTGCAGGTGCTGGTATCGGTTGCCATGCTCGCGCAGATGTATGTGTTTCTTGTCGATCATCTGGACAACGTTCGCGCCGTGGGCGAGCTTCCGACGGAGAACGCGCTCGTTTTGACCGTTTTTGAGTATTACCCGCCGGCATACGCGGCGGAGCGGCTGGAGGCCTCGCCCCTTGTCGAGGAGGTCGCTGCCGTCGATACAGGCGGGGGCACATGCGGCGATACCGGCTGCAACGTCGCCATCTACGGCGACGGCATCGTGCGGCATTACACCCCCGCGCTGCAAAGCGGAGACTGGCTGGAGGGCGAAGCGGAAATGGAAGACGGCGTTCTTCCGGCCGTCGTCTCTCAGGAGGTCGGGCTGCGGGTCGGAGACACGGGCACGGTTCGCCTGAACACCGGCGATACCGCGCGCATACGGGTCGTCGGCGTGCTGAAGCGCCCCACGCAATATCTCTATCCCACCGGCTCCGCCAGCCCGGCGTATTTTTCGGCGGATTTTGTCATCAGTCAGGAGCCGGCCGTTCTGCTGCGCGCGCGGGACGCGGCGCAAAGCGAAGCGTTTCAGGCCGCGTTCTCTTCGTCCTCTTTTCGAACGTCTCGGAACCTGTTCATCTTCCTGCGCCCGGGAATCACGGACGCGCAATATGATAAAGCGCTTGAGGAATGGAACCGCTACGGCGAGATTACGCCGGCCGCTTCGCTGATTTCCACCTATACGGAAAAGACCGGCACCCTGATTACGGCCGGGCTTCTTACCTTTTGCGTATTCACGGCGCTTGCAATGACCAGCGTCGTGGGCAGCAACGTCATTCAGGCTCTGCGCAACCGCAAGCTGTTCACGGTGTATTATCTGCTGGGAATGGACTGGAGGCGAAGCGCATTCATCGAGGCCGCACGGGTCGGGCTGCTGCTGATTCCCATGATGGCCATGGTTGCCGCCGCCGGGCAGGGCGGCCTCCTGATGATGGAGTGGATGACTCCGACGCGCGCGAAATGGTTCTACGGGATTTCCTTCTTCTACGTTCTGCTCATGTTCGCCTCGGTGGGCGCGGTGTTCATATGGCGTCTTACGCGGGAGGATTTATCCGCGGCGCTGAAGGCTTTACAGAAAGGAGAGTAAAAATGCTGCTTGAACTGACGGGAATCGAAAAAACATTTGCGGCGCGGCGCGGCGGCGCGTCCGTCAAGGCGCTGCGCGGCGTCGATCTTGCCGTTGACAGAGGGGAAATGATCGCCATTCGCGGCTCGTCGGGCGCGGGAAAATCCACGCTTTTGCATATCATAGGCTGTCTGGACAGGCCGACGAAGGGAAGCTATCGGCTGGACGGGAAGGACGTCGTTCAGGAATCGGCCGCCCGGCTGGCGCAGATTCGCAATCGAACCTTCGGCTTTGTCATGCAGCATTTCGCGCTGGTTGACGAGGACAGCGCGCTGCAGAACGCGGCCATTCCTCTGCTCTTCGCGCGCACCTCTCCGTCGCTGGCGAAGGCGCGCGCCCTGCAGCAATTAGACCATCTGGGCATTGCCCATCTGGCGCGGCGAAAGACCGCAACGCTGTCCGGCGGCGAAAAGCAGCGCGTGGCCATCGCCCGCGCGCTGGTCAATCATCCCGACGTCATACTGGCCGACGAGCCGACCGGCGCGCTGGACGGGGAAAACTCCGCCATGATCATGGAAATCTTCAAAACGCTGCACGCGGAGGGAAAAACGATCATCATCGTGACACATGAGGAAAATGTGGCAGGCGCATGCCAGCGAATCATCACGCTTTCCGACGGACAAATCCGCACAGAGCCGCCGGGTTGATCTTTTCAGGCGGCGCGGCGGGTGGAATTAACGGGATGTGCTTGATGAAGCGCGCGATTTTTGATAAAATGAGTTCAAATCTTTTGATGAACAAGAGGGATGAACAGGATGGCAAACGTCACGATGGATAAACTCGTCGCGCTGTGCAAAAACAAGGGCTTTATCTTCGCCGGATCGGAGATCTACGGCGGACTGGCCAACACGTGGGACTTCGGCCCGCTGGGCGTGGAAATGAAGAACAACATCAAAAAGGCGTGGTGGCGCAAGTTTGTGCAGGAAAGCCCGTACAATACCGGCGTGGACTGCGGCATTCTGATGAACCGCGAGGTGTGGGTGGCGTCCGGTCACGTGGGCGGCTTCAACGATCCGCTGATGGACTGCAAGGCCTGCAAGGCGCGCTTCCGCGCGGACAAGCTGATTGAGGACTTCACCGGCGGCAGGGAGACCGGCGACGGCTGGACGAACCAGGAGCTGGAGGCCTACATCGCCGAGCACGACATCAAGTGCCCCGTGTGCGGCAAGAAGGACTTCACCGGCATCCGTCAGTTCAACCTGATGTTCAAGACCCATCAGGGCGTGAACGAGAACACCGCCACCGAGCTGTATCTGCGCCCGGAGACCGCGCAGGGCATCTTCGTCAACTTCCAGAACGTCATGCGCACCACGCGCAAGAAGCTTCCGGCGGGCATCGCGCAGGTTGGCAAGTCCTTCCGAAACGAAATCACGCCCGGCAACTTCATCTTCCGCGTGCTGGAGTTTGAGCAGATGGAGCTGGAGTTCTTCTGCGTGCCCGGCACGGACCTCGAGTGGTTCGACTACTGGCGTTCCTTCTGCCGCGACTGGCTGCTTTCGCTGGGCATGAAGGAGGATCATCTGCGCCTGCGCGACCACGAGAAGGACAAGCTGGCGTTCTATTCCAAGGCGACCACCGACTTTGAATACCTGTTCCCGTTCGGCTGGGGCGAGCTGTGGGGCGTGGCCGACCGCACGGACTACGACCTGAAGCAGCATCAGGAGCATTCCGGCAAGTCCATGGAATATCTCGATCCCACCACGGGCGAAAAGTTCCTGCCCTATTGCATCGAGCCGTCGCTGGGCGTGGAGCGCGCGTTCCTCGCCTTCCTGGCCGACGCGTATGAGGAAGAGGAGCTGGAGGGCGGCGACGTTCGCACCGTTCTGCGCCTGCATCCCGCGCTCGCGCCGATCAAGTGCGCCGTTCTGCCGCTTCAGAAGAACAAGCTGGGCGACAAGGCGAAGGAGGTCTACGCGAAGCTGGCCAAGAAGTTCATGTGCGAATACGACGAGACCGGCTCCATCGGCAAGCGCTACCGCCGCGCCGACGAGGCGGGCACGCCGTTCTGCGTGACCGTGGACTTCGACACGCTGGAAACCAACAAGGTCACCGTGCGCGACCGCGATACCATGCAGCAGACGCTGGTGGACGTCGACGAGCTGCCCGCGTGGCTGGAAGAAAAGATGGACTTCTGATCGACTTATTAGAAAGCGCCGACGCGGCGGGATTTCCCGGCCCGCGCCGGCGCGCATGCTAAAGGAGGGCCTACGTCATGGATTTTGATCTGATTCGAGCTTTCGACCCGGAGCTCGCCGCGTCCTTTGAATCCGAGCTGCGCAGGCAGCGCGAAAATATCGAGCTGATCGCGTCGGAGAACTACGTGAGCCCCGCCGTGATGGCGGCCATGGGCAGCATTTTTACCAACAAATACGCCGAGGGCTATCCCGGCAGGCGCTATTACGGCGGCTGCGAGTATGTGGACATTGCGGAGAATCTGGCGCGCGACCGCGCGTGCGCGCTGTACGGCGCGGAGCATGCCAACGTGCAGCCGCATTCCGGCGCGCAGGCGAACGCGGCCGTGTATTTCGCGCTTCTGAAGCCCGGCGACACCATCATGGGCATGGCGCTGGACAACGGCGGACACCTGACCCACGGGAGCCCCGCGAACCTGTCCGGCGCGTATTTCAATGTGATTCCCTACGGCGTGAGCCCGGAAACGGGACGGATCGACTACGACGACGTGCTGCGCCTTGCCATGGAAAACAGGCCGAAGCTGATTGTGGCCGGCGCGAGCGCCTATCCGCGCAGCATCGATTTTGCCCGCTTCCGTGAAATCGCGGACGCGTGCGGCGCGTATCTGATGGTCGACATGGCGCACATCGCCGGACTTGTGGCCGCGGGCGAGCATATGAACCCCGTGCCGTATGCCGACGTCGTGACCACGACCACCCACAAGACCCTGCGCGGCCCGCGCGGCGGCATGATCCTGTGCCCCGAGAAATACGCGAAGGCGATTGACAAGGCCATCTTCCCCGGCACGCAGGGCGGCCCGCTGATGCACGTGATCGCCGCCAAGGCGGTGTGCTTCAAAGAAGCGGCGACCGACGAATTTAAGGACTATCAGAAGCAAATCGTCAAAAACGCGCAGGCGATGGCGCAGCGCTTCCGCGAGCGTGGGATCCGGCTTGTATCCGGCGGCACGGATAACCACCTGATGCTCGTCGACCTGTCCGACCGCGAAATGACCGGGAAGGCGCTTGAGAAGCTGCTCGACCGCGCGCATATCACGGTGAACAAGAATACCGTGCCGGGAGAGAAGCGCTCGCCGTTCATTACCAGCGGCATTCGCGTCGGCACGCCCGCCGTCACGACCCGCGGCATGCGCGAGCCCGAGATGGTCGAAATCGCGGACATGATCGCCGACGTGATCGAGCGGGGCGAGGAAGCGGTTGATGATGTGTCTCGGCGCGCGCTGAATCTTACGACGAAGTACACGCTGTACGCGTGAGGTGGACGGGGGAGCAAGCTCCCCCGCCACTGCCACCCCCTCGGAAAAGGAGACGATTTCCTGCGGAAATCCTTTTGATTGGAAGTTCGAGAGGGCTGCGGCCCTCTCGAGCTCTCCGGGGCTGTTCTGGCGAGAATTTTGGTTTCCGACGACGCGGGACATGGGGGCGCTCCGCTCCCCCAGACCCCCTCGGGTGACGGGGTGCGAGAGGGTTTTCACCCTCTCGCGCTCTCCCGGGGCTGTTCTATTGGAATTTTTTATTTCCGACGAAATCAGTATGGAGTTTCCGTTTTGAGGGTTTCCCCTTCGATACAGTGCTATCAACCACTATTTGCAGCCCTTTCTGCGCATTTCCTTTTCTGCTTTCATCTGGAAAGCCTTTTTCTTCTCCTTCACGCCGTCGCGGCGCTTTTCGGCGCGGGCTTCCTCGGCTTGAAGCTTCAGGTAGTTCTTCACACGGCGCGGATCCAAAATTCCGGCTTCCACGGCTTCGCGCACGGCGCAGGCGGGTTCGATACGGTGGCTGCAATCACGAAAGCGGCAGCACCGGGCGTATTCCGCAACGTCGGTAAAAACCTCGTCCACGCCGCCCGCTTCCCAGAGTCCCATTGTGCGCATGCCGGGCGTGTCGATCAGGACGATGTTGCCATCCAGTGTAAGAAGCTCCCGGTGCGTGGTCGTGTGGCGGCCGCGGCTGTCGTCCTCGCGGATGCCGCCGACCTTCATCTTCGTCCCTCCGGACAGAAAGTTCACGATGGAAGATTTCCCCACACCACTCATGCCAATGAGCGCGCACGTGCGATTCTCAAGCGCCGCGCGAAGCTCGTCCATACCCTCTCCGGTCTGCGCGCTCACGCACAGCACCGAGGCGCCGTTTGCGATTTCACGCACGCGGGAAAGATATTCCTCCCGTTCCGGCACAAGATCGGCTTTGCTCAGAACGATAAACGGCTCCGCTCCGCCGGGCAGAAGCGCCGCCAGATAGCGCTCGATGCGGGAAACGTTGAAATCCGCGTTCAAACTGCTCACAATCACAAAACGATCGATGTTCGCGGCAATCCGCTGTTCCATATCCACGGGTCCCGCCGCCCGCCGAGTCAGCACGGTTTTCCGCGGGAGAATCTCCGCCACGCGTACGCCGCCCGGAATTGGCTCCAGCCGTACCCAGTCTCCGACGCATACGCCGTCCTCATGCCCGGGCGCGCCAATGGCCGGCGCGTGGGTGCACTCAATTTCGCCCTCATCCGTCGCCACGCGCGCCTGCCCCATGTAGGCCGTTACGACGCGGCCGACAAACTCCGTCGTTCCTTCTTTGCCAAAATACCCTTCATAGCCATATCGGCTCAATATGCCATTCATTTTCTTCGAATTCTCTCTTTCTTCGGTCGCTGCTGCCCCGCCGAAAAAAAGCGCATAAAAATGCCCGACAGCGAGTGCCGGGCATGCAAATGCTTCGTCAATCCCTGTTTTTCGGCGTGTGTAACTATAAAGAATCCCTCACCGTATCCATTTCTCTCATCACACAACACCTCCAAACAAAGTTTCCCATAGTATACTTCCTCCGCACGCCCCTGTCAACCCCCGGGCGCGAATTTTTCAGTCTCCGGCATTTTCCATCTCACCCCAGCCCCAGAAAGCGGCGGGTACGCGGATTTTGGGAGGCGAAGAGGGTTTCCGGCGGGTTATCCTCCACGACGATGCCATTTTCCATGAAGACCACGCGATCGGCTACGTCGCGGGCGAAGTCCATTTCGTGGGTGACGACGACCATCGTCATGCGTTCCGCGGCGAGCTCCTTCATGACGGCGAGCACCTCTTTCGTCAGAAGCGGATCGAGCGCGCTGGTCGGCTCGTCGAAGCACAGGATCTCCGGATTCATGCACAGCGCCCGGGCGATGGCCACGCGCTGCGCCTGTCCGCCGGAGAGCTGGTAGGGATACTGGTTTTCTCTATCCGCGAGACCCACCTTGGAAAGCATCTTCCGCGCCTGCGCGACGGCTTCGTCCTTCTTCATTTTCAAAACGTGCATCGGCGCGTCGATGAGGTTCTGAAGCACGGACATATGCGGGAACAGGTTGAACGACTGAAACACCATGCCCATTTTGAGCGTGATCGCGCGCTGCACATTTTCCTTCGCATAGCGGAGCTTTCCGTTTTGCGTTTCGCACAGCGTGAGGTCGTCCATGCGGATCGTGCCGCTGTCGACGCGCTCTAGCTGGTTCAGGCAGCGCAGAAACGTGCTCTTGCCCGAGCCGCTCTGCCCGATCAGCGCCACCACGTCGCCCTTGTTCACCGTCAGCGATACGCCGCGCAGCACCTCCAGATTGCCGTATTTCTTGTATATGTTTTCAGCGGTCAGCATGCCTCGCGCCCTCCTAACGGTAGTAGTTCATGCGGCGTTCAATCCATTTGCAGGTCTGCTCCACCACGCCGTTGAAGATGAGGAAAAACACCAGCGCCATGATGTACGGATCCAGACTTACCATGCCGCTCACCTGCTTTTCAGCCACGTGCAATATGGTGCGGTTGTCCAGACTCACGGCAATCACCTTGGCGATGGAGGTATCCTTGACCAGCGTCACAAACTCGTTGGTCAGGGAGGGCATCACGTTTTTGAAGATCTGCGGCAGCTGCACGCGGAAAAACGACTGCAGGCGCGAATAGCCCAGCACCTTGGCCGCTTCCCTCTGCCCCTGCGGCACGGACTGAATGCCGCCGCGGAAGATTTCGGCGAAATAGGCCGCGTAGTTCAGCGAGAACATGGAAATGATGCAGCGAATGGGAAAGCTGCCGCGCTTGTCGCCGAACAGAAACCGCAGAACCGGCGACCACTCGAGCCGCGAAAGCAGAAAATAGCTGAACAGCAGCTGAAGCATCAGCGGCGTGGAGCGAATCAGATAGATGTACACCGAAATCGGCATGCGCAGAATTTTGACCTTCGACACGCGCCCCGCCGCCAGCAGGATGCCCAGCGGAATGGACAGGAGGATGGTAAATCCAAAGATGCGCACCGTCGGCAGAATGCCGGTGAGCATCACCTTCAGAAGATCGCTGAATTTTTCGGCGTCTGAAAACACGTTGAACAGCAAGTTTCTTTCCTCCGTTTACAGCGGGAGACCGAAACCGGCCTCCCGCCCATTCTCTCCGGCTTATTTTGCCAGCAGCACGTCCGTGATCAGGTCGGCGCCGAACCATTTGTTGGAGATTTCGGCCGCCTTGCCGTCCTTCGCCATTTCAATCAGCGTATCGTACACGGCCTTTTCCAGCGCTTCGTCCGCCTTGCGGAAGCCGATGCCGTACAGGTCGTCGCACAGGCTGCCGGTGCACACCAGACTCTCGTCGCCCAGCTGCGTGAGCTTATACTGCGCCACGACCTCGTCGATCAGCACCGCGTCCACCATGCCGTTTTGCAGGTTCATGATCGCGTACAGGTAATCCGCTTCGGTCGTAACCTCGGCCAGCGAAGCATACAGCTCCGAATAGCCGTACTCTTCCAGCGTCAGCACCTCCTCGGCGAACGAGCCGCTCTGCACGGCCACGTACTTGCCCGCCAAATCCTTCGCTTCCTGAATGCCGGAATCCTTCTTCGTCAGGATGACGATGCGGTTGTTGAGATACGCGGGCGTCATGCACATGCTCTCCTCGCGGACGGGCGTGATGGACACGCCGTTCCAGATGCAGTCGATGTTGCCGTTTTCCAGCAGCGTTTCCTTCGCACTCCAATCAATCGGCTGAAGCACCAGCTCCACGCCCAGCCGCGCGCAGACCTCCGTCGCCAGATCAATGTCGAAGCCCACGATTTCGCCCTTTTCGTTGTTGAAGCCCATCGGCGGGAAGCTGTCGTCCAGCCCCAGAATCAGCTTGCCGCTGTCCGTCATGCGCTTGAGCGAATCGTCCTCCGCCAGCGCGGTCATGGAAAACACAAAAATCAGGGAAAGTGCCAACGCCATCAGCTTTTTCATTTTTCTCTCTCCTTTGCCGGTCGCTTTGCTTTAGCTTGCTAACGTGGTAATATATTAGCACGGCATTTCAACTCTGTCAACCCTTTTTCGCGTTAACTTCTTGGGCAACACCGCACAAATGAGGCGATCGGCCGGCGAATGGATTTTTCGTCAGATGCAAATGCAAATTTCGAAGGTTTACTGGAGGTAAATCGAGGAATTTGCATGCCGCAGATGGCGGAAAAGACATCGCCTGACGCGCCGCCGAATTGTGCGGTGGTGCCCTTGTATTTTGACATTCGATGCGGTATACTGATACCATACAATCAGAAGGGGGCATTCTCATGGCAAAGCTTCATATCGATTTTGACCGCGCGCTCGGCCGCGTGCGTCCCATGCACGGCGTGGGTCAGCCGCCGCTCACCGGCATTGATAACCGCATGTTTCATTATCTGAAGGAGGCCGGCGTTCCCTATTCCCGTCCTCACGACGCGGGCGGCGATTTTGGCGGCGGCGTGTACTGCGATATATCCTGCGTCTTCCCCGATTTCTCGCGCGATCCCGCCGATCCGGACGCGTATTGCTTTGAATTCACCGACAACCTGCTGGCGGGACTCGTGGAAAACGGAGTAGAGCCGTTCTACCGCCTTGGCGAAGCAATCGAGAACCACCAGCGGCTGCGGCGCTATACCACCAATCCGCCCGCCGACTACGACAAGTGGGCGCGCGTGTGCGAGGGCGTCATTCGCCATGTAAACGAGGGCTGGGCGAACGGGCACCATTTCGGCATCCGCTATTTCGAAATCTGGAACGAGCCGGACAACGACATTCCAAACCGCGACAACCAGATGTGGTCGGGCTCGATGGAGGACTATTTCCGTCTGTACGACGTAGCCTCCAAATATCTGAAGGCGCGCTTCCCGAAATTGCAGATCGGCGGCTACGCGGCCTGCGGTTTCTACGCCGAGGCGAACCGGCTGGCGGGTCGAAGCTTCTCGGATCGCGAGCAGTACTTTGATGATTTCTTCCACGCCTTCCTGAAGTTCGCAGGTGAGAACAAATGCCCGCTGGACTTCTTCTCGTGGCACAGCTACGCGTCCCCCGCGGACACGGAGAACATGGCGCGCTACTGCCGCCATCACCTCGACGCGGCAGGGTTCGCGAACGTGCCGATGATTATGAACGAATGGAACCCCTCGATTCACTGCCGCGGATCCGCCTGCGCCGCCGCCGAAGCCGCGGAGATGTTCCTGCGCATGCACCGCGCCGGCGTGGAAGCCTGCATGTATTATGACGCGCGCTACGGCGTGTCCGTCTACGGCGGCCTGTTCAACCCGCTCACGGCGAAGCCGTTTTCTACCTATTATTCCTTCGTCGCGTTCAACGCGCTGTACCGCGCCGGTACGCAGGTCGCCTGCGAGGCCGACGCGCCGCTGATCGCGATGGCCGCGGCGGGTGAAAACGGACAGCGGTTCGCGCTGATCGTGAACACGACGGATGCGGAAACCGCGCTGACGCTTGAGGGCTGCCCCGCGCCGGTGCGCCTTTCCGTGGTGGAGGACGGCGAAGACTGTCTCAAGTGGCGGCCGCTTTCCAATGCCGGCACCATGCCCCCGCACGCCGTCTGGCTGATGGAGTTCTGAGAAAAGCCTGTTCATTTCGCGGAAATACGCGGGGCGGCGGCGTTCCAACGGGAACAACCGCCGCCCCTTGTCCGTCCAACCTGCGGGAGGTGGATGGAAATGACTGGAAAGGAAACCTGCGCCCGGCTGCGCGAAATTCGAAATGAAATCGCCGTTCAAAACAGCTTTGAACCCATACCCGACACCTGCACGCATCCGGGAGACTGCCCCGGCACGTGCCCGAAATGCGACGCGGAGCTGAAGGCTCTATCCGAAAAGCTCGAAGCGCGCGCCAGGCTCAAAAAACGCGTGGCGCTGGCGGGAATTTCCGTGGGACTGTGCGCCGCGCTGGCGGGCTGCTCCGTGGAAACGCCCGTCGCCGAATGGCTGGAACGGCTGACGCGGCCGTCCGAGGTTCGGCAGGCAAACGATCCCGGCGAGGCGACCGTGCTGATGGGCGAGGTCGACATCAGCGGAGCCTGTCAGCCGTGAGTGCGCTTCTGCCCGTATACGCGCTGTGCCGCCATCGCATCGATCATGACGGCGGCGGCGTGGTGACGCTGGTCGGTGTAAGCGGCTGTCCGCTGAACTGCCGCTGGTGTCTCAACCCCGAAGCCCGCGACGGCGCGGCCGCCGCAAGGCTCTATACCCCGAAAGCGCTGTATGACGCGCTGGCCGTCGACGATCTGTACTTTCAGGCGACGAACGGCGGCGTGACCTTTGGCGGCGGCGAGCCGCTGATGCACGCCGACTTCCTCCGCGCCTTCATCCGGCTGGTCAACGGCCGCTGGAGGGTGCGTGCCGAAACATCTCTGCACGTGCCGCCGGAAAACGCGGTGCTGCCGCTGGACGAATATATCGTAGACATAAAGGATATGAATCCCGCCATCTATCACGTCTACACCGGCGGGAACGCCGCGCTCGCGCGTGAAAACCTCGCCGCCGTCCTGCGCGCCGGAAGCGCCGACCGCGTGCTCGCGCGCGTGCCGCTCATTCCGGATTATAACACGGAAAGCGACGTGCAGAAGAGCGTCGAAGCCCTGCGCGTCATGGGCGTGACGCGCGTCGATCCGTTCCGCTATCTTCGAAAGAAGGCCTGATTTTCCCATGAAACTGCTTCTTATCGCGCTGTCCATGCTGTTCGTGCTCCCCGCGCCCGTCTCCTCCGTCGGCTTTATCGGCGGCGCGGACGGCCCGACGGAGGTTTTCGTCACCACCCTTGACACAGCCAATACAAACATTGCCATCATCGGCGGCGCGGACGGCCCGACGGAAGTTTTCGTCACCACCCCTGACGAAACCGACGCAGGCATCGCCATCATCGGCGGCGCGGACGGCCCGACGGAGGTTTTCGCCGCCAGCCCGGACGAGGCCGACGCGCTGACCGTCATCGGCGGCGCGGATGGGCCGACCGCCGTGTTCATAAGCGGCTCACCCCGTCTCCTGCCCGCCCTGTGCGGATTCCTTGGCATCCTCTTTGCAAACGCCGGCCGCTGAATCGCGCCGGCGTATTGCGTCGGCGCTCTTTTTTTGCTATAATAATACCGGAACACGAACGTGGGAGGCGACCGGCATGCAAACTCGAACGAACGTGCCGCCGGTTTTCTGATGGCGCGCATCTACGGCTTCCCGCCGGTAGCGGACGCGAACAGCCGCGTGCTGATTCTGGGCAGCATGCCCAGCGTGAAATCGCTGGAGGACGGCTTTTACTACGGTCATCCGCGCAACGCCTTCTGGCGCGTGCTGGCCGACGTGTTCGCCGAGCCGCTTCCGGAGGACATTCCCGCGAAGAAGCGGCTGCTCCTGCGCCACGGTCTCGCGCTGTGGGATGTGATCGTCTCGTGCGAACGGGACGGCTCGCTGGACAGCGCCATTCGCCGCGAGGAGCTCAACGACTTCGCCGCCTTCTTCGCCGCGCATCCGAGCGTCCGCGCGGTGCTCGTGAACGGCGGTCTGGCGGCACAGAAATTCAAACCCGCGCTGGCGGAGGGGCGGCCGATCGTGCGCCTGCCGTCCACCAGCCCGGCGTACACGCTTCCCTACGACAAAAAGCGGGCCGCATGGCGGTCTGCGCTTATGCGATTTTTGGAGGACTGACCATGTCTGTGATTGATCTTCTTATAAAAAAGCGCTTCGGCGGCGATCTGACGCGCGAGGAAATCCGCGAATTCGTGCGCGGCGTGACCGACGGCTCCGTGGCCGACTATCAGGCCAGCGCGATGCTGATGGCTATCTGCATCAATGGCATGACGGCGGAGGAAACGCTGAACCTGACGATGGAAATGGCCGTCTCCGGCGACACGCTCGACCTGAGCGCCATTCGCGGCGTGAAGGCGGACAAGCATTCCACCGGCGGCGTGGGCGACACGACCAGTCTCGTTCTGGTGCCTCTGGTCGCGGCCTGCGGCGTGAAGGTGGCCAAAATGTCCGGCCGCGGGCTGGGCTTCACCGGCGGCACGCTCGACAAGCTGGAATCGGTACCGGGGCTGTCCGTGAGCATGGACACAGAGCGCTTCATTGAAACCGTAAACAAGCACGGTCTTGCGATCATCGGCCAGACGAAATCCCTCGCTCCGGCGGACAAGGTGCTCTACGCCCTGCGCGACGTGACCGGCACGGTGGACTGCCTGCCGCTGGTGGTCTCCTCCATCCTGTCCAAAAAGATTGCCGCGGGCGCGTACGTGATCGTACTGGACGTGAAGACCGGCAGCGGCGCGATCATGCCTACCTATGAAAAATCGCTTGAGCTGGCGCGCACGATGGTGGACATCGGCAACCGCACCGGCCGCAAATTCGCCGCGCTGGTGACCGACATGAACCAGCCGCTGGGCAACTACGTCGGCAACGCGCTGGAGGTATACGAGGCCATTGAAATCCTCTCCGGCCGCGCCGAGGGCGACCTGAAAACCGTTTCCCTCATGCTGGGCGCACACATTCTGCGTCTGGCCGGCGTCGTGTCCACGGTGGACGAGGGCGTTCGCATGCTGGAGGAAAAAATCCGCAGCGGCGAGGGACTCAAAAAGCTGTCCGAGCTGTTCGCCTGCGAAGGCGGCGACCCGCGCGTACCCTACGAGCCCGACCGTCTGCCGAAGGCGCCGAAGCAGATCGACCTGTTTTCCGACGCGGACGGTTACGTGGCCGGCATTCACACCGACAAAATCGGTTACGCCGCCAAGGCGCTGGGCGCGGGACGCGAGCGCAAGGAGGACAAAATCGACCTGTCCGTGGGCATCGTGATGAAAAAACGGCTGGGCGACCGCGTAAAGAAGGGCGAGCCGCTGCTCACCATGCACGTTTCGGAGATTTCGGATGTTCCCCGCGCCGAAGCGCTGGCGCGCGAAGCGTTCCATTTCACGGATACAAAGCCTGAAACGCCGGAACTGATTCGCGGCGTCGTCGAATGAAACGCAAACCAACCGTTTCGGTCTCCAAAATGCCGGAACCTGAAACGCAAAACGAATCCCGACACGCGAAGCGCGGCATGCGGAACATCTTCCGATGCAGAGAGAACGCGCGCGCCGCGGCTTCCGAGGATTTGGAACGCGAAGCGCGAACCGCCGGGCTTTCTCCGCTGGGCAGGGAAAGCCGAGCGTCGCAGGAAACGCAGGCTGCCGGAAGCGCTCCTCAGATGCGGAACAGAAGGCGTGCGCTTTTCGCCGCGCTGATTTCTCTCGCGCTGCTGATCGGCGGCACGGTCGGCTTTTCGGCGCTGGTTTCCCGGCTGAACGCCGTCTCGATCCTGTCCGCGAACGCGGGCAGCTTCGCGCTGGGGCTGGCGCTCACGCTGGCCTGCGCGGCGCTGATTGCGCTTCTGCCGTCCTCCCGGACGCGCTCCGAGGTTTCTTCGGAGTCGACAGACGAACCGAAGCCCGGCCGCGCGGCTTCGAAGCTGGCTTCTTTCCTTCGAAAGCCGCTCCTGTGGGCGCCGATTTTTGGCGCGCTGGCCGCGGGGGCGGAAATCGGGCTGTTTTTACTGACGGGCAGCGCCCGCGTATCGCATGGGCGGACAGGAACGTCCGCCGGCGGCGTATGGCTGGCGCTGTGGCTCGACGCGGGTCTGGCGCTGTATCCGGCGCTATGGATCTGCGGCGTTCTGCCGCGGTTTGAATCCGTGCGCGCTCCGCGCCTACGGCGCTGGTTCCCGCCTATCGGCGCGGCGCTGGAAGCAGGTTGGCTCCTGTACGCGCGCGGCTGCACGGCGTGGATGTTTATCTTGAACGCACTCCTGCTTGGCGGGCTTTTGTACGCCTTCGCCGGACGAGCGCGCGCGTGGCTTCCGGCCGCGGCGGGCGTGTTTGCCTTTTCCGCCGCGGCGCGCCTGTTCGGCGAAGCCGCGCCCGTGTATCCGGTGTCTGAGCCGTTTCTGACCGGTGCCGAAGCCGGAGGGCTGTTCGGCTCGCCGGTGCTGACCGTTTTTCTGCTGTTTTGGGGTCTGACCGCCCTGACGAAGCGCGTGCATTCGCACGATATACCGAACGATCCCACGGAATTGGGAGGTGGAATGCAATGAATACCAAACGCATGCTTTTTATCATAAATCCCTGCGCCGGGCAGCGCCGCGTCGCGCGCAAGCTGGCCGACATTCTTCAGCGCTTCTGCGCGGGCGGCATGGTGCCGACGGTGCTGACGACGGAATACGCCGGGCACGCCCGCAAGCTCGTTCAGCAATACGCCGGGCAGCATGACATCGTGGTCTGCGCGGGCGGCGACGGCACACTGAACGAAACGGTGGCCGGGCTTCTGGAATCCGGCGCGGACATTCCCATCGGCTACCTGCCCTGCGGCACGACGAACGACCTCGCCTCCACGCTGGGGCTCTCCCGCGACCTCGATCAGGCCGCGCAGGACATTCTGGACGGCCAGCCGCGCATGCTCGACATTGGCAGCTTCAACGGCCGCAACTTCGTGTACACCGCGTCGTTCGGCGCGTTCACCAGCGTTTCCTACGCCACGCCGCAGCCGATCAAGAACGTGCTGGGCCACTTGGCGTACCTGCTCGAGGGCGTGAAGAACCTCGGGCAGCTTCAGCCGGTGTACGCCGACGTACATACCGACAGCGGAGACTATTCCGGCGATTTCCTGTTCGGCTCCGTCAGCAACACCACGTCGCTGGCCGGAATTCTGACGCTGGACAAGAGCCTTGTGCAGATGGACGACGGCCGGTTCGAGCTTCTGCTCGTGGACATGCCGCGCAACGCCATTGAGTTCAGTCAGCTGCTGATCAACGTGGCGCAGCGGAAATTCGAGGGGCTTCTGCACCTGTCAACCGCCAGCGCCATCGAAATCAACACCCGCGAAAATGTGGACTGGACGCTGGACGGTGAGGACGGCCGCGGCGGCACGCATTTTGACATTCGCAACTTAGGCGGCGCGGTGCGCATCATCACCAATCAGCCGCTGGTTTCCGAGGGAGAAAACTGAGCCGTTCCCCGAAACGGCCAAAGAAGGCAGGAAAGCACCATGGAAAACGAAAAAGGCGTACGCCTGAACAAGTATCTGGCGGACGCGGGCAAGTGCTCGCGCCGCGAGGCCGACCGCTGGATTGAGGAGGGCCGCGTCTGGATCGACGGGCGGCGCGGAACGCTGGGCGACCGCGTGCTGCCCGGCATGAAGGTAACCATCGCGGGCGACCGCGTGAAGCGCCAGTCGAAGCCCGTGTACATCGCGCTGAACAAGCCCGTGGGCATCGTGTGCACCTGCGACCCGAACGAGCCGAACAACGTGGTTTCCTTCATCGACCACGACCGGCGCATCTACCCCATCGGCCGTCTGGACAAGGACAGCGAGGGGCTTTTGCTGCTGACCAGCGACGGCAACATCGTGAACCGCATCCTCCGCGCCGCGGGACGGCACGAGAAGGAATATCAGGTGACGGTCGACCGCCCCGTCACGCCGGAGTTCATCCGCGAGATGGAATCGGGCGTAAAGATTCTGGGCACGACGACGCTTCCCTGCCAACTGAAGAAAACCAGCGAGCGCGCCTTCACAATCGTGCTGACGCAGGGGCTGAACCGGCAGATTCGCCGCATGTGCGAAGCGCTCGGCTACCGCGTAAAGACGCTCAGGCGCGTGCGCATCATGAACATCCGACTGGGAATTTTGAAGCCGGGCCAGTGGCGCAACCTCGCGCCCACCGAGCTGAGCGAGCTGTTCCGTCAGCTGGACCGCGCCGATGAGGAAAGGAACGAACGAGCATGAATGTCATGGAACGCCTTCGCAATCGCCACAATTCCTTCCGCAGCGAGCGCCCCGTCGTGCTGGGCTTTCTGGGCGACAGCGTGACGCACGGCTGCTTCGAGGTCTTTATCAACGAAGCCGGCAAGGTCGACACCGCGTGCGAAGCCGGCAGCGCCTACCCGGCGCTGGTCGCGCATGAGCTGGGGCGCATGTTTCCCTTCGCGCAACCCGCGGTGATCAACGCCGGCGTGTCCGGCGACAACGCCGCCGGCGGACACAGCCGCCTTGCGCGCGACGTGCTTTTCGCCAGGCCCGATCTGGTTTTCGTCAACTTCGGTCTGAACGATTCCATGAACCCCGACGTGGAGGACGGCCTGCGCCGCTACCGCGAAGCCATGAAGGGCATCTTCGAGGATGTGCGCAGCAGCGGCGCGGAATGCGTGCTGGTAACGCCCAACCACATGTGCGGCTACGTTTCCCATCGCCTTGAGAACGACACCCTGCGGGACATCGCCAGGGACGCCGCCCGCGTGCAGAACGAGGGCATCCTGCGCCGCTATGTGGACGCGGCCCGCGAGGAAGCCCGCACGCAGGGCGTGCCGGTCGCCGATACCTACCGCGTGTGGGACGCGCTTGCCGCCGCGGGCGTCGACACCACCGAGATGCTCGCCAACAGCATCAACCATCCCTCCCGCGAAGCGCATCGGCTTTTCGTGAACGAGATTCTTCGCGTGCTGCTGGAAGTATAAACCACGCTGATAAAACAAACCGAAGTCCGTTTTATCTCATCGCAGTAACAGACTTCGGTTTATTTTATCCGTATTTTTGTCTTAAATACAAACTTCGGTCTGTTTTTTCATCTCGCGGAAACCGCCTTTACAGCTTTCCGGAAATCCGCTATAATAAAACAAACAACGCGCGTCGGAGGGATTTCATGAAGAAGAAGCTGCGTCTGCTCGCGGCGTTCGCGTGCAATCTGGCCATTCTGGCGCTGGAAGCGCGCACGATTCTGCCCCTCTGGGACTGGGGCACGCTTCCGTTTTACACGCAGGACAGCAACCTCTTCGCCGCGGCGGCCTGCGCGCTGGCGGCGGTGCTTCAGCTTCGCTCGCTGCTGAACGGAAAAGCGTTTCCGCGCTGGGCGCGGCTTCTGAAATACATGGCCGCCTGCTGCCTGACGCTGACGATGCTCGTGGTAACCCTCGTGCTCGCGCCGGTCTATCTGGGCGCGGACGGCTATCGCCAGCTGCTGCTCGAGGAGCCCGCGCTGTCTCTGCACCTGCTGTGTCCGCTTCTGACGCTCGCATCCTTCCTGCTCTTCGAAACCGAACCGGCGCTGCCGCGGCGCGCGGTCGCTCTGGCCGTGCTGCCGACACTGGTCTACGGCGCGGCGCTCGGCTGTCTCAACGGGCTGGGCATGGTCGACGGCCCCTATCCCTTCCTGCGGGTGCACGCGCAGCCGCCGCTTGCGTCCGCGCTCTGGGCGCTTGCGATTTCCGGCGGCGCGGCGCTGATCGCATGGCTGATTCGCCTTTGCGCCGACCGGAAAAATTTCTCGCTTCCCGGCAAGAATTAACCGAAAATCCATCGATTTTCCCGCGGGATCGTGTTATACTCTCTATCGGTTAAAGAACTCTAACCGAACTGAGGAGGGATTTCCATGAAGAAACTGTTTTCCATCGTCCTCTGCCTCGTGTGCCTGTTCTCGTTCCTGTCCGTCGGCGCAGCCGAGACCGCGCAGGATGAGTTCCTGAGCGAGCTGTCCGGCCGAACCTATGTCGAGCTGTTCCCGGAGTTTGCCAAGGATGAATATCATCAGGCCTGGCTGGACGCGGTAATGCCGATCGTCGGCGAAGACGCGGCTGAGGACGTCGTCGCATATCTGCTGAGCGTCTGTATGGGCTCGCTGTACGGCGAGGAAGCCATCGCGGCCTACGAAGCCGACCCGGAGAGCATGCAGTTCAACTGCTACTACCTCGGCGGCGTCAAGAAGGTCACCGTTGACGGCAACACCATCTACGGCGTGGACGAAGCGGGCAATGAAGTGTTCCGTCACAACTACGTGCCGATGGATCTCGAGAACGAAAACGGCTTTATCTTCTATCAGAGCGAGGACGCGGAGTCCGGCCAGTTCACCTACTTCGCCTTCTCTCCGGACACCATGGCCACCACGTGGCATCTGGAATTCCGCTACGCCGAGAACATCGAAGACCTGCAGAGCTGGTTTGAAGGCTCCTACGCCTACTGGAACGTGGGCGCAATCGCCGAGGATTACAGCGAGGAGGAAATTCTGAGCGCCATCAACCTGTTTGCCACCGAGAACCTCTCCGAGGAAGAAGAGGAAGAAGCTGCCTGAGCTTCCACTTTTTCAGATACTCCCACAGAACCATAAAATTGTACAAAGGGCGTCGTCACCTCATCCGGGATGGCGGCGTTCCTTTTTCATGGTGCTGCGCTGCTTGCGGATGCGAAACTGGATGCGCGCGCTGGGGCGAATGCGGGGGCACGGGTTTTCTTCCCGCATGCGCCACGCCGCGGAACGCGAGCGCCACGCCCGCGCCGAGAAGCGCGCTCAGCGCCGCCATCCAGATAACCGCCTGCAGTTCGCCGTCCACCGCCTCGGGCAGGAAGGCGGGATACGGCATGAAGTAGCCCAAATGCAGGCAGATGGAAGCCGCCAGCGTGGCGAGATACTGAACCGGCACGCCCTTCGCAGCGCCGTCAAGCGCGATTTTCAGATGCCGTTTCATCAAGTCCTCCTAAAAATACAGGATATCCGACAGTCTGCGTTCCGAGCCCTGCGACGGCCGGTTGACGATGCTGCCATTGAACCACATTTCCGACGAGCCGCCGCCGTCGAGGTTAATGGCCATCTGCGCGCCATAGCGCAGGAACAGGTGTTGAAGCTCGATAAGCGTCATGCCCTTGGAATAGCCGCTCTGGCGGCCGTCCGCCACGATCACCACATGCGCTGCTGTTCGCGGCAACGACGTTCATGCTGTCCCTGTGCGTGTTCGTCACGTCCCTGCACTTTCTGCTCGACCGCCGCCGCACGGAGCTGGCGGGCAACCTGCGCAACATCACGGAAATCTTTCTGGAAGAGGTCGCCGACGGGCACGACCCCACCGACCCGAACGTGCTGTGGGAGCTGAGCACGGACGACGACATCGTGCTGCTGTTTCTCACCTCCGACGGCACGGTCGCGAGCCGGGCGGACTATTTTGAAGTAGACGCGGCCTCCATTCCCGACTGCGTTGGGAGAATCGTGATGCACAAGGAGAAAAACGGTCTCGCGCTGCTGGCGAAGAGCATGCCCGTGCTGATCAACGGCGAATTCACGGGCAATCTCATGGTCGTGAAACGCATCGACCGCGAATATGAATTCCTCGAGATGCTGGCGCGGCTCCTTCTGGCGCTGAACGTCTGCGGCGCGCTCATCGCGCTGGGCGTTGGAAAGCTCGCCTCGCAGAAGATGCTCGCGCCGCTTTCCGCCATCATCCGCAAGGCGCGCTCGATCGACAGCCGCTCGCTGCACACGCGCGTGGAGCTTCCGCGCGAGGACGACGAGCTGCGGCTGCTGGCGCAGACGCTGAACGACATGCTCGACCGCGTCGAGGACGCGTTCGCCCGGCAGGGGCAGTTCACGCAGGACGCTTCGCACGAGCTGCGCACGCCGCTGGCCGCGCTGCAGGGCAATGCCGAGCTGCTCCGCCGCTGGGGACGGGACGATCCCGCCGTGCTGGATAAATGCGTGGCGGCCATCTGCCGCCAGACGGAATACATGACCCACCTGACGGAGAACCTGCTGTTCCTGACGCGCGGCGACCACGGCTCGCAGGCGCTGGAAAAGAAAGCCGTCGACATTTCGCGCTTTCTGGACGACCTGCTCGCGGAGCGGCGTGAAATCGACCCCGCGCATCCATATGAGGCGCAGGCGGAGGCCGGTCTGCGCGTATACGCGGATGAATCCCTGCTGCGCCAGCTGCTCCTCATCCTTCTCGACAACGCCGCCCGCTACACGCCCACCGGCGGAGCCATTCGCGTTTCCGTCGCGTCCGACGAGAACGGCGCGTGCCTGTCCGTGCGCGACGAGGGCTGCGGCGTTCCGGCCGACCAGCTGGAAAACATCTTCGAACGCTTCTACCGCGTGGATAAGGCGCGCGACCGCGCGACCGGCGGCACCGGGCTGGGGCTCTCCATTGCCAGAACCATCGTGCGCATGCACGGCGGCGACATCCGTGCCCAATTACCGAATGGCCCCGGCCTGCTCGTGACCGTCCATCTTCCCGCAAGGGAATAGCCTTATATCTTCTCTTCGCCGCGACTGCCTTTCCGGAGTCGCGACCTTTTTGCGCATAAAAAGAGGAACCGCGCAGGGCGATTCCCGAATTTTACTTTTTCGTGCGGCGCTGTCGGTCGATTTCGTACAGACAGATGGATGCGGCGCATCCGGCGTTCAGCGACGACGCGCTGCCCTGAATCGGAATCTTCGCCAGCACGTCGCAACGCTCCTTCCAGCCCTTCGACAGGCCGAACGTCTCATTGCCGATCAGCAGCAGCGTCGGCCCCGTCAGGTCGACCTCATCCAAAAGACACGTTCCATGCGCGCTCGTACCCACGACGTTCAGGCGCACCGGCAGCGAATTCATCCAGTCGAACGCGTCCTGCATCGATTCCAGCGCGGCGAACGGACGGGCAAACAGGGTGCCGATCGAGGCGCGCAGGCATTGCGGGTCATAAAAATCGGCCGCGTGGCCGGTCGTCAGCACGCCCGCCGCGCCGAACGCATCCGCGGAGCGAAGCAGCGTTCCAAGGTTCCCCGGCCCCTGCGGACGGTCAAACAGCACAAACAGCGGGTTCGCCGTTTCACGCGCCCGCTTCGTCATGCGCTCAAGGCCGTCCGTGCGCTGGCGCAGCAGCGCGACCAGCTCGCACGGGTTCTCGCGGTCGCTGAGCTCGTCGTGCAGCATCGGCGACATCTCGAAAACGATCTCTGGATGCGCCTTTGCAAGCATATCCTGCGCCCAGCCGGAAAGCCGCCGACTGCCCGCGTATCCCATTGCGGCAAACTGCCAGCCGTGCGCAACGGCCTGCTCGATGGGGTGTACGCCCTCCACAAACACCAGCTTCTGCTGCGTTCGCTTTTCGCGGTTGCGCTTGATCGTTTCAAACCGCTGAAACTCCGCCGAGCGCGAAACCATCTGCCTGACCATATCCGTCACCTCTCGCATATCTTCTGATTTTATGATATTCGCCGCGCCGGGTTCTGTCAAGCGTGAACGCGTTAGGAAAGAAAACGCGCGCGGCCCATTGACAGGCCTCCTCCCTTCTGCTATAATGGATACTGGTTATGAAGGGGGTTTGAGCCTGAATGGATTCTGACAGTTCCGGCAGCACGGAACCGGCTTGAATAGAGGCATGGTCTGTCGACGTTTTCGTCGGCAGGGTCATGCCTTTTTGCGTGCAAAAAATATAGAAACAATTGGAAAGGATATTCATTCATGAACATATTCCGGCAGCTGCTCGTGCAGGCCGTGCTCATTTTTCTGAACGCATTTTTTGCCATGACGGAAATCGCCGTGATTTCCCTGAACGCCACCAAGCTCAAGCGAATGGCCGAGGAGGGCGACAAGACCGCTTCGAAGCTTCTGAAGCTGGTCGAGGAACCCGCCGGCTTTCTCTCCACGATTCAGATCGGCATCACGCTGGCCGGTTTCCTCGGAAGCGCCTTCGCGGCGGACAGCTTCTCGGCCGGTCTGGTCAACTGGATCTATAACGATCTGGGCTTCCATCTGTTCTCCGAAAAAACGCTGGGAACGCTTTCGGTCATTCTGATCACGATCATCCTGTCCTACTTCACGCTGGTGTTCGGCGAGCTGGTGCCCAAGCGCATCGCCATGCAGAAGCCGCTGAAGATGGCGCGGCTCTCCTGCGGCGTCGTTTCGAGCCTTGCGACCGTGATGAAGCCCGTCGTGCGCTTTCTTTCCTTCTCGACAAACGCGGTTCTGCGGCTTCTCCGCATGAAGACCGAAGCCGAAAGCGAAACCGTCACAGAGGAAGAAATTCGCATGATGGTCGATCTGGGCGAGGAGCGCGGCACGATCAACCGCGACGAGGGCGAATGGATCGACAACGTGTTTGAGTTCGGCGAAACCACCGTGCGCGAGGTCATGACGCACGTAATCGAGGTCGTCGCCGTACCCGCGGACGCCGCGCCGGACGACGTGCTGAAGACCATCCGCGAAAGCGGCTGCTCGCGCATTCCCGTTTACGGCAAGAACATTGACGACGTCCTCGGCATTCTCAACGCGCGCGAGTTCCTGCTCGAGCGCCGCGACACCGACACGCGCATCCCCGAGCACCTGATTCACCCGGCCTATTTCGTGCCGGAAACGCTGCGCGCCGCGACGCTGTTTAAGGACATGCAGCAGAAAAAGCAGCACATCGCCATCGTCGTCGACGAATACGGCCAGACCGGCGGCATTGTCACGATGGAAGACCTGCTGGAGGAAATCGTCGGCAGCATCTACGACGAGTTCGATACCGCCGAGGAACCACCCGTGCAGAAGCTGGGCGAGAACCTCTGGCGCGCGCTCGGCAGCGCCCGACTGGACGAAATCTCCGACGCGACGGGCGTGAGCTTCCCCGAGGACGCGGACTTCGATACCCTGAACGGCCTGATTCTCAGCCGCCTCAACAATATCCCCCGCGACGGCACCACCCTCGACCTCGAAGCCTTCGGCCTCCAAATCCACGTGGAAAAAATCGCCCATAAATGCGTCGTCAGCGCCACCCTCTCCCTCTCCAACGCACCCACCTTCCTGCCGGAAGCCATATAAATCATCCCACCGTGCCCCGCGTCAAGCGGAGTCCGGTGGGATTTCCTTATCGTATTTCCATTGCCAGCATGGCGCCGCCAATGAAGCCCGCGTCGTTCCCCAGACTGGCCGCCACGATACGCGGCTTGTCCTGCTTCGGAAGGCAGGGACAGCGAGCGGCAAGCTGCGCTCTGATTCGCGACAGCAGCGCTTCGCCTGCCAGACTGAGCCCGCCGCCGATCACTACTAACTGGGGGCGGAACACGCTGAGAAGCCCGGCGATGCCGATCACAAGCTCGTGCACATAATCGTCCAGCACGTCGCACATGGCTTTATCACCCTTTTCGGCCCGCGCAAAAACCTCTTTGGCCGGTGTTCCTCCGGCTCTTTGCTCCAGCGCCTTTGCGGAGGCATACTGTTCAAAGCATCCGCGTCCGCCGCATACGCAGGGCAGTCCGTCCGCGTGCGTAACCATATGACCAACCTCACCGCCGGTATTATCCCAACCGCGGAACGGCTTGCCGTCGATCAGAAACGCGCCGCCGATGCCTGTGCCCAGCGCCATGTACAGCACGTATTTTTCGCCTGCGCAGGCGCCCAGCTTCCACTCGCCCATCAGCGCTCCGGCAATATCGTTGTCGATCGCAACCGGACATCCGAGCGCGGTTTCCATATGCTCGGCAAAGGGAACCGAGTCCCAGCGCAGATTGCTCGCCGTCACGCGCCGCGTAACCAGATTCACGCGTCCGGCGCAGGAGATACCCGCCGCGCGCAGCGGAAGCTTCGACTCAAACAGCGCCGCGGCTATCGCGCGGCTCAGTGCCTCCGCGTCGCCGCGAAGTGTGGGAATCTCCCGCCGCCAGACGGTTTTCCAGTCCTCGTTCAGGATTCCAAGCTTTACCGTTGTTCCACCCACGTCAATTCCCGCGTAATACATGCTTTTCCCCTCGCATTCAGGCTTTCGAAAAAGCGTCCGTCCCCGCGCAGGCCCACGTGCAGTTCAAGCCCGAATCCCATCCGGCCAGCGAAGCAGCCATGCCCGGCACCAGATCACCCAGCGTTTTCGAGAAGCCAAGGCAGCGTGCCGGAGTCGCGGAAGCCGCTGTAAAGGCGTCCTCCATCGGAATCCCCGCCCCTGCCACGCATCGAACGCCTGAGTCGAGAAACACATAGCTTCCCGATATGCCGCCGCTGGCAGAGTAGCAGCGATTATCCTTCACCAGAATATAGTGGTTGTTCTGGGTGTATTCTCCTTCCGGCATGCCGGATACCATGCCGCAGTCAGAGACCATCGCAATTCCGGCCGCGCCCTTGGCTTTGAAGATCAGTCGAACGACCGGCTCGGCCAGGTGCACAAAATCGCAGATGGCTTCCACGCAGATTCGATCATCCAGCATGCCGAACGCGGCCGGGCCGGGCTTTCTGTGCTCGATATCCGCCATGGCGTTGAACATGTGCGTAATACCGCTGAAGCCATGCTCGGCCGCCCGCTTCATCCCGGCATAATCCGCGTCCGTATGACCAGCCTGCACATGGATTCCCCGGCTCGCCAGACGTTCCGCCAGCTCGCAGGCACCCGGCATTTCCGGCGCTACCGTTATGGCGCGAATGATCTTCTCATGCTCACCGACGAGCGCCTGAAAGTTTCCCTCCGTCGGCGCAAGGACGTATTCGCCCGCCATCGCGCCCCTGCGCTTCGGATTGATAAACGGCCCTTCCAGATGCACGCCGCGCACACGCGCGCCCGGCAGTTCTCCGTTCGCCTGCCTGTCCATGACTTCCGCCGCGAACGCAACCGCCTTTCGCGTAACCTCAACCGGGCCGGTGGCGATCGTGAAGAGCACGTCCGTTATGCCGTGCGAAAGCAGATGCTTCAGCCACACGGCGCAGGCTTTCTTTTCTGGAGCCGCGCAGTCAAAGCCCACGCCGCCATGATGATGCTTGTCAAACAGGCCGGGCGTAAGGAATTCCACGCTTATGTCGCCGCTCGTCCCGCATCCGACGGATGCAATCCGCTCTCCGCAAATCTCAACGACGCGGTTTTCCTGCCATTTTCCATGAATCAGCGCGCGCTTCGCGTGAATCTTCATACCGTTTCCCTCATATGCGCGCGCAGATGCTCCACGCACATGCGCACCGCGTCCATTGGCGCGTATTTGCGGTTGTTGGAGTATTCAACCGTCAGCGTGTCCGCGCCGCCCAGTTCCACGCACGCTTTCAGCAGACGGTTCCAATCGAAATCGTCCTCGTCGATCATCGTCGCGCCCTGATCGCGCAGGGAGAACGGTTTGATATGCACCCACGGCGAACGATGCGGGAACTTCTCCAGAATCGGAATCGACCACGCCCCGCCGGCAAGCGCGTTGCCCGTGTCCAGCACCATCTTGAAGCTATCCGGCGTATTCTCAAAGATGCGATTCCACGCCGTCTGACCATCCACCACCACGAAGTCCGTTTTGTGCGTATGGTATCCGATTTCAAACCCCGCCTTCACGGCTTCGTCATTCACCCAGTTCAGATGCCGGATTACCGCTTCCAGCGTATCGCGCTGCCTGAGCATATCCACCGGTGCGGAAGCAATTCCGATTCGGCGGTTTCCAATCGCGCCGGAGTATTCAAATGTGCGCAGCAGCGTATCCCGCCCGACAAACGGCCAGTTGGGCTGGTAGCCCATGCATTTCAGGCCCGCGTTTCGCAACGCGCGCTCGCACTCGCCCGCCGGCAGGTTGTTCTCTTCACTCCCATAAAACTCTACGCCGTCGTAGCCCATCTCGCGAATGCGCACCAGCGTTTCCTCCGGCGCCTTCGCAAATTCCTCTCGCACGGAGTACATCTCCAAGGCAATCGGCAGCTTTTGAATCGACATATTCTACGCCTCCTTCATCCACTCATTCAGCAGGCACTTCGCCTGCGCAAGATCGCGTCTGCGCACCACGGAATCGTCGATTTCCCGCTCGATCGTAATATCGCCCTCGTATCCGAATTCCTTCAACATGCGCACGATTTCACGGAACTGCGTTTCACCCTCTCCCAGCGGCGTCTGCGTTCCCTTTACCTTGCCGTTCGCCACGTCCGGATAGCGCCCGTCCTTCGCGTGCACGCCATACAGGCAGCCGCGGAACATCCGAAGCGCGTCCAGCGAATTGGCGCGGCCGCTCATCATCAGGTTTGCCGGGTCAAAATTCACACCAAGGTTGTCAAGCCCGGTTTCGCGCATCAGCTGCAAAAGCGTGACCGGAAGCTCCTCGCCGGTTTCAAACAGGAAGCGCTGACCGCGCTGTGCCAGCGTCTGCCCGATCAGGCGAACGCATGGCCGCCGTTTCGCTGGAGCCGTTTTCGTCGAATTCCCTGCCGCTGGCGCCGCTGGCCAACCGGCCTTTTATCCTGTATCGAAGGTTCGAGCGTCTGTTCCACGAGGTCTGCGCGGAAGCCGGTTTCGCGCCGGAAATCGCCTGCATAAACGACGACGCGCGAACCACGCTTACCTGGGCGCGCGCGGGACTGGGAACCGGCCTCGTACCGCTCAACGTAACGCGCCTTTTCCCCGACCCTGCCCTGCACGTATGCGCCATCGACTGCGAACTGCTTTATACGCATACGGCCCTGATCCATTCTGCGGATGCCGAGCTTTCCTCCGCAGCTGCATGCTTTCTTGACGCTATTACGCGCACGTCCCGGGAACGGGCTTCGTCCACATGAGTCCTTCTCTGCAAATTTTCCGCCGTTTTTTCCATTGACGCGGCGGCGGGGAGGGGGTATACTGGGGACAGAGTATTTTATATAGATGGAGGGTTTTATACGATGGATATTTATGGAAAGCTCAAGGAACTGGGTTATTCGCTGCCTTCGCTGCCCCCACGCGGCGGCATTTACAAGCCGGTGAAGCAAATTGGCAATCTGCTGTATGTTTCCGGTCAGGGCGCGACGGTGAAGGGCGTGCCGGCGGTGGTCGGGCATGTGGGCATGGAGCGCACGCTGGAAGAGGGACAGGACGCGGCGCGGATGTGCGCGCTGAACTGTCTGGCGGTGCTGGAGGATTATCTGGGCGATCTGAACCGGCTGAAGTCCCTTGTCAAGACGCTGGGTTTTGTCGCCAGCGCGCCGGGCTTCAACGCGCAGCCCAAGGTCATCGACGGCGCTTCCCGCTTCTTCATGGACGTGATGGGCGAGGACGCGGGCGTAGGCGCGCGCTCGGCCATTGGCGTGAACGAGCTTCCGGGCAACATTGCCGTGGAAATCGAGTTCATCTTTGAAATCTGAGGAGCGCATCATGAACTATCATTTTATCGGCGAGGACGCAATTCCGTCCCCTGCGTTGATTTACTACAGAGATCTGATCGAGGCCAACACGCATCTCACTGTTCGGATGGCCGGCGACCCGGAGTGTCTCTGGCCGCACATCAAAACGCACAAGATGGCGCAGATGCTGAAAATGCAGCTGTCCATGGGCATTCATCGCTTCAAGTGCGCCACCTACCAGGAGCTGCGGCTCGCCTGCGAATCGGGCGCGACGGACTGCCTGTGGGCGTATCCGGTCGTTGGGCCGAACGTCGAGCGGTTTCTTTCTCTGATGGAGGAATTTCCGCGCGTTCATCTGTACGCGCTGGCCGACGATCTCGACGCATGCGCCCTTCTGGGGAAGGCGGCGCTCGCGCGGAAGCGGACGGCCTCCGTGCTCGTGGATGTGAACATGGGCATGAACCGCACCGGCATCGCGCCTGAACGACTGTATGACGCATACCGCGCGCTTTCGGCGCTGCCCGGCGTTTCCGTGCGCGGCATGCACTGCTATGACGGCCACATTCACGACCACGACCTGAACGAGCGCCTTGCGCACGCCGACGCCTGCGCGCGGCCCGTTTTCGCCGTTCGCGACGCGCTGATCCGGGATGGGCTCGACGTGGACATCATGATCATGGGCGGAACGCCCACCTTCCCCTGCCACGCGCGGCGTCCCGGCGTGTTCCTGTCGCCCGGCACGCTGTTCGTCTCCGACGCGGGCTACGCGGCCGCCTTCCCGGACATTCCGGTCGTGCCCGCCGCCGCCGTGCTGACGCGCGTGATCAGCCATCCGGCGGACGGCCTTTTCACGCTCGACACCGGCTACAAGGCCGTATCTGCCGACCCCGTCGGCGCGCGCGGACAGCTTGCGGGCTATGAAGCGCTCTGCGACGACGTGCTGAGCAGCGAGGAGCATTGGGTGTTCCGCATGCGCCCGGGTCACGAACACGAACGCCCGTCCATCGGCAGCGTGCTGTACGTGATTCCCACGCATATTTGCCCGACCACCTGCCTGTACGATGCGGCCTACGTCGTATCCGACGGCCGTTTGTGCGATCTCTGGCCTGTGGCGGCGCGCGACCGCGTGCATATGCAGCCGGACAGGGAGGCGCTTTCATGAGAACGCTTCTTCGCGGCGGGCAAATTCTGGACGGCGCCGGCGCGCCCGCGTACCGGGGCGACGTGCGGCTGAACGGCGACAAAATCGAAGCCGTCGGCGCGCTTTCGCCGCTTCCCGATGAACAGGTGATCGACGTTTCCGGCTGCGTCGTGTGCCCAGCCTTTGTGGACATGCACCGGCACATGGACGCGCGCCCGCTTCTGGGCGACGATATGGCCGTCGAGCTGCGTCAGGGCATCGCCACCACCGCCGTCGGCAACTGCGGCTTCTCGCTCGCGCCATACGGCGGCGCCTTCGCGGCCGAAAAGCGCGAAAACGACGCGCCGATACTGGGACGCTATCCCGAATCGTTCCGCTTTTCATTTCCCGAATACCTGAACGTCCTCGAACACTCCGCGCCGGGCATGAACCTCGCGGCGCTGATCGGTCTTGGCGCGGTGCGCATCTCGCTGACGGGCTTTTCCGACGCGCCGCTGTCATCAAGCGCGCTGAACGCCGCGCGCGGCATGCTTCAGGACGCGCTGGACGCGGGCGCGGCGGGAATTTCCGCCGGAATCATGTACCTTCCCGAATACTACACCACGCGCGATGAATACCGCGCCATGCTCGCGCCCCTGCGCGGCACGGGCAAGCCGCTGGTGACGCACATCCGCGGCGAGGGCGATGGGCTTGTCGCCAGCGTGCGCGAGGTGATCGAAATCGCGCGCGAAGCAGAATGTCCGCTGGAAATCAGCCATTTCAAGTCCTGCGGCAAGCAGAACTGGAGGAAGGAAATCTTCCGCGCCATCGATGAAATCGAAAACGCGCGCGCGCACGGGCAGGACGTGACCGTGGACTTTTACCCCTACACCGGCGGCTCCACGGCGCTCACCACCATGCTGCCGCCCGCCTTTGTGAAGGGCGATATGGCCGCCGCGCTGAAGGCGCTGGGCACGCGGGAGGGCGTGGACGAATTCCGCGCGTTCAGCCGCCTGCGCTACGATGGATGGGACAACTACGCCCTCACGCTCGGCTGGGAGCGCATCATCGTCTCCGGCGTGTGCCGTGAGCACAACCGCAAGTTCTGCGGGCTCACGGTGACGGACGCGGCGCAGAAGTTCGGCTTCGACGACGCAGAAGCACTGGCCGCCTATCTGATGCACGACGAAGCCGGACAGACCTCGATCATCAACCTGTCCATGCATCCGGACGATGTGGACGCGGTCGCGCGCCTGCCCTACGCGTCGGTGATTTCCGACGCACTGTACGCGGACAGCGACACGCCGCATCCCCGCAAGTTCGGCGCAATGCCGCGCCTGTGGGCGGATTTCGTGCGCGCGCGCCACGTGCTTGCGCCGGAGGAAGCCATTCGCAAGATGACCCGCATGCCCGCCGAACGGCTGGGGCTCAAGGGACGCGGCACGCTCGCCGCGGGCGGCTTCGCCGATGTGCTCGCCTTCGAGCCCGACGCGTTCCGCGACTGCGCCACCTATTCGTCGCCCACCCGGCCCGCGCAGGGCGTTCGCGCGCTGTACGTAAACGGTCAGGCGCGCATCCTCTCCGACGCTTTGACCGGCGCTCCCTCCGGACGGCTGATTCGTCCGTAAGGAAACGCGCGCCGCACTGAATCGGCTCGTCCTCCAGAAGGCTGTTCGTCCGGAAGAAATCACGCTCACGCTGTACAAAACCGCCGTACCCTTCGAACAGTCGAGAAAACGTGTGCACGCCACACGCAATCGACGCGTCCTCCGGACGGCTGCTTGTCCGAAAAAGAATTCGCGCTGCACGCAACCAACCTCTTCTCCGGACGGCTGATTCGCCCATAAAATCGCGCGGCCGTGACGCTTTTTTCAAGCTCACGGCCGCGTATTCTATGCGTTTTTCCGAACGGCGTGGAAAATCGTTTCCACGATTTCCTCCCTCTTCATCTCCCGCCCGATGGGCGTTTCCTCAAGGATGTTCGAATAATCCTTTTCCCGCCACCAGCGGCGCATGGCTTCCTCGCCGAACTCGCCGCGGTTTGGCTTCGTCTGGTGCCTTTCGAGCGTCTCCTCGAAGGGCAGGTCGAAATAATAGGCGAAAATTTCCGTTCCATACAGCTGCCGGGCGCGGGCAAACACCTCCTGATAGCGGTCGGCGTAGAGAATGCCCTCCAAAATCGTCACGTCCGCGTGCGCGTGGCCGTATTCCACCAGCGCCGTCAGAAGCGGAATCGCCGCGTTGCCGGGTTCATCGTGAACCCAGAGCATGTTCCGCCGCACATCATCCTGCGAAATCACAAGCGTTCCGCGCCCGAACCGCCTTTGCAGCGCCTTCGCCACCGTCGTCTTTCCGCTGCCGGAATTGCCCCGGAGCACGATCAGCGCCGCCACGTCAGGCCAGCCCCAGCCGCTTCACGCCGTGCAGGAACAAAAGCATCGCGCTGGAATACCACTCGGAAACCTGCGCCGGTTTGCCGGTCAGCGGATCGATTTCCTGCGCGAAGCGGCTGTTTTCCGCGTTCGCCAGCGCCATGACCCAGCGGGAAAGCAGCTCGTTCAGGTCGTCGCCCTTCCCGTAATCGTCCATCCAGCGAAGCGCGCGCAGCGCGGTCAGCCCCTCCGAATAATAGCCCCAGTCGTTTCCTGTGCGCGTTTTGCGGAACGCGGGATCGTTCGCCGCCAGCGACGGGAACGGGAACGCCGTCCAGAACTCCGCGGGATTGCGGAAATGCTTCCTATATATACGCTCCGTCGCGTCGCCTTCCAGCACGTGCTCCTGATACAGGCTCATCGCGGAGATGGACAGGTACTTCCGCATGCGCCCCTGCGCGTCCACATCATAGAAATAATCGGTTTCGGGATCGTACAGCCGCCGCAGGATCGCCGCGCGCACGTTCTCCGCCTTTTCCCGCCAAATGCGCGCTTCCTCGTTTCGGCCGAGCCGCTCCGCCATTTTCGAAAGCGCCATGCGCGTGCCGAAGAACACGGCGTTCACGTCCGGCGAAAGCAGCGGCAGCTCCTTCACGTCCGGCCTGTTCGCCGCATACTCGCCCGGGCAGCCGTTCGGGACGCCGGTCAGGCGGGCGCTGTTGTCGTGCCCCGTGTCGTACACGCAGAAGGTTTCGACGAGCTCGTCCTGCGTGGTCATGCGGTTGCGCACCAGCCAGCCCTCCCAGCGGGCGCATTTTTCGTAGGCTTCCGCCAAGAACGCCTCGTCACCCAGCATTTCCGCCGCTTCCAGACACAGCGCCGTGAACGACACGCATTCCTGAATCTGCCCGAAGCCGATCATCGTCTTATAGCCCTTCTGCGGCGCGATGGTCTCGTCCAGCACATAGCAGGGCAGCTGGCCGTCTTCCCGTTGGCGATCCAGAAACAGCCGCATCTCGCCCGCCAGAACCTGCCGCCCCTCCGGCGTGTAGTTCGCGTAGCTCACCGCGTCATAGGCATGCTCCAACCACACGCCCGGATAGGCCGTCGAAATCAGAAACAGCTTCCCCTCGCAGCCCGGGAAATTGCGCACGTTGTTTTCCTCAATGTGCTTGATAACCTCTTCCTTCAATGCGCGAATCCGCGCACGCTCCGGCATTTGCATAGAAATCCCCTCTTTCCGCGTATACTGTAGATTGTACCATAGAAGCCTGTCCGTGTCCAGCGCAGGAAGCCGCACCAAACTCTTAACAGAAACAGGGCTTGACAAGCGGGCTCCCCGGCGCTATACTATATTTGAAATTGATTCTCATTCTCTTCGGAGGACGGCATGAGTCGACAGCGTACCCTGATCAAAGCGCTACTGCGTTCCGGCTATGCGCACGGCACGGCGGAGGAAATCTTCCGCGCGGCGCGCGAGGAGATGCCGGAAATCGGTCTGGCCACGGTGTACCGCAATCTCAACTATCTGGCGGATCACGGCGAGATTCGGCGCATCACCGTATCGGACGGCAAGGATCGCTTCGACCCCACGCTCGTGCCGCACGAGCATGCCATCTGCCGCGTGTGCGGAAAAATGCGGGACGTAGAAACCGGCGACCTGCGCGCCTACCTGCGTTCGCATCTGAAAACCGACGACTTCTGCTACGAGCTGTGCATTCATGACGTATGTCCGGAGTGCCGCGCCCGTATTCAGGATAACAAGGCTTTGAAGGAGGAATAAAACGTGGAACTGAAGGGATCCAGAACCGAAGCCAATCTGATGGCCGCCTTCGCCGGCGAAAGTCAGGCGCGCAACAAGTACACCTACTACGCGTCCAAAGCTCGCAAGGACGGCTACGAGCAGATTGCCGATCTCTTCCTTGAAACGGCGGAAAACGAGCGCGAGCACGCGAAAATCTGGTTCAAGCTTCTGCACGGCGGGCAGATTCCCTCCACCGAGGAAAATCTGGCCGACGCGGCGGCGGGCGAGAACTTCGAGTGGACGGACATGTACGCGGGCTTTGCGAAGGTGGCGCGCGAAGAGGGCTTCGAGCACATCGCCTATCTGTTCGACGCGGTGGGCGCGATCGAGAAGAGCCACGAGGAGCGCTATCTGAAGCTGCTCGAAAACGTGAACGGCAAGCTGGTCTTCTCCCGCGACGAGGACTGCGTGTGGCAGTGTGGCAATTGCGGCCACATCGTCATCGGCAAGGCCGCCCCGCAGGTATGCCCCGTTTGCAGCCATCCCCAGAGCTATTTCGAAATCAAGGCCGAGAACTACTAAGCAACCCCATCAACATAAAAACAAAAGGAGCGTAGTCAAATGAGAAAGTGGAAATGCACCATCTGCGGAGAAATCGTTGTGTCCGAGGAACGCCCGACCCAATGCCCCCTGTGCAAGGCGCCCGGCGAGAAGTTCGTCGAAGTCATTGAGACCGAAAGCCCCGAATGGGCGACCGAGCACGTCATCGGCATCGCCAAGGACGCGCCCGAAGAGATCAAGGAAGGCCTGCGCGCCAACTTCAACGGCGAGTGCACCGAGGTCGGCATGTATCTGGCCATGAGCCGCGCCGCCGCCCGCGAAGGCTACCCGGAGATCGCCGAATACTGGAAGACCGCCGCGTTCGAAGAGGCCGAGCACGCCGCCAAGTTCGCCGAGCTGCTGGGCGAGGTCGTCTCCCCCTCCACCGCCGAGAACCTCCGCGTCCGCGTGGAAGCCGAAAACGGCGCCACCGCCGGCAAGTTCGAGCTCGCCAAGAAGGCCAAGACCCTGAACCTCGACGCCATTCACGACACCGTGCACGAAATGGCAAAGGATGAAGCGAGACATGGCCGCGCGTTCAAGGGATTGCTGGAACGGTACTTCAATAAGTAAGCGATGTTCATCCCGAAACGCTGCCCGCGATGCAGGGACATTTCCGGCTGGCGGGAAGTCTATAACCCCTTCCTCACCAATTCCCTCGAGAAACTGGTGATCGCCCTGAAGGGCTACAATCGAGACCACTACGTATATCACTGTGACCGCTGTGGCTTCGAATGCAGCTACGACAACCACGCCGAAACGCTGGATCGCCGGCGCTGATCATCCCGGAACCGCTCCGCATGGGGCGGTTCCGTTTTCGTATTGAGCCGTAACGAAACCCCTCGTCAACGGATTCTTTTTTCACGAAGAACGCGCAGAATCTCATCCCGCGCCTTGCCGGGCTTCATGTTCTTTTCCACGTCGCGCGGATCAACGTAGTCTCCGTTGCGAATGCATTCCAGCAGCATTTCACCGGAAAACACCTCGAACAAATGCGCGTCCGAGAACGCCGGTTCAATAGAGGTATTCATGCGCTCGTTCAGCGCACCGACCATACAGGTATACATAAAGTGGTCGCGCCCCAGCAATTCCCCTATCTGGTTCAGACTCTCCATGGCTCCGCGCATCTGGGCAACCGTTATGTGTCTCCGATACGCGCGGCATTCACCTCCGCCGGACAACAGCGTGTCTACGGAACAATGCAATACCGCAGCCAGATCGGGAAGCAGGGCAACGTCCGGCAGCGACTCCCCTCTCTCCCAGTTGGATACCGATTGCGAGGTGACACTCAGCCGTTCGCCCAGCTCCGCCTGCGTCAGTCCTTCCTGCTTTCGAGCGTTCTGAATAAAATTCCCGATTTGCCGTAAATTCAGTTGCATGCCGTGTTTCCTCCTTCTCTTTGGCTGCATTCATTGTAACACAGCCTCAGGACGCACGGAAGCGCGCCCTTCTTGCATTTGTCAGAAAAAACTCAAGCGCAGGTATGAATCGAGTATACAGCAAACCCCGCCGCCCGGGAAGGGAGACGGGGTAAAACGTTATTTGCCATTCATAATGCGCTCAATTTCCGCCATATCCTTGCTTAATTGTTCGGATCGTTGCTTGTTGCGGTTTACACGCTCATTTATTTCCTGTGCTCTTTCCCTTCCTTCCCGAATCCACCGTTCCTCATCGCTTTCACAGGCGCATAATGCAAGCAGCAGGCAACCAATTAGAATGAACACTCCTATTCTTTTCATATGTCATATTCCTTTCGTCGGGTCGCGCCGATCTGTCCGTTTACAGCTTTCCAAGCAGCTCTTTTTTCTTCTGCTGGAATTCCTCGTCGGTCAGGATGCCCTGTTCGTGCAGCTTCGCCAGCCGCTCCAGCGCTTCAAGGCTGTCGTTCGCCGTGGACTGCGCGGGAGCCGCCGGAACCGCCTGCACCATCACGGGTTGATCCTCCTTATAGCCCATGCCGTTTGCCGGAACCAGCCCGCCGGTCAGGATGCGGATGAAATCCACAAACGCCCAGATGCCCACCGCCGCGCCGTACATCAGCAGAAGTACGGCGAAGGGCGTCGTGGTCACCGCGAGGATGCTCCATCCGATAAGCAGGCTCACAAAGCCGATGCTCTGCGCCACGCCCTGCTTCACATAACCCAGATAATACCGATGCGCGCCCGTCGTCCCCAGAAAAAACGCCAGCAGCCAGGAAGCGGTCTTCGATTTTCTTTCCATTTTGATACTCTCCTTCTTCTAAGGCGACGCCGCACAAATGAGGTGGTCGGCCGGCGAATGGATTTTTCGTCAGATGCAAATGCAAATTTCGAAGGTTTACTGGAGGTAAATCGAGAAATTTTCATGCTGCAGATGGCGGAAAAGACATCGTCCGACGCGCCGCCGAATTGTGCGGTGGGGCCTTAATTAGAATTCTCAATTAAAGTCCGTCCACGTCGTCTTCGTCGGCGACATAGCCCAGCTCCGCGTACATCTGCTGGACGTATGCCTTGTTGTTGTTCTTGGAATACAGAAGCGTCGGGCTCGCGAAGTCATACAGAAGCAGCATGCTGTCGTCCGCGCCGTACCATACGTAGGAGCTGTAGCCCTCCGCGTCCGGCTTTCCGTACACCTTGGTCAGCTTGGCAAGAAGATCCTTTATCGCCGCGTCCGTGTCCGGCGCGTTCAGCTCCACGTTCACGGAAATCAGCTTCTGCGTCTTCTTGTCCAGCTTGCCGTTCTTGATGCCGTAGGTGTAGCACAGCGCGATGGTGTCCACGTCGTATCCGGCGATCTTCTTTTTATTGTCGTCGTAGAAGGACGTATCGCCGTAGAGCACCTTCTCGTAATACTGCGCAAGCTCGTAGAACGAAGATGCGCCGTCCGAAAGCATGCAGCTCGAGCTGTCATTGAAGGAGCTTACATGCCTGGAGGAAACGTAGCCCTTCTCAAACAGAATCTTGCGCGCCTCCTTGGGATTGGAATCCCACGGAATCTCCTGGAAGGTAATCACGCCGCGCGCGTCGCTGCCGCTCTCCGTCGTGCTCTGCGCATCATTGCCCTTCGCGGACGGCTGCGCGGAAGCGGTTCCCGTCTCGCCCAGCGTAATTTCGAACACGTCGTCGCAGTAGTCGAAATTGTAGCCGGTCACGGCGCTGGTGATCTTCGTGTTGAAGCTGTCCGTGAAGCCGAGCGTGACGGTGGCGCTCTTATAGCTGTTCACCACCTGCGACGGAATTTCAAAGACCACGTAGCATCCCACGCTCGCCTGCGCGCTCACATAGTTCTGGAAGTCGCGGCCGTCCGGCTGCAAGCCGTGCACATCGCCCTCGTAGGTGTATTTTCCGTCCACCACCACCTGCGCGTAGATGTGGCGAATGTCCACCTCGCGGCTGCCGGCGTTCTTGAACGTGCCCTTCAGATACAGGAAGCGGTTGCCGTTCTGCGGTTCCAGCATGAAATACAGGCTCGGCTGCGCGCCCTCATAGGAATTCACCCTGTCCGTCACGCCGCTGTCCGTCAGGCGAAGCTGCATGGTATCCGTCTTCAGGGTATCGCCCAGCTTCTTCTTCGTGTAGCCGGAGGGCGCGCTCGTCTGCGGAGTCGTCCCGGAGGCCGTCATATTGGCGTGGCCGGGCAGCACCTCCACATGGATATCCTTGTCGCAGCTCACCTTCGCCAGCTTCTCGCCGCCCTTCGAAATCGTGTACGACGTGCCGGATCCGGAAACCGTGAAGCCCATTTTCTGAAGCGCCTGAATGTACTCGTCAAACGCCGGGCGCAGCTCCTGACTGCTGGTGTAGGTGTACTTCGCGCTGGAAGAGTCGACGCCGTTTACCTTGATCATGCCGCTCTTTCTCGACTGGTACATCGCGCCGCAGAACGTCGGCTCCGGCAGCACGGGGCATTCCTCAAAGTACGTCATTGCCGCCTTGCCGCTCTGCGAGAACACCACGCGCACGTCCTCGATGCTCGCCAGCGCTTCGCCCGTCTTGCTGTCGCTGATGAAGAAGGTGAAATTCGCTTCCTCCAGATCGGCATAGCGCTTCACTTCCAAGTCCTCATACGGCAGCGACAGATTCGTCTTCGCCTTGCTGTTCGACGCGACGTCGTTCGCATTGCCAAGCACGAACCGTCTCAGCGACCAGCCGTTGCACGTGCCACCGTAGAACACGGAAATGCTGTGTCCGCTCTTGTTTTCCAGCACGCCGGAAAGCTGCACGGACATCACGCCGTCGTCCTGCACCTCGCCGTTCAGCGTGAGCTTCACGCCGTCCTGCTCGAAGAGCATCACCTGCTTGCCCCGTTCAAACACCAGCTCGCCCTCGGCGCATACCGCCTGCACCGCCAGCAGGCTCGCCAGAATCTATATCGGCGGAAAGCATCACGCTCACCACGGCAGCGACTATACCCAGCGCGAAACACAGGCGACCCGTCAGCGTTTTTCGCCGAATAACCTGCAGCGCAAACAGCATCAGCACAACGCTCGCAACCGCGTACGCAATCCATGACGCATTAGCCTCGCCATTGTACACGACGGAGTCCACGATGATCAGCGCGGAAAACAGCAGATTCAGCACGGCAAAAATTCCCGCCGGGATCTTCTTTTTCATCACCGTGAACACAACCGCTAGTAGCGGAAGCACCGTAAAGAAGCAGCCCGGAAAACTGGTAAAGATGCTGTACACAGTTTCCATGTCACCGATTCTGTATATGATGTGCATGAAGCTGCTGAAGCCGCCGTCCGCATTCCACCATGCCCGCAACAGCCCCCTATATCTCGCCCCCATCAGCGTATCCCACATGTACTCGCTGTCCAGCCAGTTCATCACGACAAACCCGACAGCGAGCACGCAAAACGCGATCATTGCCGAGATGTTCCGTTTCTTCGTCACACCGATTCCTCCATTTCGTTCTCAGCCCATCCGTTCATCCTGCACGCCAAGGCAAACCTCTCCCGCGTCGAACAGCAGCGCGATCGAGTAGCCGCCGTCGACCCAGACCCTCAGCGTCCGACCATCCGGCAGGCGCTCCATTCTCTGCGGCTTCACCTTGGCCAGTCCCAGCACCTGCGCGTAGCTCCGACCGCTGAAACCGTCCACGTCCGCCAGCCGCGCCTGCAACGATTTCGCGCGCTGCCTGTGAACCAACGCGTAGCTCACAATGCCGCCCGCCAGAAACGCCGCCACAATCCAACCCAGATACAGCACGAATCCTCCCTTCCTTCGTCGGCCAATCGCCCTTGATGTCCTCTATTTTGAAGGATATTCTTTCAAAAGTCACGCTCAGATCCTGAGCATTTGCCCGTTCGAGCGCTCAGATTCTGAGCATTTGGTTTACATTGCAAAAATCCTGCATATCTTGCAAAAAATCTGCACATTTTTGAACCCCACAAGCATAAAAAAGCGTCCTCCGCAGGAATATGCCAAAACGGGAAAAGCCACCCTCCACATGAAAGGCGGCCGATGCATCACCGTGTCATCCGAACAGACAGACTCCAAAACAGGCAAAGCCGTCCTCCTCGCGGAAGACGGCCGCCACAAATCTCCGATTCAACTTTCGCCGCAATGCGGTTCCCTATTCGTTCGAGAACTCCACATAGCCATAGAATGCCTGCCGGTTCCCGTTCGCGTCCACGCCGGACACGGTGATGCCGATGCCCACGAGCGACTGCACGGGAAGCCCGCCCATCCATTCTCTGTACGCGTTCGCGCCAATCACGCCGTCGCCCCAGTTCAGGTCGGCAGCCGTGTATTCCTTGCGGTCGACATAGCCGCCGTCCGCGAAGAACGCCTCCTGCACCTTCTCCACCGTGAACGGCGCGCCGCACAGTTCCTCCGCGCGGATGGTATACGTCCACATCGGCATGTCGCCCGTTTCCTCAATGAACGAGGGTCTGACCGGATTCTCTGTGCAATGCACGTTCAGATATGCCTGCCCCGCAGCCGTTTCCTCCAAGCCGCGGGCATACTGCGTCTTATAGTCCTCGAACGTCGGCAGACCGAGCGTCTCCTGCGGCCGCGCGTCCTCCGGATACCGCTTCACAAGCTCCACGCTGGCGCACGCCGAAAGCTTGTGCCCGTTGTCGTCCGTTCCCTGAAGCACGCATTCGATGCGCGTCATATTCATATGGTCGATGCTGAACGTCCGCTGAAGCGGCGTGTCGCCCCTGCACATCTTGTCGCCGTCCATCCACTGCGAAAGCTCGCTGTACGGTATCTTAATTTTGTTTTCCAGCCTGTCGCCCGCGTAATACAGCGCCATCACGTGATCGGGCAGGAAGGGAACGTCGCTCTCGTTTTCAAACACAAACGTCGCCGCCCAGCCCTCCGGGCCTTCGTCCAGCGTCGTGAGATACGCAACGGGCGACAGCGGCCGAACCGCAATCTCCGCCACGGCGCGCTTCGAGAACCTCCAGCCCGCGACCGCGGCCACCATAAGCAGACAGACCACGCCAGCCAGCGCCCACCATTTTCCGCGCCGCCCACGCCGAGACCCATCCGCCGGCGGCAAACCGCCCGTTCCGGCAGTCTTCGGCTCGAACCGCTTCCCCGTAGTTTCTCCATTTTCAGAAGAAAAATCACCTGATAGCGGATTGTCCGCTCCCGAGACGTTCGACTCGAACCGACTTGCAATCCCTTCATTCTCGGAAGAAAAGTCATACCCGAGCACCTGGGAAAGCTGCTTTATGCTTTCAAAATCCGGCAGGGCACGCTCATTCTCCCAATGCGAAATCGTCTGCCGCGATACGTGTATCCGCTCCGCGAGTTGATCCTGCGTGTAGCCTCTGGCCTTGCGCACATCCGAAATCCGCTCTCCGATTGAACTCACATTTCTTCCTCTTCTCCCTCAGTATCCGTCCTATTATAACAAACCCCACCCCATTTTGCAACCCGCGGCGTTCGCATTTTCCCCCGTCCGTCAAAACGAGGCGGGCCGCACCCAAATGTGGGGGTACGGCCCGCTTCGTCTATCGCCGCGTCAGTATCTGAGGTATTTCCGGCTCACGTAGGCGATTTCTGTGCCGGTGTCTACTCGGCAGAAATTGCCGTCGGTGGCGAGGAGGGTTACGGCTTTGCCGTTGGAGAGGGTGTGCAGGATGCCATAGCGCGTGCCGGGGCCGCTGCGGACGTTTACGTTGCCGGTGGTTTCGGCTCTGGAGAGGAAGCGCACGAGCGTGCGGTACATATAGGCGCTATCGCTGCTCAGGCGCAGCCACTCGCCGGACGAGCCGCCGATACGCACGCGGTCGCCCACCTTCAGTTCGTACAGGGCGTAGCCGGACTTGCTTGCGCGGTCGCGGACGACGGCGGTGCCGTCGGAGGAGCGCACGACGCCGGTTTTGTTCCACACGCCGTCGGCGGTATCCTTCAGCCGCAAAAGGTTTTTATGAATGTAACCGATTCGGCCGTCGCGGGTGCAGCAGCGGTAGAAGCTGCCGTTGCGTTCCAGCGCCCACACCATCGTACCGTCGGCGATTTCATCAATGACGCCGCTGTCCAGGCTGGGCGCCCAGCGCAGGTTGGCGTAGCCGTCGGACGAGGTTACATAGGCGTTCACGTTCACAACCGAGTCCGTGTCGGTCACGGAAGCGTCGCGCGTATAATTTCGGCGGTTGTTCCAATCGTCGTTCGACGTGCCGGGATTGCCGCCCCATTCGCCGCTGGTATCGGTCGAGGTGGTCGTGAAGCGGACGTAGCGGCCATAGATCCAGCCCTCCACACCTGTGCGAACCACGCGCACCTTATGCCACGTGTTCCCCTTTTTCAGAATCACCAGCGAATCCCCATTGCGGGCCACGCCGGCAACCGGCTTTCCCTCGCCCGCCTGTGTGCGGACATATACCGTGCCGTCGGACGTGGGCGTGCGAACCGTGCCGCGCAGCGTCGCGGCCATTCCCGCGGCGGCAAACACCACGGACAGAAGCGTGAGAACCAGCACCATTGAAATCAGTTTCTTCATGTTTTTCGCCCCCTTCGGGTTTTCCTGTCCTTTGGACGCAGTTCCCTCCCGTTTGGTTCAATTTTCCGTCAAATTTTGAAATAGTTGCGTCTGCAAGGAAATTTTACTTGCAAACGCAACTATTTCGCGTATAATAGATATTTGACAGTGAACGTACATATCTGCAAAGGAGCGTTCTCATGGAACAGACGGAAAAGCACTATCACCTGCTGAAATACGGCTCCATCTTCTATCGGCTGACGCAGGCGTATTTCAACGAGCGCCTGAAGGACACCGGCATCGGCGCGGGGCAGCAGTATTTTCTCGACCGGATCGCGCGCTGCCCCGGCATCGCCGTGACGAAGCTGGCGCAGACGGCGGTATTCGACAACGGAACCAGCGCGCGGGCGGTCAAAAAGCTGGCCGACGAGGGCTATGTGACCATCGTGCCGGACGAATGCGACGGCCGGGTCAAGCGGCTGTACGCCACCGAGAAGGCGGAGCCGGTCGTGGCGCTGATTCGCGAGATGAAGCGCGAATGGCGCGTGCGCATCACCGAGGGATTTTCGGATGCGGACAAGGAAGCGGCGTCCGCCCTTCTGAAGCGGCTGTGCGACAACGCCATGGAGGCCATGAATCACGAACCGGGAGGCATAAACGAATAGCATGAGAACGATTCTGAAATACGTGCGTCCGCTGACCGGGCGCGTCGCGGTCGGCATGCTGATCAAGCTGATCGGCACGGCCAGCGAGCTGATGCTTCCGTGGCTTCTTTCCTATATTATTGACGATATTGTGCCGCAGGAAAGCGTGGGAAAAATCTTCCTCTGGGGCGGCGCGATGATCTTCTTCGCGCTTCTGTGCGTCGCGGGCAACGTGATCGCCAACCGCAACTCCGCCGCCGTCGCGCGCGACGTAACGCGCTCCGTGCGGCACGACCTGTACGCCCGCATCGCGTATCTCTCCGGCGCGCAGGTGGACGCGTTTTCGGTGCCGTCGCTGGTTTCCCGCCTGACAACGGACACCTATAACGTGCATCAGATGGTGGGCATGGTGCAGCGGCTGGGCGTGCGCGCGCCGATTCTGCTGCTCGGCGGCATCATCATCACGCTGTTTCAGGACGTACCGATGGCGCTGGTGCTGCTGGCGACCATGCCGCTGATCGGCGTGTCGGTGACGATGGTTTCCGTGAAGGGCATTCCGCTGTTTCGAAGGCTTCAGGAATCGCTGGACGAGCTGGTGCGCATCGTGCGCGAGAACATTACCGGCGCGCGCGTGATCAAGGCGCTGTCCAAGGGCGATTATGAAAACGACCGCTTCCGCAGGCAGTCCGACCGCGCCGCGCGCGACAACGTGCGCGCCAACGCGGTGATGAGCCTTTCGTCGCCGTTCACCACGCTGTTTCTGAATCTGGGTCTGGTCGTCGTGCTGATCGTGGGCGCATACCGCGTGGAGTGGGGACTGGCGAAGCCGGGCAAGATCATGGCGTTTCTGAACTATTTCACCATCGTTTCCAACGGCATGCTGGGGCTGTCGCGCATTTTCGTGATTGTGTCCCGCGCCAGTGCCTCGGCCAACCGCATCGAAGAGGTGCTGACCGCGCCGGAGGATCTCGCCGTGCTGCCCGCCGGCGACGCGCCCGAGAGCCCGTATCATATCGAGTTCCGAAACGTCACCTTCTCCTACAACAAGCGCAAGCCCACGCTTTCGAACATCAGCTTCCGGCTGAAGCGCGGCGAATCGCTGGGTCTGATCGGCGCGACCGGCTCCGGCAAGAGCACGATTCTGCTTCTGCTGATGCGCTTCTACGACGTGGACGAGGGCGAAATTCTGATCGACGGCGTGAACATCAAGCAGATTCCCGCCGAGAAGCTGCACCGCATGTTCGGCGTTACGTTCCAGTCCGACGTGGTGTACGCCGACACCGCGCGCGAGAACATCGTGCTGGGACGCGAGATTTCCGAGGAGAGCGTAGACCGGGCGGTTCACAACGCGCAGGCGGCGTATCTGCTGGAGCTGGCGGACGGACTGAACGCGCACCTGAACTCGCAGGGCACGAACCTGTCCGGCGGACAGCGGCAGCGCCTGCTGATCGCCCGCGCGCTGGCCGGCAACCCGGAAATTCTGCTGCTGGACGACGCGTCCAGCGCACTCGACTACCGCACCGACGCAAACCTGCGCATGGCGCTGCGCACCGGACATGGAAATGCCACGTCCATCGTGGTCGCGTCGCGCGTGTCGTCCATCGCGCACATGACAGAAATCATCGTGCTGGACGAGGGGCGCGCCATTGCGCAGGGCCCGCATGACCTGTTAATGAAAACCAGCCCGGACTACCGGCAGATCGCCGAAACGCAGATGGGAGGGATGGCCTGATGCCTCCGCGTTCACCGATGGGCGGCGTGAAAACGCACGTCGAGGACAATCACACGCACGACGTCCGGTACGTCCTGCGCAATCTGTGGAAATACCTGTATCGCTACCGCTTCGGCATGTTCGCCGTGCTGGCGCTTTCGCTGCTTTCAAACGTGCTGGCGCTGCTCGGCCCCCGGCTTTCCGGCGCGGCCATCGACGCGATCACCGGCGGCGAGCACGTCAATTTCCTAAGCGTATACCGCTATGCGCTTCTAATGCTGGCCTTCTACGCCGTCTCGGCCGGGCTCAGCTTCCTGATTTCGGTATACATGGTTCGCCTGTCGCAGAAGATCGTTTCCGCGATGCGCTGCGACGCTTTCCAGAGCATCTCGCGGCTGCCGGTCGGCTTCACCGACCGCCACGCCATCGGCGACATTCTCTCCGTCATCTCCTACGACATCGACACGCTGTCCACCTCGCTGGCGCACGACGTGGTGCAGATTCTGTCCTCCGTGGTGACGGTCGTGGGCTCGCTGTATATGATGCTCACCATTTCGCCGCTGCTCATTCTGGTGTTCGCGGTCACGATTCCGCTTTCCGTGTTCATCACGCGCTTCATTACCAGCCGCACGCGGCCGCTGTTCCGCGCGCGCTCGCGCAAGCTGGGCGAGCTGAACGGCTTTGTCGAGGAAATGCTCTCCGGCCTCAAGACCGCCAAGGCCTATCACCGCGAGGACTACACCATCGACCGCTTCGATAAAAAGAACGAGGAAGCCGTGCAGGCGTACTACAAGAGCGAATACTACGGCTCCACCACCGGCCCGTCGGTCAGCTTCGTCAACAACCTGTCGCTGTCGCTGGTGAGCGTGTTCGGCGCGCTCCTGTATCTGTGGCGCTACATGTCGCTGGGCGATGTTTCGTCGTTCGTGCTGTATTCGCGCAAGTTCTCCGGCCCCATCAACGAGGTGGCGAACATCATCGCGGAGCTGCAAAGCGCACTGGCGGCGGGCGAGCGCGTGTTCCGCCTGATCGACGAGCCGCCGGAAACGCCCGACGCGCCCGACGCCGTCGAGCTGGAAAACGCACAGGGGCTTGTGGAGATGAAGAACGTGTCCTTCGGCTACGAGAAGAACCGCGTCATCCTGCACGACCTGAGCCTTGTGGCGAAGCCCGGCAGCGTGACCGCCATCGTCGGTCCGACCGGTGCGGGCAAAACGACGATCATCAACCTGCTGATGCGCTTCTACGACCGGCTGGGCGGCGAAATCCTCATCGACGGCCGTCCCATCGAAAAGTACACGCGCAAAAGCCTGCGCAGGAATTTCGCCATGGTTCTGCAGGACACGTGGCTGTTCGGCGGCACGGTGTACGAGAATATCGCCTACGGCAACCCGGCCGCCACGCTTGAGGACGTGAAGCGCGCGGCGGAACGCGCCCGCATCTCGTATTTCATCGAGCAGCTGCCCAACGGCTACGATACCGTGCTCACGGAAAACGGCGGGAACATTTCCAAGGGACAGAAGCAGCTTCTGACCATCGCGCGCGCCATGTTGCTGGACGCCAGCATGCTGATTCTGGACGAAGCCACCAGCAACGTGGACACGCAGACGGAGATTCGCATTCAGGACGCGATGCTTCAGCTGATGAAGAACAAAACCTGCTTCGTCATCGCCCATCGCCTGTCCACGATTCAGAACGCCGACAACATCCTGGTGCTCGACCACGGCGACATCGTGGAGCAGGGCACGCACGACGAGCTGATGGCGCGCGGCGGCTTCTATAAGAAGCTGTATCAGGCGCAGTTCGAGTCCTGAGGGGCGGGAAATTTGACAAGTCTCCCGTCTGTGCGCTATAATGGTCTCGCAAACCGGGCGCGCGACTGGGCGCGCCGCATACAGAAACCGGGGAGGGATTCCATGAGAAGGACATATCCGCGCGCCGTCTGCGCGCTCCTGCTGGCGCTTCTGATACTTTTGAACGTATATGCCTTTGCGGAAGCGCAATGCGCGCACCGCGAGCTGGACGAAATTCACGACGAATCATATACGCCCGTAAGCGAAAAGGAGCACGAAAAATACAGCTGGGTGGACTACGTCTGCAAAGATTGCGGCAAGCACTTTCTGCGCACGCAGGAGGTGCGCGTGAACGAAAAGCACGCGTTTGAAAATGGCGCGTGCGCAAAGTGCGGGCTGAAGCAGGGCGCGGTGCCCGTCACACCCACGCCGGTGCCCGAGGCCGAGGCCACGCCCGCGCCCACCGTGCGCACGGAGATTCCGGGCGAGCGCTACACGTCTGTCGAGACCGACGTGACGGGCTTTGATGGCACGTTCAAGTTCGGCGCGTATGAGCAGGACGGCAACCCGGACAACGGTCTGGAGCCGATCGAGTGGATCATCCTGTGGCGCAGGGGCAGCACCGTGCTGGCGGTTTCCCGCTACATACTGGACGCACAGCCCTACAACAGCGACAGCGGCGAGATCACATGGGCGAAGAGCTCGATTCGCAAATGGCTGAACGACGAATTTCTGAACACCGCGTTCAACGAGGAAGAGCGCCCCTACGTGCTCAACATGAAGCGCGACAACCCGCGCAACGCCAGCTACAATACCCGCAGCGGCCCGGAGACCTATGATCAGGTGTTCCTGCTGAGCGCGGACGAGGTGGAGAAGTATCTCGGCAGGGGTAAAACCCGCATCACCGCGCCTACCCGCTACGCCCTGAGCCGCGGCGCGTGGGAGAGCCCGCGCGGCGACTATCGCGGCTATGGTCTCTGGTGGCTGCGCACGGCGGGCGCTTCGCGCGCCAACGCGGCGACCGTCGGCGAAAATGGTCATCTGCACTACAGCGGCGCCGAAGCCACGCAGAACAACCTTGGCGTTCGTCCCGTGATCTACATCAATTTCCACTACTTCGACTAATTTCATACAAAGAACAGGCCGGGCATCCTCCGCATACGCGAAGGCTTGACCCGGCTTTCCCATGCGCGGAACCAACATATATAATGAGGTGACACGACGATGACCGAACGCAATCCCATGCCGGTATGCACGCCCGAAGCGGCGGGCGTCCCCTCCGGCGCAATCGAGCGCTACATTCAGCGCCTGACCGACGCGAGGCTTCTGATGCACGACGTGCTGATCGCCCGAAACGGCGCGCTGATCTGCGAGGCCTACTGGAAGCCGATCGACGAAAGCTTCCGCCACAGGGAATATTCCTGTTCGAAGAGCTTCGTTTCCGTCGCGGTCGGCCTGCTGATCGAGCGGGGCAGGCTGCATATGGAGGATCGCTGCGTGGACTTCTTCGCGGACATCGTGCCCGCGGACGTTCATCCGTGGCTGAAGGAAATGACCATCCGCGACTGTCTGCGCATGGCCACCTGCTACGAAGCGGGCTCGTCCTATAAGCCCACCGACCCGAACTGGGCAAGGACGTTCTTCACCGCCGAGGTTTCCCACAAGCCCGGGCAGGTCTACGCCTATTGCACCACCGCCACCACGATGCTGTGCATGATCATTCAAAAGGCCTGCGGGCAGGAATTCATGTCCGTTCTGCGCCCGGTGTTCGATGAAATCGGCGTTTCGCGGGACGCCTTCTGCGTGGAAACGCCCTGCGGACACGAATGGGGCGGCTCCGGTGTGTGCCTGACCGCGCGTGAATTTCTGAAATTCGCCGACCTGTGCACGCATTACGGCGCGTATCACGGCAAACAGCTTTTGCCGGAGGTCTACATGCGCGAGGCGACGACGAAACAGATCGACAACGGCGCGTTCCATGCGCACGCCGACGAGGACGAGGGCTACGGCTACCAGTTCTGGCCGATGCGAAACGGCGGCTTCGCCATGCACGGCATGGGCGGGCAGTTTGCTCTGTGCCTGCCGGACAAATCGCTCACGCTGATCACCAACGCTTACGACGAATTGAACGCCCACGCGCTGTGCACGGTCTTCGACGCGTTCTGGGAGGAAATCGATCCAAACCTCTCTTCCGCGCCGCTGCCCGAGGAGCCTGCCGCCCACGCGCAGCTGACCGCGCGCACGAACTGCCTGTCCGTACCCACGCCGCCGGGTGAGCCGCATTCCGCCACGGAAGCCAAAATCAGCGGGCGCACCTATGAAATGGCCGAAAATCGCCTTGGCATGAAGACGCTGCGCTTCGACTTCACCGAGGACGGCGGCACGCTGACCTATGAAAACGCCTCCGGCGTTCACACACTCCCCTTCGGCGCGGGCCATTATCACCGCGGCCCATTCCCGGAGACGGAATACTACGGCCGCCGCATCGGCACACCCTGCCACCGCGGCTATGACAGCCTGACCGCCGTCGCATGGCGGCTGCCGAACGAGCTGATGCTCTATACGCAAATCATCGACATCCACCTCGCCAACCTGCGCATCGCCTTCGCCTTCGAAGGCGACAGCGTAACCCTCAACGCCCGTAAGCACGCCGAATGGTTCCTGACCGACTACGAAGGCTTCGCTACCGGCACCGCACGCTGACCACAGCCTCCCATAGAGCCGCGCGGCTCTATGGGAGGTTTCCGTCTTTCCGTTGCTTCTCGTTTCCCGAAAATCGCCTGTCGGGAAACGAGGAGGATGCATGATCATGGCGAGAATCTTCTTTTCAGATTTCCTTTCAAACGACATCGATAGGTGCAATACAACCGTTAATGCCTACAGAAACGGAGACTGTGAAATCGTAGAAGGGTACGTCAAAAACTTTGCTCCGATGCCTGAAGGCGAGCGTGCACAGGAATCGTTTGACATTGATGGAATCTATTTTGAGTACTCTGAAAACAGCCATGCCAAGCCGCATGGCGGCGTAATTCGAAACGGAACATATTTATAAATCGGCTACATCTATTATTCGCGTTTCGGAAATCTCATTGTGTATATAGAAGAAAACACAGTCCTTTCAAAACCTGTCTGACGTGAACCTACCCGTAACGGTTCCCGTTTTCGAAAAGGCTGCCCCGCCAGTGAAGGCAGGGCAGCTTTCATAAGGGATTTATTCGTACAGGGGGCGCTTGGTGTACGTGGTATGGAGCAGCTCGTGCGCCTTATGGCTATTGGGCTTCTCGAAGTACTCATCGTACAGCTGCTTGATGGCGGGCAGCTCGTGGGACTTTCGCACGGGCTTCGCCGCGTCCTCGTCGTAGAGCGCCTTGGCGCGCAGACCCTTCACGTCCACATCCTCGCGGACGATCGGGGAAACGATCGGCTGGCCGCCGCCGTTCACGCAGCCGCCGGGGCAGCCCATGACCTCAATAAAGGTATACTTCTTCTCGCCGGCCTTGATGGCGTCGAGCAGCTTCGCGGCAGCGCCGGTAGAGTGCGCCACGGCCACGGACACTTCCAGACCCTTGAGGTTGTAGCTGGCTTCCTTCACGCCCTCGAAGCCGCGAACATCGGTGAACTCGAGCTTCTCGAGCGTTTCGCCGGTGATGACTTCGTAGGCCGTGCGCAGCGCCGCTTCCATAACGCCGCCGGTCACGCCGAAGATGACGGCCGCGCCGGAGGATTCGCCCAGGATGGGATCGAAGTCCTCGTCGGGCAGAGCGGTGAAGTTGATGCCGCTCATCTTGATCATGCGGGCGAGCTCACGGGTGGTGATAACGATATCGACGTCGCTCAGGCCGTTGTGTCCCAGCTCGGGGCGCTTGCACTCATACTTCTTCGCGGTGCAGGGCATGACGGACACGACCACGATCTTCTCGGGATCGATGCCTTCCTTCTCGGCGAAGTAGCTCTTAATGACTGCGCCTTCCATCTCGTGAGGAGACTTGCAGGAGGACAGGTTCGGAATGAACTCCGGATAGTAGGTCTCGCAGAACTTGATCCAGCCCGGCGAGCAGGACGTGATCATCGGCAGCACGCCGCCGTTGTTCACGCGGCCGACCAGCTCGGTCGCCTCTTCCATGATGGTGAGGTCGGCGGCGAAGTCGGTGTCGAACACCTTTTTAAAGCCCAGACGGCGCAGCGCGGCGGCCATCTTGCCGGTGACGGAGGTACCCATCGGGATGCCGAATTCCTCGCCCAGCGCGGCGCGCACGGCGGGAGCGGGCTGCACGACGACGTACTTATCCGGATCGGACAGCGCCTCGAAGACCTCGGCGGTATCGTCCTTCTCGGTGAGCGCGCCGGTCGGGCACACGGCGATGCACTGGCCGCAGTTGATGCAGCCGGTCTCGGCCAGACCCATGTTCCAAGCGGGCAGAATCTGCGTTTTGAAGCCGCGCTTCACGGGGCCGATGACGCCGACGGACTGCACCTTGTTGCAGACGGCGACGCAGCGGCGGCACAGCACGCACTTCGCGTTGTTGCGCACGATGGCCACGGAGGAGTTGTCCACCTCGGTCTCGGTCATGGGGCCGGCGAAGCGGGCTTCGTCCTCAACGCCATACTCGCGGCACAGCGCCTGCAGCTCGCAGTTGGTGGAACGCACGCAGCTCAGGCAGCGCTTGTCATGGTTGGAGAGCAAAAGCTCAAGGTTCACGCGGCGGGCCTTGCGGATCGCGGGCGTGTTCGTCTTTACTTCGACGACCTCGCCGGTCACGCGGTTCTTCGGCAGCGCCTCCACGGGATACACGCAGGCAGCCTGCAGCGCGCGGCCGCCAGCCTCGACGACGCACATACGGCACGCGCCGATTTCGTTGATATCCTTCATATAGCAAAGGGTGGGAATTTTGACGCCCGCCTGCTTCGCCGCCTCAAGGATCGTGGTTCCGGCAGGAACGCTTACGGGAATGCCATCAATTTTGAAATTGACCATATTCATTTGGCTTCCTCCTAAACTCTTGGATCGTTCGCGAACGGCTTACTTCTTGGAGATCGCGCCGAACTTGCACTTCTCCATGCAGGCGCCGCACTTGAGGCACTTGGACTGATCGATGGTGTGCGGCTGGCGGACGGCGCCGGAAATCGCGTTCACGGGGCAGTTTCTCGCGCACAGCGTGCAGCCCTTGCACTTCTCAGGATCGATGTGGAACTGCAGAAGGTGCTTGCAGACGCCGGCGGGGCAGCGCTTCTCGTAGATGTGCGCTTCATATTCGTTGCGGAACTGGCGGATGGTGCTCAGCACCGGGTTGGGCGCGGTCTGGCCCAGGCCGCACAGCGCGCTGGCCTTGATGGACTGCGCCAGATCCTCCAGGCGCTCGATATCGCCGTCTTCGCCCTTGCCGTCGCAGATGCGATTGAGGATGTCCAGCATGCGGCGGGTACCAACGCGGCACGGCGTGCACTTTCCGCAGGACTCGTCCACGGTGAAGTCGAGGAAGAAGCGGGCGATGTCAACCATGCAGTTGTCCTCGTCCATGACGATCATGCCGCCGGAGCCCATCATGGAGCCGGCCGCGATCAGGTTGTCGTAGTCGATCGGGGTGTCCAGCATGGAGGCCGGGAGGCATCCGCCGGAGGGACCGCCGGTCTGCACGGCCTTGAAGGCCTTGCCGTTGGGGCAGCCGCCGCCGATGTCGTAGATGATCTCGCGCAGGGAGGTGCCCATGGGAACCTCGACCAGACCCGCGTTGTTGATCTTTCCGCCCAGCGCGAAGACCTTGGTGCCCTTGGACTTCTCGGTGCCCATGGAGGCGAACCAGTCTGCGCCGTTGAGGATGATCTGCGCGATGTTGGCGTAGGTTTCAACGTTGTTCAGGATGGTGGGCTTGCCGAACAGACCCTTCACAGCCGGGAACGGCGGACGGGGACGCGGCTCGCCGCGCATGCCTTCGATGGAGTTCATCAGAGCGGTTTCCTCGCCGCAGACGAACGCGCCGGCGCCCAGACGGATGTGCACGTCGAAGTTGAAGCCGGTGCCGAAGATGTTGTTGCCCAGCAGGCCGTACTCGTGCGCCTGCTCGATGGCGATTTCAAGGCGCTTTACGGCGATCGGGTACTCCGCGCGCACGTAAATGTAGCCCTCGTCCGAGCCGATGGCGTAGCCGGCGATGGCCATGGCTTCCAGCACGCAGTGCGGGTCGCCTTCCAGAACGGAACGATCCATGAACGCGCCCGGGTCGCCCTCGTCCGCGTTGCAGCAGACGTACTTCTTGCCGGTGGACGGCATGGCGAACTTCCACTTGAGACCGGTGGGGAATCCTCCGCCGCCGCGCCCGCGCAGGCCGGATTTCAGAACGGTGTCCACGACGTCCTCGCGGCTCATCTCGGTCAGCACCTTGGCCAGCGCCTTATAGCCGTTGAAGGCAATATACTCGTCGATGTTTTCGGGATCGATGACGCCGCAGTTTCTCAGCGCGACGCGCTTCTGCTTGCCATAGAAGTTGATCTCGTCGAGGGGCTTGATCTTTCTCGTTTCCTCGTCGGCGGAGTCCTTGTAAAGCAAACGCTGCACGACGCGGCCCTTTACCAGATGCTCGGAAACGATTTCGTCCACGTCCTCCAGCTTCACATGGCTGTAGAACGCGCCCTCGGGATACACAATAACGACCGGTCCCGCGGCGCAAAGGCCGAAGCAGCCGGTTCTGACCAGTTTGATTTCCTTGTCCAGTCCGTTTTCAGCGAGCAGCTGTTCAAAGCGCTCATACAGCTTCATGGAACCGGAGGACGTACAGCCGGTACCGCCGCATACCAGAATCGTGGAACGGAAAAGCTCCATAATGTCTACCTCCTTGTGTGCGCGAAGACTTTATTCCGCCTCGCTTATGGTGTATTCGACAACTGGCTTGCCATTGACGACATGGTCGGCTACGATGCGCGCGGCCATCTCGGGCTTCACATTCACGTATGTGACCTTTTCCTCGCCGGGGCGCATGACCTCGACGATCGGTTCGTAACGGCACATACCGATGCAGCCGGTCTGAGCGACCACCACGTTCAGCAGGTTGCGCTTGCCGACCTCGTCAATAAACGCATTCATAACCGGACGAGCGCCGGCGGCGATGCCGCAGGTCGCCATACCGACTACAATTCGCACACCCTCATGCTCACGGCGGAGATTCACCTTGCTCAGCGTCTTCTGACGAATCGCTTCCAGATCAGCAATGGACTTCATGAATACCTACACCTCCACGGTTTATTGATCGTTTGATTGACCGGCTTCCTCTATTCCTTCCTTCAGATAATCGCGAATCCACATAAGCACCTCAGGCGTATCCAGCGGAACCTCGCTCCCCAGCGTTGCGCGAAGCTCGCCCGTTGAAAACTCAAACCTGCCCTCGCCGAAGGCGTAGACGAATACGAAATCCGTCCCTCCGCCGGACGCGGCGACCAGCGCAAATACGGTCTGCGCGAGATCGCCCATGGGCGGGCAGTCGACATGCGAGGCGCGCATCTCCATTCTGAGCTTTGTGCCCACGCCCACCTTGCTTTCAATGGCAAAGGAGCCTTCGCACATTTCACAGATCTGTCGCGCCATGGGGACGCCAAGGCCAACCTTGCGCGTTTTGCGCGTGGTCGTAAACGGACTCGATACGCGCGCCAGCATCGCCTCGTCCATGCCGCATCCATCGTCCTCGATAACGATGACAATCCTGTCGGATTCCGGCTGAACCGAAACGGTGATACGGATATTCTTCGCGCCCGCCGTTACGGAGTTCTGCGTCAAATCAAGAATGTAGAGTGAAAGCTCGTTCATGCCTTAGTTCTGACGATACTTGGCCAGGATGCCGGGGATCATGTCCGGAATCAGATTTCCGTACACATCGTCGTTGATCATCATTACGGGAGCCAGACCGCAGGCGCCCAGGCAGCGGGTGTCCTTAATCGTGAACAGACCGTCCGCGCTGGTCTTGCCAACCTTGGTATCCAGTTCCTTGCAGACGCGGTCGAGCACGTCCTTCGAGCCCTTTACGTAGCAGGCGGTGCCCAGGCACACGCCGATGACGTATTCGCCGCGCGGATCCAGCGCGAACTGGGAATAGAACGTAGCGACGCCGTAAACCTCGCTCAGCGTGGTGCCAAGACCTTCGGCGATGCGGATCTGAACATCCTTCGGCACGTGGCCGAACAGATCCTGGGCGGACTGCAGCGTTCTCATGACGGCGCCTTCCTGCCCCTTGTTCGCAGCGATAATCTTATCGAGCTGAGCATACTTTTCCTGATTGACCGGCATAGACGAAACCTCCCTATCAGAAATGGATAGATCATGCAGGGACGAGCGCATGACTCGCCGCATTTCATTATACCATATCCCTATGAATAATGCAGTAACAAACGCAATATTTAACGCACCTAACTTGCAATACTCCGCATTTTTGGGACGCAAATCCGACTAAAATACCCGTATTTCTACCAAAAATGCAGAAAAATAGAACCGGTGACGCATGGACGAAGCCGGTTCCATTTCATTTTATCTGATTATATTTTTATGCAAACCATTCATACGCGAGCTTCACGATAATCAATCCCATCACGCCCAGCATGACGTAGCGGATGAACTTCGCGCCGCGCCGCACGGCCAGCCGGGAACCGACCCAGCCGCCCAGCGTGGAAAACACGATGGCGGGCAGCGCCAGCGAATACAGCACCTTGCCGTTCAGGATGAAGGACGCGAGCGACGCGAGGTTGGACGCGGTGTTTACCGGCTTGGACGTGCCGGAGGCCGTCACGCCCTCCATGCCGCACAGCCACGTGAACGCCAGCGTCAGGAACGTGCCGGTTCCGGGGCCGAAAAAGCCGTCGTAGAAGCCGATCACCAGCCCCGTGCCCGCGCACAGCCAGAGCGTGCGCGCCGTGACCGGGCGCGGTTCCGGCTGCCTGCTGCCGCGAAACGCCACGATCAGCGCCACCAGCGGCACCAGCACCGTCATCAGCACGCGCACAGTCTGCTCGTTTAAAAGCTTCAGCACCTCCGCGCCCAGATACGCGCCCGGCAGCGCGCCCAGTATGGCGCACAGCGCCGGCCTCCACAGCACCTTGCCGCTTTTCATGTATTTCAGCGTCGCCGAAAGCGAGCCACAGCAGGCGGACATCTTGTTTGTGCCCGCCGCCAGCGTGGGCGAGAGCCCCGCCAGATAATACGCGGGCAGCGAAATCAGCCCTCCGCCCCCGCCGATGGCATCGACCACCGCGGCCAGAAACACCAGCGGGCACACAATCAGATACATGGACAGCGTAACGTTCATACAAGCCCTTCTTCCGGCAGACACATTCTTCTAAAGGCATCGCCCATTTATTCAAACCATTCCATTTCAACCCGATCCGCGCACAGGTCGACGAGGACGCTGCCCGCCGACTGGAACAGCTCGATCTGCATCTCTCCGTACCCGACGAGGTGACTGAGATATTCCAGCCGTTCTTCCCTCCGCGCAAGCTCGAACAGCTTCTTCGGCTTCCGCTCCACGTAAACGTTCTCATACCTTCTGCGCTCATGGGCGAGCAGGTTGAATTCCTCGTCCAGAAGGTGAATCCGCATCCGCAGCGTCCGCGCGTTCGGGTGACTATATTGCACGGATTCGTGGCAGGCAATATTTTCCTCAAACGACAAAACCAGCCAGCCGTCCGCCAGCGAAATTTCCCTGATCGCGCAATCGTGCGGCACAGGAATGGTCGGAAGCGCTTTTCCCGTCAGGTCGTATGTTTCCACAATCGACTTCATTCGCCTCTCCCCTCTCAGTCCCTCCCATTATAGCACAGATTCCCTCCGGTCGAAAAGATTTTTCCAATCGATTCAAAGGTTTACATTTACGGGGCTATAAATTTCGCATTTGACGTGCTACAATATAGGGTACCATTTTGAAAGGTTCAAAGAGGGTGTTCTTATGACGAAAGTTACCATCATTTCCGGCTTCCTGGGCGCGGGAAAAACGACGCTGATCAAAAAGCTGCTGAAGGAAGCGTTCGCGGGCGAAAAGTGCGTCCTGCTCGAAAACGAATACGGCGAGGTCGGCATTGACGGCGGCTTCATGAAGGACAGCGGCATTCAGATTTCCGAGCTGAACTCCGGCTGCATCTGCTGCACGCTGGCGGGCGATTTCACCAAGGCTATCGGCGAGCTGGTTGAAAAATATCATCCCGACCGCCTGATCATCGAGCCCAGCGGCGTGGGCAAGCTGTCCGACATCCGCCGCGTGGTGGAGCAGGAGGAAAAGGAGCACGGCGAAATCCATCTCACCGGCTGCGCCACCATCGTGGACGCCGGAAAGTGCAAAATGTATCTCAAGAACTTTGCCGAATTCTTCATCGACCAGATCAAGTGCGCGGAGACCGTCATTCTCAGCCGCACGCAGCTGGTCAGCGAGGAAAAGCTGGAAAAGGCCGTCGAGCTGGTGCGCGAGCAGAACGCCGACGCGCGCCTGATCACCACCCCGTGGGACGACATCACCGGCCAGGTAATCATGGACGCGATCGAGCATCCCACCTCCCTGATCGACGTGGACAGCGTGTGCCCGCATCACGAGCATCATCACCATCACCACGATCATGACCACGAGGAGCATGATCACGATCATGACGAACACGACCATGACGAGCATGATCACGATCATTGCGACCATGATCACGATCATTGCGACCATGATCACGATCATTGCGACCATGACCACGATCACGACGAACATGACCACGATCACGACGAACATGACCACGATCACGACGAGCATGACCACGATCACGACGAACATGACCACGACGAGCACGAGCATCATCATCACCACGGCCACTGCTGCTGCGGCCACGATCACGACCACGAGGATCACGATGCCGACGAGGTGTTCGAGAACATCGGCATCGAGACCGTCCGCAAGATCGACCGTGCGCAGCTGGAAAAGGCGCTCAAGGAGATCGAGAACGAGGAGAAGTACGGCACCGTTCTGCGCATGAAGGGCATCCTGCAGAGCACGGACGGCAGCTGGATTCACTTCGACTACACGCCCGGCGAAAGCGAAATTCGCAGCGGCAGCGCCGACTACACCGGCCGCCTGTGCGTAATCGGCTGCGACCTGAAGGAAGACGAAATCAAGGCCCTTCTGGGCATGTGAGGATTGGAATATGTCTCAGCAGGCAGAAGAATACAAAACCCCCATATACCTCGTGACCGGCTTCCTTGAGAGCGGCAAAACCAGCCTCATCAAGAACATGCTGGAGGACGAGGACTTCTCCGCCGGCGAGCGCACGCTGCTCATCGTGTGCGAGGAGGGCGAAGAGGAATACGACGCGAAGCTCCTGCGCAAGGCGAACACCGTCCTGCAGGAGGTCGAATCGTTCGAGGATCTTACGCCCAATCTGCTGAATTCCCTGAATCAGCGCATCCTGCCGGAGCGCGTGATCATCGAATACAACAGCATGTGGGGCATTGAAAACCTGTTCCGCGTGAAAAAGCCGGACGACTGGGAACTCGCGCAGATGGTCGCGCTGATCGACGCGACGACGTTCGAAAACTACATGGTCAACATGCGGCAGCTGATGTCCGAAGCGCCCAAGCTGGCGGATCTGGTCATCTTCAACCGCTGCGACGAGAACACGCGCAAAAGCCCCTATCGCCGCCTGATCAAGGCGATGAACAACACCTGCACGATCATTTTCGAAAACAAGGACGGCACCAGCGACGACGGCGTGGGCGAGGAAGACCTTCCCTACGATATGAAGGCCGACGTGATCGAGATCAAGGACGAGGACTTCGGCACCTGGTATCTCGACTGCATGGAGCATCCGAATCGCTACGACGGCCGCACGGTGCGCGTCAAGGGGCAGTGCTTCAACATGCAGAACCTGCCCAAAAAGACGTTCGTCTTTGGCCGCTACGCCATGACCTGCTGCGCCGCGGACATTGGCGGCATCGGCTTCCTTTGCCGCTACGCCGACAAGCGTCCCAAGACCGACACGTGGTTCTACCTCACCGCAAAGGTGGAAAGCGGCTTCAGCGTGATTCACAACCGCGACGCCGTCATCCTGCTCGAAATCAAGAGCGAGCCCGCCGAAAAGCCCGAGGAAGAGCTGGTGCAGTTCAACCCGTAATTTTTCCCATCGAGAGAGCGTCCGAGCGTTGGGCGCTCTTTTTTTGAAATCGCCGGTTTACATTCCGTTCTTTGTGAATATCCTTTAGCCTGAAAATCTTCATATTGACGAAATCGTTAATGAATACTATAATAGAACATGTATTAAGACAGACAGGAGGCGTACTCATGAAACGGATTGCAGCACTGACCCTCGTTCTTCTGCTTCTCGCCCTGCCCGTGTGCGCGGAAACGATCGTCGTCGATCTGGAAACCGCCACAGCAGAGCAGCTCGCCGAATGGATCGACACACTGACCGCCCGCCGGCTGGCGCTGACCGGCGTCACGGAAAAGACGCTCTCGCCGGGCGTGTACACCGTCGGCCGAGATCTCGCCGCAGGCGAATACCGCCTGACGGTGGACGATACCGTCGACTCCGCGTTCATCTACGTCTACGCATCCAGCGCGGAAGCATGGTACGACTACAAGCATTTCTACCCGCTCGGGAACTACCACGGCGTGTCCGAAATCGGCAAGCTCACCCTTGCGGACGGCGACCGTCTCGACATTCAGGGCGCATCCATCCAGCTTCTGCCCTATACCGGCTGACCTCTTCCCCTCGAAAAGGCATGCGCCGCCGCGCATGTCTTTTTTGCGCTTTTGGCCGCGTTTTTTATCCAAAACGGCCTTCCGAAAAATCTGCATATGCAAAATATGCAGTTTTTTCGAAAAATCGGGATGTAAACCCAAAATGCTCAGAATCTGAGCGCTCAGAACGCCAAATGCTCAGGATCTGAGCGTGACTTTTGGAGGAATATCGTTCAAAATATTCCTGTCACAAATCGATTTTCACAACGAACGGAGGAACAGATATGGCACAATCAAAGCTTACCTGCATCTGCGAATGGCCCGGCGGGCAATATTGCCCCGGGTGTCCGGTGGCCATCTCGGCGGGGTCTCTCTGGCGGCAGGGCATGGGGCCGGTGTTCGCCCGGCTGACGTTTACATCCCTCTCCGAAACGCGCATTGCCGCGCTGGTGGTGCACATCGACGCGCTGGACGCGCAGGGGAACCGCGTCTCTCTCGCCGCGACGGATTTCCAGTATCCCGGTCTGAACGCGGAGCCTTATCAGGATTTCGGCGGCGCTTCGCCCATTCCGCTGGGAAGCTGCGACGTTCGATACTTCCGCGCGAGCGTCGTTTCCGTCGACTTCGCGGACGGCAGCCATTGGAAAACCGGCAACGCCACGACCGCGCCCACGCCCGCGCCGGAACCGCTGCCGCTGACCGACGAGCTGCTGGCCGCCTACCGCCGCGAGCTGGGCAGCGACGCGCTGCGCTTCTCTCCGCTGGCGCTGGACGGCGCGTGGCGCTGCGGCTGCGGCGCGTGGAATCCGCAGGGCAGAGACTGCTGCCGCATCTGCGGCGCGTCGCTTTCGCGGCAGCAGGCGCTTGCCGACATGGACGTTTTCCGCCCCATCGCGCAGGCGCAGCTCGCCGCCATCGCGGAGGAGCGCACGCGCGCGGCGCAGGAAGCCGCCCTTCAAAAGCAGCGCAGGCAGAAGCGCAAGCGAACCGCCATTCTCGCGTCCGCCGTTTCTCTGGCAGTGCTGGGCGCGTTCATCTTCCTTCTGCTGACGCAGATCATTCCGAAGTCGCATTACAGCGAGGGGCTGAGACTGTCCGAATCCGCGCAGGCGCTAAACAGCGCGAATCTTTACGCGCGGGCGTATGACGAATTCGCCGCCGCGAAGAACTATTCGGACGCGCCGCGCCGCGCGGAAACCGCCGCCGGTCACGCCGCCGACGCGTTCGCGGCGGAAAGAAACTATTCCACCGCGGCGACCTACTACCGCTATGCGGGCAACGAGGCGCGCACCTACGAGTGCTGGCATCTGAACAGCATCTCCGACGCGGATACCGTACGGACCGCAAGCGGCTTCCTGCGCTTTTCCAGCAAATACAGCGACGTGCTCTACAGTCGGTATGTGGGCTTCGAGAACGACCCTGTGGACTACTCCCGCTACACCGGCGCGGATGGCAGGGAATACACGCTCGTCTTTGGCGACAGCGCCGCTGTCTCTCCCTTCGGCAACGATGATTTCGCCAGCGTCTCCGGCGTAACCGGCATTCAGGACGAGGACGGAAATGTGATCGCGTTCGACGGGTACGACGCGCGCGTAAATTATAGAAAGGATGAAAACGGCCAGAAGACGCTGGAAGCTATCTGGCTGAGTAAGGACAGGCTGTACGGCCTGGCCGCTGAAGACGGCACCGTGCTCATGGAGCCGTCCGTGGGCTTTCAAAAGTTCGAATCCTACGGACGTGAATTGCCGCGTTTCTTTGAAAATATTGCCGTCGTGAGGAAGGATGGTCTCTGGGGCGCCATCGACCGAAACGGGCAGTTCGTCATCGAACCCCAATACGGACGGCTGTACGACGCGTCCGAGGGGCTCGTTCTCGCGCAGCTTCCCGATTCCATGCAGATGATCAACGGCCTGTACACCTCCGTGGAGGGCGACTGGCTCGTGCTCGATACGCAGGGCAACATCCTTCTGCGTTCCGACGGCTGGAAGCCGGGTTCCTATTCTTACCGTTTCAGCCACGGCTGGCTGCAGGTGGACTTTTCTGACAAGGAAGAGGGCTATATCAATCGAGAGGGCCGCCGTTTTCTGGATCGCACGTGGCGCTTCGCGGACTTGATTCGTGCTTCCATCGAAACAGCGGACACCGACATTCTGGATATGGACGCCGAGCGCATCATCGGCAATCTGAAGGATAGCTATCACTACGAAGCTCTCTCCTGCGGCCTCGTCTACGAGAGTTATAATTCCTGGAATTCAGGGCGTGATCTCTACAACTTCAGCGGCACACTGCTTCTGGAAAATGTAAACTCAACCGACGATTATTTAGCGAATCCATTTTATATGATCAGCTACCGATACCTGCTGGTCGACGACGCGAAGAATGGCAAGGGTCTGTATGAGCTGCAGGGAAGCCTTTCCAATCGTTCTCTCCGCCTGATCACCGCAGTGCAGTGGGATTTCCTGTGCGGCGCGAGTGAAAGCTATGACGCTTCGAATCCTGCCAATACCTGCGGCCTTATCTCGGTGGGGAAGGAAAGCTACTTCAGCAACAGCTACGGCTTCATCGACTTGAACGGCCAGTTCGTCAGCGACGGCCTGTGCTTCCGCTCCGTGCGCGACTTCACCTCCGACGGCGTAGCCATCGTGCAGACGCAGGATGAGCTTTACGGCCTGCTGAACACGAAGGGCGAAATGGCCGTGGAAGCCGCCTGCCAGTCCATCCAGCGCGTCAGCGAGAACCTGTACGCCGTCGAGAACGCGAACGGCAAGTGGGGTCTGATGAACACGGAGGGCAAAATGCTCGCGGAATGCCGGTATTCGGAAATCGGCTCGTTCACCAACGGCCGCATCTTCGTGAAGGACGGCAGCTATTGGAAGCTGATCGAGCTGGACGGTACCGTCTGTCTGGAGCGAATTCAGGACTACAGAATCGCGGCGGACGGCACACTGGCACTGGAGCGCGACAACCGCTGGGGCGTGGTTGAGAGCGATCTCACGCAGGTCTTCTAATCCCCAACAAAAGAAAGGATGAATCCTCATGAAAAAGCAAACTCTCGGTCTCGTTGCGCTTGTCATTCTCATTTGCGTTCTGTTCGTCGGCTGCAAGTCTCTGTTTTCCGGCTGCGGCAATCCGAGTCACAAAGGCGACACCTCGCGCTGCACCATTTGCGGAAGCCGGCGCGTCGTGTACAGCAGCGGAACCTATGGCTACTGCGCCAGACACTATACCGATATGAAGCATAACCGCTGATTTCTCACCCTCGCGCGATATTTCCTGAAATTCCTTGACAGGCAACCGGTCGGCCGCTATAATAGGTAGCCCGATCGGTTACCCCTTTTTTAGAAACTCAATAGGAAAGGAAACCGCCATGGACAAGATTTATCCCCGCCCGCACGACAGGCAGACCGTGTATCTGAACAGCGTCGTGACCGGCGAAAACATCGAGGTGGGCGATTATACCATCTACAACGACTTCGCGAACGATCCCCGCGACTTCGAGAAGAACAACGTGCTCTATCACTACCCCATCAACGGCGACAAGCTGAAAATCGGCAGGTTCTGCTCCATCGCCTGCGGCGCGAAGTTCCTGTTCACCAGCGGGAACCACACCATGCGCTCGCTGTCGAACTACACCTTCCCCATCTTCTTCGACGAATGGAATCTGGACGCGAAGAACATTTGCAGCGCGTGGGACAACAAGGGCGACATCGTGCTCGGCAACGACGTGTGGGTCGGCTATGAAGCCGTGATCATGTCCGGCGTGACCATCGGAAACGGCGCGATCATCGGCACGCGCGCCGTGGTCACGAAGGATGTGCCGCCGTACACCATCGTGGGCGGCGTTCCGGCCAAACCCATCCGCAAGCGCTTCGACGACGACACCATCCGCGCGCTGGAGAATCTGCGCTGGTGGGACTGGGAGCGCGAGAAGATCGCCCGCAGCATCGTCGCGATTCAGAACGGACGACTGGACGAATTGGAGAAAAACGCATGAAGCCGGTTGCCGTAGACCCGAGCACGACGAAGCGCGCGTCCGCCTACGCGCTGTGGATGAACGCGCCGAACCCCATGGTAACGTTTTTCAAAACGATGGACGTGACGCGCCTTGTGCGCCTGAGCCGAAGACACGGCGTGAAGTTCAACCTGCTGCTGTGCTGGTGCATCGGGAAGGCCGCCGCCGAGGTGGAAGAATTCTACCTGCTCCCGGTGGGGCGCGAGCTGATGCGCTACGACGCGCTGGCCGTGAACACCATCGTGAAGAACCGCACCGGCGAGGTCAGCTCCTGCGACGTGCCGTTTGACGGCGACTTTGCGCGCTTTCAGGCGGACTATCTGCGCCTTACGCGCGAGGTGACCGAAACCTGCGCCGACCACGACCTGACCGAGCGCATGGTCATCGGCACGAGCGCCATCGTGGACGCGGATATTGACGGCGCGGTGGGCATGAACAGCGGCATCTTCAACAATCCCTTTCTCATCTGGGGACGCTACCGCCGGAAGCTCCTGAAAACGGTGGTGCCCATCTCCTTCCAGTTCCACCACACGCAGATGGACGGTGCGCACGCGGGGCGCTTTCTGGCGCTCGTGCAGCAGAACATTCGAACGCTCGTCCTCCCGAAAGCGGGAAAGGAGCGGATTTCATGAACCTGACGACCCTTTGGCACGCTGTAGACGATCGCCTGAACCAGCTTGATTTCTCCACGCTGGCGGACGGCTTCCTCCGGTATCGCTTCGCGCTGTATACCGAGCGCGAGGCCTGTCTGAACGGCGCGCTGCTGCCGCGCCCGGACGGCTTTCTCGGCAACACAGCTGTTCCCTGCGAGGGCGAATTCATCGCCATCTGGAGCATGGACGCCGACCCGATCGAGGATGTTGACCGTCTGGCCGCGTCGCTGGTTCACGAAATGTTCCACTGTCACCAGTTTACCTGCGGCGAAATGCGCTTTCCCTCCGACCTCGCACTGCTCGCCGACCCCGGCGACGCACGGAGCTTCGAAGCGAAGCACGCCGAGAACCTTCTGCTTGCCGACGCGTGCGAACAGAAATCGCTTTCCTGCCTGAAGCGATTCGCGAAAATCCGCGGCGAGCGGCGCAAGGTGCATCCGGACATGGTGGAGCAGGAATTAAAAGTGGAAACCATCGAGGGCATGGCGGAATACGTGAGCCTGCGGGCGCTGGCATGCCTGAACCCGGCGGCGTTCGAACGGCAGCTCGCGAGCTATCTTCAGAGCCTGCGGGCAGAGGACGCGCAGCTGTTCGACCTGCGCCGCATCGGCTATTTCAGCGGCGCGGTCTATTTTCTGACCCTCGAGCGGCTGGGGCTTCCCATTGTCAACGACCCGCGCAGTCCATTGACCGCCTACGACCAGAATCCTATCGATACAGCAGGTTTGACCGCCGATATGCCGAGCTTCGATTTCGTCGCCCGCGAATTCGCCGCGCTGATCAAAAAGCGAACGGATGAAATCGCACAGTACACCGCAGACGCCGCCTACACCGCGTGTAACGCCGTCATCTGCGGCTATGACCCGATGAACATGTTCCGCGTCGGCGACCAGCTTTTCTGCCGCCACTTCGTCTTTCTGAACGAAAACGGCCAGACAAAGCCCATCCATACCGCCGTCGTGCTGAAGCTCGCCCCCGGCAGCAACAATCGCATCGTCGGCTATTTTCTGAAAAACGCCTGAAACGAATCGGAGCGAGGACGAACGCACCGTTTGTCCCCGCTCCGATTTTCTGCTCTTCTGAACGCATACAGACCTGCCCGTCTTTCGCTTTTCAGATACGAGTGCCGAAAATTCCCACCCACTGGTTGACCAGCGCGAACGCGCCGGTACGCCAGCTGAGCTGATTCATGAAATCGCCCAGCCCGTCGGCGTTATACAGGCCGGTAATGCGCTGGAAGCCGAGCAGATCATAGATACCATCGCCATCCGGGTCGACAGACAGAAGCGCGCTCAGCGGATTCACGTTGAGCGCGTCATTCGCTATCACTCCATCTTCAGATGCGCGCGCCGAAAATCCCCACCCACTGGTTGACCAGCGCGAACGCGCCGGTGCGCCAGCTGAGCTGATTCATGAAATCACCCAGCCCGTCGGCGTTATACAAGCCGGTAATGCGCTGGAAGCCGAGCAGATCATATACGCCGTCGCCGTCCGGGTCGACGGGCAGAAGCGCGCTCAGCGGGTTCACGTCGCCCGACTGCGGCGCTTTCAGCCTGCCATTCGCGTCGTACAGCGCGTCCAGATACGTCCGGTCGCGGTCATTCAAATCAATCAGATAGGTTTTCCCGTTTTCAAGGCTGTCCGCGCGAACGCGGCGGCCGTTTTCATAGGTAATCGCGTAGCGCGGCTGATATGCGTCGCTGCAAAACACGAGCGCGTAGCCGTCGCCCTGATCCGCGTACACCGTGTAATAGCCGATCGCGCCGCTGCCGCCGGAATCGATCGAAAGCAGAATATCCCGCTTCCCCGCTCCGGTCAGGCTGCCAATCCACAGGCGCGGCTGATAGCCCGCGTCCTCCGGCACCGGCAGCTCCTGTGTCGCGTCGTTTTCAAACGTGAGCCGAATCTCCGTCCACGCGACGCTGTCCTCTCTCTGAATCCCGCTCAGAATCACTTCTCCCGCCGCCGGATTCCCCGGCTCCACAAGTCTTCGCTCAATCACGGTTCGCTGCATGTCGTGCTCCCCTCCCTGTCGCTTTCAGCGTATGCGAGGGACGCGCGCGGCAGTCTGCGGGCGAACGCGCTATGAATCCACCCTTTCCGCAAGCGCCGTCAGGATTTCCTTCAGGCTATACGTTCCGGCGCGAAGAATCTGTTCCTCCATTGGCAAAAGAACCCCGTCCGCGCTCTGCGCAAGGCGCGACAGGCGCGCGGCGATTTCGTGCGCCTCCATCACCTGCGCCCGCGTGCGCAGCGGAAGATACGCGCACCACAGCCGTTCTTCGTCGCCGTGCAGCAGAATGCCGTCGTTCGTGTCCGCCTGAAGCATCGCCGCGCACTGCCACACGCCCTCCGCTTCCGAAGTCATTCGCGGCTTCAGCTCCTGAACGAGCGCGGAAAGCTCCGCTTCGCGGGCGAGCGTGGCGCTCAGCAGGTTTCCATAGTAGAGATTTTCATACGCGATCGCGAATTTCCGCGGCTTCCTCCGTTCCCGGAGGGCGCGCCCGCAGGCGGCGCGGATGCGTGAAAGGCTCGGCTCGAACTTCACAAATACGGTCTCCCCGGTGGCACCCTGCCGCCATTCCATGCGCGCCCCCCATTTCCGCCGCGTTTTACTGCGATTTATGAATTAAATTTATTATACTGCGGTACTTGCATTATTTCAAGGCCTTTGGTCAATATACTTTTCAGCGGGAAGGAGGTGGCGCAGATGTCGAAGCCGCGCAGGGTGCCCGTCGGGCACCGAAACATCGTCGGAGCGAAAATCGTCCGGCTGCGCAGGGAGCGGAACATCAAGCAGAAGGAGCTGGTCGCGAAGCTGCAAAGCATGGGCATGGACATCAGCGACACCAGCATGTCCCGTCTGGAAGGACAGACCCGTCTGGTGCAGGATTTCGAAATTCCCATTCTCGCGCGGGCGCTGGAGGTCTCCGTGGAATGGCTCTTGCGGCAGGAGGATGAATAAGCCTTCTGCTTTTTGCTTACGGAAAACACCGCGGCGTCGGATGAACCGGCGTCGCGGTGTTTTTGTGGGGGAAAGCGGGGATCAGCCCTTGATGGAGCCCATCATGATGCCGCGCTCGAAGAACTTCTGTACCATCGGGTAGAGAACCAGCAGTGGCACGGCGGACACGACGATGATGGCGTACTTCAGGGAGGCGTACAGCAGGTAGACGCCCAGGTCGTCCACGCCGGTCTGCTCCTCCATGTCGCCCATCTGCGTAAGCACCAGAATCTCGCGCAGGAATACCTGCAGGGGCTGCAGGCTGCGCTTGCCGGGCAGGTACATCATGGCGCTGAAGTAGCTGTTCCAGTGGCCGACCATGTAGTACAGGATGATGACGATGAGGATGGATTTGCTCAGCGGCAGCACGATGCGCACCATGGTGGCGAACGGCGACGCGCCATCGATGGACGCGGCCTCGCGCAGCGCGGAAGGCACGGAGTTGATGAAGTAGTTGCGCATGATCAGCATGTTGCTCACGCTGATGGCGCCGGGAACGATGATGACCAGCGGGTTGTTCAGAAGGCCGAGGCTCTTGATGTTCAGGTAGTTCGGGATCATGCCCGCACCAAAGAACATGGTGAAGGTGATGAAGATCGTAATCGCGTTCTTGCCCTTGAGATCCGGCAGCGACAGCGGATAGGCCGCCATGATCGTGGCGATCATGTTGAGCGTGGTGCCGGTCGCGGTGTAAATCAGCGTGTTCCGGTAGCCGGTCAGGATGTCGGAACTGGCGAACACGCGCTTATAGGAATTCAGCGTGAATTCCACCGGCCAGAGCACCACGTCGCCGCCCAGAATGCGCGCCGGGTTGGAGAAGGAAGCGCTCAGCACGTAAATCAGCGGGTACAGCGTGACGATGCACACCAGCGCCGTCAGCACATAAACGATTCCCTGAAAGATCGCGTCATTTTTGCTTTTCATGAGCCGCACCTCCTTACCACAGGCTGGTCTCGGAGACCTTCTTCGAGATGGCGTTAACCGTCGTAAGCATCAGGATGTTGATCAGCGAGTTAAACAAATCTACGGCCGTGGCGTAGTCATATTTCAGATCAAGAATGCCCTGCTTGTACGTAAATGTCGAGATGACCTCGGAAACATTGAGGTTCAGGTCGGTCTGCATGGCATACACCTTTTCGTGTCCCACGCTCATCAGACTGCCGCAGCGCAGAATCAGCATGATTACGATGGTGGGCACGATGCTGGGAAGCGTGATGTAAATCAGCTGCTGCCAGCGGCTTGCGCCGTCCACCCTCGCGGCCTCATAGAGCGAAGCGTCAATGGCGGAAAGCGCAGAAATAAAGATAATCGCGTTCCAGCCGGAATCCTTCCAGATATCCGACAGGATATACATCATGCGGAAGTACTTGCCGCTGCCCATCAGGTAGAGCGGCTCCTTCGTGAAACCGAAGGCAATGAGCGCCTTATTGACGATACCCGTTTCCATGGCGCACATGGAAACCATCATGCCGACGACGACGACGGTGGAAACGAAGTGCGGCGCGTAGGTAATGGTGCGAACCATGCGCTTGGCCTTGTCCGTTTTCAGCTCGTTGAACACCAGCGCCAGAATGATCGGGAACGGGAAACAGAACAGAAGCGAGAGGAAGCTGATATACAGCGTGTTCGAAATGACGCGGCGGCTCTGATAGCTTTCAAAGAAGTACTGGAAGTGCTTCAATCCCAGCCAGTCGCTGCCCCACATACCGACGCGCAGCTTGTAGTCCTTAAAGGCAATCTGAATGCCGAGCATGGGCTTGTATTTGAACAGAATGAAATAGACGATCACCGGAATCAGCAGCAGATACATCTGCCAATACCGCGTGATTGCTTTACGCCAGGTATTGTGATGCACGATGCGCGGGGAACGAACGGATTTCTGCATCATAGGGACGCACCTCTCTTGAAAATATGCGGTCAGTTTCTGGCGTAAACACAAAGCGCCGGAAGCGCCGCCTGTGAAGAGGGGAGCCCCGCAGGGCTCCCCCTTCCGTGCGGCTTTGAGTCGCAGTGGAAAACTCCGGGTGACGACGCACAAATGAGGTAGTCGGCCGGCGAATGGATTTTTCGTCCGATGCAAGTGCAAATTTCGAAGGTTTACTGGATGTAAATCGAGGAATTTGCATGCCGCAGAGGACGGAAAAGACATCGCCCGACGTGCCGCCGAATTGTGCGGTGGTGCCCCAGCTTAGAACTCAGCGCCTTCGCCGTAGACGCGGGTCAGAGCGGACTCATACGCGTCGATCAGCTTCTCGGGATTCATCTTGGCGAGTTCATCCTGGAACGCGGCCCAGGTATCGTCCGTCAGTTCCTTTTCACCGGTCATAACCTGAGCGGCGAAGTTCTTGGCGAAGTTGTTGATGTCGCTGCCCAGCTGAGAAACGACGGCGCTCTCATCAGCCGTGAAGGTGATGATGGGCCAGATCTTCTTGGGGGCATAGTCCTTCAGCAGAGCCTGCGCGCAAGCGGACGGGATGGGGCCGTACTCGGCGTCCAGCAGGTTGGAGAAGAAGCAGGCGGGTACGCCTCCGCCCGGCCACATGCCGAACTGAGCGCGGAACGCATCATTGCTCATGTCCTCGGTACGGGTCGCCAGCGCGGCGTCGGTCCAGCTGCGGGTGCCGTCTTCCTTGACTTCCCAGTCCTCGCCCTCAACGCCGATCAGAGCCAGCGCGGAGCCTTCCTCGGAGTAGAAGTAGTCAACCCACTTGAGGGCCACGGGGATGAGCTCCTCGGGGCAGTCGCAGGTGATGACGAAGTTGCCGGTGGAGTGGATCGCGCCGCGGGTCTGAGTGTGGAAGGCGTAGCCGTCGGGGCCTTCCAGAGACCAGTTCACGGTGTACCAGTTGTCGCCGCCGTTGCCGGGAGCGATGGTGTTGAGCAGCATGCTCAGGCGGTTGGTCTGGTTGAACACGTCAGACTGCTTGTCGCCTTCGGTGAAGATTTCCTGATAGATCAGCTTCTCCTGATACATCATGGTCATGAACTCGACGTACTTGCGGAAGTTCTCGTGCTGGAAATACACGCGAAGCTCGCCCGTCTCGGGATCCACGTCCACAACGTCGTGATGCGCGCCGCGGGTGCGCAGGCCGAAGGAGCCGTAGAAGTAGTTGTGCATGTTGTTGGCGCTGGCGATGGTAGTGATTTCGTCGTTCTCGCCGTTGCCGTTCCAGTCGCTGTCACGGATGGCGGTCATGACCTTCACGTAATCGTCAAGGGTCTTGGGGTCGTCCATGCCGATGGCTTCCATGGCGTTCTTGTTCAGCCACAGCTTGGTGGGGGTGCGCATTTCAGCGCCCAGGATGACCTGGGGCAGACCCCAGATTTCGCCGTTGGCACCGACGATGGCGCCGGAGATGGTTGATTCCTCGTTGAAAAGCTTCCAGAAGTTGGGCGCATTCTCCTCGAGGTAGGGACGCAGGTCAACGATGATGCCCTGCTCGCCCCAGGACGCGAGCTTGTCGTTGCCGATCTTGCCGCGCAGGATGATGTCGGGCAGCTTGGTGCCGGAGTCCGCGATGCGAGCCGCCAGCGTGTCGCCGAACACGGAGTTGCTGACATTATCCCACTCGATGTGCACGCCGGACATCTCCTCGTACTTCTGAAGACCATGTACGTTGTCCAGCTTCTGATCCGGGTAGTAGGAGCCGACCTGCGCCATGATATGCAGCGTGGTGGGCTCGTCTACCAGGGGGAACTGCTCGGCGATAGCGGTGCAGCCAAGCATCAGGCACAGCGCCACAACCAGAGCCACGAGACGGTTGAGTTTCATGTGGTTACCTCCTTTTTTATCTTCCCAGGCGTGTCCGCCTGCGAATTAGCCGCATGGGTCGATCGGTTAAAACAGTTGCGCATCCGGGACAAGCCGAACGCAGCGCATCGCACAGAAAAGCCCTTGGATTTCACAGAATCTACATCTGAACGGCAATCTGCACAGTCATACGCCTGCGGTTTTTGCCTATCTACCGTTCGTTTCTGGTATCATTATATACCACAATCAACGTACTGCACAACCACCGTGCGAGCCATTGTTTTAATCGAACGGGACACTTTTGCAGATTTGACCGAGACTTTCTCCCGCCGTGACGGCGGCTTTGGCTGCAAGTCAGCGGCGCGCGCGGTACAGCTCCGTCAGAATCTCCACCACGTGCGCGACCGCGTCCTCCTCGTTGGAGCGCACCACGTAATCGGCGCACGCCATTGCGCGCTCGTCGCCGTTCGCGGGCACGAAGCCCGCCGCCGCGGCCTGAAGCATCTCTACGTCGTTATAACCGTCGCCGACGGCATAGGTATCCTCGTGGCGAATGCCCAGCGCGTCCGCCAGCTGCAGAAGCGCCATGCCCTTGTCCACGCCACGGCGCAGCACCTCGAGGAACCCGCCGGTGGTGGGAAGGAACGAAATTTCAGGATAGTCCCGCAGGAACGCCTGCACCTCGCCGATGCGCTCGGGCGTGCCGCCGATCATCACCTTTGCCCACCTCCGCGGCGCCTGCGTCGGGTCGTCGATGACCTCAAAGGGGATAAACTGGCTGGTAAAGTGATGCTCGGACTTCGGCAGCAGGTGGATGGCATAGGACTTTTCGAGCGGGTAAAACTCGATCGTCACGTCCGGAAACCGCTCCGCCACGGCGCGCAGCGGCACGATGCCCTCGTCGCCGATGCCGTTGTCCACCGTTACGGCCGCCTTTTCGTAGTCATACGCCATGCCGCCGTTGGCCAGCAGCACGGGCGCGTTGATGATGTCGCGGGAATACGAATGAAAGCCCAGATAGCACCGTCCGGTGCATACCGTGAAGCGCCCGCCGTTTTCCTCAAAGAACTGCAGCGCCTTCTTCACGCCCGGGGTAACGATCTTCGTATCCGGCACGAGCGTGCCGTCGTAGTCGCTTGCCAGCAGCACGCCGTCAAACAGACCGCGGTCTTTTTTCAGTGCTTCAGCCATTCGCGGACGACTCCTTCCATCACCAGCAGATCATCGATGGCATGCCGGTCGAGCGGGCCGAAATGCGTTTCCGCGTCGATGGAGCGGCACTTCAGCTCCATGGGGATGCCGATCAGGTTCATATGATACTTGACCGCCGCCGGATGGCCGCAGCCCTCCACCAGCGACATGACAGACAGCATGGACGACAGCTCCCGCGCCTTCTCGGGCTGCTTCTGATAGTTCTGATACAGCCACACCAACAGGTCGGGATGATAGTTAGCCATGATGCCGCTGAAGCCGTCCGCGCCGTCCTTCAGCGTTTCGAGGAACGTGGCACAGTTGGCGTTGAACAGCTGAATGCGGCCGTTCAGCAGGCGCACACGCTCGGCGATCAGCTTCGCGTCGCAGCAGGTGTCCTTGATGAAGCGGAAGCGGCCGGTTTCCGCCATCGCCTCCAGCACCTTCGGCGTAAGCAGGCGCTTATAGGGGCAGGGACACTCGTACATGCCGAAGGGCACGTCCGGAACCGCGTCCAGAATCCTGTGCATGTTGGCAATCAGCACGTCGTCGCTCTCGTCCTTCGCGGCAAGGCGGTTCGAGATCATCACGACGGCGTTCACGCCCGTGGCGGCCACGCGGCGCAGCTCGCGAATCTGATCCTCAATGGCGTCCGAGATATGGCCGGACGCGACCACGCACATCCGCCCGGCGGACGCCTTCACCACGCGGCAGGCCCGCGTCGCCCGGCACATCGAGCCTGTGGAGGAGGTCATGCAGGAGGAAGGCGTCCTCCAGGGCCGCTTTGCCCATGAGCAGGAGAACGCCCCCGACCACGAGCAGCCCCATCACGCCGCCCCCGTGGAAGCCACGCCCGCAGAGCCTGCCTTTAAGGAAGCCGCGCCGGTCCTGGAGAGCGCTGCCCCTGCCGAGGAGCCTGCTCCCGCCGCTGAGGACGCGGAGGAGCCCGCAGAATAACCGACTGCGGCCATGCGCATGGATAAGCTCGTGAAGACTGCCAAAGTGGCCCTGGCGGCCGCTACCTTTGCCATCGACCGGCCCTATACCTACCGGGTGCCCGATGCTCTGGCGGAGAAGCTGGTCCCTGGGATGCGGGTGCTGGTCCCCTTTGGAGCGGGCAACCGGCCCAGCGAGGGGCTGGTCCTCTCCCTGGCCATGGGCGCTCTCACCACGGCCCTGGGCCGCATGGAGGACTGGGGCGGCTTCCTGATGGCCGCCCACGGCATAGATCCGCCGGCCCAGAAAGGTGCGGTTGAGAAGCAGAAAGCCCAGGG
>ERZ824488.117-NODE-117-length-105958-cov-13.500080_pt1 | contig 105958 bp, 82 predicted proteins | sample MGYA00519936_ERZ824488 | MGnify/ENA primary metagenome ERZ824488 (study PRJEB31778, sample SAMEA3449153) | human gut metagenome | biome: human gut; feature: human-associated habitat; material: faeces | place: United Kingdom | collected 2010/2012 ...
CTTTCTACGCTCATTTTATTTACATATAGCGAATACTCATTTTCATTTCTCATTAAGAATGTCAGGTTTGGGCAAAAATCAGGCGAACCTCTTTTTTTGAAGCTTGCTATTGCATGCGTCAAAAGCGGCATTTCGTTTATCTTCTGCAACAATTCCATATGATAGAAGGCGCTTGCAATCGTATGACCATCTGATTGGCTCAGATTGCACAAAACATCAAATTGGGCTGGGTACATTCAAACTCTTCCAGATCAATCCCTTCATTTGCTAATCGTTCTCCTAGAAAAGCATACATTTCAGATGGCGTCATGTTATTTCCATAATCCTTTCCATACGGAAAATATACATCTATTTTCTCCCCAAATGAAGTGTATATATGTGTCCTTCTTCCCCCTTTTCTCCTGACATCTTCAACGGAATTGTACGGATTATTGTTACTGCATCTTATTTCCTGATTATACGGAAGCTTTAATTTATAAATTGCCGCATCTGTATTCCCATGGATTTGAATGTCAATATCAACCGCCGTACTTCTCCCATATCTGTCTTGATATGTTTCTACCCATCTAGGCGGAGTCTGCTGTTTTAATTGTTCTAATGTCAGATATTCTTGACACAAGCCCGTATTTACTCTGCATAATACAAACAATATTATAAAAGTCAAAACTTTTTTCTTCATAGACACATCCCCTATTTTCTTCTTATATATCGTGCTTTCATCCCGCATGTTTACCGGCTGCTAGGTTCAGTCCGCGCTGCAAACTGTTTTTTCATGTTCGCTTCCTCCTTATTTCACCTTGTCCCACGGGATGAAGCCCTTGTAGCGCGCGTCGCCATACCCGCGCTGGCTCTTATCCTTTGGATCGAGCATTTCGCCCGTCTGCGCATTGACAATCAACGTTTTATATTCCGGTGTGTTGCGAATGTCGTCGTTCAGCTCATCGTCGTTTCGACCGCGATAGACAAACGCCTGTTTCGGATTATCCATGTAGATGCCGTGCACCACCCAAGACGGGACGGCGTAATAGCAGGACACATCGTAGATCGACGGCACGGAAAAATCGCCGTTCGGGTCGTTATACAGCGCATAGCCAAATTCCACATCAAATACCTGTCGGAGATGTCCCTGCTCAATCTGCTGTTCAAGCGCCGAACGAACCGTCGTCCATGCGCAGAGCGGGATATCCTCCGCCAGCTTTTCGGTTTCCTCCAGCGCATCCACCGAAAGGACGTATTCATCCGCCGCCCGCATCCCGAAATACACCTGCGCGCAGAACTCCGGCCACGATTGTTTGTCGAAGGTACGCATGACGTGCGTGAGCACCGGTAAATCGTTCAGCTTCTGCATGAAAAACGCCATATTGCAGGCGGGCTGAACCACCTCGCCCGTGCCTTTATCGACACGGCAGCGCACGCTGAATTCCAGCGGCCTGTCCTCCACAAGCTGAATCTCCACATTCTGCTGCGCCAGCAGCGCATACAGCCGCGTCGTCAAATCGCGAAGGGTGTTCCGCGCTCCGTATTCCGCGCCATACACCGTATCAAGCGCCAGCCGATCATAATAGTTGTGGCAGACGATCAGCGGCTTCTCGCTGCTCCTTCCGCCGAACACAAAATCCGCCGGATTTTGATGCCAGATGACGATTTGCCCATGCTCGTTCCGTCCTTCCGCGCCCGCGTCGAGCTTCTCCGGCTGAACCGCATACCACGCCGGCTTCGTCTTGAGCACGGGCGCGTTCTCCCCGCCGTACACCTCCACGTCGATACCCACAACCGTTTCCCGACCATATTTATCGGTATAAGTTTCGTGCCACCCGTCCTTTGCCTGCTTCCTGATCTCCGGCAGGGTGTAGTATTCCTGCGCCGCAGCGAAATTCGGCGTCAGCGCCAGCAGCAGCGCGCCCGCGGCAAAAATCCGTTTCATCCTCATGTTCGTTTCCTCCTTCGGCCTCAGCCCTTTATCTGTATAGAGCGCCAGCGGGGCGAATCCTCACGCATTTTTGAAAAAAATTTTCTGCTGTTTCGCCGCACCCTTTCGCTATGGACAAAAGGCGGCTCCACGCATCTGCGCAGAGCCGCCCCTGTTACGGTTCAATTTGAATTTGATATTCGGCGTTGGTCGGGCTTCGCTCAATCGAGAGCGTCATTTTCTCCGGCCATTCCTCTGCGGGCGGCGTGATGGTGATGCCAAGGTGCGTGCCCGCCTCGTCAAACCCGAGGATGCCCACGGAATACGCCCACGTCAGTTCGCTTCCGTCCGCGCCGTACACCGCGTAGCGGTTGGAAAACTCGCCGAAATAGGCCGTCTCGTCCACCCCCTCCAGCAGCAGCTCGATATAGCCGCTGATCGGCGAGAGATTGGATTGCAGCACCCGCGCCGCCGGCCCCTCCAGCGTCTCGGCGACGCTCGCGTGGCGAATCATGCCCGCCGGAACAGCCGCCGGGATGGAGAACGCCACCTGTTCGCCGTTTTGCAGCATCGGCAAGCGAATATCCAGCGTCTTCGCATCCGCCAGCTCCGCGCGCCACGCCGATAGATTGGTTTGCAGATAATAGAGCATCTGCCCCGGCGCGTCGCCCGGCACTTCCCACGCCTGATCGAAATCGACGTTCTGCCCGTTGACCAGCACATAGTCGCAAATCTGCGTTTCGCCCGCGTCATAGCCGGGCATTTCGTATCCGTTGGCGACGGTGGCGGCCAGATGCAGCTCACCGCTTCTGTCCGTCAGGCTGTACACGATGCGCAGTTCCGCGCCGTCGTATACGGCCTCCCGCACGTCGATGATCGTCCGTTCAAGCTCGATGTGCGCAAGACTGCCGCTGGTCACAAGCCGCTCCGCGCCATCCTGACTGACCATCGGCGCAAAGCCGAAATCCTCCGTAAAATTGAGCACGCCGCGCCGCACCGTATAGGCCACGCCGCCGACGGCCAGCGCCAGCAGCGCCAACAGCAGCAGCACCGCCGCCCTGCGCCGGGAAATGCGCCGAGGACGCGCGGGCTTCGCTGCGCGCCTGTGCGTCTCCGCCCCGCCGATGCGCACGAGCATCTGCCGCCACATGCGATCCCTGTCCGCGTCGGATAGCCCCGCCGCGTCGCGGGAGAGGTATCGGTCACATTCGTCGATGAGCGCGCAATCCATCTCCTCACCGGGCAGGGACAGCTGCCAGCACATCAGCGAAACGATATCGTCATCCGTGAACGTGCCGTTTTCGATGCGCTTTCGGATTTCTTCCTCCACACCTGTCCCCTCCCTTCTGAAATCATGGTTCCTCTACTTCTTTAGACGGTATGGCCGCCGTTTCCTAACACAATCAGCAAAAAAAGATAGAAAAATTCCGGATGCTCGCGCAGCCGCCGCTTGCAGCGGTTCAGCCGCATCCAGACGCAGGAGACCGTCAGCCCATTTTTCTGCGCCAGTTGCTGCGGCGTGCAGCCGTTCACGGCGTAATCAATGAACAACTCCGCCATGTCCGGCTTGAGCAGCCTGCGGATGGCCTGAACATGCCCCGCAAACACGGCGCGTTCCTCCGGGCTGAGCGCGCGATCCGACACGGGTGCTGCTCCGTCGTCATCCAGCGAATATGCGTGTCTGAGCGCGCGGCGCGTCACCCGCCCGCGCTCGCCGAGGATGCGGAATTTCAGCGCGGCCATCAGCCAGCCGCCGATGTTGGGATGCGTTTTCAGCGTCTCCCGCCGATCCCACAGCAACAGAAAGATTTCCTGCACCATGTCGTAGAGCGTATCCGGGTTTTCATCCGAATCCAGCAGGCGGCGGCCGACGCGGAACAGCAAATCCACGTTCTGCCGATAGACCTGTTCAAACCATGCGCGCTCCTCCACGTCTGCCGCCCTCCTTTCTGCCTCCATGCTTTCCTTGATTATAACCCTTTTGGTGCGGGTTGTGAAGGGCAGGTTTTCGCTGAAAGCAGAGCGATTGCAGCTTTTGGGCGCACGCAAAAAGGGCTGTCATGCTTAAATGCTTGACAGCTCCTTTATGCATTCATCGGATGATTACGGGCTCAGTCTTCAAACAGGTACAGGAGATATCCATAGCCCTCGTCCTCCATCCTTGCGTAGGGCACAAAGCGGAGGGACGCGCTGTTGATGCAGTATCGCACGCCGTTGGGGGATTCCGGATCGCCGGTAAACACATGCCCGAGGTGAGAATCACCGGCGCGGCTTCTGACCTCCGTGCGGCGCATTCCATAACTCAAATCCTCCAGTTCCACGACGGCGGGCGCTTCAATGGGCTTGGTAAAGGCAGGCCAGCCGCAGCCGCTTTCAAACTTGTCCGTAGAGGAAAAGAGCGGTTCGCCGGTGACAACGTCCACATAGATCCCCTTCTCGAACTGATCCCAGAATGCGTTGCTGAAGGGACGCTCTGTGCCGTTCTCCTGCGTGACGCGGTACTGCTCCTGCGTCAGCTTGTCGCGGATGGCCTCCGCCGCGGGCTTTTGATAGTCGCCCGGATCAATGCGCAGCTTGGAGAACAGCTCCATCTCCGCCCTCGGAATATGGCAGTAGCCGCCCGGATTTTTCTCCAGATAATTCTGGTGGTATGCTTCGGCGGTATAGTAGTTTTTCAGCGGTCCGATCTCTACGAAAAACCTTTCACGGCGTCCCCGCTCGATTTCGGCGATGCGTTCCACCGTTTCCCTCGTGCTGTCGTTGGTGTAGTAAACGCCGGTCTGGTATTGGCTTCCGATGTCGTTTCCCTGCCGGTTCTCCACCGTGGGGTCGATGACGTAGAAGTAAGCCAGCAGCAGCGCGTCAAGGCTCACCTGTTCGGGGTCGTACTCCACCCGCACGGTCTCCCGGAAGCCGGTGTTCCCCCTGCAGACGGTCTGGTAGTCGGCGTCCGCCTCGCAGGTTCCGTTGGCGTAGCCGCTCTCGGCGTCAAGAACGCCGGGAATGGACTGCATGAGCTGTTCCATGCCCCAAAAGCAGCCGCCCGCCAAATAAATAACGTTTTCTGTGGTATCCATATGTGTGCGCACCTCGCCGGAGATAGGAGACGGCTGTTCGTTCATTTCCTTCTGTTCCGTTTTCCGCGGCGTGTTCTCCTGCCCGGCGGCACATCCGCTCAGCGGCAGCATCACGGCAAGCAGAAGCGGCCATACGCTCCGATACATGGCGTTTTCCTCCCTTCTGAGGGGATCATTCCGTCTGTCAGCCCTTGTCGGCAGCCATGGCTTGGTCGATGAGCTTTTGCAGCGTTTCCATGTTCTGCTCAACGTCAATGCCGCCAAGCAGCGGTTCGCCCACGATTCGTCCGTTGCGGTCAAACACATAGGTGGTCGGGAACGCCATGATCCCCAGCGCAAACGTTCCGGCCTCGCTGTTTGCGTCGAAGTAGATGTTGCGGTATTTCGCGCCGGTCATTTCGAGAATCTGCTTGGCCAATTCAATGCCCTGCTCGTTGCCGCTCAGGGTTTCCACGTTGATGCCGACGACCTCGCCGCCCTGCGCCTTGATGCGCTCGTTCAGCGCGTTCAGGTCATCCAGCTCCTGCACGCAGGGCTTGCAGCCGTTGAACCAGAAATTCACAACGGTGAACGCGTTGTTGGCAAACAGGCTGTTATCCACGTCGTTGCCGTCGAGATCCTTTCCCTGAAACTGCGGGAAAGCGCCGTCCTGTTCCTCGTCGTTCATCTGAGCCGCCGGGTTGTCGGCGGCGAGCGCCGCGATCTGCTCCTCGATCTCCCTGATCTTCTCCGCGTCCGCCTTGAGCGTCTCGTATTCCTCGGCGGAGAACTGATCCTTCGCGCCCTCCACGGCGCTCATCAGCACATCGCCGTAATTGCTGCTGAGCATGTCGTCGTTCACGTTTTTATCCATGGACATGAACACCTTTTCCCAGAGCGCGTTGTTGGCGAAGAGAATGTCGTTTTCAACCGCCAAAAGCTGTTCTTCCGTCTTTCCTTCCATCATGTTCATGTCGGAACTTTCTTCCATCTTTTCGTCCATGTCCATGGCGGACTTTTCTTCCGTCTTTTCTTCCATATCCGTGTTCATGGCAGACATTTGTTCGCCGCAGGCGGTCATGGAGAAGGTCAGCAGCAGGCCGATCATCAGCGCGATTACTCGATTCGTTTTCATTGTTTTTGCTCCTTTTCTTTGTTTTCGTTTTGAGATAGGTCACCAAAGCCAAATGTATATCGGATTGCGTCCGTCGGGCAGGCCTTCATGCACATGCCGCAGCGAATGCACTCCGTATGGTTGGGCGATTTTGTGATGTCCACGTCCATCTTGCAGGCCCTCGCGCAAGCGCCGCAGGATACGCACTTTCCCGTATCCACGCGCATCTGGAAAAGCGAGACCTTGTTTAGCAGCGCATAGAACGCGCCCAACGGACACAGCCATTTGCAGAACGGGCGATACACAAACACGCTGGTCAGCACGACCGCCAGCAGCACGCCGGCCTTCCACGTGAACAGCTTGCCCAGCGCGGCGCGAATCCCGGCGTTGGTCAGGGACAGCGGAATCGCGCCCTCCAGCACGCCCTGCGGGCAGAGATATTTGCAAAAGAACGGATCGCCCATGCCGAGCTGATTGGTCACAAGCATCGGCAGCAGAACCACCATCACCAGCAGAACGACGTATTTCAGATAGCGCAGCGGTTTTAATTTCTTCGTCGAAACCTTGGGCGAGGGAATCTTATGCAGCAGCTCCTGAAACCACCCGAAGGGGCAGAGGAACCCGCAGATAAAGCGCCCCAACAGCACGCCGATCAGAATCAGGATGCCGGTGATATAGTAAGAAAATTTGAATTTCGACGAGCCGACGACCGCCTGAAACGCGCCGATGGGACACGCGCCCGCCGCGCCGGGACACGAATAGCAGTTCAACCCCGGCACGCAGACATATTTCCCCGTGCCCTGATACAGCGCCCCTTTTTTGAAATTCGGCAGGTGGATATTGGTCAGCAGCGCGGCGCATCCCTGTATCCATCCGCGAAACCGGGCGAGAACATGCGTTTTTTTCTTATCCAATGCCAACACACTCCATACACAGCCGAATGGCCTTCGAGAAAACCGTTTGGGCTTCCCCGCGCCAAACGCCGAAGCCGATCATCAGCACCGCGGCCGCCAGCAAAACGCACTGGATCAGCCCTTTTCTTTGATTCATCGTTTTCCTCCTGTCGTTTTGATGAGACGAGTATACACCATGAGGGTTAAAATTTCCGCTAAGAAAAACTTTACACAAAACTTATCGCCATCTGTTATAATAAGGTCAAAACAGAAAGACGGAGAAGCCTATGCGCCTTTTAGTTGTGGAAGACGAGCAGTCCCTGCGCGAGGGGATCGCCAAAAAGCTTCGGTTATCCGGGTACGAGGTGGACGCCTGCGAAGACGGCGAGGAAGCGCTCGATATTTTAGCGTCCGAGCAATACGATTTGATTCTGCTGGATCTGAACCTGCCCAAGGTGGACGGCATGACCGTCCTGCGCACGCTTCGCCAAAGCGACCTTGAAACCCGCGTGCTGATTCTCTCCGCGCGCAGCGAGATTGCGGATAAGGTGGAGGGGCTGGACGCCGGCGCAAACGACTATCTCTCCAAGCCCTTCCATTTGGCGGAGCTTGAGGCGCGCGTTCGCAGTCTGACCCGGCGGCAGTTCATCCAGCGGGATATCTGTCTGCGCTGCGGGCGGCTTTCCTTTGATACCAAGAGCCGCGTCGCCTCCGTAGACGGCCAGCCGCTCTCCCTGACGCGGAAGGAATGCGGCGTGCTGGAATATCTGCTCCTGCATCAGGGGCGGCCGATCAGTCAGGAGGAATTGATGGAGCACGTCTGGGATGGGAGCGTCGATTGCTTCAGCAATTCCATCCGCGTGCACATTTCCGCCCTGCGGAAGAAGCTGAGAGCGGCGCTGGGCTACGATCCCATCTTCAACCGCATCGGCGAAGGATATGAAATCAAAGGAGAATCGCGATGAAACGCCTGTCACTTCAATGGAGAATGACGCTCCTGACCGCCCTGCTGATCGCCTGCGCCTGCATCTGCCTGAATCTGCTGCTGTATCGTTCGGGCGCAACCGGCATGGATTCCCTAGGCGGCTACATCATGCAATATCAGCCGGGCGACGCAGAGGGTCTGGCCATCGAAATTCCGGACGACCAGATTTCGGATTTTCTCATCCATTTTTCGCAGGAGGTCTGCGACGCCAAGGCGCTTTACGGCTACAAGGGCTGGATCATCACCTCCGTCGTGACCCTGCTCAGCGCGGCCATCGCCTACTTTGTCACCGGCAGCGCCTTGAAGCCGCTTGGGCAGTTCTCCCGTCAGGCGGAAAAGATCAATCAGGACAGCATCGCGACCCTGCGCCTTGACGAAAGCACCGTTCGGGAGTTTCAACAGCTGAGCCGCTCCGTCAACCAGATGCTCGACCGTCTGGCACAGTCCTTTGATTTGCAGCGCCAGTTTGCGGGAAACGCCGCCCACGAGTTGCGAACGCCGCTGGCCATCCTGCAAACCAAGCTGGAGCTGTTCGCCGAGGAGCACCCCGATATGGACGTCGAAACGGCCGAGCTGGTCGGCGCGCTGCTGGAGCAGCTCGGCCGCCTGACGTCGCTCGTGCGCACCCTGCTGGAGATGAGCAATCTGCTCTCCGTTTCCCGCTCGGATCACATCGCGCTCGCGCCGCTGGCGGATGAGATTCTGGCGGATTTGACGCCGCTCGCACAGCAAAACGGCGTTTCGCTCCGCGCGAAATGCGACGACGTCTGCATCATCGGGAGCGACGCGCTGATTTACCGCCTCCTGTTCAATCTGGTTGAAAACGGCATCAAGTACAACCGCCCCGGCGGCTCCGTCACCGTCTCCATCCACCGGGAGGAGGCCATGGCGGTTCTGCACGTCTCCGATACGGGGATGGGCATACCGCCGGAATACCGGGACAGCGTCTTCCAGCCGTTTTTCCGGATTGATAAATCCAGAAGCCGCAAGATGGGCGGCGTGGGGCTGGGGCTTGCGCTCGTGCGTGAAATTGCCGTTCTGCACGGCGGCTCCGTGGCGGTGGAATCCAGCTCCGACTGCGGAACGACCTTTGGGGTCACCTTGCCGACGGAGCAGGATGGTTGACTTCATCAGCATTTTCCACATATTGACATGCGGCAACGACAAAAGCCACCGGATCGACCGGTGGCTCCAGCTTGTTGACATAAGCAAACTTGGCTTGAATAGCAAAATCAAGAAATTCAGCTATTCTTTCATTTGCGGAAAGGGCTATTCTCCCCCCTTCGGGGGGGAGAATAGCTTTTTGTCTACAGTCTGAATCCACCGGATCGACCGGTGGCTTTTGCCCGTTTACATAGCGCCCTTATGCTTGAGCACGGCGCTGACCGTCTGACACAGAATTTTAAGATCCAGCCCAATGTTCCAATTACAGATATACTGCGTATCGAGCTTGACAATCTGCTCGAAATCCGTGATGTCGCTTCGACCGCTGACCTGCCACATGCCCGTAATGCCCGGTTTCATCGCCATGCGGGCGCGGTGATGCAGCTCGTATTTATCCCATTCGTCCACCGTCGGCGGCCTCGTGCCGACAAGGCTCATATCGCCTTTGAGCACGTTGAAAAACTGCGGAAATTCGTCGAGGCTCGTGTTGCGGATGAACGCGCCGATGCCCGTTTTTTTCGTGCCGTCCGGCAGAATTTCGTTGCCGATGATGCGCGGGTCGAAATCCAGCTTGAACATCAGGCCGTCCGAAACGCGGTTTTCCTTCATCAAATCCTTTTTGCGCTCGTCCGCGTCCAGATACATGCTGCGGATTTTATAGAATTTGAATCGCCGCCCGTTCTGCCCGATGCGCTCCTGCGAATAGATGATCGGCCCCGGCGAAGCCTTTTTGATCTGCGGGCCGACGATCAGGATGATGATTCCGGCCAGCACGCAGCCGATCAGGCCGCCGACGATATCCATCAGCCGCTTGACCAGTGCCTGAAACGGCGTGGCGTAATTCACCGTGCTGGTCAGCACCGTGTAATCGCCGATGTGCTCGACGAGCTGCTTCTGGCTCACGCCGCTCTCCAGCATCAGCTGCTCGTGCACGACGACGCCCATCTCCTGGCACTGCGCAACGAGCTTTTTCGCCGCCTTGATCGCGTCCGCCTCGATGAACACCTCGTCCACCCACTCGCGGCAGATGTACTCCGCCGCGTCGCTCAGATTCGCCGCCACCGGGATTCCGTTCAGCGTCTCCCCCTGCGCGTCGCGATCCGAGAGCACGAGCCCCGCCAAGTCAAACGCATCGTTTGCGGTTGTCAGCAGCATTTGGGCTACCTCCGCCGCGCGCGCTTCCGGCGCGACAATCAACACGGCGCGCCTTTTCTCGTGCTTTATCCGCTTTTGCAGCAGCTTCTTGTAGATCTGCCGAAGCGCGAAGCCCAAGACCATGTGCAGCGCCGATGTGCCGTAGAGAATGATTCGCGAATATGAATTGCTGATCTTGAGCGCGACCAGCAGTACGGTCATAACGGCAAAGACAATCGCCGCATGCTTCACACTCTCAAGCACTTCCTGATACATTCCGCGCCTGAGCACGTCGTGCATCGTGTTGAACATCACGCAGACCGTGAAATCCAGCAACATCAGCATAACCAGCAGTTCTCGGTACAGCTCCGTCTGATAGCTGCCCCAAGCTTGGCTGAACCGCAAGCTGAATGCGGCAAAAAGCGCAAGCGCAAGGCTGAGCATATCCAGAAAAATAAAGTCAAGATGCTTCAGCCAACCCTTAACTCCCCGCTCGTACATACTCTTCCATTCGCTTTCTGTTTTTTCTTTCTCAGCCGACCGCCACGAAGCCGATCACGGGCAGCCCGTTAAAATCGCAGATTTCCAGCTCGCGAAGCACCTGCGCTTTCTTCGTGACCCACGGCTGAATGAACAGCACCACGCCGTCCATCTTATCCGCAACGGCCTGAGCGTCCACCTCGAAGCGATCGCAGACCTTGTATCCCCCCGCCTGCGCCGCCGTCTTCATCGTCTGCGCAATCTGCGCATTGGCCAAGTCGCCGCTCAGAACGAGGCCGCTTATGCCTGTCGCGCTCAGCGCGGCGGACAGATACGCCCCGTCGTTGTACTGCGGCTTTTCGGCAAACAGCTTATCCAGGCCGCGCAGGTTCTTTTTCGCCGCGCCTTCAGGCTCGACGCGCGCCAGCAGATGCAGGCCGTATCGATCCTCCAGCTCGTCCGTGCCCTTCACGCTGCCATCCAGCAGGAACGCCAGCGCAAACCAGCCGCCCGCCAGCACAAAGAGCACCGCACCGCCGAGCGCCGCCCACTTGGGCATCTTGTTCTCCGGCTTCCAACTCCCCTCATAAACCTGCGCATAATACGCCTTGTCGTTGTCGGTCAATTTCGCTTCAATTTTGCCGAGGGTTTCCTGATATGTGGCCAACCGCTTCTCGCCATTTTGCCGCGCGGTAACCACGTCCTCGCAGTAGCCCGTCCGGCCGCTCTGGGTTATCGCTTCATAGGTCATTCCACCTTCGGCAGTCTGCGCAACCTGCGCGCAAACCGCCTGAACCTGCTCATCGAGCACCGCCAGAATCTTTTCGCCGATTTCCACGCTGGGCGCGGCAACCGAAATGTTGACTCTGCCGTCGCTGCTGCGATCATCGCTAAGCTGGATGGCATTCTTTTCCGTTTCCGCAAACGTGACGCTCATCAATTCCGAGAGGCTGCGCTGGCTGCACGTCAGCCCGGTTTCCGCCCAAATCCGGTCGTATACTTCCTGCTTCTGCAAAATCGAGCTGATCGCAAGGCCAAGACGGTTCAGATCGCTTTCCTGCGCGGCGACATAATAGCTCTTGTCTGCCATATAGACCGCTCCCGGATCCATGTTCATGTAGATGGATTCCTTCTGGCGCGCCACCTCGTCCTCATAAAACTGGTGATAGTTCGCGTATTGCTGAATCTGGTCGGCGTTCAGGTCGTTGATGTCCATCTGCGCCGGCTCTTTTCCCGTCTTCATTGCGCCGAACGCGCCGCCCAAAAGCAGCCCAACCACGCCGGCCAGCAGCAGAATCTTCCATTTTTGGAGAACATACTGAATCATTTGAACGAGATCAATCTCTTCCTTTTCGTTTCGTATTTTCTGTCTATACGTTGTCTGATCCGTCATGTCTTCTCTCCTCGTTCTATTTCCGTTGTTTTTTATTGCATCCGCAGCGCCTGTTTCCGTACGGTATGTTCGCCGGTCAGCGCGTCGCGATTCCCCCACTTTCTAATGTATTTAATATATCATCCGAACGCTTTCCCGTCAAGTCCGGCAACGCAGAAAAGCGGCGCTTTCCGTCGAAAACGCCGCTTTTTGTGTCAGCAGATTCCCAAAATGCGCTCGGCGCGCATAACCTCGTCCGCCGTCGGCGCGGGCACGCCGTCCAGCGGGTAGGCGATGTCCAGCTTCTTCCACTTGGAAAGGCCGAGCGTGTGATACGGCAGAATTTCCACGCGCTCCACCGTCTTCAGCGTCCCGATGAACGCGGCCATCTGCCTGAGGTCGTCCTCGCCGTCCGTCAGGCCGGGCACGAGCACATGGCGAATCCACATCGGCTTGCCCATGTCGCTCAGCTTTCGCGCCATCGCAAGGATGTTCGCGTTGCCCGTTCCGGTCACGCGCCGGTGCAGTTTCTCGTCCATCGCCTTGAGGTCGAGCATCACCAGATCAGTGACGTCCATCAGCCGCTCAAACGCCCGCTGATCCGCCGCATCCGCCCGATAGGGCTGACCCGCCGTATCCAGCACGGTGTGCACGCCCCTTTGGTGCGCCAGCTCGAACAGCGCCGTCACAAATTCCATTTGGAGCATCGGCTCGCCGCCGCTGACGGTGATGCCGCCGCGCTTTCCGTCCTTGCCCCAGTATTTTTTGTAGCGCAGCGCCCGCTCAATCAGGGTTTCCGCGTCCGTCGTCTCGGCAGCGGAGTTGCCCGTCTCCCACGAATCGGGGTTGTGGCAGAATTGACAGCGCATCGCGCAGCCCTGCAAAAAGATCACATAGCGCACGCCGGGGCCATCCACAAGGCCGAAGCTCTCGACGGAGTGCACCCGTCCGATCGGCTTACATGCGGTCATGGCAGGTGCGGGCGATGACGTCAAGCTGCTGCTCGCGGGTGAGGTCGATGAACTTGACGGCGTAGCCGGATACGCGGATGGTGAAGTTGGCATATTCCTCCTTCTCCGGATGCTCCATCGCGTCGATGAGCTTCTCGGTGCCAAACACGTTGACGTTCAGATGATGCGCGCCCTGCATGAAGTAGCCGTCCATCACCTGCACGAGGTTCTTGGCGCGCTCCTCGTCGTTGTGCCCCAGCGCGCCGGGGTTGATCGTCTGCGTATTGGAAATGCCGTCCAGCGCCCAGTGATACGGCAGCTTGGCGGTGGAGTTGAGGGAGGCCAGCAGGCCGTTCTTCTCCGCGCCGTAGCTCGGGTTCGCGCCCGGGGAGAGCGGCTCGCCCGCCTTGCGGCCATCCGGCATGCTGCCGGTCGCCTTGCCGTAGACGACGTTGGAAGTGATGGTCAGGATGGAGGTCGTCGGCTCGGAATCGCGGTAGGTGTGGCGCTTCTTGATCTTTTCAAGGAACTTGCCCAGCAGCCACACGGCGATGTCGTCGGCGCGGTCGTCGTCGTTGCCGTAGCGCGGGAAATCGCCCTCGGTCTTGAAATCGACAATCAGGCCGGTCTCGTCGCGGATCGGGGTCACCTTGGCGTACTTGATGGCGCTCAGGCTGTCCACCACATGGGAGAAGCCCGCGATGCCCGTCGCGAAGGTGCGGCGCACGTCGGTATCAATCAGCGCCATTTCCGCCGCTTCATAATAATATTTGTCGTGCATATACTGAATCAGGTTCAGCGTATTCACGTACAGCCCCGCCAGCCAATCCATCATGCGGTCGTAGGCAGCGATCACTTCGTCGTAATCGAGCACCTCGCCGGCGACCGGGCGATACGCCGGGCCGACCTGCTCGCGGGTCTTCACATCCACGCCGCCGTTGAGCGCGTAGAGCAGGCACTTCGCCAGATTCGCGCGCGCGCCGAAGAACTGCATCTCCTTGCCGGTCTGCGTCGCGGAGACGCAGCAGCAGATGGAGTAATCGTCGCCCCAGACCGGCTTCATCACGTCGTCGTTCTCATACTGCACCGAGCTGGTCAGCACGGAGATCTTCGCGGCGTAATGCTTGAACGCATCCGGCAGATCCTCGGAATAGAGCACGGTCATGTTCGGTTCCGGGGACGGCCCCATGTTTTCCAGCGTGTGCAGGAAACGATAGTCGTTCTTGGTGACCATCGAGCGGCCGTCCACGCCGATGCCGCCGACCTCCAGCGTCGCCCAGACAGGATCGCCGGAGAACAGCGCGTTGTAGCTCGGAATCCGGGCGAACTTGACCATGCGGAACTTCATCACCATATGGTCGATCAGCTCCTGCGCCTGCGCCTCGGTGATGAGGCCGCGCGCCAGATCGCGCTCCATATAGATATCCAGGAACGTGGAGATGCGCCCCACGGACATCGCCGCGCCGTTCTGCGTCTTGATCGCGGCCAGATAGCCGAAATACAGCCACTGGCAGGCTTCCTTCGCGTTGGCCGCTGGCTTGCTGATGTCAAAGCCGTAGGCGGCGGCCATCGCCTTCATGCCCTTGAGCGCCTTGATCTGCTTGGCGATTTCCTCGCGCAGGCGGATGACGTCCTCGGTCATTGTGCCGTCGCCGCAGTTGGCCAGATCCTTCGTCTTTTCCTCGATCAGGAAATCAATGCCGTAGAGCGCGACGCGGCGGTAGTCGCCGACGATGCGGCCGCGGCCATAGGTATCCGGCAGGCCGGTGATGATCTTGTTGTGGCGCGCCTTCTTCATTTCCGGGGTGTAGGCCATGAACACGCCTTCGTTGTGGGTCGGCGCGTACTCGGTAAAGATTCTATGCAGCTCGGGGTCGGGCTCATAGCCGTAGTTGCGGCAGGCTTCCTCCGCCATCTTGATGCCGCCGAACGGCATGAACGCGCGCTTGAGCGGTTTATCCGTCTGCAGGCCGACAATCTGCTCAAGCGCCTTGTCCGCCTCGCTGATGTAACCCGCCCCGTAAGCCGTCAGGCCGGAGACGACGTGCGTCTCCATATCCAGCACGCCACCCTTCGCGCGCTCCTCCTTTTGCAGCTTCTGGAGGATGCCCCAGAGTTTATCCGTCGCCTCCGTCGGGCCGGCGAGGAAACGCTCGTCCCCCGCGTAGGGCTTGTAGTTCTTCTGAATAAAGTCGCGAACGTTGACCTCTTCGCGCCAGATGCGGCCCTCGAAGCCTTCCCACTGCTCAAAATGAACCATGCAAACTCTCCTTTATGGGTGGTCGTTGATGCTGATGAAAACGTGGTTATTGTAGCATGGCCGAAATGTTCGCACAACTGACGAACTCGCCAAGGAAACGCCGCGCGCTTTGACGTTGAACCGTTTTCCCGTTTCTTTGTACAGAATCCATCCGCTTAAATCGGATAAACCGCCGCATTTCCCGCGGCGGACGGCGGAAAACCGGCCTTTTCTTAACGGTTTTCTAACGCGGCTTCTCCGCTTTTTCGTCCTTGTCTAGTCTGTCCGTTTTTCCCGGACACATTCAGCCGTCTGCTCGCCCCGATGATACCATAAATCCCGCGCTTTTGAAAGTCCTTTATTCATATTTGTTAGAATGTGCAAACAATAATCCGCCGACAATGTTTGATATTTACAGAGTTTTCACATTTTTGAATGTACTAAAAAATGCAGGAATTTGAATAACTCGTTCAAATTCCTGCATTTTAAGGGAATTGATTCCGTTTTATCTATTCTTTTACACCAGATTATTCACAAAATGCTCGATGCGGTCAACGCCCTTGTCGATCTGCTCCATCGAGGTCGCGTAGGAGATGCGGCAGTAGCCCTCCGCGCAGAAGGCCGTGCCGGGGGTCAGCGCAACGTTCGCGTTTTCCAGCAGCATGTCGGCAAAGTCCATCGAGCCGCCGATCTGCCGGTCGCCCAGATGTTTGCCGATCAGCGCGCTCATATCCACCATCACGTAGAACGCGCCCTTGGGCATCACGCAGGTCAGCCCGTCGATGGCGTTGAGGCGCTGCACGATATGGCGGCGGCGCTCGTCGTAAGCCCTGTGCATGCGCTCAATCGCTTCGCGTCCCTTCGGGGAGCGCAGCGCCTCCTCGGCGGCGTACTGCGCAATCGAGTTGCTGCCGCTGGCGACCTGGCTTTGCAGGCTGCTCATGGCGCGGATCACCTCAATCGGCCCCGCGGTGTAGCCGATGCGCCAGCCCGTCATCGCGTAGGATTTGGAAACACCGTTGATCACGATGGTCTGCCGGAAGATATCCTCGTCCAGTGACGCGATGGAGACGTGCTCCTCGCCGTCGTAAATCAGCTTTTCATAGATTTCGTCGGAGACGACGTAGAAGCCCTTCTCCACCGCCAGCTTCGCGATGCCCGCCAACTGCTCGCGGTTCCAGATGCAGCCGTTCGGGTTGTTCGGCGAGTTGAGAATCAGCGCCTTGGTGCGCTCGGTGACGTAGGGCGCGAGATCCTCCGCCTCGGTGACGAAGCCCTTCTTCACGTCGCCCTGCACCAGCACCGGCACGCCGCCGACGATGCGCACGATTTCCGGATAGGAAACCCAGCACGGCGTCGGGATGATGACCTCGTCTCCGGGGTTCACAATCGCGGCCAGCGCGGCGTAGATGGAGAATTTCGCGCCGTTGGAGACGATCACCTGCGAGGGCGAATACTCCAGTCCGTTGTCCCAGCGCAGCTTTTCGCAGATTGCGCGGCGCAGGCCGAGCGTGCCGGCCGCCGGCGTATACTTGGTCAGCCCCATATCCAGCGCCTCGTGCGCGGCGGTGCGGATATACTGCGGGGTGACGAAATCCGGCTCGCCGACGCTGAAGGACACCACGTCGCGCCCGCTCCGGCGCATTTCCTTCGCCTTTGCGTCGATCGCCAGCGTGGGAGACGGCGCAATCGACGCGCACATACGAGAAAGCTCCAAGGACAAGACAAACGCCCCCTTAAACCGGGTCGGCCGACTTCATTGCCGCCCGAAATGAATTTCAAGAACATTATACATCCATTTTACCCGTTTTGCAATCGCCATTATGCCTTTATTTGTCATCGTTCTTCGTCCACTTTGCACATTTCAATTTTCATTCCTGCAAATTTGCCTATGAGCGTCATTTTCCCCCGCTTTTTGCAGCTTATGCGCCGCGCCGTCTTTTTGTTAAAAACACTTGCCATAATCTTTTTTTTGATGTATCATTGTTTCGGTTGGTATCTTTTTGAAACATTTTTGGAGGTGTTATTTTGCATCGCATGTACAAATGGTTCCTCGCGGCTGCCGCCGTCTGCCTGATGGGCACGAGCGCTGTCGCCGCTGCGGAGGATTCCTACTACCTCGAGCTGCCCGCCAAGGGAATCACTTCTTCACGAAAGATCTCCGTCAATGTGCCGGATGAAAACCCGGTCGTTGACGGCATAAATCCGCTGACCGGCGAGAGCTGGTACGGCAACTATTACCCGATCCTCGTCAACATCGACGCGCACCCGGAAGCGCTGCCGCACTGGGGCGTCGCTTCCGCCGATATTTCCTATGAAATGCCGGTTCAGGCCGACGGTTCCACCCGTTCCGCCATGCTCTTCATGGGCACGATCCCGTCCTTCGCGGGTCCTGTCCGTTCCGCGCGCGTGCCGATGGGCAGCCTGCGCGAGATTTGGGATAGCGCGTGGGTCTTCTACGGCTGGCAGAACTGGGCGAACGGCAATAACATCGTCGTTGACGTGGACGACTGGGCGCTCTCCGTTCATTCCGACGCGCGCCAGAAGGGCCGCTGGGTGTTCCCGTTTGTCGAGGGCAGCGAGCGCAATTACAGCGATCTGTTCCATCGCGAGAACGACGGCGAGCACGTCGCGCCGCACAACGTTCAGATCAACATGAACGCCGTCGCCTCCCTGTTCACCAGCGAATCGACCAAGCACCCGTTCAAGTTCACCGAGACCGGCCTTGACCGCGGCGTGGACGTTTCCGCCATCACCATCAACTACAAGACCACGAACCCGGCCTACATCTCTTCCTACGAATACAACGAGATGACCGGCCTGTACGAGCGCTATCGCAACGGCGCGCCGTACTACGACGCTCTCACCGGCGCGCAGACGGAATACGCCAACGTGATCGTGCTCCGCACCGATGTTAGCTGGTTCAACAACGCCCCGCAGCGCCCGGTGATTCAGCTCGTCGGTCAGGGCGTGGCCGAAATCTTCCAGAATGGCAAGTACATCCGCGGCACGTGGGTGCGCACCCATGACGGCAAGACCGGCGACGACGCGAAGTCCCTCCCCGCCCGCATGATCTTCTTCGACGAGAACGGCGAGGAGCTCGAAATGAAGGTCGGCAAGACCTTCATCCAGATCGTCAACAACGATCAGGCCGTCATCGTGAACGCGGGCGAGCAGATCGAAGGCGCGACCGCGCAGGCTACTCCGGCCCCGACCGCGACCCCGAAGCCGACCCGCACCCCGAAGCCGACCCGCACCCCGAAGGCCAGCGCCAACGCGACGCCGGCGCCTGTCGAGGGCGAGGACAACGCGGACGAGGATGTTTCCTTCGGCGGCTAATTGAACAAACCCATCAGGAAGGCGAATCGACTGCGGTTCGCCTTCTTTTTTTGCAGAAAAATGGAGCTACAGTAAATGAGTAAATCCGAAATTTTGCACAAATTCCAATAACGGGCGCGCGATGCGCGCCCCTACAATGTTGCGGAAAAAAGGAACTGCGCATTACGCCGCCGTGCCCGTAGGGGCGCGCATTGCGCGCCCGCGCTTTGTGCAACATTCGCTTTTTGCTCAATGATTGGAGCAACAAAAAAATCCGCACCGGCGTGACGCTGATGCAGATTTCATTTATGCTTGTGTGCGGGGAATCTCTCAATCCTCGACGGGATGATCGGCGCGGTACTTCGTCAGCAGCTTCTCGATGCGGTTCCACGGGTTGAGCAGATAGCTCAGGGACTGATCGTGGTTGAGCGTCGCGATGACGAACGCCATGTATTTGCTCATGTCCGCCTGGCTGAACCACGGGCGTTCGAGCACCTCTTTGGGGGTATAGGTCAGGTTCGTGGCGAACACGTGGTCGATCATGCCCTCGGCATACGCCTTATCAAACGCCTCCAGGCCGCTGGTGAAGAACGCAAACGTCGCGCCCGCGAACACGCGCTTGGCCTTGCGCCGCTTGAGGTTATACGCCAGATCAAGGATGGAGTCGCCGGAAGCGATGATGTCGTCGGCCACGAACACATCCTTGCCCTCCACGCTGTCGCCCAGATACTCGTGCGCGATGATCGGGTTGCGGCCGTTGACCACGCGGGTGTAATCGCGGCGCTTGTAGAACATGCCCATGTCCACGCCCATCGCGGAGCTGTAATAGATGTTGCGGTTGAGCGCGCCCTCGTCCGGGGAAATGACCATCATGTGATGCTTGTCGATGCGCAGATCATCGTAGGTGTGGCACATGGCCTTGAGCATCTGGTAGGTCGGCATGATGCTTTCAAATCCGCTCAGCGGGATGGCGTTCTGCACGCGCGGATCGTGCGCGTCGAAGGTGATGATGTTGGAAACGCCCATCGCGACCAGCTCCTGGAGCATCACGGCGCAGTCCATGGACTCGCGGGAGGTGCGGCGATGCTGGCGGCCTTCGTAGAGCATCGGCATGATGACGTTGATGCGGTAAGCCTTGCCGCTGACCGCCGCGATGATGCGCTTGAGATCGGCGTAGTGTTCGTCCGGCGTCATCGGAACCTCGCGGCCATAGAGCTTGTAGGTGCACTGATACGCGCCCACGTCACAGATGATGAACAGATCATAGCCGCGAACGGTATCCTTAATCATGCCCTTGCCCTCGCCGGTGCCGAAGCGCGGGCAGTGCGCCTCCAGCAGGAAGCCGTTCTTATCCGAGCCGTAGAAGCTGTGGAGCTTCTGGTCGGAGGTCGCGTCCACCTGCCAGTTCATCAGATACTCGTTGACCCTGCGGCCCATTTCCTCGCAGCCGTTCATGGCGATGACGCCCAGCGGCGCGACAGGCCGCATCGGGAATTTCTGGGACGACTCGATGTTCTCGTTCATGCTTGAATACCCCTTCATAATGTCGATGAGATTCTCCCGTTTGACAGTATTGAACAGCCTGATTATAACACATTTCGCATCGAATTTCCGCACCAATTTGTTATCTTTATAAAAATTCGTCCGCTTGTGACAAATTTCCATCCGCTTTACGGCAACGCTACACCAACTGAACACTTTTTTAACGCAGTTTTCACGCCGCGCCTTCCCCTTGACCCTCTGCTTTTTGCTTGCTATAATATAGCCAAATCAACTCAGGGAGGTCTTTGCGTGAAACGCATTGTTTTAACCGGCGGCGGCACGGCCGGCCATGTCTCGCCCAATCAGGCGCTCATCCCCCATCTGCTCGAGGAGGGCTGGGATATTCACTATATCGGCACGAAGAACGGCATCGAGCGCACGCTGATTGAGCCGATGCAGGGCGTGACCTATCACGCGGTCAGCTCCGGCAAGCTGCGCCGCTATTTCGATTGGAAAAATTTCACCGATCCCTTCCGCGTCATCGCGGGCGCGTTCCAGAGCATCGGCGTCATCGGCAGGCTGAAGCCGAACGTCGTGTTCTCCAAGGGCGGCTTTGTCAGCGTTCCGGTCGTCTTCGGCGCGGCCATCTGCGGCGTGCCGGTGGTGATGCACGAAAGCGATATCACGCCGGGGCTGGCCAACAAGCTGTGCAAGCCGTTCGCCAAATCCGTCTGCACGACGTTCCCGGAGTGCGCAAAGCTGCTCGCCCCGAAGGGCGTTCTGACGGGTACGCCGCTTCGCGCGCAGATTTTCTCCGGCGACCGCGCGCGCGGCCTCAGGCTGGCAGGCTTTGACGGCCAAAAGCCCGTTTTAATGATGATCGGCGGCTCGCTGGGCGCGCAGACGGTCAACGCGGTGCTCCGCGAGGCGCTTCCGGCGCTGACCAAGCGGTTCGACGTGCTCCATGTCTGCGGCAAGGGCAATCTGGATGCGTCGCTTGAAAACACGCCGGGCTACAAGCAGTTTGAATACCTCTCCGACGAGCTGCCGGATGCGTTCGCCTGCGCGGATATCATGCTCTCCCGCGCGGGCAGCAATTCGCTCTCCGAGCTGATGGCGCTGTGCAAGCCCGCGCTGCTGATCCCCTACCACAGCGGGCGCGGCGATCAGGTGCTCAACGCCAATTCGCTCAAGGCGCGCGGTCTGGCGCACGTCATGCCGCAGAGCGAGCTGACCGCCGAATCCCTGCCGCCCGCCATCGACGCGCTTTGGGCAGATCGCGAGCTGCTGCGTCAGCGCCTCGCCGCCCTGCCGGACGCGGACGGCACGCAGCTCGTGCTCGACCAGATTCACAAATACATGAAGAAATAAGGGATCGCTATGGAAGAAAAAAGGGCAGGATCGCTTTCCATGTCCGCCCGCGTCAGCGAGCTGGCGCGCCTGCTTCGCTCCGGCGGCCAGACCGACGAGCAGCTCGCCGTCGTGCTGCACGACGCGCACGAGTGCGACATCGCCGCCGCGCTCGAGCTGCTCGACATTCGCCAGCGCGCGCGGCTGTATCGCCTGCTCGGCGCCGAGCGGCTGGGCGACGTCTTCGCCTATGTCAGCGACGCAGGCAAGTACCTCCGCGAGCTGCCGCAGGAGCAGGCCGCCGATATCGTCGAGGCCATGGACGCCGACGACGCGGTTGACGCGCTGGAAACCGTCTCCCCCGAGCTGCGCAGCGCCCTGATGGAGAAGCTCGATCCCGAATCGCAGCACGACATCCGCCTCATCTGCTCCTACCAGCCGGATGAAATCGGCAGCGCGATGAGCACGAACTTCGTCTCCATCAGCCGCCATCTTTCCGTCAAACAGGCCATGCGCGCGCTGGTTGCACAGGCCGAGGAAAACGACAACATCTCCACCCTCTTCGTCAGCGACGACGACGGCTCGTTTTACGGCGCCATCGCCCTCAAGGATTTGATCGTCGCGCGCGAGGATACCGCGCTGGATTCGCTCATCAGCCGCCATTTCCCGGCCGTTTTGGCGCATGAGCAGATCGAAGCGTGTCTGGATCGCCTGCGCAGCTACGCCGAAGCCTCCATCCCGGTGCTGGGCGAAAAGCGCCGCGTCATCGGCGTCATCACCACGGACGACATCGTCGAGGCCGTGGACGACGCGATGGGCGACGATTACGCCAAGCTGGGCGGCCTGACCGGCGAGGAGGATCTGCATGAGCCGCTGAAAACCAGCCTCAAAAAGCGTCTGCCGTGGCTGATTATCCTGCTCTTTCTCGGCATGGGCGTTTCCTCCGTCGTCGGGCTGTTCGAGTCCGTCGTTTCGCAGGTCGCGCTGATCGTCTGCTTCCAGTCCCTCATTCTGGATATGGCGGGCAACGTCGGCACGCAGTCGCTGGCCGTCACCATCCGCGTGCTGATGGATGAAAAGCTGACGGGCAGGCAAAAGCTCGGTCTGGTCTTCAAGGAGATGCGCGTCGGCTTTTTCAGCGGCCTGCTGCTCGGCCTTCTGGCGCTCGTGTTCATCGGGCTGTATGTCTGGCTGCTCAAGGGCAAGACGCTGTCCTATGCCCTGTGCATCTCCGGGTGCGCGGGCGCGGCGCTGGTGCTCTCCATGGTGCTTTCCAGCCTTGTGGGCACCGCTGTGCCGATGTTCTTCAAAAAGATTCACATCGATCCCGCCGTGGCTTCCGGCCCGCTGATTACGACCGTCAACGATTTGGTTGCCGTCATCGCATACTATGGGCTGGCGTATATCCTGTTCTTTCAGGTGCTTCATCTGGTGTAATTCGCTCCGTCTCTTTTTCCCCAAAACATTGAACCCCTTCCGCGGCCGCCCGGCCATGGAAGGGGTTCGTTTGATATACCTGTGTTTGAGCGGTTACTCGATGATCTCAAAATCATCGTCGCCGAAGTCGTTCCCGCCGTCGATCTTCATGTCGTCGTCAAGGTCCAAACCGCTCTGCACCTCGTCCGGCGCCGTTTCAACCGGCTCGGCGATATAGGCGTAAAGCACCGCTTCCGGCCAGTTGATCTCCGAACCGGCGTAGTAGTTTTGCAGCCAATTCGTGTGGAAATCAAAGTAAACGTTGGAATAAATCGGCATCGTCGGCAGAAGCTCGTTGTAATACTTCTGGAACTCGATCCACTTCTGCTCGTAGGTCAGCACGTCGTATGGCTCAGTCTTGTGCATGTCCCAAGTCATGTCGATAAGCTGCTCATCGGTCATGCCGCTCGTGTTCATCGCGCCCACAAAGTCGGGATCATCGGTGAACGTCATGAACGGATCAAACGTGGAAACGAAATTCGTCGCCATGAAATTCATGTCGTACAGCCGCTCGCCGTCCTCACGGTAATAATCGCTGAGCATTTCGTTAAAGCTGACCTCATGCACAACCAACTCGATACCGACCTGCGGCAGCGTTTCGCTGAACTGATCGACGACCAGCTGTGCGAAATCGTTGTCCTTCACCTGCGCAAAGTCGAGCGACAGGCGCATCAACTCGCCGTCCACATCCTTGCAGCGCACGGCGTCGCGCGTTTCGTCAAACGGCTCTCCGTTTTCGTTCAGCGTCCAGCCGTCTTCCTCCAGCAGCGCTTTCGCCTTGCCCAGATCAAGCGTATAGGGATTCAGCTCGTCGAGGTTCAGCGCATCCCAGACTTCTTCTTCCTCCGGGGTAATGCCTTCCGGGCGGATGGTGCCCATCGCCGCCAGCGTCATCCACTGGCCAAGGCCGTAATAGCCGTTGACCGTCACGCCATAGCCCTTGAGCGCGTCGCGCACAAAGCTGTCCGCGTCAAAGCAGTAGTCAATCGCCTGCCGCACCGCCTTGAACTGCTGCGGCCCCTGCTCGCAGGCAAAGGCGCAGAAGCCATATCCCAGACGCGCATAGTTCAGCAGCGAATAGCCTTCGCTGAGCATCGGGCGCATGCTGTTGACCACGTCGCCATCGACCACTTTATTCAGCAGGTCGATTTCGCCGCTTTCCAGCTTCTCCTTCATGTCCTGCGGCAGCACCGGGACGAGCGTCACCGTGTCAATCACGGGACGCACGCCCTCATAGTTGCCGACGTAAAATTCGTTGATCGCGAATTCCACCGTGCCGCTTTCGCGGTCATAGCTGACCAGCTTATACGGCCCACAGGTCAGATACGGGTGGGACAGATACCCGTTTTCCGCGTCCAGCACCGTGCTTTGCAGCAGCTCTGCCGTAAAGACCGGCTCGACTGCCGTTTCGTCGATATTGGCGATATACGCGCCCTCTCCGTCGTCGCGCACCTCGCATCCGGGCGCAATCACGCCGATTGGATACGGATAGACGGACAGATACGACAGCTCGTAGAAATACGGTTCATACTGCGCCTTGACCGTCACGCTGAACGTCCGCTCGTCGATGAGCCGTACGCCGGAAAACACGTCCGTCTCTCCCGCGCTAAACGCCTCATAGCCCACAACGTGCGCATAAGCGCCCGTGTTTGCGCCGAGGGCCGCAAACTGCGGCGAGGTCAGCAGCAGATAGGAAAACACGTAATCCTTCGCCGTCACCGGGGTGACGCCGTCGTTGTAGGTCAGGCCGTCCACAATGCGGATGGTGTAGGTTCTGCCCGCTCTCGTATCAGCGGATTCCAGCGAATCCACGACCATCGGATCGGTCGTGAATTCAAGCTGGTTCATCCATACGATGGGGTTGTAGCCGTGGAGCATGTAGCGCACGTCGATGTCGCTGGTGTTGTTGCCAAACTGCGTGGTGAAAAAGCTTCCGCTGACCTTCGTCGAGTTGCCGACGGTCAGGTGCGTAGGCTCTTCGCTCTCCGGACGCATCGTCAGCGCGATTTCAGCGACGGTCGGCGCGGTTTCGGTCTGCATCTCTTCCCCTGCCGCACCCACGGAAACCATGAGCAGCAGGCAGAGCGCTAAAATGAGTTTTTTCATGGCAAAGTCTCCTTCTTGATGGCCTGCGTATCAGGGAAGCGGGGGCGCCGCTTTTAGTTGAAGCAGTCGCCCTCGTTCATGTTGATACCGCCGCCCAGAGGCACGCCGAGGTCGTCAAGAATGATCAATCCGCCGCGACGTCTGTTCTCCGGGTCAACCGGGACAAAGCCGTCGTCAATGCGGTGCGCGTTGATGACCGTGAAGGTCGTTCCGCGCGTCACGACGCTGGCCGTATAGCCCTCCGGCACATCGTTTTCCACAACGTCGTAGTCATACGCCTCGCCGTTGTCGTCAACCATCGGCAGCTGCGTAAGCGTCTGCGTCCAGCAGTTCGCCGCGTTCAGCGTCAGCGTGGTGAGCGTCTGTCCGTTTCTCGTCACATCGACCGTCACGCTCTGCGGACGCAGCTTCTGCGCGTCATTCGCGTCGTTCCACGCCTTGCGCACAATCAGGTCGGTGTACGCCTGCGTCATCGTGTTGACAAACGCCGCCATATGCCCGGTTCCTTTGATCGCGCCTTCGCTGCCCGTAGAGCTTACGCGCATATCCTGCGCCGCGCGCTCAGTGACGGTGTAGCTCGTGCCAAGCGGAATGCCGCTGAGCGTGACGCTCTCGCCGTGGCTCAAGCGGATGCTCGCCGCGCCGCCGTTAAAGTACAGTCTGCCCGTTTCGCCGCTCGTCCTGGTCGTGCGCAGCGTTCCGGTAAAGTCCTCGCCGTCCTCAAGCGTCAAGGCGATGTCAAAGACGAACTGCGTATCGGGAATCTCCGCGCCGCCGATGGCTTCAACCGTCTTGGTGACGGTCAGCGCGCCGTAACCCGGATTGGCTCGCGTGTTGAGGAAGGTTGCGCGTACCGCCGCCGTTTCCACCACGCCGACAGCGCCGGTGCTCGTGGTCGTGTAGCGATCCGCCGTGTAATCCGCTTCGGAGACCGTGTAGCTCGTGCCGGACGGAATGCCCAGAATCGTGAACGATCCGCCGCCCGCAACGCGAACCCGCGCCGTCACGCCGCCCGCCGCGTTGTCCTCAAAGGCAACCGTGCGGCCGCTCTGCGTGAGATACGTGCCTGCCAAAGCGATATTGTCGTTTCGGCTCAAGGTAACGGTAAATTCAAACTCGCGCCCGAATTCCGCCGTTCTGCCGTCCAGGTTCTTGACGATTTCAAGGCTTCCGGTGTCGCGCGTGTTCACGAAGCGGAGCGTATCGCCCGCGTCGGCCATCACGCCGCCCTGTTCGCCCTGACGGACGACATAGCCCTCGGTCTGATAGCCGTTTTCATCCTCGATCACCGTGTAATGGGTATCCACGAGGATATTGCTGATGGTCACACCGCGCTCCTCGCCCGTCGCCGCCGCGCCGTCCGCCATATCCACGGTGACATGCGCTTCGTCGTAGGTGAAGCCGTTTTCCGTCCGGGTTTCAAGCGTCAGCGCCTTTCCGTTCAGCGTCGGCCGGTTGTCGCCCGTCAGCCGGACGCCATCCTCGCGCCAGAGCCGCACCGTGAAGCCGAAGCTCGTGCGCACCGCGTTGCTTACGGCCACGCGGTCGTTATAGCCCGTGCCCTCCAGCTTCTTGGTGATTTCCAGCGCGCCGACATTGCGCGTGTTGGTGAAGACTGCGTCGCCGGTCAGCGCATCCGCGATGGTTCCGGTCACTTCGCTGCCGTTCACCCGGCCGTTCTGCGTCGAAACCGTGAGATAATAGCCGTCCTGCGCGTCAAACACCTCGCGCACCGCGTACCGCGTGCCCTTGAGGATGTTTTCCACAGTCAGGCTGCCGACGCGCGCCGCCTCCGTCACCGGGATGGAGAGGCTGAGCGTCACCGTATGGTTCTTCGCGTCCACGGTCATGTTCTTCGGGGTCTTGCCATCCACCGTGGGCAGGTTGTTCGTCTGCGTAAGATCGATCCAATCCGCATAGGTCAGCGTGGCCGAGAAGCTGAATACGGCTCTGCCGTTTTTCTCGAACTTCACCGCGTTGCCGACCGCGTTCTTGGTTACGCTCAACACGCCGACGTTGCGCTCGTTGGTGAACACAGCCGCCGCATCCGGCGTCTGGCCGTTGACCGCCGCCGTCTGCGTACTCACCGCTTCATAGCCTTCCGCGGTGTAGTCGTCCTCGGCTACCGTCGCCGTCGTGCCGTAGAGCACGTCCAGCAGCGTTGCCGTCTGGCCGCCCTTGAGCGTCAGCACATATTCGCCGTTCGCATCGCGCGCAACGGTCGTCTGCACGTCCGCCTTGTTCGCTTCGCGGATGACCACGTCATACGCGTCGCGCTGGGTTGCCGTGTCGAACTGCGCGTTTTCGAGCTTCACGCGGAACGTGAACGCCTTTTCGCCGTCCGTCGCGTTGCCCTTGAGCGCCTTGCTCAGCGCAAGCGTGCCGCTTTCGCGCGTATTCGTGAACGTCATGGCCTCTTCGCGGCCTGCTTCGTTCACCACATCGATGAGACCGGAAGCGTTCTGCGGCGTCTGGGTCGTGTAGCCGTCGTCCGTATAGTCGCGTTCGACAATCTCATAGCACGTATGCGCCGGGATGTTGGTGATGCTCGCGCTCACCGGCTGTCCGTCCGCGCCCATGGTGATGCTCACCGTTCCGGCGTAAACGTCGTGCCCGTCGCGCTGCTCGTTCGTCTTTGTCAGACCGTCCACGCCGCTGGGCTTGGTGCTCGTCTGCGCGTTCAGCAGGTCGAGGTTGCGTTCATTCCACAGCTTCACGTCAAAGGTGAACGTCTTGCCGTAGCCCTTATCGCTCCCCGTTCCCGCAAGCGCTTTCGTAATCTCAATCGATCCGATATAGCGCTCGTTGGTGAACGTGTAGCCGATGATATTCGGCTTTTCGTTGTTCTCCGTTTGGGTCGTTTTGAGCGTGTAGCCCTCGTCTTCGTGCTTCTCGCTCATCGCTTCCTTCACGATGATATCCGCGCCGTCCGGAACGTCATCGATCACCGCCGTCTCGCCCTTCTTCAAGGAGATAGTCTGTACGTCCCTCCGTCTGAAATCGATCGTTTCCGTTCGGCCGTTCACCGTGTAGGTGTACTCGCGGTAAACCGCCTCATCGGACAGCGCATCGTCCTTCTTTTCGATTCTGACGTTAAAGTCAAACGCATCGCCCTCGTTGGCCATTTGGCCGAGCACGTTTTTCGTGATGCTCACGCTGTGCGTGTCGCGCACGTTGGTGATCTGAACCGAGGAGGCCGTTTCTTTCGAAATCTTTCCCTTGTTCTTTTCGGTCGTGCTGCTGTTCCCGTCCGCATAGCTGACGGTAAAGCCCATGTCGCGATACGGCTGTTCGTCCTCGTCAACGGCGTAGCTCGTCCCTTCCGGCAGGTCATCAAAGGTCACGACCTCGCCGTTATGCAGGCTCAGCATCAGCGTCACCGCTTGGCCGACCCGCTTCTGCTTCACCGGATACGTGGTCTTTTCGCCCTCGCTCGGCATATTCGAGCGGCCGATGTGGCCGTTCAGCGACACCGTCTCGTTTACCAGCGTCAGTTTGACGTTATACGTTTTCGTATCCGCCGCCAGGCCCTTGCCCACGCCCGTGCCCGTCGCGGTCTTGCCGATTTTCAGCTTGCCCGCGCTGCGCACGTTGGTAAACAGCGCCGTCTGGTTTTCGGCGTTCACAACCCTGTTCGGCGTAGACTCGCCAAACTTCATGTCCTCATCGTAATAGGCCGCATAGCCCCACTCCGCGAAGCCGTCGTTTTCGGTTACCGTGTAGCTTGCGCCATAGAGAATGTTGCCAATCGTCACGTTGGCGTCGGGTTTCGTCTGCGAAACAGCGATCCGGATGTCCTTAATCGTCACCGTGCGGTCTTCAACGGTCATTTGGCTGCCCGTCGGAATCTTCGGCAGATTGTCCGCGTCCTCCAAATCCACGCCAGCCGGATAGGTGATCGCCGCAGTAAAGCTGAACTCGCGCTCGCTGATCGGATCTTTGCCTTCGATCTTCTTGCGGATCGTAAGCGAACCGGCGTTGCGGACGTTTTTCAGTTCAACCTTGGCTTCCTTGTCCGTGGCTATCTTACCGCTTCCGCCGGACGTATAGGCGCTTGCGTCGATGTTGTAGCCCTGCGCCCGCTCGTCCGTCTCCTCGACGATATAGGTCGTGCCGACCGGAATATCTTTGATCGTCACCGTCTGGCCGTCGCGGATCTTCAGCGTCGCTTCGCCGTTCTTCACGGTCAGCGTCGTCTCCTCCGCGCCATCCATCGGATAATCGCCATCCACCGGCACAATATCATTGCGGCTGAGTCCGATTTTCACGGTAAACGCGTCGTCGCTCAAAACCTTGTTGCCCGCCGTCGTCTTGGAAATCGTCAGATCGCGGCGCGCCAGTTCGTTCTTCAAAACGATGCTTCCGTCCTCGCTGCCGGAGATCTTCGCGTTCGGGGCCAGATGGCCCTGTCCGTCGTCTTCAAGCGTCACGGTCACAGTGTACTTCGTCTTGTCGTAGGTCACGCCGTCGAAAGCGGTATCCACCTCTTCAATCTGATAGGTGTACGTCATGCCTTCCCAGTCGCGCTGTGTCCAGCCCGTTTCCGGAATGGTCGCGTAGTTCATCGTCAGGTCGAATTTTCCGTTTTCATCCGCCTGCACAAAGACCGCGTTCTCCTCGACTGTGACGTTTCCGCCCGCCGCAACGCGTTTGGTCAGATTCGGGTCATCCGGACTGGTGACCCAGATGCGGAAGAGGTTGGCATACCGCTCCAGCTCAACCTGCGTTCCCTCCGCAAAGACCTTCTTCTGCGCCGTGAGCATATACGTGCCCGCCGCGCTGTACAGATCGGTCGCGCTCACGCGATAGGTCTTTCGGCTGTCGGCCTTAAAGTCGCCGGGCAGCGTGTTCATGCCTTCCAGCACGAAGCAGCTGTGCTTTTCGCGGCCGATTTCAACCTCGTCGTGCGCCGCAATGCCCTCTCCGCTGAACGTCGCGCCCGTGCTCAGATACGGCGCGGGAGCGCTCGTTTCAACAACCAGATAGCTGTCCGCATAGGTCAGATATGCGCTCTGCGTGCTGACAAAGCTGTACACATTGCCGCTCGACGTCATCTCGCCGACCTTCTTCGCCGCCGAAACCGCGGTCAGATTGTCGAGTTCCTCCGTCGTATACGGGCCGTAAATCGCGAACACCGCATCGGAAACATTCGCGTCGTTGTCCGCCTTCTTGGTGATTTCAAGGTCGCGCACCGGCACGAGGCCGACGTCCACCTGCGGATAACCCAGCCGGTTGTCCTTCACCATCTCTTCGGTGGGCACCGGCAGATAGAACCACTTGGTCGCCGCGCTGCCGTTTCCATCGGCCACGAAATCGCTGTCCTCATCGGAGGCGATCGGGTTGTTCACGCCCTTCCTTGTGACCCTGAAGCTTTCCGGAATGCCGCTCAGCGTAAGCTGATACGTATAGCGTTCCGAACCGGACAGGTTGGTCGCCACAACGTTCCCGTCCGAATCATTCGGATCGTTTTTCAGGCTGGCAAGCTTCACCGCCGCAAACAGCTCGTCAAACTGATAGCTGCCGTCGGTGATCGTCTGCGTCTGCGTCGTCGGGCGGTAACGGTTATACCGCTGGCTGAGCTGCATGGTCAGCTGCTTGCCTTCGCCCGTGTACGCGTAATTCGGTTCGACCGACAGGTCTTCGGACTGAATGCCGTCGCCGTTGAAGTCGATCCAGACGCGGTTGCCCAGCCATACTTTCTCCGGGATGATCGCCACGCGCGTCACGTCGCTCGCCACGCCGCTGTGCTGGTCATAGCTGAGCCGCGCAATGTTGTTTGCCGTCGTGAAGTAAACGGAAGAATCCGTCACCTCAGGCGCAGAGCAGGTGTATTCAATCAGCACGCGCTCCTTACCCGCCAGCGGCTGGGTCAGCATCACGGCAAAGCCGTGGACATCTGCCGGGGCCATGCTCTTCGCCCAGCTTTTTCTGATGTTGTCGGCGCCAAAATAGTCGTTATAGGTATTCCGGTTCTGAGACGTGATCTTCTCCTTCGTGAAGTAGACTGTGTAATCTTCGCCGGATTTGAGTTCCGTGGAGCTTCCGTCCGCCGCGTATTTGGTCACGCTGATGGCCGTGCTCTCCAGCGCCACATCCCATTTGGAATCTCTGGTGCTGCTGTCGTTTCGCCAGTCGTCCGTGTGCGGCAGTTCGTCCATCACGGCGACGTTGGCTGCCGGCGAGAGCGACGGGTTCTCCACCAGAATTCTGTAATAGATCCGGTTGATTTCGTTGTCCTTTTCGGTCTTCGCGCCGGTCACGGCCACGTTCGACCCGCTGACAAATTTGTCCTTGCCGGTAATCGTGCCCGCCACATACTTGGAAATCGTCAGCGCGGAAGACTCCGCCGACCTGTGCTCAGCCTTCGCCGAAATGCCGTGCTGGCCTTCAAAGCCGGGCAGTTCGCCGCTCTGGCTGTCGCCGGGCTGCTGCTTCACCATGCCGGTGATCTCGTTGCCCGCTTCATCGACAAACGGCACGCCGAAGGGGTTCTTCGTGTTCTTCACGGTCTGCACGCCGCTCATCGCGTAGGCGATGTTGGCATCCATGCCCGTGTTGTGCGCGATAATCTGCTCCAGAATGCGTTCGCCGACGAACAGCGCGTCCACCGTCAGGGTGATCTTCTGGCCCGCTTTCAGCTGGCCGTCGCCCCGGACCACAACCGTGTAGCCGTCCTGGGATACCGTCGTCGTCAGCTTCAGCGCGGCGTTGTCGCTCGTCGCTTCCGCCTTCACGGCCATGGCCTGACGCGGCAGCGTATCGACCAGAATCGGCGCCTCGATTGCGGGCAGGTTCTCCGCCTGACCGCTGATATTCTCAAAGACAATCGTATAATGCGCGCCGGAACCCGCGCTCACCGTCAGACTGTCGCTCTTGTGGTTGGTGGCTTCCGGTTCCACGGTCACGACATAGTCGCCCGTGTTCGGGTTCTGCACAATCTCCGCGCGCTGCACCTGTTTGGTGATTTTGGCTTTCGGCAGGCCGATCGACGAATCCGCATCGCAGTTCGCCGCATCCGTATAGGTCTTGCTGACGCTCGCCTGCGACTTCGCGCCGATGGCATAGGCCAGGTTGAGGCTCGCCGTATTGCGCACATCGCAAACGCGGTCGATTGCTTCGCCGGATTCCTGATGGAAGCGCATCGTCACCACAATCGGCGTATCCTGCCTGAGGCCCGCAGGGATATCCCGGCCGTTCTGCATATGATACGCGATCTTGAAGCCCGTGTAGATGCAGTCGCCGTCTTCCGCTTTCAGGGAAACGTCCGCGCCGCTGTCGGTCACGTCGATGTTCGACTGAATCAGCGTCTCCTGCGTGCCGATCATGCCGTAAACATCCGCATAGATTCTGTCGCCTTCCGCCGCCGTGCCATAGGCCTCCTTCAGCTGCGCAAAGCTCATCTTGCCGACGGTCACGCCTTCCACAAAGTGCTGCGTCTGCACGGTTTCCGCGCCGCCGTCGAGCCAGCCGCTCTTATTGCCGAGCGCGTCCACCGTCTGATATTCGACCTTGTTGTCCGTAATCACGAAGCTGCTCATCGGGTAGCGGATTGCGTCGTTCGCGTCCTCCGCGCCGCTGTCGCTCGTCGTCTTCCGGATTTCAAAGGTCACCGTCTGCCAGCTTCCGTCCGCCTGCGTGTTTTGCAGGTTGCCCAGCTTTCCGCCGGCCTCGCCGTTGACCGCCGAAACGGTCTTATCCAGATACGGATCGCGGTTCGGGATGTTGGCGAACGCCGCCGCGGCAAAGCCGCCTTTGTTCGTCACCTTCGCTTCTGCCTCCGTGTGCCACGGCATGCCTGCGGACTGCGAAGCCTCGGTTTCGATATAGCCCGCCGGAGTCGTCGTTTCCGCGAAAGCGTAACTGCCGCGCTCAACATACGACGTGATGACGTAGGTATACCGATACCCCTGCTTGTCCGTGTAATACGTTCTGTCCTTCGCAAGCGTATACGTCTTTTCGCCGATTTCAAGCGTCTGCGGCGCTTCCGTCCTGTCTGCGGCGGTCGGTTCGAGGTTCGCAAACGCATAGCTGTGCGTCTCGTCCGTGCCGTCCGTCTCCGCCGCGCTGAACTTCGCGCCGCCGACCAGCGCGCTCTTGTTTTCATAGTCGCGCTTGAGGATCACCAGTCTGCCCTTCGGCTCGTTATATGCGTTGAAGTGCAGCGTGCTGAACAGCTCGTTCGGATTGGCCATCAGCTCTTCGCCTGTGACGACGGTATAATAGCCCGCCGCGCCGTCAAGCTTGGAAACATCCTCCTCGGCGGCCATGCTGTGGTCCGCGTCCGTCTTTTTGAAATCGTAATAGGCCTTGTAGCCCCGGCTCACCGGGTTCAGGTACGGCTTGTCGGGTTTGTCGCCGATCGCGCCCTCGTCCGGCTTCTCAAAGACGACATACGCCTCGCCCTCTTCGAGCCTCGGCAGATACGGGAACAGCACGTCGCCGTTTGCGTCGGAAGTCACCTCCTGATACAGATACGGCTGTCCGTCGCTAAGCAGAACCTCGTGCAGTTCGCCTTTCGCGTCTTTCTTCTTGATGTGAAGCACAGCGCCTTCGACAACCGGCGTATCATCGTCGCGGTTGCTTCTCACGCTGCCGAACACGCGAACCTGAATGGATACGCCGCGCGTATTCACCATCGAAATCGTGTCGGCCACGATGCCCGCCGCCAAATCAATCTTCGCGTCATACGCCAGCTGATAGCTGTAATCCGGCGCGGAAATCTCTTCGACGTAATAGGTGTACAGCGTGCCGTCCGTCATCGCGTCTTTCGGCGCATAAACTTTGTTCAGCTGCACCATGCCGTCCGCGCCGGATTTGAAGCGCGCCGCGTTTTCACGCGTGCCCGTCCAGTCGCCAAACGGCTTGCCGTTTTCACGCCCCGCATAATAGCGCTTATTGTTCTGCTTGTCCCGCGTATACAGCGAGAAGAAGCAGTTTTCCAGCGCAGTCGGCGTTTCGCTTTCGCTCAGCCGTCTGGTCTTCTCAATCTGACCCGCCATCAGCGTGCCGGCATTGACAAAGTCAACCTTCATCTGGCGCTGAACGTCCATCGCGTTGTAACGCGTGACGGTCACGTCCCGGCTGCTGGTGATCCGGTCGTTCGCGACGGTCGTGCCGTTGTAAACCGGCGTCTCCGGTTTTCCATTCAGATAGGCCGCGGACTTGGCGAACCAGTAGCCCGCGCTTTCGTCCGTGCTTTCCACAACGGTGTATGCGCCCGGATCGAGCCGCACGACGATGGACTGACTCCGTTTAGTCTCGGTGAAGCCGTCGAGCATAATCGGCTGCCGCGCCACCTTCTGCCAGCTTTCGGTTCCATTGGCATCGACGACGCGCATTTCCAGTTCGGCCGCTTCCGTCGTCCCCTTCTTATAGACATAGAAGGCGACGCTTTTCGGGATGCTCTGCGTCTGAGAAGACTCAAACGTCTTGGTGATTTCCAGATACGCGCGCGGCGTGTTGGTCACATTGATGGTGTGATCGGTGATCGTCACGCGGTTGTTCGCGTCCTGACGGCCCGCGTCGCTCCGATTTTTGAGCGTTTCGGAAGCGAGGAGCTGAACTTCGCTCGTGTAGCTCTTGCGCTTCCCGCTCTTGTCCAGATGCTCGTAATCCTTGTCGCAGATGACGCGGAACCACGTCGTAAACAGCTGCCCCGCGTTCACCTGTCCCTGCGGAATCGTCTCGACCAGCAAATACCAGCCGGAATACAGGCCGTCAAACGTGATTTTGCCCGTTTCGGCGTCCGTTGTGCCCGTATGCGGCAGATACACATAGCCGATCTTCGGATAGTTCGATTTGCCCTCGAACTCGTTCTGCGATTTGAACGGGCAGAAATACAGGGCAAAATACGCCGCAATCGGCTTCAAATCCGTCGTCTCGCCGCTCCGATCGCTGACCTTGTGAAGGGTGACGCTCGTCGTCGCCGGGTTGTAAACCGTAATCGGTTCGTCAGCCTCAACGTCCGCGCCCGCGATCGTCAGCTTTCCGCCGTTGAGCAGCTTGAAATACCGGTTGACCACTGCGTTCGGGTTCCAGTATTCAGCCACCGGCGTTTCATCCAGTGTCTCGGCAATCGCGTACTTGGCCTTCGGATAATTGCCCGCCTCGCTCGTGCGATAATCCCAGATCGGCAGGCTGAAAATGACCTCGCCCTTTTCGTTCGTGGTCTGTCGCGTGTTCGCCAGCGCGCTTCCGTTGCTGCTCAGAACCGCGCTCTTGCCATCGGAATAACCAATCTGAATCGGCGCGCCCTTGATCAGCTTTTCATCCGCGTCCCGCTTGATGACGGTCAGCGAATGGAAACGCGTATTCGTGGAGCAGACGGCAATCTGGCTCTTGTACTCGCCCGTGGTGAACGTCAGTCGGTTGGCCGACGTGCCGTTCACATTCTCGCCGTCAAACACAAAACCGCTCTTGTCGGTCTGCACGCCCTCGATTACCGGCGCGGTTGTCTCTTCAATCGTGAACGTCGTCTGGCGCGGCAGCTGCACCGTCGTCTCATAATGGTTCGCGTTGTTCAGCTTGACATGGGTATACACCTTGCCTTTTGCATCCGTGATGGTGTAAACCGCATCCGTGCTTCTCTCTCCGCCGTAATAGCGTTCGCCGTCCACATACTTGGCGACCGTCAGATAGGTCATCTCGCCGAGGATGTTCTTGATGGCGTTGTGCTGTCCGTCTTTGTTCAGATAATCGTCTACAACCGTCACGTAATCCGCATCCTGCGCATTCTTGACAGCCTTCACATGCAGGGCATACCGCTCCTGCATATAAACCATGTTAATCGGGTAATCCTTCTCGCGGAGGATGAAATCAGCCTCGTAGAAGGGTTGTCCGTTTTCATCCTTGTCCAGCTTCACCGGGTTATCCGGATTGTCCGCGCCGCCGTTTTCCGTATAGAGCGTCTCCAGCGAAACGGTGATGCTCACGCCGTAGCCCGCGCTCATGCCGCTCTCGCAGCCTGTGACAAATTCTGTGCTGAACTCGCCTCTGCCCTTGACGGCCTCCAACAGGCCGTTCGCGTTTTCGCGCGCAAGCAGGAGTTCAAAGGTCACGCCCGCCAGCGGCTTAAGCTCGCCGACCCGGTTGTTGTCCTTCGCTTCGGTGGACGGCCAGTATTCCTTATCCAGCTTCACTTGGAACAGACCCTTGAACTCGGTCTCCCCGCCGCTCAGCACATCGGCCTCGTTGTATGCGTCCACTTCCGTCACGACATTGACCGCTGTCGCCGCAGCAGACCACACGCCGCCGTAGACCTTCTGATAGCCGCCTGCGTGGTTGATCTTCACCTCCCGGAACAGGAAGGTATATTCGCCGACGTCGTCGCCCAGCTCAAAAGCGTCCGTCATGAACGCGCCCGTGCCCATGCCGCTCGCGCCGGTTTCATAGGTGATTCCGTCAGTAATCAGTTTGCTCTTCTGCGGTTCGGCGGTGAAAATAGCTTCCAGCTCCGCTTCCCGGCCAGTATATGTGCCTTTTTCCACCGTCTGTCCCGCCTGCGGCGCTGTAAACGCGCTGTTGCGGGCCAGCAGTTCGCGCTGTTTTTCCGTCAGGTCGCTCGTGCGGATGGCGTAAACCTCAAACTGGCAGTAATCCAGCCGCTGCGGCTCGCCGACGACAACGCCTTCCGTCGCCGCGCCGTCTTCAAACCGAACCGTGTAGCCGCTCTTGTTCAGCTTCAGCTGCACATAGTCCTTGTAATTGGTGATGCTGCTCTGACTGTCGTTCTGATTATCGGTCTCTTCGCCCGTCAATTCAACATAGTTGAAGTTCTTCAGCACATCCTGATAATCGTGCGGTTCTCTGTTGTACGCCGCGTTGTCGCTGTGCGCATGATCCGGATCTTTGGATTCATAGGCGCAGTATCCGTCCGGAACTTCCGTTTCCACGAGCACATAGTGCTTGAGGCCGTGCAGATCGGAGATCGTCGCAGTCGGGTTCGTCATGTTGATCGACTCAACCCATTCAAGCGTGCCGTCGTCCTTCACTTCATAGAGCGTCATCGTCGCGCCCGTCAGCGGATACTCCGGCGCGTTGCCGCGCTCCAGCTCATATTCCTTCTGGTAGTTCAGGCTGACGTTGAGAGCGGCCTTCGGCTCATTTTCAAACGTCAGCGTCTGGCTGGCATTTTTGTCCAGCTTGAACTGCTGCCCGTCTTCCGCCTTGAAATATCTCTGCGCCGCCTGCTCCTGCTTCACCGTGTACGTCAGCGCCGTGGTTTTGTTGTTCGGATCGCCGTAAATCGGCAGGCTGGACAGCTCAAACGCCTGTCTTGCGCCCTTTTTGCCCGTGTAAACCAGCGTGTTCGTCGTTTCGTCGAGCACAAAGCCGGTTCCCAGCAGCGCCCGATAGGCATAGCTGTCCTTCGCGAGGTTCGACGCGCCCACCGAGACCGTGAACTCCGCCAGATCCGCCGCGCTCACATAATCGATGGCCGCGGGCTGCGTGCCCAGCTTTTCCTTCTTCTCGTCGCGCAGCTCAACCGTCAGGCTGCCGACGTTCGCCTTGTTGGGAACAGTCTGATTGTCCGCCCGATACGTCTCGCTATACGTCAGCGGCCCAAAGTCTGTGTCGTTGAGCATCATGTCGCCGGAAACCGCCGTTTCCCTGACATAGTACGTGCCGTAAGCCGGGATGGTGAACACGCCGACCGCCTGATCCGGCTTGCGCACCGTGACCGTCTCACCGACCTGCCGCATGGTCTCGTCGTACAGGGTAAACGTCGCAAAGCTGTCGTTCGCCGCCTCGGCCGGGAAATCTTTGGTCACCTCAAGCTGATACTTCCGCTGGTCAACCTGTCCGGCCTTCTGGCTGTCGTCGCCCGCCGCAACCGTCAGCGGAACGAGTTCCGTATTCAAATAGTAGTTCTCCGGTGCGGCCAGCTCCTGCAGATAATAAGAAGTTCCTTCCTCCACCGGGAGCACCAGTTCGATTCTGCCGTCCGCGTCCGTCGTGAAGCGATACTCGCCCGCCACATTTTCGGGCTGGGTCAAGCGCCCCGCTTCATCCACAATGGCCGCCGTCTTTCCCGTCAGCACGCCGTCCGTCGGCGTCCGCCCGACCAGATAGGTCTTGCCATCCGCTTTCTTGGTCAGCACGGCATAAACCGCGCCGGGCAGTATCGCGTTGTCGCTGCCTACTTTGGTGAAGGTCGTCTTGCCGACCTGACGCGTGTTGGTGACGGTGATCGTCTTGTCCGTACCGTCGTCCAGCATCACGCTCTTCTCGCTGTACGTCACCGCATAGCCTTCCGCCTTCTCTTCATCGACGGTATAGGTCACCACATGGCCGTTTTCGTCCCAGCCGCGCAGCGAAAGGGTCTGGCTTGCCTCGTTCTGTTTGCCGTCGGTCGTCAGTTTAACCGTCTGGCTCAGCAGCGCGCCCTCTTCGCAGGCAGCCTGAACCGTGATCGTCCACGTTTGTTCTTTGTTCAGGCCGCTCACATCGACAAGCCGCTTCGTGATGGTTAGCTCCTGCTGCTTGATGAAGAAATAGTCGGCGTTCTGGATTCTCGCGTCGTCCGTAAAGGTGATCTGAATCTCCGCTTCGAGCTTCTCCTCCTCGCCGTTCTTGCTGCTCGCGTAAAACAGACCGTCCGTCTGTTCGTTGCTCTGCACCTTCACGTGGTAGATGATAAGGTTCCCGTCCCCGTCGAATCTCGGCAGATAGACGGATTCCGCCTCATCCAGCGTCGTCTGCTTCACCGGCTCCGTCTCGCCTTTGCGCGTGATGGTCACCGTGTAATGGCTTTGATCCGCTTCCAGATTGTCGCCCCGCTCATACTTGCGCAGATAGGCTTTCAGGTTCAGCAGACCCTCCGTCGAATAGTTCTTCACGGCGTTGTCGTCCGTCATCCGCGTCTGACTGCCCGCCTCGATGACGACAGTCCTGTCGTCCGCCTTGACAAAACCGTCGGATACGCCCGTTTCTTTCATCGTATAGGTATCCGCGGGCAGATAAACCGTGGTCGGTTTTCCGTTTTCGACCTTCACCGTGTAGGTGCGGCCTTTCTGCCCGGTCAGCGTAAACTCCGCAGTAAGGCTGGAGTTTGTATTTTGCTTGCCGTCCGGCGCATAGAACATCTTTTCGAGGATAAACTGGCCGTTCTGCGCGTTGTAATCCTCGAACTCGGCTTTCACCGCGTTTTCTTTCGTTCCGGCCGTCACCGTCACAAGCTGATACGGATAGGACGCCTCGCCGATTTTGATCGTCTTGTCGCCCGGCTTGACGTTGGTATAGCCCGCTTCCATCCCCGTGCGCACCACATAGTAGTCGCCTTCGGGCAGTTCCCGGCTCGTCTCAAACGCGCCGATCCGGTCGGAAAGCTTCGCGTTCTCGCCAAGCACCAGCTCGTCCTTTTCGTTGGGCGTCACTTCGCTGGCCTTATAAATCGCAAAGACCGCGTCGCTGCCCGAATAGGCCGTTCTGTCCGCCGCATCTGCCGCCAGCTTCACATACTGTTCCGGCAGGATGTAGCCGCCCTGACGCACGAAATGATAATACAGCGTTTTGCTGCTGTCGGCCTTCTTTTCATCGCTGTCGCCGTAAACCGTGTAGTTCAGCGTCGAATCCAGCGTGACGCCCAAGCCCTTAAAGGCAACGTCATCCAGCCGTTCGTCGTCGCAGTCCAGCTCAAAGTCCGCCTTGTCATAGATCAGGTTGACCGTGTAATTGTTGTACGCATAGACCGACGGATGAACGGTATTATCGTCGTCCAGCGCCGCCGTGTTGTGGATCGTGTTTCCTCCGTTTGCGGGCATTACGAGGCTGCGCGTGCCATCCCCGTTTTCCACAATATCGCAGGTATAGGCGCTGTCTCCAAGTGTCACTGTGGCCTGCTTCGGATAGACCTTCGCGCCATTCTTTCCCGCAACCGGCTGAATCGTTTCCTGGAGCGTATAGCTGGAAAGATCGAGTACGCCATGATCCACGTAGTCGCTGTTCTGGCGCAGAATCTCGCCCTGCGTTCCCAGCGCGCCCGTGCGCACCTGATAGGTGAAGGTTACCTCGTCGACGTTTACCGTGTACTTCACGGCCTCGTTCTGCACATCCCACGTCTTTGCTTCCGCCGCATTCCGGAAGGCGTTCGTGTGGATCGTTGCCCGATAGTCAATCGGCGTACCGGCGTAAACTTTCTCTTCGCCGTTTTTGTCATAGTAGTGCATCTTCGGCGTGATCGACGCGGAGAGTGAAACCGTCGGCGTGATGAGATCGCCGTTGGCATGTTCACCGTTATCGATCATGCGTCCAAAGAACGTATAATTCAGCGTCACGGCGTTGCTGCCGTCCGCAGGAACGACGCTTTGGACGCTGTCAACGTTCAGGGTATCCGTCCAACCTCCGTTATCGGTCGCGGAAATCCGCAGATTGCCGGGCGCGCTGATTTGCAGCTTGATATCGTCGTAGGAATCGAACGGGCGATATCGAATGTACTCGTCGAACGTCATCGAATTCAGGTCAAACGCCCTGTATTCGGTCAGGTTCGTGGCGAGCTGGAAGGTCATGCTCAATGTAAAGGGGACGACCTCGCCCGTCTTCCACTGCGCCGCGTTCTGCGCCGGACGCAGGTTCGCGTAAATCAAGGTATCTTTTCCATTCTTTTCGACATCCCGAACGCGGTCGGCGAAAGACATGTGCGTTTCGTCCGTCGTCGTTTCAAACTCGGCTTCATAGGCTTCCTTCAAAGAGCCATACGTTTCGCCGCTTCTGAGGGTCTGCGCAACCGGCTTCTGCACCTGGCTGACCACTTCATCGGCAATCGCCGTCGTCGGGCAAGAGCTGACGAGCATCGCGGCCGTCATCACCCAAGCCATAACCCTTTTCAGATGGTTCATCCTTTCCATCCTGTCCTCCAAAAACATGTCGCTCAGTCTTCAACCGATACCACAAAGCGCCAGTAATATTGCGCGTTGATTTTGTCGAGCTTTACCGCATAGCGCATCTCGTTTGCGCCTTCAACGTCTTCAAAGTGTTCGCCGTCCTGGCTGTACTGCCAGCGGATCGACCACTTCGCATCCGTCGGCTGGACGTTGACCACGGCAGTCATTTCCAGCGTGTCGCCATAAGCCAGGCCGTCGCTTCCGTTGCTGATCAGTTCCGTCTCAATCTGCACCGGCTGCCGGACGACCTTCGCATCCCAATGCGCCTGCAATTTGATTCTGCCGTCGCCGCTGTTGCGCAGATCCAGCTCGTTGCCGTCGCCGTCCAGCGCTGCAAGGGTGAGCATCGTTTCCGCATCGCCGTTTCGGCTCAGCGTCAGCGTCAGCCGACGGCCGCCGCAAAGCACCTCGCCGCCCTGCGCCACGCCGTCGTAGACCCACAGAACGATTTCGCCGTTTTCCCAACTGAGGGAAGCGCCGTCCATCCAGAAATCATCCGCCTGCCACGCGTCCGTGTCGCCGCCGATGGCTACCGCAAACGGCTCCAGCCGCACGCCGTCCGCGTTGTTCACGCCGATCACCAGCCGCGCCGAATCGCCGTTTCCGTCCAGTCTGAGCTGCGCCCAGTCGATTGTTTCGATTTGCTCCTCCGGCTCAGGCTGGGACGTGGGTTCGGGCGTCACTGTCGGCTCAACCGTCGCCGTAGGTTCAGGCGTTGCCGTCGGCTCAACCGTTGCCGTAGGTTCGGGCGTCGCCGTATCTTCCGGCTCCTCCGTCGCTTCCGGTTCTTCCGTGGCTTCCGGCTCTTCCACGACTTCCGGTTCTTCCACAACTTCCGGTTCTTCCGTGGCTTCCGGCTCTTCTTCAGCCTCTTCCGTCTCAATCGGCGTTTCCGTCTCGCTGTAAACTTCAGATTCCGCTTCAGCTTCGGTGTATTCGGGCTTTCCGCCTTCTTCATACAAAACGATTCCTTCGCTCTGCTGCTCATCCTCCGCGTTCACGCGCATCGGAGACGCTGCGCCCAGCAACACCAGGCACAGCATCCATGCAAAAATTCTTCTTTTATTTTTCATATCGACATGCCCCTTTCGCCGATCTTTTTTTCATCTTTCCATTGAAAGCCGCATATACTTCCCATAGGGGGAGATATATACCGATTTCTTCTCTATTTTATTCTACCACTCTTCCTTGTTTTTTTTCAACTTACCAATGCACAAAGGAAACGTTTTAGATCTAGTAAAAATGATAATTTTTCCTTTTATCCCATCTCATATATAATGCCGCCAATTCTATACAATTCCCAGCGGAATACTTTCAATTTTTCTCTTGACAAGCCGCTCGATATCCTGTATAATGATCTCGTTGTTAGAGATAACTAACACCTCCCTGAACAAAATGGCGGATGAGGTTTGACGCGCCTCTCCGCAGCCTTGCAGGCTTGACGCACCTGCCAGGTATGCGCCCCGCTTGAGCGCAACCCAATCGAGCGAGGATCACTCCTCCCCCCTATTTTCTCCCTGTTTCTTAACAGAAAGACCCTGTCGGGCATTGGACGCCGCCCGGCAGGGTCTTTCGCATGTTTACGGCTGAACCGTGATCTTCTGTCCGTCCGAATAGAGCGTCATCACGCCGTTTTCCTTCGCGGCGTAAACCGTCGCCCCGGCCTTTTGCAGCCGAATGCGCACGCTGTTGGCGGGGTTTTTTCCCGTGACAAACGCAACGCCCGGCTTGGCAGCCTCCACCCATTCGGCGCATGTCGCAGCCTCCGTTCCTCCGCGCGAGGCGATCAGCGCGTCGCACTTGACCGCCGCGCCGGAGGCGACGATCTCCTTTTCGCCGCTCGCGGTGATGCAGCCCGTCACCACGGCGCTCGTCTGCCCGTAATCGATGCGCAGCGTCAGCCCGTCGTCGCGGCTGTCCGTGTGCTGCGTCCGCGCCGGGCCGATGAATGTCACGCGCGCCCGCCCGAGGGTAAAGGCCATGTTCTGCGTTGCGGAGACGATCTGCGTCCCCCGCTTTTCCGCCGCGTCGATCATCTGCGCGTAGGCCTTGCCCTTCGTCTGCGTCGGCGGCACAAAGAGATAATCCGGTTTGGTCATGCCAAGCGCCAACTTCATCGCGCCGAGCTGTTCATCCTCCGAGCCCATCGCAACCGCCGCGCTCAGGTGGTTCACGCCGCAAAGCAGAAGCTGGCCGCAGAGCGCCGCGCCCGTTCCGCTGCCCGCGCCGACGAGCATGGTGTACCCGTCCGCGCAGACAAAAACCGCCTCGCCGTCGCCCGCGCGCAGCGTCTTGATCGTCAGCCCGTTGGGGTTCACGCCGTATGCCCACTTGGGCAGCTTCTCCGTCAGCTTCGAAACGTCCGGCAGCTCGATTTTGCTCAGATCAAAGTCGCCGAGCTTGATTTCCGGCAGATTGTCAAAGCGGAGCGTCGGCGCGCCCGTCTGCGGGTCGCTCTTCACAAAGCCCAGCACATGCGCGCCGACAAACAGCAGCGCCGCCACGCCGAGCACGAGCAGCAGATTCGTCAGGCAACCAACCAGACAGCCCTTTTTTCTCTTGCGCACATGAGACCGCCCCTCGCGCGCCATCAGGCCACCGCCTCCAGCGCGGAGACGAGCTTCCGGCAATCCTCCGCCGTCGTCGCCCAGCTGGTCACAAAGCGGACGGCCACGCGCCCATCTTCCAGCTTTGCCCAGCGCTCATAGGCAAAATCCAGTTCCAGCGCGGCGTTCTGCTCCTCCGTCAGCACGGCGAAAATCTGGTTGGTCGTCGTCCGCTGGAAGAAGGGAATCCCCGCGCGCTCCATGCCCGCGCGGATGATATCGGCCATCTCGTTGGCGTGTCTGGCCCATGCGAAATAATCGTCGTGCTCCAGCGCCGCCAAAAACATCACGCCGCCGAGCCGCCCCTTGGCGATCATACCGCCGTTGTGCTTGATCATAAAGCGGAAATCCTTTTGCAGCGCCGGGTTGACGATCACCATCGCCTCGCCGAAGAGCAGGCCGTTCTTCGTGCCGCCGATGTAGAAGCAATCCGCCAGCGCCGCCAGATCCCGGAGCGTCACGTCGCATTCCGCGCTGGTCAGCGCGCTCCCCAGCCGCGCGCCGTCCACAAAGAGGATCAGCCCGTGCGCGTCACAGACCCTGCGCAGCGCCTTCAGCTCGTCCAGATGGTAGACGGTGCCGATTTCCGTCGGCTGGCTGATGTAGAGCAGCCTCGGCGCGACCATGTGCTCGTCCGTGTGCAGCGCGCAAACGGCCTCCACGCCCTCCGGCGTCACCTTGCCGTCCTTCGCCGCGCAGGGGAGCACCTTGTGCCCCGTCGCCTCCACCGCGCCGGTTTCGTGCACGTTGATGTGCCCCGTCGGCGCGCAGATTGCCGCCTCGTAGGGGCGCAGGAACGCCGCAATCGCGATGCTGTTGGCCGATGTGCCGCCGACCATGATGTGCACCGCCGCCCCCGGCTGGCCGCATTTCTCGCGGATCACGTCCGCCGCGCGCAGGCTGTAATCATCCAGCCCGTAGCCGCAGGTGTGCTCCATGTTGGTTTCAAGAAGCCGCTGCATCACAATCGGATGCGCGCCCTCGCCGTAGTCATTCATGAAAAACATCTTCACAATTCTTCCTCCCGTTTGATGGTGCCGACGATCATCGTCTCGTCAACGGTGATCTCCGTCACGTCGCTCAGGTCAAGGCTCTCCGCATCGATGTTGGCGAGCATCGGGGTCATTTTCGCCAGATGCAGCGCCAGCGCCCCGCTGACCGGCATCGTATAGGTGATCGTCCTCTGTTCCAGCACGTTCAGATGCGCGTGCGCGTAATCCGAAACGGGCGCGCCGTCGTAGGCCGCCAGTCGACCGCCCGCCGCCTCGCGGAGCTGGCGCAAATAGCCCGGCCTCGGCGCGAGCTTGATGAGCACGCCGTCTTTTTTGAGGATACGCCCGAACTGCGCGTAGTTCGCCGGCGTAAACACGTCGAGCACCGCGTCGCAGCAGCCGTCCGCCAATGGTATGTTGGCCAAATCGCCGACGAAATACGTCGAGCGCCTGTCGCCCTTCGCTGCCAGCAGAACGGCCTCCTTCGACAGATCAAACCCGATTCGGATCATGTCCCGCTCCGGGCAGACGCTCCGCAGATAGTATCCCTCGCCGCATCCCGCGTCCGCCACAACAGGGCATTCGGCCTTTACGTATTTTTCCAGCGCTTCGCCGATGGCCGCAACGACCGGTGCGAACACGCCCGCTTCAAAGACCTTCGCTCGGCTCTCGAACAGCTCCTTTTTGTAGAAGGACGGCTTGGCGTTCGGCGCGAAATTGACGTGCCCCTGCTTGGCGATGTCGTAGCAATGGCGCTTGCCGCAGAGCAGGCTTTTGCCCTCCTGATGAAAACTGCCCGAACAGATCGGGCAGCGAAGAAGCGCGACCGCTTCGTTTTGCATGGTTGTAACGCCTCACTCTTAGAAATAATCCGAGAAATACGGCTGCTCAATGGGGATGATATCCTCCAAAATGCGCACGGCGGTGTCGTTGGCCTGCAGCCGCTCGACGCGCTTGAGGTAGGTCGGCCGCTTGTAGCCGTAGAACATGGCCGTCAGCGTCTGAATGTCGCAGCGGACGGTTTCGCCGCGCGTGCCGCCGCGCTCCAGAATGGTGTTGCCCGCCGCGTCCCAGCGCAGGGAGAAATCGCCGCAGTTGCATTCCATGATCGGGTCGTCGATGATGAAATGCAGGTCGTCGTGGATGGAGATGATATCAAACGGATACTGCCGGATAAACTCCTCGAAATCGACGATGCGCGCCATGATATACGGCTCGATTTCCTCCTGAATTTCGCTGTCCTCCAGCAGGAACGCCATCGGCTCGTTGGTGTAGTTGTTGCCGACCACCTTTTCGATCATCGAAAAGTGCGCGGAGATATAGTTCCAAAGGCCGTGGCGCGCCTCCTGATTGACGTACACCAGCTCCTTGATGCGGAACACATCGTTGGCGATGTAGTAGACGAGGTAGCCGGTCGGCTTCTCGTTCGCGTCGTAATACACGGCGACGAGCACGTCGTCGGCCTCCCACCGCCAGTATTCCTCCCACTCCAGCTCGTTGCGCTTGAGCGCGCCGTGGCGCATCGCGGAGAATGCGTCGTGCACCCGGTGCACATCCTCGCTGTCGATGTCCACGCGCTCGACCATACCGCCGACCTTGCGGTGCTTGGGCAGCTGCGTATCCTTGATGGTGTAGGTCATCTTATCCGAAACGATTTCCCAGCCCTTTTTGCGGTAATACGGAATCAGGTACGGGAAGAGCATCGACACGCACTGGTGGTTTTCGCGCATGTTATCAAGCGCTTTTTTCATCAGGTGCGCCATCAGCCCGTGCCCCATGTATTCCGGATAGGTCGCCACGCCGGTCACGCCGCCCATGTTGTACATCGTGCCGAACAGATTGACCTGCATCGGGTAGACGCTGATCTGCGAAGCCAGCTTTTCCCCGTCAAACCAACCGAACGACTCCGTCTTTTTGAGCACGGGTTTTTTGCTGCGCTCCATTTCCTTCTGGTTCCAGCCCAGCGAGGCCAGCTCGCTGTCCGTCACCTGAAACGCATAACGGAGCAGCGCATTATACTGCGCGGTATCGTCCACCGTCAGCCTGCGCATCTGCAATCGGTCTTCCAGCTTTTCCTGCTTCATGGTATCCTTCCTGTTCGTCGCGTCGTTTCAAAGTCTGTCAAAATCGTATATAGTATAGCATAAAACCCGCCTTGATTTCAAGGCGGGTTCTTCTTGCAGACTGCCCATACAAGCAAAGCCCTGCAAAATTCGTCCGTGAACTCCTTCCGTCACAACTTCGTTGTGCCACCTCCCTCTAAGAGGGAGGCTTTGATGCACACCTCCATGTGAACGCAAGCTTCCTCCAACAACCGAGCAAATGGCAAATTCTGCATAAAAAACGCCCGTTTCCGGAATTTGTGCATAATTTCGGATTTGCTCATTATATTGCTCCCTCTTCGAGGGCATGAATCTTGCCGCCCGTTGTACGGGGAACAGGCAAGCGAAATGCCGAAGGTCTGTCAGCGAAGCTGACTGAAGGAGTTTTTTATTCCTCGTCGTCGAGGTTCGGCAGATCGTCCATGCCGTCGTCCGTCGGCCTCTCGTCGTCATCCGCCGCGCTCTGCACGACGGGCGCATCCTTGCCCATCAGCTCGGCGCGAACGAGCTTGTCGATTTCCGCGGCGATTTCCGCGTTCTCCTTGAGGAACTTGCGGGTGTTCTCGCGGCCCTGACCGATGCGCTGGTCGCCGTAGGAGAACCACGCGCCGGATTTGTGGATGATATCCAGCGCAACCGCGCTGTCCAGCAGACTGCCTTCCTTGCTGATGCCCTCGCCGTAGAGAATGTCGAACTCCGCGGTTCTGAACGGCGGCGCGACCTTGTTCTTGACGATCTTCGCCTTCGTGCGGTTGCCGACGACGGTTGTGCCGTCCTTGAGCTGCTCGCCGCGGCGGATGTCGATGCGCACGGACGCATAGAACTTGAGCGCGCGGCCGCCCGGCGTCGTCTCCGGATTGCCGTACATCACGCCGACCTTCTCGCGAAGCTGGTTGATGAAGATGCAGGTCGAGTTCGTCTTGTTGATGATGCCGGTCAGCTTGCGCAGCGCCTGGCTCATCAGGCGCGCCTGCAGGCCGACGAACGAATCGCCCATTTCGCCGTCGATTTCGGCCTTCGGCACGAGCGCCGCCACCGAGTCGATGACCACGACGTCAATCGCGCCGGAGCGAACCAACGCCTCGCAGATTTCCAGCGCCTGCTCGCCGGTGTCCGGCTGGGAGACGTACAGCTGATCGACGTCCACGCCCAGCTTGCGCGCATAGACGGGATCAAGCGCGTGCTCCGCGTCGATGAACGCGGCCACGCCGCCCATCTTCTGCGCCTCCGCGACGATGTGCAGCGCGACGGTCGTCTTGCCGGAGGATTCCGGGCCGTAGATCTCCACCACGCGGCCGCGCGGCACGCCGCCCACGCCCAGCGCCATATCCAAATCCAGACAGCCCGTCGGAATCACCTGAATATCGCGCACGGCGCGCTCGCCCATGCGGATGACCGCGCCCTTGCCGAATTGCTTTTCAATGCCGGCCAGCGCGATATCCAGCGCGCGCTTTTTTTCGGTGCCGTCGTCGTTCGCCGGAATCGCCGTGACCGTCTTTGCGGATTTTTTGCCCTTATCGCTTGCCATATTGCCCCTCCTGTTTTTACCCTCTTATCGCCGCGCGGCGCACCATGTCCAGCGCCTTGAGCGTCGCCAGCCTGCGCACCCGCGCGCGGCCGCCGCCGAGCTGCAGCCGCTCGACTGTCACGCCGTGCCTGTCCGCGCAGGCGACATATACCAGCCCGACGGGCTTTTCCTTCGTCCCGCCGCCCGGCCCTGCGATGCCGGTCGTCGCCACGGCGATGTCTGCGCCGCTTCTTTCGCGCAGGCCGCTCGCCATTTCAAACGCCGTCTGCTCGCTGACCGCGCCGAACGCCGCCAGCGTCTCCGGCTTCACGCCGCAGTATTTCACCTTCGCCTCGTTGGCGTAGGTCACATGCGCTTCATACAGACATTCGGAAATGCCGGGATAATCCACCAGGCTCGCCGCGACCATGCCGCCCGTGCAGCTCTCCGCCGTCGAAACGGTCAGCCGCCGCGCCACCAGCGCGCGCCCCGCCGCCTCCTGCATGGAGCCCTCGCTCGTCTCGGTCACGTCGTAAACACAGTCGCCCAGCACGCCGCAGATCGCGTCCACCACGGGCTCGACCTGCCGCAGCGCCTCGTCCTCGTCCCTGCCGCGCGCCGTCACGCGGAGCTGACACTCGCCCAGCGCGCAATACGGCGCGACGGTCACGCCCTCGGCGTTTTCAATCCACCTCGCGCACGTCTGCGCCACCTGCGATTCGCCCATGCCGTAAATGCGGATGAACCGCGAGGCGATGCAGCCGCCGGTCTTTTTCGCCAGCCTGCCGTAAACCTGTCGGCCGAACATATCCGCCATCTCGTGCGGCGGGCCGGGGAGCTGAACGACGATTTTGCCGTCCTTTTCGATCATGCAGCCGGGCGCGGTTCCGCATGCGTTGGGCAGAATCGTGCAGCCCTTGGCGAACATGGCCTGCTTGCGGTTGTTCATCGGGCAGACGCGCCCGATTTTTTCGAAATACCGGCCGATTGCGTCCCAGCTTTCGGGGTCAAATTCCATCGGAAGCCCCAGCAGCTCGGCGGCGATTTCCTTGCTCAGGTCGTCCTGCGTCGGCCCGAGGCCGCCCGTCGTGATGACCAAATCGCTTCTGGAAAGCGCCAGCGCCAGCGCCTCGCGCATCCGCTGCGGGTTGTCGCCCACCACCTGATGGTGATACACCGCGATGCCGAGGCTCTGCAATTCGCGCGAGAGCATCTGCGCGTCGCTGTCCGCAATCTGCCCCATCAGCAGCTCCGTGCCGATGGCCACAATCTCCGCAATCACTTCGCGCCTCCCAGAACCGCGCGGTTCTGCCAAACGTATTCACACATCGAGTACAGCGTCATCACCGACGCGGCAATCGTCAGCAACGCGGGCAGAAGCCCCTCGCCCGTGATCGTCAGCACGACCACCAGCATCATTTGCAGCACGGTCTTGATCTTGCCGCTCATGCCCGCCGCAATGACGTGTCCCTGCTCCACGGCGCACAGCCGCAGGCCGGAGACGACAAATTCCCGCGCGATGAAGATGATGCAGGCCGTCACGTTCAGCCGTCCGATGGCCGTCAGCATGATAAACGCCGTGTGCGTCAGCAGCTTGTCGGCAATCGGGTCCATGAATTTGCCAAAGTTGGTAATCAGGTTGCGCGAGCGCGCGATGCGCCCGTCGAGCATATCCGTCAGCGAAGCGGCGACAAACACCAGCAGCGGCCAAATCTGCATCGACTTGTCGTTGTCAAAGAACCACAGCAGCACCAAATACAGCGGCACCAGCGCCACGCGCAGCAGCGTCAGCTTGTTGGGCAGGTTCATCGCGCGAATCGCCCGCCCCGTCTGTTTCAGCGTCTCCACAAACTTTTTCATACGCGCTCACCCATCAGGTCATACGCCTTCGCGGCCGTGATCTTCACGTTCACAAACGAGCCGATCTCGCACGGCTCCTCCGAGCCGAAGAAGATGCTGCCGTCCGTCTCCGGCGCTTCGTATTCGCTGCGGCCGACATAGCGGCTGCCGCGCTTTTTTTCCACCAGAACGCGGCAGGTCGTGCCCACGCGCGCCTTGTTCTGCGCCAGCGAAACGCCGTGCTGGAGCGTCATCAGCCGGTCATAGCGCTCCTGCTTCACCTCTTCGGGAATCTGGTCGGGCATTTCCGCCGCGCGCGTGCCGTCCTCCGGGCAGAACATGAACGCGCCCATGCGGTCGAACTTGATTTCCTTCACGAAATCCATCAGCTCGTCAAAATCTTCCTCCGTTTCGCCGGGGAAGCCGACCATCAGCGTCGTGCGCAGCATCATGCCGCGCTCCTTGAACATGCGGCAGACCTCGCGGATGTGCGCGCTGGTGTCCGTGCGGTTCATATCATTCAGGATATGCTGGCTGATGTGCTGCATCGGCAGATCGAGGTAATCGCAGACGTTCGGCAGGCGCTTCATCGTATCCAGCAGGCGCTCATCCACGCGCTCGGGATAGCAGTACAGCGCGCGCAGCCACTCCACGCCGGGAATCGCGGCGATTTCCTCGATCAGCTGCGGCAGCTGGCTCTCGCCGCCGTCGTCCGTGCCGTAGCGCGTCGTGTCCTGCGCGATGAGCGTAAATTCCTTGACGCCCTGCGCCGCCAGCTTCCTGACCTCGGCCAGAATATCCGCCTTCGGGCGGCTGCGGTAGCCGCCGCGGATCATCGGAATCGCGCAATACGAGCACCAGTTGTCGCATCCCTCGCCGATGCGGATGTAGGCGCTGTATTTCGGCGTGGTCAGCACGCGGCCAAATTCGTGGAACTTTCCGTCGTCATCGGTGTAAACGGGGCGGCCGCCCTTTGCGGCCTCCCGAATGGCCTGATCGAGCTTTTGATAGTCGTTCACGCCCATAATCACGTCCACCTCGGGCATTTCCTCGCGGATGGCCTCCGGGTAGCGCTGCGCGAAGCAGCCCGTCGCCACCAGCAGGCGGCAGCAGCCCGTCTGCTTGTAGCCCGCCATTTCAAACAGCGTGGAGATGGCTTCTTCCTTTGCGGACTGGATGAAGCCGCAGGTGTTGACGATGATGACCTCCGCCCGCGACGGGTCGGAAACGATCTGATAGCCGTGCTCCTTGAGCACCGCGAGCATCTGCTCGGAATCGACGCGATTTTTGCTGCATCCCAGAGAGATCAGCCCAACTGTTGTTGCCAAAATGATTGCTCCTTTAACTGCCGCTCGGGCAAACTGCGTTTATAGTCATACAGGATTATTTTATCATGCTCCGGCGGCAAATACAAGCCTCACGCGTCGGCTTTCTTCCCCCGGCGGATCAGATATTGCGCCAGCATCACGATCAGGCGATAGACGGTATACACCGCGAAAAACGCCAGCACGCCGTACAGCCCGGCCACCACGTCCCGAAAGTCCATTTCGCCCGTCCCCGTGATCTTCTGGCCGATTTCGATGGCGAGGCCGATCACCGTCATCACGGTGAACACGTAGATAAACGAAACGGCCGTGATGCTCCATTTGGCCAGCCGCTTGAACACGAAATGCACCATGAAAAACAGCAGCATGCCCAGCACGGCCATCAGGATGAAGTGCAGTTCCTTGTCGCCGAGCACCAGTTCAAAATCGTCGTTGAGATGCACGATGGATTCGTGCACCTGCGCAATAATCATCGTTCCCTCGTATAAAATGGATTCAAACAAAAATCGGTATCCCCCTTCTGTCGTCAATCAAAAAGGACGCGGGAAAGAAGCGTCTCTCCCCGCGTCCGAACGGTCTTTTGTAGAATCAGTATTCGATTTTCTTCTGGATGTAGGCCACCAGCTCGTCCACGTGCACGTGATCCTGCTCCATGGTGTCGCGGTCGCGCACGGTGACAACGCCGGTCTCCAGCGTGTCGAAATCGACGGTGATGCACATCGGTGTGCCGATCTCGTCCTGACGGCGATAGCGCTTGCCGATGGAGCCGGTCTCGTCGTAATCCACCATGAAATGCTTGCTCAGCATGTCATGGATTTCGCCGGCCTTCTCGCCGCACTTGTTCTTTTGCAGCGGCAGCACGGCGCACTTGTACGGCGCGAGCGCCGGATGGAAGTGCATGACGACGCGGGTGTCGCCGCCCTCCAGCGCCTGCTCCTCGTAGGCCTCGCAAAGGAAGGCCAGCGCCGCGCGATCCGCGCCGAGAGACGGCTCGATGACATACGGAATGATCTTCTCGCCCGTGGTCGGGTTGAGGTATTCCATGCTCTTGCCGGAGGTCGTCTGGTGCGCCTTCAGGTCGAAATCCGTGCGGTCGGCCACGCCCCAGAGCTCGCCCCAGCCGAACGGGAAGAGGTATTCAAAGTCCGTCGTCGCCTTGGAGTAATGCGCCAGCTCCTCCGGCTTGTGGTCGCGCAGGCGCAGGTGCTCGTCCTTGATGCCCAGACCCTTGAGCCACTCGTGGCAGTAGGTGCGCCAGTAGCTGAACCACTCCAGATCCGTGCCCGGCATGCAGAAGAACTCCAGCTCCATCTGCTCGAACTCGCGGATGCGGAAGATGAAGTTGCCCGGCGTGATCTCGTTGCGGAAGCTCTTGCCGACCTGACAGACGCCGAACGGCAGCTTGCGGCGGGTCGTGCGGGCGACGTTCGGGAAGTTGACGAAGATGCCCTGCGCGGTCTCCGGGCGCAGATAGATCTCGTTGCTCGCGTCCTCGGTCACGCCCTGATGGGTCTTGAACATCATGTTGAACTTGCGAATGCCGGTGAAATCGTGCTTGCCGCAGGTCGGGCAGGGAATCTGCTTCTCCTCGATGAAGCTTTCGAGCTGCTCGTTCGTCCAGCCGTCCGCCTCGATCTCCTGACCGTTGGCCTTCGCCCAGTCCTCAATCAGCTTATCCGCGCGGAAGCGCGCCTTACAGGCCTTACAATCCATCAGCGGGTCGTTGAAGTTGCCGACGTGGCCGCTCGCCACCCAAACCTGACGGTTCATCAGAATCGCGCAGTCGATGCCGACGTTGTACTTGCTCTCCTGCACGAACTTCTTCCACCACGCGCGCTTGACGTTGTTCTTGAACTCAACGCCCAGCGGGCCGTAATCCCACGAGTTGGCCAGACCGCCGTAGATTTCGGAGCCGGGGAACACGAAGCCGCGGCCCTTGCACAGGGCGACGAGCTTATCCATCGTGTCGTTTTGCACCTTTGCCATGGAAAAACCCTTCTTTCTCTCGTCTTTCGGAGCCAAATAAAAAACCGCGAAGACGCCGCCCCGAATCCGCGCCGCCGCTTGGATTCAAGGGACGAAAGACATTCTTCCGCGGTTCCACCCTTGTTGACATGTGTAAAAAGCATGCCCACTTTTGATTGTTCGTTTTGTGCGCGCCGCTCCGGGCTGCCAACCCCTTCAACGCGATTCGCACCGTCATCATACTAAAAAAAGCGTGATTTGTCAAGCCTGATTATAGCTCGTCGTCCCGCCTCGGGTCGTGATGCGGCCTTCGCCCGCTGACGCGCATCATGTGCGAGAGCCGTTCGCCGTCCCACAGCTCCACGCCGGTCGATTCGGCCAGCTCCCGCGCGGAAGCCGTGAACATCGTCGGGCAGACGACCGCCGGAACGTCGCAGCCGTAGTATTCCGCGCCCGCGTAGGCCTCCTGCACGGCGGCGTTGCCCACCGCCCCCGCGTAATTCTTGCACTGGATGGCGTAGGTCTTGCCGCCGCGCACGGCGAGGATGTCCACGCCCTGATCGCCGCACTCCACCGTCACCTCGACGTGCCGAAAGCCGTTGTCCCGGAGCACCTGCGCCATGTATTCTTCAAATTCAAAGCCCGTCAGCCGCAGGCAGCGCTGCGCGCGGTTGCGCCTGCCCGTCATCAGCCGCCAGAGCCTGCCCAGCGGCCACGCGAGCAGCAAAAGCAGGCGCTTGACCAGCCAGAGCAGCCCGCGCAGCAGCCCCGCCGTCAGCCAGCCGATTCCGCGCAGAAGCGCCACGACCGCCGCCGCAAAGCCTTCCAAAACGTGATCCAGCAGCGTCAGCAGGCCGTCGAGCAGCGCTGCGGCGGGGTTTCGCTTTTTGTATTTCGTTTTTTGGTTTCTCGATTGTTTCGCCATGTGCGTTATGCTTTTTCAATACACGCGACCGCGTGGCTGGAAATGCCCAGCCCTTCGCCCTCAAAGCCCAGCTTTTCGGTCGTCGTCGCCTTGATGTTCACGCAGTCCGCGTCCACCTTGAGGTGGCGCGCCACGTTTTGGCGCATCTGCTCGATATAATCCTTGAGCTTCGGGCGCTGGCAGATAATCGTCACATCCACATTGCCGACGGCATAGCCCTTCTCCTCCAGCAGCGCCACAACATGATCGAGCAGCTTGCCGGAATCCGCGCCCTTGTACGCCGGGTCGGTATCCGGAAAGTGGCGGCCGATGTCGCCCAGCGCCGCCGCGCCGAGCAGCGCGTCCATCAGCGCGTGCAGCGCCACGTCCGCGTCGCTGTGCCCCAAAAGCCCCAGCGTATAGGGAATCTCCACCCCGCAGAGAATCAGCTTGCGATCCTCCGTCAGCCGATGCACGTCGTAACCATGACCGATCCGCACCATGGGCTTTTCCTCCTTTTGGCCTTCCCGCCTCAAAATCACCTGCCGCGCCAGCAGCATATCCTCCGGCGTGGTCAGCTTGATGTTTTCCACATCGCCTTCCGTCAGGCGAACCTCAACGCCCATGCGCTCCGCCAGCGCCGCGTCGTCCGTCGCGCGTTCTCCGAGCGCATATGCCGCGTGCGCCCTGCGGATCAGCTCCGCCTCGAACGTCTGCGGCGTCTGAACGGCGCGCAGCGCGTCGCGCGGCGGGGTATCGATCACAACGCCGCCTTCGTTCACGCGCTTCACCGTGTCCTTGAGCGGCACCGCCGCCACGCCGCTGCCGTATTTTTTCGCGCTTTCCAGCGTCCGCGCGATGACCTCCGCCGTCACCAGCGGGCGCGCGCCATCGTGAATCGCGACGTATTGCGCCGCGGGGTTCGTCGCCGCCAGCCCGCGGCATACGCTCTCCTGCCTGTCCGCGCCGCCGAGGACGACCTGCGCGTGCAGCCCCGCGTCGGCGAGAATCCGCTTCATTTCGCAGAGATCGCAGGCGCCCGTGACGACGACGATCCCGCCGTCAAACCAGCCCGTCCGCTCGAACACGCGAACCGTCCGCGCGATGACCGGCTCACCGCAGAGCGGCGCGAGCACCTTGTTGCGCTCCAGCCCCATGCGCGTGCCGCGTCCGGCCGCGACAATCACCGCCGCATTCATCACATTTCCTCCCCTTCGAGCATCTCGTACATGGCCGAGGCCTCGTTCTTGCGCACCGTCTCCGCGACGGAGAGCACGCGAAGCCGCGCCAGCTTTTCGCCGAAGCGGATTTCAATCACGTCGCCCTCCTTCACCTCCGCAGAGGGCTTGGCAACCTTTCCGTTGATGCTCACGCGGCCGCCTTCGCCGGCCTCCTTGGCCACCGTGCGCCGCTTGATGATTCTCGAAACCTTCAGATATTTATCCAGTCTCATGGCGATAACCTCCTCGAATTGCGCGCCATTGGCGCTTTACAGTTCATCCAAAACGTCGGCATATCGCGCGTCAATCGCGTGCCGCATCCGCTCAAACGCGGGAATATACCGGTCAATCACGCGCTGCGCCAGCCGTCTGACTTCCTCGCCGTCGTAAATATGCGTGCTCGTGTTGCGATCCCGGAGCATGTCCAGCCAAACCGTCTCATCCATGAAATCATAAACCGCATACGCCGCTTTGATGATTTCCCTCGGAGAGCCCGTCGCCGCCTCGGCGCGCCCTTCATAGGTCAAAAGCTCCTTGAGCAGCTTCCTCCCCAGATCGAATTGCAGACAGAATTTATCCTTAATCCCGCCGATGATAAATTCATTATCCAGTTTCTGTTCGTCAGCGCGTTTCAGCACGTCCAGATTCGACACATAATTATCGTATTTCTTCATACAGCACCACGCCATCCTTCACAATTTCCGCGCGGAACGCCTCGGGCAGCGGCCGCTCCAGATCAACCACGTCAAAAAACAGCAGCGTCCGTGCCTTCTCGTTCACGTCGTCCGTAAAGCCCGCCACATCGCCGCCCTGAACGGCCAAATCAATGTCGCTCTTGGGGCGATTGTCTCCCCGCGCCCGCGATCCGAAGATCATCAGCTTTTGGATTTTCTGCTCCCTCGCAAACGCGCAAAGCTCTTGCACAAGCTCAGGTTTCAGTTGCATGTCACCCATGCCTCTCCGCCTCCTTCACGATCCGCCCCGGCCGCGCCGCCAACACGGGCAGCGCGCAGACAAACGGATAGATATACCGTCCGGCCATGACCGGCCCGAGCAGGAACGTGCCCCAGAGCAGCACCGGCAGCAGCGCCGTGCCGAACCGCCGCCACCGCCCCCAATACATCTCCCGCAGGGCGAAAAACAGCATTGTCCAGACGATCACGCCCATGTTGAACAGCCAGCCGACGACGGGAATCTGCATTGCGCCCTTCGCGCCGAAGCGCCACGAAAGCGACGTCAGCGCCCGCGGGAACAGGCTTCGGCTTTCCGGCGGATCAAAATCGCACCAACCTGCATCGTATGCGTCGGACATGCCCATCTGCACATAATACCCCGAAACGCGGTATTCGCGGTATGGGTAGAAGAACGGATAGGTCAGCGCCATGGTCGCGTCCAGATATGTCCCCGCGCACTTTTTCCCGACGGAAAGCCATACGCCGACGTATTTCTTCACGTCCGCGCGGAATGCCTGCGTGTCGAATTCAAATTTCACCGGGTCGGAAATCGTCGGGTCGTAGCATGCCCATGCCTCGCCGGGCATCAGCTCGTCGATGGCTTCCTTTTCCGCATCGGTCAGCCGCTCCTCGTCATACAGCCGCGCGCGGGCAAGCTGCTGAATCGGCCAGGAGAGCATTTCGCTCATGTCGCCGCTCTCCGCGCGGGTCGCGCGTTTCAGCGCCGCGTTTCCGCAAAGGCCGACGGCCAGCGCCAGCAGCATGGCCAGCGCCGCGCTTTTCTCCGCTTTGCGCAGACCGAGCGTCAGGAGCGCCAGCCACACCAGCGCGGCATACGCCATGTTGTTGCGCAGCATCACCGCCAGCGCGCCGCAGGCCGCGATTTTCAGCGCCAGCCCGCGCGACGGCTTTTCCCGGATCTCGTTCAGAAGCGCCAGCGTCAGCGCAAAAAAGCCGCCGAACAGCACGTCCTTCGTCGCGTTCACCGCCATCACCATGTTCAGCGGATAGAGCGCGAAAAAGACCGCCGCGCGCTTCGCCGCCCGCGCGCCGGACTGCCGCGCAATCGAGCCGCAGGTCAGCGCAAAGCATCCCGCCAGCAGCGCCATTTGCAGCGCGGTATACAGCGCCGCGCCGAGGTTGATATCGCCCAGCGCGCGGCCAAGCTGCAGCAGCCCGCCCAGAGCCAGCGTGTGCAGCAGCGGATGATGTGTCGAATACGCGCCCGTGACCACCTGCCGCAGTTGATACGGCACATCGTAGGCGAACGAACCGGGGAACGCGACGCAGAACATCGGCACATAGCAGGCCAGTATGAACGCGAACGCCCGCCCCGCGCGGAATGTTTTTTCCCGCCTCAGCGTGCGCGTATAGCCGCGCTCCAGCAGCACGGCGAGCAGCGCCGCAATCGGCCAGACGAGCAGCGCCGCAACCAGCAGCGCGCCCCCCGCCCAGATGACCCCGCCGTGCTCGGCCTGCCAGCCAAAGGCGGAAAAAAGCGCGTACATCGCGCCGCCAATCAGGCAGACGGCCAGCTTTCGACCGTGCAGTTTCTTGAGCATGCCGCGCCTCCTTCCCTCTTTCTCTCTGTAAGTGTATCACAACGGCCGCAAAAGGGCAACTGCGGGCTTTTGCGCGGCGCAATCCGCGCCCTTTCGCGCAATTTTGGAGCGGAGATTTTCGCTGAATTTCGTTTTTCATCATATTTCTGCCACATTCCGGCGTTATAATGCTTCTCGTAAAGGTTGATTCCCATCCGCCTTTACGGGTCTTCGCGCTCTTTCTCCCCCCCTCCACATCACGGCGAAGGCTCAAGTATCTTCCTTTTTTCTTCCCCTTCCTCATTTATTTCCCTTCCACAATGAAAAGCGCCGGTCTCCGCTCTCCACGGAAATCGGCGCTTTTCGATTTTTTGATTTTTCGTTTTTCTTATTCTTTTCGAACCGCTCAACGCGCGCTTTGCTTTTCAAACGGGAACCTCAGCCCGTTCTGGCGGCGGATTTCATCCATGATCCGCATCACAGCGACGGTCTGTTCGCCCGTCATGCGCTCGCTCTGCCCTTTTCCCGCCCCGGCGCAGGCCTGCGCCTCGCGAATCTCATACTCAAACCCGTTGATTTCAAAGGGCTGCGCAATTTCCACCGGCGGCTGTCCGTCAATGTGCAGCATGGCGCGCGTGGGATTTTTGAACTCCGGAATGTCGATATGCCCCTTCGTGCCATACACCGCGCCGAAGACCGGCATATTCGCGCCGATCACCGTCGTCAGCTGCGCCACCGCTTTGCCCTTCCGCAGGGCAATCGCGTCGAGCGCATCCGTGCCGGCGTCGTTCATCACCAGATGGCTGTGCACGTCGTCAAACGCATAGCCCAGCATCATGCAGGCGAAACCGATGGCGTATACGCCGATATCCAGCAGCGTCCCTCCGGCCAGCGCCGGATCGAACTTGCGCGCTTCCCGCGCGGTGGTGTAGCCATACTGCGCCGTCACCGCGCGGATCTCGCCGATCCGCCCGCTTTGGAGGATGTCCTCGATCTGCCGGTACAGCGGAATGAACTTCGTCCAAAACGCCTCCATCACAAAGACGTTCTTTTTCTTCGCCAGCGCGAAAATTTCCTTCGCCTGCTCCGCGTCGGTGGTGAAGCTCTTTTCGCAGAGGACATGCTTGCCCGCGCCGATGAGCAGCTTCATATCCTCGTAGTGACGGCTGTGCGGCGTGGCGACATAGACGATGTCCACATTCGGGTCGTTTGCCAGCGCTTCATAGCTGTCGTGCGCCGTCGGGATGGCGAACGCCTCGGCAAACGCCTTGGCGCTCCCGGCGCTGCGGGACGCGACCGCCTGCACCTGCACATCCGGCATCTGTTTTGCGGTCTGCGCAAAGTTTTTGGCGATTGTCCCCGTGGAAAGAATTCCCCATTTCATCGTGCAAGCCTCCCTCGTGTTTCCTCAGTGAAACGGACTGCGGTTGCGGCGGATGCGCGCCTCGCCGATGCTTTCCTTCCACAGCGGCGGATAGAACAGCATCAGCATCGGGAAGACCTCAAGCCGCCCGAGCAGCATATCCATCGTCATCACCACTTTGGAAAAATCGCTGAACGCGGCAAAGTTGCTCGTCGGTCCCGCCACGCCCAAGCCGGGGCCGACGTTGTTGAACGTCGCCGCAACCGCGGAGAACGTCGTCACCAGGTCGAACCCATCCAGCGCCACCAGCAGCACCGAAATCGTGAACAGGCTGATCGCCGCGGTGAAATAGGCGCTGATCGCGCGCATCGTTTCCCCGTCCACATCCTTATCCTCAAACTTGACCTTGCGCACCACGCGCGGATGCAGAAACGCGCCCAGATACGCCAGCACGGATTTGAACCCGATCACGATTCGGGAGACCTTGAAGCCGCCGCCCGTGCTGCCCGCGCAGGCGCCCACGAACATCAGCACCACGAGAATCCCATGCGAAAAGCCCGGCCAGAGGTTGAAATCCGTCGTGGCGAAACCCGTCGTCGTGATGATGGAGGCCACCTGAAAGAACGACTGGCGCAGGTTGCCCTCCAGCGTCATGGCGACGTCGTAGGCGTTGGCGCAGATCATCAGCGCCGCCGCGACGATAATCCCCAGATACCAGTGCATCTCCTCGCAGTGCAGCGCGTCCTTCGGCCGCCTCATATACAGCAGAAAATAGACGTTGAAGTTCACGCCGAAGGCAATCATAAATATGGTGATCGCCCATTGCAGAAACGGCGAGAAGCCCGCAATCGAGTCGCCGTAAATGCCGAAGCCGCCCGTGCCCGCCGTGCCGAAGGAGGTGCAGAGCGCCTCGTAAAACGTCATGCCGCCCAGCAGCATCACCAGCACCTGCAAAACCGTCAGCGCGACGTAGAGCACATAGAGAATCCGCGCCGTGAACCGCACCTTCGGCACCAGCTTGCCGACCGACGGGCCGGGGCTTTCCGCCTTCATCAGCTGCATGTTGCTGCCGCCGACCAGCGGCAGAACCGCCAGCAGAAACACCAGAATGCCCATGCCGCCGATCCAGTGGGAGAAACAGCGCCACATGTTGGTGCAGTGGCTCAGCTCCTCCACATTGAGCACAACGCTTGCGCCGGTCGTCGTAAAGCCGGAGACCATTTCAAACATCGCGTCGATGAAGGAGGGGATCTCCCCCGTGAGCATGAACGGCACGCAGCCGAACGCGCTCATCAAAATCCAGCCCAGCGCGGTGCAGACAAAGCCCTCCTTGGCGTAAAAGCTCGGGTTGTTCGGCTTTTTATACGTCATCAGCGCGCCGACGGCCGCGCAGACCGCCATCACCAGCGCATAGGCGATGCCTTCCTCCTCGCGATAGACCACGGCGGTCGCCACGGGCAGAAGCATCAGCAGCGCCTCGATGTTGAGAATCCAGCCGAGAATAAAGCGTATGCTTTTTGTATTCATCTTCTCTTTCCTTCCGCCCCTCAGCGCAGAATGTCGCTGATATCGCCGAAGCCGGAGTGGGTCGTCACGATGATGACGGTGTCATCCGGCTCGATGGTATCCTGGCCGCGCGGGAAGATGATTTTGCCGCCGCGGTTGATGCAGGCGATCAGCAGGCTGTCCTTGAGCTTGAGGTTCATAATCGGCACGCCGATGACCGGCGCATCCGCGCCGATGCGGAACTCAATCGCCTCCACCCGGTTGTCGAAGATGTGGTAAAGCGTCTCGACGTTGCTGCCGATGGAATTCTGGCGCGCGCGCACATAGGCGATGATCGCCTCGGACGTGATGTATTTGGGGTAGATGACGCTGCCCAGCTCCAGCCCGTCGATCACGTCGTTGAACGTGATGCGGTTGATTTTGGTGATCGTCTTCAGCCCCGGCACGCGCTTGGCGAAGAGCGTCAGCAGGATGTTCTCCTCGTCCAGACCCGTCAGCGGCACAAACGCCTCCGCCGAGTCGATGCCCTCCTCCTTGAGCAGCTCCTCGTCGCCGCCGTCGCCGCAGATGACCAGCGCTTCGGGCAGGAGCGTGCTCAGCACGTCGCAGCGCTCCTTGTTCGATTCGATGATCTTGACCTCCATCTTCTGCTCGATCAACTGCTTGGCCAGATAATAGGAAGATTTGCCGCCGCCGATAATCATGCAGCTCTTCACCGAGTTCTGATACATCCCGATGCTTTCAAAGATGTGGTGCGCCTCGCGGGAGGAGGCGAGAATCGTGATGTCGTTGCCCTCGTGCAGCATCGTCGAGCCGTCGGGGATGACGACATGCCCCTCGTTTTCCACCGCGCAGACCAGATAGCCGAAATGGAAGATGTCGTCGAGCTGCATCACGCGGCGGCCGTGCAGAATGCTCCCCTTGGGGATCTTGAAGCGCACCAGTTCCGCGTGTCCCTTCGCAAACGCGCTGACCGTCAGCGCCTGCGGGCGGGAGAGCAGGCGCGCGATTTCCTGCGCGGCCTCCAGCTCCGGGTTGATAATCATTGAAAGGCCGAGCTGCTGGCGCAGATACGACAGCTCCTCGCTGTAATCCGGGTTGCGCACGCGCGCAATCGCCGCCAGCTCGCCGCCCGCCTTTTTGGCAATCGTGCAGCAGAGCAGATTCAGCTCATCCGAACCGGTGACGGCAATCACCAGATCGGCCTCCTCAAGCCCGGCTTCCTTCAGCACGCTGAGGCTCGCGCCGTTGCCCTGAATCCCCATCACGTCGAACACATCCGTCGTGTCGCGCACCACGCGCTCGTTTGTATCCACAATGGTGATATCGTGCCCTTCGCGCACAAGCTGCTCGGTCAGCGTATGGCCGACCTTGCCGCAGCCCACAATAATGATGCGCAGGCTCTGCACCTTTTTCTTCGCAGATTTGATCTGCATGGCTTTCTTCCTCCACCGTCGTCCATCGTCTTTCGGCGAGATGACACTATGTTTTCGAGTTTATTATATCGTCTGTATCCTGCGCTGTCAATGCGCGGAGCTTTTCTTATCGGTTTCTTGGCCGTCGGTCAGCCGGATTGGCTTGACGCGCCCGTCGGTTCTACTTATAATGAAGACGAAATGCCCGGTTCGCGCAGAATATAAATTTCGCTTCGGATAGGATTTTTCCGAAAAACGTCGAACTCAACAAGCGAAGGCGCGCGGGGCTGCTCCCCCGCCCGCGCCGCTCGCTTCAGCGACATGATTGGGAGGTTTTTTCCATGAAGAAAAACAACAATGATTTTCCGCTTCGCAGCGCGGCCAAGGAAATTAAAATGAGCTTCACGCTGACTGCCGTCGTCGATCTGGTGCTGGGCTGCATCATGCTCTTTGCGCCTGCCCACGTGACCCAGCTTCTGTGTATGCTCGTCGGCGCGGGCATCACGATTTACGGCCTGTTCAACGTCCTTTCCTTCATCTTTTCGCGCGGCACGGTCGCCTATTCCTTCGAGCTGCTCATCGGCATCTGCGCCACGGCGTTCGGCGTGTTCTCGCTGGTCAATCCGAATTTCCTCTCGAAATTCCTGTTCATCGTCCTCGGCCTGCTGATTATGGTCAGCAGCATCTGCGGCGTCAAGCGCGCGTTCACCCTCAAGAACTACGGCTTTGAGCGCTGGTTTTTGATGCTGATTTCCGCCGTCGTGACGCTCGTGCTGGCAATCACCATCGTCATCTATCCGGCGCTCTACGGCGATATGCTGATGATGGCCATCGGCATCGTGATGATCGTCGAGGCCGTCAGCGACCTGCTGGGCATCCATCGCCTCTCCAAATTCGTAAAGGATAACGTGACCATCACCTACGGCGAGTAATCTTTCCGCATGTTTTGCCGCTTTCAGCCCTTTCCGCCTGAAAGCTGCCCAGCTTGTTGATATAAGCAAACTTGGCTTGAATAGCAAAATCAAGAAATACATCTATTCTTTCATTTGCAGAAAAAGCTATTCTCCCACCTTCGGGGGGAGAATAGCTTTTTGTCTACAGTCTGAGCCCTTTTCGCCTGAAAGCGGCTTTTTTCTTCCGGCCTTTTCCCCTGCCGAAAAATTTGTCAAAAAAGTATTGACAGAGATTGCCGGATGCGTTATAATACTTTTTGCTCGGATTGATAGCTCAGTCGGTTAGAGCACCCGCCTGATAAGCGGGAGGTCGGTGGTTCGAGTCCACTTCAATCCACCATATTCCTCAGTAGCTCAATGGCAGAGCATTCGGCTGTTAACCGAAGGGTTGTAGGTTCGAGCCCTACCTGGGGAGCCAGAAACAGTTCATCCGAACTCATTTCCAAATCGGAATGGGTTCGGATTTTTTCTTTCCTTCCATTCCAATGATTTTGAAAACGGCGGGTAGAGAAGGGCTTCTTCCGAGCGCCGAACGAGATCATCCGCCATAACGAAAAAATTCCGCCAGAGTCTTATCATTGACTCTGACGGAATTTTTCTTATGCGGCCTTTCGCGCGTTTACAATGCGTCCGCTTTCTTCATAAACTCCAAATAAAGACTGTACAGCACCGCGCAGACCGGAACGCTGAAGAGCATGCCCATGACGCCGAAGGCCTCGCCGCCAATCGTGACCGCCATCAAAACGAGCAGCCCCGGAAGACCGACGGATTTGCCGACAACCTTTGGGTAAATCAGATTGCCCTCTACCTGCTGCAAAACCAGCAGAAAGACGACAAACCATACTGCCTTGGCAGGATCTGCCAGCAGAATCAGAAATGCGCCAAAACCGCCGCCAAGCCATGCGCCAAAGATTGGCACCAACGCGGTAACCGCAACAAACGTTGAAACCGCCCCGGCATATGGAATGCCCAGCATCAACATGCCGACAAAGCAGAGTGCGCCGATGATGATCGCCTCCGTCAGCTGACCGCTGACAAAGTTCGTGAAGGTGTGGTTCGTCAGCGATGCGATGTTCAGCAATCGCTGCGCCTTTCGGCACGGAAGCACCGTCAGGGTGAGTTTTTTCAAATGAACCGCGACGCTCTCCTTTTTCGCAAGCAGATAAATGGCAAAGACAAACGCCAGAACCGCATCGACCAAAATGGAGAGGATGGATGTTGCCGCGCCCCATGTGACCGAAATCAGCCCGCTTCCTTCGATATCCATCCACGCGGTGATTTTTTCGATCAGCAGATCCGAATCAATGGCGTATTCCGGCAGAATGACATTGTATTTCGCCGCAAACCGGGAAACCTCCATCCACCATTGACCAATTTCTTCAACATAGGCGGGAATATTGCGGATAAATTCATTTCCCGATTCCCGCAGACTCGGAATCATCATAAACACAACGGCAAACAGGATTCCGAGCATGAGGACGGCGCTTAACGTCAGGCACACCGGTCGGATCAGTTTCGCAGGCGCTTTTCGGAACACGCTCCTCCAAAGGCGCTCTAGCGGCCGAAGCATGATATTCATCAAAAACGCAATCGCCCCGCCAATCAGGAACGGCGATACCAGCGCGAACATGCTGTTCAGAAAGCGCAGAACCGCATCGAGATTCATCAGCGCCCACGCAAAAGCAATGAGCATCATCAGCGCGCGGACGATGTACTGCACGATATAGAGATCGAAGGATTTTCCTTCCTGCGGCGCAGAGGTCAAGCTTTGATCGCTGTCCGTATCCTGTACTTTTTTCACCATACTTCCCCCGTTTTGTTATTCCGTATACGTTTCGCCCGGCTCACATGGCCTGACCGTGATAAAGGATACTCGACAAGCGCTTACCTCAGAAACCGTAATTTTCAGGTGGCAGACTGAAAAGGATTCATCCCGAACCGGAACGTGGTTCAACTGTTCCATCACCCAGCCGCCGACCGAAATGCTGTCGGATTCCAGCTTCACGTCAAAGAATTCCATGAAATCTTCCAAACTGGCGGAACAATCCACGCGGTAGGCGTTTTCATCCAGTTTTTCAAAATGCTCTTCCACCTCGTCATGCTCGTCCCAGATTTCACCGACCAGCTCCTCCAGGATATCCTCCATCGTCACAATGCCGAGCGTTCCGCCAAAATCGTCTATAACGACGGCGATGTGCGCTTTCTGGCGCTGGAATGTCTTCAGGATATCCCGAATCTTCGTGTGCTGATAGACAAACAGCGGCGCGGTCATAATTTCCGCAATGGGGCGCTCCGTCATCTTGCCGTTGCAATAGAAATCCTTCTGGCAAAGAACGCCCACCACCTGATCGATCGTATCCCGATAAACCAGCAGGCGGGAAAAACCGGACTGCGTAAAGGCCTTTGCAATTTGCTCATGGCTTTCCTGAATCTCCACCGCCTCCAGCTCGATCCGGTGCGTCAGGATTTCCGCCGCTGTCAGATCGCGGAATTCAAGCGCGTTTCGCAGAAGCTCCCCCTCGTTTTCATCAATGCCGCCGTCCTGCTCAACGTCTTCCATGAAGAGAAGCAATTCCTCATGGGACATTTTCGCATTCTCGTCGGTCTTGAAAAAGCGGGAAATGAGTTTCTTCCACTGGGAAAAAAGAAAATTCAGCGGCGTCAGCACCCAAATCCACAGGCGGATAAAGGGGGCGCTGACCATGGCAAAGCGTTCCGGCGCATCCTTCGCCACGCTCTTGGGGGTGATTTCACCAAAGATCAGAACAACGACCGTCACAACGACGGTGGAAATCGTCGCGCCCATGTCGCCGTAGAGCCCGACAAACAGAAGCGTACCGATCGAGGCAACCATGATATTCACGATATTGTTTCCAATCAGGATGGTCGAGATCAGCTTGTCGTAATTCCCCGCCAGCTTGAGCGTCAGCGCCGCTCTCCTGTTTCCGTTATCCGCGAGAACCTTCAGCCGAGTCTTATTCAAAGACGAAAATGCCGTTTCTGTCGCGCTGAAATAGGCGGACATGGCAATACAGATGACCATCGCCAAAATACTTCCCATATAATCCATACAAAACTCCTTGATTTTCTGTTCATCGTCATTTCATGCAAAAAGCAGATTCAGCCCGCCTGCGTCAGCGGTCAGGAAACGCTCGATCCTGCGCGCGCGGCCGGTCTTGACGTCCTTTTCCGTGCGTCAAAAAAGCATACGGAGCTGTCAAGCTTAAACCGAACATTTCAAGAAACAAATGTCTAAGCATTTTGGGGATATGGGGCGTTGTCCCATCGCCCCACCAAAGGGCTTTCCGTTTTCGATTGTTTGTTTCTGCCACTGGCAGCAACAACCGAAAACCTCTTTGGAAACCTTCGAGCGCAAATGCTTCGTTTTACACTTGAAATATTCGGTAAAGCTTGACAGCTCCTTTGCTTTATGCCTGATGTTTCTGTTCCATCGCGTGCACCAACTGAACCATCGCGCGATGGGTCGGCGCGGGCACGCCGTTTCGCTCGCTGGCGCGGATAACGCTGCCGCTGATGGTATCCACCTCGGTGCGGCGGCCGTCCCGCAGGTCGGCGTAAATGCTTGTCAAACCGGCGGGGCTGTCCGTGCAGACCTTACGCACCTCGGCGACCTTTTCATCCGCGTCGAACTCGATTCCCTCGCCCGCCGCGACGGCCACCGCCTCGCGCACCAACGTTTCGCAAATCGCCCACGCGCTCGGGTTTTCCGCGATGAAGCCCATCGGCACCTGCAGCACGCCGGTCAGCACGCTGGCCGATACGTTGGTCAGCATCTTCTGCCAGATCAGGCGCTTGATATCCTGCTTGCAGTCGGTTTCAAGGCCGCAGGAGACAAACGCCTCGCGGATCGGCTCAAGCCGCGCCGCGTCCCCGACCAAGGGGCCGATGTGCGTCCAGCCGCTGCCGCCGTGGCGGATTTCGCCGTTCCCGGTGACGGCGCTGTTGTGCTGCGTCGTGCCGATGACGATATGCGCGTCATCCGCAAACCGGCGGAGCACCTCCTCGTGGCCGCTGCCGTTTTGCAGCGTCATCAGATAGGTATCTCGGCCGATCAGCGCACGGTTCGCCTCCAGCGCCGCCTCGCTCTGCATCGACTTGACAAACAGGATCACCAGATCGGCCGGCACCATGCCGCTCGTGTCGCCCGTGATGCCCGGCCGATAGACGGCGGCGCTTCCGTCCGGCTCGGCGATGCGCAGACCGTCCGCCCGAATTTTCGCGATGCGGTCGGGATTTCTTTCCACCAGCGTCACGTCGTTGTTCCGGCTCAGATAGCCGCCGTACAGCGCGCCCATCGCGCCGCAGCCAATCACCGCAATCCTCACGCTTGCCCGGCCTCCTTTGTTATCTGTATCGGTTGTAACAATCCATCACGATGGCGTTCATCGCGTCCATCTTGAGCAGCATGTCCTTGGCCAGCGCGATCTGACAGCGCGTGCGCACCAGATTGTGCTCGGCGTTTTTGATCTTGAAATATTTGTCGCCGACGATGTAATCATCCAAAAAGCGCGTCGCCAGCTCGCAGGCCAGCGCAAAGCAGCTCAGGCCGAGCGTCTCCACCTCCCGCGGGGTCAGCGTGGCGGCGGTTTCCTTGAGGAAGCCCTCGGCAAACGCCCAATAGACATTCAGGTTTACGCCCGCCTTGTCCGCGCGCGGGGAATCCTCCTCGACGAAATTCGCCGCAAAGCGAATCGCGTCGCCGAAATCGTGGCCGACCAGACCCGGCATCACCGTATCCAGGTCGATGACCACCAGCGCCTTCCTCGTCTTCTCGTCAAAGAGCACGTTGTTGATCTTCGTGTCGTTGTGGGTCACGCGCAGCGGCAGCTCGCCCCGCTCGTAGAGATCCGTCAGCGCGCAGGCTCGCTCCTCCACGGAGAGCAGCCAATCCAGCTCCGCCTTGACCGCCCCGACGCGGCCGCACGGGTCGCTCTCCATATCCTCGCGCAGCTTGGCATAGCGCTTGCGGGTGTTGTGGAAATCCGGAATGGTGTAATACAGGCTGCTCGCGTCGAAATCCGAGAGCATCATCTGGAAGCTGCCAAACGCCTCGCCCGCGCTGCGCACCACGCCCAGATCGTCGCAGGAATCGTAGGTCGCGGAGGGCACGTAGTTGCTCAGCCGCCAGAAGCCGTCCTCGTCAAACAGATAGTTGCGCCCGTCCTGCGTGTGATGAAAGTGCAGATACTGCGCGCCGGGATGCTTTTGGCGGATGTGCCCCGTCACCCCGTCGATGTTCTTCATCAGCTCCACCGGCCGCTGAAAGGCGTAGGTGTTGACCCGCTGCACCAGATAGGATTTGACCTTCGCCATGCCGGTGCCGTCGTCGCGGATGTAGTTGACCTTATACGTGTGGTTGACATTGCCCATCTTGATCTCCTCGTAGGAGAAAAACGGGCCGGGAATCCGAAACGCCTCGCCAACCTCCAGCAGCTTGCGCGCGGTCTGCGGATTCATCGCCTCTTGACTCATAGAAAAATAAACTCCTCTCGGATGACAAACTCTTTTTTATTATAACGCATTTGACCCGCTTTTGAAAGCCGCTTTTCGCATCTTTCCCTGAATATAGGTGGATTTTGCGCGTTCGGGCGTTCTTACGCCATTTCCTATATGTCAAAAAGGGCGCGCGCCCTTCCCGTTCGGGATGAGCGTACGCCCCTCTTTTGCTGTTTACTTCGTCTGCGCGAGCAGCATCTCGTGCATGGCGTGCATGTTCGCCTCGATCTGCTGGCGGGTGAAGGCGGTGCGGCCCGTCGCCTGCATGGCGGCCATGCCGTGCGCGTAGAGCAGCAGCGCTACGCAGATCTGCTTCGCCTTTTCGGCGTCCAGCCCCTTTTCCTCCGTCTCGGCGGAAACCAGCGGCTCGCGAACCACTTCGCTGCCGAAGGTCTGGTCGTTCTCGCGCAGGAACATGTGCGCAAACAGCCGCGGCTGCTCCGTGGCGAAACGCACATACGCGCTGCAACGGCTCTCAACGGTATTGCCATCCTTCGCGTCTTCGCTGATGGTCTGTTCAAAGGCGTCGTGCGCCTTCTGATCGAGCGCATTCTTCAAATCGTCCATGCCGGAGAAGTAGCTGAAAATCGGCTGGGTCGAGCAGTTAAGCGCCTTCGCAACGGATCGAGCGTTTACCGCGGCCATTCCCTCCTGGCAGAACATGGCAAATGATCTTTCCAGAATCATTTCCCGTGTAATTCTCTGTTTGGGCGGCATAAATTCCACTTCCTATTTCTGAATTTAAAAGAATCTTGGATTATGGTAACATATTCTTTTCTTTTCGTCAACATCTCCCCATACAAACCGTCATTTATATTTTTATATTGTTTTGTACACATATTTTTGTGTGCAAACACTCGTTTTTATTGAATTTTTACGACACGATTCGCGGATTTCGTTCGAAACTTTTCGAGAATTCATCCAAAAGATTTTTTTCAAAATGCGCCGGATTGCCGCTTTTTCAACCCGCGGCGGCGCCTTCGCCCGCGCCGCTCGATTGTGTTTTCACCCGTTCCGTGCTATAATATGAGTTCAACCTTCTTATTGAAATGAGGTATGATGGATGCGCAATCGTCTCTTCTCCCTGCTGCTGGCGCTTTCGCTGCTGCCGTGCGCGGCGCTGGGCGAATCGCTTACGCTGGATGAAATGAACGCCGCAGAGGACGCGACGCCCCTGAGCGCGGCGGAGGCTGCTCAGCCCGTCGAAAGCGCCGCGCGGGCGGATTTTATCGACCGAATCCTCGCGCTGGCCGAAACACTTTACGCGAAGGCCAACGGTCAGCCCCAGCGCGCGCAATACAGCGGCGATATCTACGTCTGCAAAAACTACACGGTGCACCTCTTCCGCGAAACCTGCGGCGATTTCCGCATGGCGGAATACCCGGATGTGCCGCTGGTCATCCCCAACAACCAGAAGAAGGCGGACTGCGCGCCCTACGTCTACGGCGTGGAATGGCAGGACGTGCCCGCCAGCGAGGGCAACCCGTTCTACGCGGCGGCGTCCTTCCGCTACGACGACACGCTGAGCAAGGCGGAGAACCGCGAAAACGCCCGCGAGTTTCTAAAACAGGTTCAGCGCGGCGACTATTTCCAGATGGCTGCGGATTATTACTACGGCGTGGGCGCGCACAGCATGCTCTTCATCGCCGATTACGACCCGGAGACGGACAGCGTCCACTGGGCGGATTCCAACATGAAGGGCAAAAGCGTAAACGGCGTTCGCTATGCCTACGTGCAGTATGACGCGGTGAAGCCGATCGACTGGTTTGTGGATGCGTTCTGCCGCAAAAAATACGGCGCGACGCTCTACCGACTCAGAGACGATATCGTGTACGCCGAGTAACGCAGACACAAAAGCCCCGTTCTTCTCCCCATGAGAGAAGAACGGGGTCATTTGTTTATAGCGTGGTTTTCGTTCGCTTATTCCGTCTGGTTTCCCCGGCTGACGGCTTCATAGGCCTGCCTGAAAAAATATTCCTGACTGTTGAGGGGCGCGTTCTTCCCCGGCGTCAGGCGGCGATACAGCCCGTCCGCGCCCATCTCGCGCGCCTGTACATTGTCGCGGAGCATTGTGTCGAACATATCCAGAATCCGCGCGCGGATATCCGGATCATACACGGGCGAGGCGACCTCCACGCGGCGCAGCGTATTGCGCGTCATAAAATCCGCCGAGGCGATATAGACCCGCGCTCGCTCCCCGCGGCCGAAGATATAGATGCGCGAGTGTTCGAGGAAACGCCCGACGATGCTGACGACGCGGATGTTCTCCGTCGCCCCCGGCACGCCCGCAATCAGGCAGCAGATGCCGCGCACGACGAGGTCAACCTTCACCCCCGCGCAGGAGGCCTCGATCAGCTTGTCGATCAGCGCCTTGTCCGTCAGCGAGTTGATCTTCACGCCGATGTAAGCGTCCTCCCCCGCGCGGGCGCGGCGGATTTCGTCATTCATCATCGCGAGCACCTTGTTTTGCAGGCAGTGCGGCGCGACGAGCAGGCGGCGCGTCTCGTGCACGGTTTCGCCCTTCGCCAGCGCGTTGAACACGGCGTTGGCTTCCTCGCCGATGTCGTGGTCGGCGGTCATCAGGCACAGGTCGGTATACAGCCGCGCGGTCTTTTCGTTGTAGTTGCCCGTGCCGATCTGCGTGTAATAGGCGACGCCCGTTTCCTCCATCCGCGTAATCAGGCAGAGCTTGGAATGCACCTTGTATCCGTCCAGCCCGTAGATCACGCTGCAGCCCGCTTCTTCCAGCCGACGGCTCCACTCGATGTTGTTTTCCTCGTCAAAGCGCGCCTTCAGCTCGACCAGCACCAGCACGTCCTTGCCGTTTTCCGCCGCCTCGCAGAGCGCCTCGACGACCTTGCTCTGCTTGGCGACGCGGTACAGCGTCATCTTGATGGAAACCACGCTGTCGTCGTTGGCGGCTTCCGTCAGCATTTCGAGGAACGGCTTCATGCTCTCGTAAGGATAGGAAAGCAGCTTGTCCTTTTCGCGAATCTGCGCCAAAATCGACCGGCCGTTGACAAACGCCGGGGATTTCTGCGGAATCCGCCGCTCATAGAACAGCTCGCCGCGCTGGCGCAGCACATCCTCCAGCCCGAAGAGGAACGAGAAATCCAGCGGCGTGGCGCTCATAAACACGTATTCGCGCGGCACATCCATATAACGGCACAGCGTATCGACGATGATGCCGTCCAGCTCGCGGGAAAGCTCCAGCCGCACCGGCGCAAGGCGCTTGCGGCGCTTAATCAACTGCACCATGAACTCGCGGTAATCCAGATCGTCGTCATAGAGCGCGTCCGCGTCGATATCCGCGTTGCGCGTCACGCGCATCAGGCTCTTGGCCTTGACGACGTAGCCCTCAAACACCTTCGGAATGAAATGCAGAATCAGATCCTCGGCGAGCATGTACGTCTTTTCGCTGGCGGAAACCTCGATCAGCCGCGGGAAAACGCCCGCGCTGCAGGGAATGATCCCCAGCTTATACTTGCCCTTCTTTCCCTCCAGCACGACCACGGCGTAGATATCCTTGTTGCGCAGGAACGGGAACGGCTGACGGCGGCCGACGATGGAGGGCGAAATCAGCGGCGCGATCTCCGAATCAAAATAGCGTTCAAGCCGCTCGCTCTCCTGCCGGCCGATTTTTCTGAAATCGACCAGCCGAACGCCCTGCTCCTCCAGCTTTTCCATCAGGCGGGCATAGACCTTGTCCCGCCGCCCGTTCAATTCGCGCACGCGGTCGATCACCGCGTCGATCTGCTCCCGCGCGGTCATGTTGGTCTTGTTTTCGCGCAGCTTGGGCGTAACGTCGTCCTGATCCACCAGCGAACCCACGCGCACCATGAAAAATTCGTCGAGGTTGCTCTGATAGATGGATGCGAAGGAGAGCCGTTCGCAAAGCGGGGTGCGCTCATCCTCCGCCTCTTCAAGCACTCGCTCGTTGAACTTGAGCCAGGAAAGCTCCCGGTTCATAAAAACGTCATTCATGGTGTTTCCTCCCGTTTTTCCGTAGTGTGTCCATCATACCCCATGCACGTTAAATCCATATGAAAAACAGTGTCCGTCTTGTTTTACAGTATACCATATCCGCCTCGGGTTGACCAGCACGGTTTCCTTGTCCTCACGAAAAAAACCTTGCCTCACGCCTATGTGCATGCTATAATTGAGCAAAAAAATCCGCCTCGCAGATAGCGGCTGCTTGGCGGTTTTTTAGGCGCATAGCCTAAGGAAACTGTTCGCGGTGGTTTTCCACCCTGTAGGTGCCCCCTACTTGCCTATATTTTAGCATCTTTTCAGCTTTGCGTCAACTCGCAAAGCTGTTTTTGTCTTCTGTCAAAAGACATATTTTTCGCTTTTCATTTCCGTCCGGATGGTGTATAATGAAAGTCGCATGATTTTATGCTCAAGGAGGATTTTTCATTATGGCAAGAGGCGGTTTCCCCGGCATTCCGGGCGGCAATATGCAGCAGCTCATGCGTCAGGCGCAGAAGATGCAGCAGCAGATGATGAAGACGCAGGAAGAGCTGGATGCGCGCGAGTATGAAGGCACGGCCGGCGGCGGCGCGGTTTCCTGCAAGGTCAGCGGCAAGCGCCAGCTTCTCTCCCTGACCATCGACAAGGACGCGGTCGATCCCGAAGAGGTCGAAATGCTCCAAGATATGATCGTCGCCGCCGTCAACGACGCGCTCAAGAAGGGTGAGGAAACCCGCGAGAGCGAGATGTCCAAAATCGGCGGCGCCGGAATGGGCGGGATGTTTTAATCATGGCCGGGCAGATTGAACCCATCGCGAGGATGGCGCAGCAGCTCTCCCGCCTGCCCGGCATCGGCGCAAAAACCGCGCAGCGGCTGGCGTATCACATCGTCTCCCTCCCGGAGGATCAGGTGCACGAGCTGGCCAGCGCCATCTGGCAGGGCCGCAAGGCGGTAAAATACTGCTCGATCTGCGGCAACTACACGGTGGAAGACCCCTGCCCGATCTGCGCGGATGAGCGCCGCCACAACGGCGTGATCTGCGTGGTGCGCGACCCGCGCGACGTGGCCGCCATGGAGCGCATGCGCGATTTCAAGGGCTGCTATCACGTGCTGCACGGCACCATCTCCCCGATGGAGGGCGTCGGGCCGGAGGATATCCGCATCCGCGAGCTGCTGGCCCGCGTCGGCAAGGAGGATATCCACGAGGTCATTCTGGCCACCAATCCGGATATCGAGGGCGAAGCGACGGCGAGCTACATCGCCCGCCTGCTCAAGCCGATGGGGATTTTGGTCACGCGCATCGCGCACGGCCTGCCCGTCGGCGGCGATCTCGAATACACCGACGAGGTGACGCTGGCCAAGGCGATGGAAGGGCGCACCCAAATGTAAATCACAAAAAAGCGACCGAGCGAATCGGCCGCTTTTTTGATGAAGAGGAGAAAGAAAGAGAAACACCATTCGCAAACGCCTCTGCGTAAGCGCCTGTGAATGCGACGGTTCTGCGTTCCGTCGATGACGTTATTATACGGCCTTGTTTTCGGTTTGTCAACCCGTTTTTGCATCATTTGTGTTGCAAAGTTTCTTCATTTCGTCTAATTGAGTTGATTTTATTTCACTTCTGCATCTTTATTTCATATAGATTCGTATTTTGCCCCTCCGTTTTTTCGCATCGCTTGACATCGTGGTTCGTCGCGTCTATAATACGAATCACGCCATTTCATCGACAAAAGGAGTGTTTTTCCATGACCTACAACGAGGCTTTTGCCCTGCTGCGCAAATATAACAGCGAACCGTTTCACATCACCCACGCGCTGACCGTTTCAAACGTCATGCGCCGGATGGCCGACGAACTCGGTTACGGCGACGAAGCCGATTTCTGGGCGGTCGTCGGCCTGCTGCACGATATCGACTTTGAGCGCTGGCCGACCGAGCACTGCAAGAAGTGCGTCGAGCTGCTCCGGGAGGGCGGCGCGGACGACCGGCTGATTCACGCCGTCGTCTGCCACGGCTACGGCCTGTGCGTCGATGTAAAGCCGGAGCACGAGATGGAAAAGGTGCTCTTCGCCTGCGACGAGCTGACCGGCCTGATCGGCGCGTGCGCCAAGATGCGTCCTTCCGGCAGCATCGCGGACATGGATCTCAAGAGCCTCAAGAAAAAATACAAGTCGAAGGGCTTCGCGGCAGGCTGTTCCCGCGAGGTCATCGCGCAGGGCGCGGAGATGCTCGGCTGGACGCTTGACGATCTCCTTTCCCGCACGCTCGAAGCCATGAAGCCCGACGAGGCGGCGATTGCCGCAGCCGTCGCGGCGCTGTAAAGATACGTTAGGGCTTTGCCCTAAAACCCACCAGAAACCTGAGGTTTCTGGACTTCCCGTTTTCCGACAGCTTCGCTGTCGGATTTCTTTTGCTAGTCCTAAGCCCCGGGTCCAGGGTCGCAACCCTGGTCGTTTCAAAAGGGGTTATGGGGTTCCTAGGGGATTTAAGGGGGAGAAATCGAAATCTCCCCCTAATCCCCTAGGCCCAGCGGAGCGCGTTCCCAGCTCAATGCTACATTCCTCATAGAAATCCGCTGCCGCTTACGCCCGATATTTGGATTCACCCGCTGCTCGCTGAGCGCTTTGATACGCACATCGACGATATGCTGGCCTGTTCCGACGGCTATTGGCATTGGGATTCAAAATTCCACGACCTGATGGTATACGATGCGCAGACCTGTCTTCTCTATATCCGCAGGTGCAGTTTTTTGTAAACACGTCCGTTTACAGCAAATTCTGCCACGACAGCGTCTGCCGCTCCAAAACATGCTCGATGCCGCCCTCCAGCTCTCGGGCATAGACAAACGCGCCGTCCCGATCCCCCATCTCCAGCGCCGCCACCAGCCGCGACAGCGTGAAGCGCACGTCGTCCGTCGCCTCGTGGTTGATGAGCGTCTCAACCCTCGGCGCTTCCTCATCCCACCAAGCGTCCATCTCGTGTGCCTGCTCAAGCCCGCGCGCCGTCTGGTTTTGCGCAAGCAGCGACAGAATTTCCTGCGTGCGCGCCATCGCGTCGTCCGTCAGCCGCTTTACGGCCATCTGCTCCACCGCACTGAGCAGGCCGAGCAGCAGCAGCGTCACCGCCATGGTGATGATCTTCTTGCGCATGTTACCACCTCACCTGCCCCGGCTCAATCGCGTTAAATGTCAGCAGCCGCCCTTCGCCGCCCTTTTCCTGCACGAGCAGGCTTCCCTGCGTGTCCAGCGTCGCAATCAGCACGTCCTTGTCCCGCGCAACGCCGTGATCCTGTAAAATCCGCCGCAGCCACCCCGGCTCAAGCCCCGCAATGCGCATGCTCCGTTCCTGCATCTGCCCGTCGAGAATCAGCGTCAGCGGAATCCCGTCATAAACCGGCGGCAGATGCATCTCCCCGCGCGTCGCAGGTCTTTTATCCGCCGATGGGAACACGCTCAGCGAGCCGTTCGTCTCCAAGACGACACTCCCGGCCTCGCCCAGGCCGATAACGCCGCCGCTCCGCATCCCCTCCATCAAATCAGAGAGGTCAAAGCAGAGCCTTGCCAGCTCCTTTTCGCAGATTTTGCCGTCGCGCACCAGCACGCTCGGCCTGCCGCAGATGATCCGGCGCATCCTCACGCTCGCATATGAAAGCGCGCTGAGCAGGCTGTGCACCAAAAGCAGCGTCAAAATCGAGACCACGCCGCTCAACAGCGGTATTTCCACATCCGCCATCGGCAGCGTCGCCAAATCCGAAATCATCAGCGTGATGACCACTTCATACGGCTGCAGCTGCGCCAACTGCCGCTTGCCCATCAGCCGCAGCACCACGGCCGTCACAGAAAAAAGCACAATCGTTCGCAAAAAGCCTGTCAGCATATTCCTCTCCCCTTTTCGGGTAGGATAAACCGACAGGCTTTTTTTGATACATCAAAGGCGACCCGGTTCACGCCGAGTCGCCTTCAAATATACCGTTTACGCCTTCATCGCGTATCCGCCGTCCACCTTTTTCCAAAGGCCGGTGCGTCCGGCCTTCGCCGCGCCGACGGCGGCGTGCAGCATGCAGATGCCGCGATCCAGCGGCGCGTACTTCTTATAGAGCACGGTCGTTTCCAAAATGGAAACGCTGGTCTTGTCCGCAACGATCTTCCACGGCTGCTGGTTGATCGCGCTGGGCGCGAGGCGCGCGGCGAGCACCGCTTCCTTCTGCCATGCGCCGAGCTGCCCGAGCTGCGCTTCATCCATGCCGCAGACCTTGACCAGCTCCTTGCGCTTGGGCGCAAACGCGGGCAGATTGGCCTTGCCGATGGAAATCACGCAGTGCACCGCCTCATCCGTCTGCAAATCGACGTTGCGGTTGATGATATCCGGGTAGAAGCCCGCGCCGAGCCAGCAGGTGCCCAGCCCCATGGACGTGGCCTCCAGCACCAGCGCCTCGCCCATGTAGCCTTCAACCTCCATGGGCGTGCCGCGCTTGGCGACGATCACCGCGTAAACGTCCGTGCCCTTGATCTGACTCTTGAGGCCGGGGCCCTTGAACATCCGGATTTTCACGCCCTGCCAACTGAGCTTGCGGCAGGTCTCGCCGAGCCGGTCGAGCTGCTCCTTATCCGGCACGCCGGTATACTGGCGCACCGAGCTGCGCGCGTAGAGCGCGTCAATCCAATTTTTCTGAATGCCGAGTTCAAACATGTGCAAACCGCTCCTCGTTTCAAAAGGGCGAACGCCCTGAAATTCATACGCGTATACTTTATCACGTCGGGCGCATGAATGTCAACGAAAAACGCTGACTCGGCTCAAAAAGGACGCGATTATTCAAACTCGACAACCTGCGTCCAGTGGGTCAGGAACGCCTTTTCCGCGCCGTGCTTCTTGGTCATCTGCGCGGCGGCGACGATGGGCAGCCAGCGCTGGACATACTGCATGGCGATATCGTTCTTCTTGCAGAAGAGCTTCAAATACAGGTCGGCCTTCTTCTGATCCTCCAGCGCGAACTGGAGGTAGGTCATCGCCGCGTCGGCGGAAGCGTTGCCGATGGCCGCGTGCGCCCAGTCGAGGATATACACCTTGCCGTCCTCGCCGATGAGCACGTTGGTCGGGTTGAAGTCGCCGTGTGTGATCTTGGTGTGCGGCTTCATGTTTTCAAGGCGGACATGCAGTTCATAGCGGGTGCTCGCGTCCAGCTCGTCGCGCAGGGACGAAATCTGCGCGTTCAGCTTGTCCTTGAGCCGCCCCATCTGCTTGCAGGTGCGGCGATGGATGTCGCTCTGAATCTCGACGAACTGCGTCATCAGCGCTTCAAGGTTCTCCGGCTGCTCGGCCATCAGCTGCGCCATCGTCTTGCCCTCGACGGCCTCAATGACCAGCGCCCAGCCCTCGCCGGTGTTCTTCACCTCCAGCAGCGCGGGCACGTTCAGGCCGGATTCCTCCGCCAGCGCGTGGTTGAACGCCTCCTTGATGACGGCGCTCTTGGGATAACCCGCCTTGAACTGCTTGACAATCTTGCTGCCCTCGCGGTACACCGTCTTGGTGCCGCGCTCCACGATGATTTCCTTGCTCATTTGGGTGATTCCTCCTTACGCCTTCTCGCCGTAGTATGCCTTGAGATACATCGCCTTGATTTCCTTGAGCAGCGGATAGCGCGGGTTCGCGCCGGTGCACTGGTCGTCAAACGCATCCTCCACCATCTGATCCAGCGTGCTCATAAAGGTCTCCTCGCTGATGCCGTATTCGGCGATGGATTTCTTGATGCCGACCTTCGCTTTCAGCTCCTCGATCTTGTCGATGAACAGGTCGAGCGTCTCCTCGTCATCCTTGCCGCAAACGCCGCAGAAGCGCGCGCATTCGGCATAGCGGGCGAGCGTGTGCGGGTGGTCATACTGCGGGAAGGTGCCCATCTTCGCCGGCACCTCCGCCGCGTTGTAGCGCAGCACGTGGCAGATCATCAGCGCGTTGGCCACGCCGTGCGGCAGATGGTGATACGCGCCGAGCTTATGCGCCATCGAGTGGCAGACGCCGAGGAATGCGTTGGCAAACGCCATGCCCGCCATGCAGGATGCGTCCGCCATCTTCTGGCGCGCCTCCGGGTCGGCCGCGCCGTATTCATAGGCGCGGGGCAGGTAATCAAACACGTTCTTCATCGACTTGAGCGCCAGGCCGTCAGTGTAATCCGTCGCCATCATCGAGGCGTAGGCTTCCAGCCCGTGGGTCAGCACGTCCACGCCGGAGGCGGAGGTCAGGCCGCGCGGCTGGTTCATCATGTTGTCCGCATCGACAATCGCCATGTTCGGCAGCAGCTCGTAATCGGCCAGCGGGTATTTCGTGCCCGTGCGGTCATCGGTGATGACGGCGAACGGCGTCACCTCCGAGCCCGTGCCGGAAGAAGTCGGGATCGCGACGAAATACGCCTTTTCGCCCATCTTCGGGAAGGTGTAGACGCGCTTGCGGATATCCATGAAGCGCATCGCCATATCCAGAAAATCCACTTCCGGATGCTCATACATCACCCACATGATCTTGCCCGCGTCCATCGCGGAGCCGCCGCCCAGCGCGATGATGCAGTCCGGCTCAAACAGGCGCATCGCCTGCGCGCCCTTGAGCGCGGAGGAGAGGTTCGGATCCGGCGCAACGTCGTAGAAGCAGGTGTGCTGAATCCCGAGCTGATCGAGCTTTTCCTCGATCGGGGCGACGTAGCCGTTCTTGTAGAGGAACGTATCGGTGACGATGAAGCATTTCTTCTTGCCCATCACCGTGCCCAGCTCGTCGAGCGCCACCGGCATGCAGCCTTTCTTGAAATACACCTTCTGCGGCGCGCGGAACCAGAGCATGTTCTCTCTCCTCTCGGCAACGGTCTTGACATTGAGCAGGTGCTTCACGCCAACGTTTTCGGAGACGGAGTTGCCGCCCCACGTGCCGCAGCCCAGCGTCAGCGACGGCGCCATCTTGAAGTTATACAGGTCGCCGATGCCGCCGAAGCTGCTCGGCGTGTTGATGACGATGCGGCAGGCCTCCATGCGCTCGGCGTGCTTCATGATCTTTTCCTTCTGCGCCGGATGGATGTACAGGGACGCGGTATGGCCGTGGCCGCCGTCGCAGACGAGCTTTTCGGCCTTGTCGAGCGCCTCGTCAAAGTCCTTCGCGTGGTACATCGCCAGCACCGGGGAGAGCTTCTCATGCGCGAACTCCTCGGAAAGCTCGACGCTCTCGACCTCGCCGATGAGGATTTTCGTCTCCTCCGGCACATCCACGCCCGCCAGCGCCGCGATGGTGTGCGCGCTCTGGCCGACGATCTTCGCGTTCAACGCGCCGTTGATCAAAATCGTGTGGCGCACCTGATCCAGCTCGTCCCCCTTGAGGAAGTAGCAGCCGCGGCGCGCAAACTCCGCGCGCACCTCGTCGTAAATGCTGTCCAGCACCGTCACGCTCTGCTCGGAGGCGCAGATCATGCCATTGTCAAACGTCTTGGAATGGATGATCGAGCTGACGGCCAGTTTGATATCCGCCGTCTCGTCGATGATGACCGGGGTGTTGCCCGCGCCGACGCCCAGCGCCGGTTTGCCGGAGGAATACGCCGCGTGCACCATGCCGGGGCCGCCGGTGGCGAGGATGATATCCGCCTCGTGCATCAGTTCGCCCGTCAGCTCCAGACTCGGGAATTCGATGCAGCCGATGATGCCCTCCGGCGCGCCCGCCTTGACCGCCGCCTCGTAGACGATGCGCGCGGCCTCCGCCGTGCACTTCTTGGCGCGCGGGTGCGGGCTGATGAGGATGGCGTTGCGCGTCTTGAGGCACAGCAGCGCCTTGAAAATCGCCGTGGAGGTCGGGTTCGTGGTCGGAATGACCGCCGCGACAAGGCCAATCGGCTCCGCAATCTTCTTGATGCCGAACGCCGGGTCTTCCTCCAGCACGCCGACCGTCTTGGTGTTGCGGTAGGCATGATAGATATACTCGCTGGCGTAGTGGTTCTTAATCACCTTGTCTTCCATCACGCCCATGCCGGTCTCCTCGACCGCCATTTTGGCCAGTGGAATACGCGCCTTGTTGGCCGCCATCGCCGCCTCGAAGAAGATGTGATCCACCTGTTCCTGCGTGAATTTCGCAAATTCCCGCTGTGCCTTGCGCATGAGGGTCATGCGCTCCTGAAGCGCTTCCACGGAATCAATCGGTCTGAATGTCTGCATATCGTTCATCCTCCTGACGGGTCGGGTTGATTGGCCTGTCCTTGTTATTTCCTTGACGATGTGCATTATACGCGCTTCATGCGTATTTGTCAAACTTTAGACAATTTCCATTTCAACAAGGTTCTTGCATCCGTTTTGTGAATCCTGTCCGATTCCCGCTTTTCCCTCGCGCCGACCGGCCGTTTTCCCAGTCATACATAGGAAAGCGTGTGCCGCGTTTTGTGCTGTTTTTCACAAATCTTTCGCATAAAAAAACAAATTGAGACCGTTTTCCCTCCAACAAATTCCGAAATTCGTCAAATTCCTGCTTACCGGATCGAATTCACGCCACTTTCCATCCGTTGAAAAAAGAGAGCCCGTTTTCGTTTTCAGGCTCTCTTTGTGATTTTTTTTATTTTCTGTACTTCTTTACAACGTCCAGCACCGCGTCCGCGACGTATTCCGCGTTCTTCACGCCCAGCGTCGAATACAGCGGCAGACTGATCTCGCTCTCCGAGAACGCATATGCCTTCGGGAAATCCTCCGGCTTGTAGCCAAAGCGCTTTGCGTAGGCGCTCATCGTGTGCAGCGCGATGAAATGCACGCTCACACCGACGTTGCGCGCCTTCAGCTCCTCGATGAACTGATCGCGGGAAATCGTCAGGCGCTCCGGCACGATGCGCAGCACATACAGATGGCGGCTGTGGTGGCAGTAATCCGGCGTCTTTTGCAGGCGAAGCTCCGGCACATCCGCAAACGCCCGCTCGTAAACCTCCACCGCCTCGAAGCGGCGGCGCTGCATATCCGGCATGCGGCCAAGCTGGGTCAGCGCCAGCGCGGCCTGAATGTCGAACATGTTGTATTTGTAGCCCGGCTCCTCGATGTCGTAGCGCCAGGAGCCTTCCTTGCCGTAGCGGTTCCACGCGCCCGCGCTCATGCCGTGGCAGGAGAGCACCTGCGCCTTGGCGGCGATTTCGTCGTCGTCCGTCACCAGCGCGCCGCCCTCGCCGCAGGCCAGATTTTTGGTTGCGTAGAAGGAATAGCTCACCGTGCCGCGCGGATGATGGCCGATCAATTCGCCGTTGTAGCGGGTTTCAACCGCGTGCGCCGCATCCTCGCTGAGGAACAGGTTGTGCGCGTCGCAGATTTGGCCGATTGCGCCCAGATCCGCCGCGAGGCCGGAATAATGTACCGGCACCACCGCGCGCGTCCGGTTCGTGACCTTCTTTTCGATTTCGGCGGGGTCGATGAGCCCCGTATCCGGGTCGATATCCGCAAACACCGGCGTCGCGCCGACGTGCAGAATCGTGTTCGCCGTGGAGGCAAACGTCAGCGGCGTGGTAATCACCTCGTCGCCGGGGCCGATCCCCTGCGTCAGCAGCGCCAGATGCAGCGCCGCCGTGCAGGAATTGACCGCGATGCAGTGCTTCGCGCCGACATATTCCGCAAACTTCTTCTGAAACTCCATCGTGCGCGGGCCCTTCGCCCACCAGCCGGAACGGATTACATCCGCATCCGCCTGCACCTCGGCCTCGGAAATATCCGGCAGACAAAAGGCCATCCAGTCCGGCCTCACGCTAAATTCGCTCATGCTGTTCCTCCTGCTCCCATTCGGGCTTCGTTTATGCTAAAGGATTGTTTTTTATAGGGCACGCCGTTCTTCCCTGAAATTATAGCACAGTCGCCCCCATTCATCAAGGGACGGTTGCGCGCGGGCGCACGCGATGCTATAATCATGGAAGGAAATACGCACATTCATTGACGCAGAGGGGAGCGTACCGCCATGAGCATGAAACATTATCTTGCCGCCCGAAAAGAGGGGCTCAAGCAGCAGCACGCCGCACAGGCGCGCGGGCAGGACCCGTATCTGCCGGTGCTGTCCGAGCTTGTGCCCACCCTCAACAAGCTGACGCAGGTGCCGCTCGGGCTGGTGCAGATCGCGCTGGATCAAATCGAGGGCACGGCGACGAAGGGGCGCACGACGGCGTTTTCGCGCGGCTTCATGCCGCTGCTCGAGCCGGATTCCGAGTTCGCCTCCAAGTGGAGCGTGCTCTACGACGGCATTGTGGAGGACGGCCTGCGCCAGCCCATCGTCGCGCTGGAATATTATAACCGCTTTTACATCGTGGAGGGCAACAAGCGCGTGAGCGTTATGCGCCGGCTCGATGCGGTGAGCATCGAGGCGGATGTCACCCGCGTCCTGCCGGAGCCGGAGGACAGCGAGCGCTACCGCGTCTATCAGGAATTTTTGAGCTTCTACGCCGATACGAAGATCAATTTCATCACCTTCACCCGCGAGGGCAGCTATGAAAAGCTCTATAAACTGATGGGCAAAACGCCGGGCAAGAAGTGGTCGCCGGAGGATCTGTTTGATTTTCAGTCCTGCTTCTACCGCTTCCAGCAGGCATACAGCGCCAAGGCCGAGGGCAGCGCGCCGATGCCCGCCTGCGACGCGCTGCTGATCTATCTGGAGGTTTTCGGCTACGAGGACAGCGTGGAGAAAACGCCCGCCGAGTTCGGGCAGGAGATCGAGCGGATCTGGTCTGAATTTGTCGTCGCCGCGGCCAACAAGCCCGCCGCGCTGCTCTCCCAGCCGACGGAGGCCAAGCCGGGCTTTCTGCAATCCGTCTGGCACAAGCCGCCGCAGACGGTGCGCTGCGCGTTTCTCTACAACCGCTCGCCGCAGGATTCCGGCTGGTCGTATTGGCACGAGCTGGGGCGCAAGGCGCTTGAGGATACCTTCGGTTCCCGCGTGGAAACCGTCTGCCGCGAATGCGTCGCGCAGGAGGACGCGCAGGAGGTCATCGAACGCTTCATCGAGGACGGCTACGACGTGATTTTCGCCGCCTCCCCCGTCTTTTTGGACGCCTGCATCCGTCAGTGTGCCATCCACCCGAACGCCAAAATCCTCAACTGCTCGCTGCTGGCCAGCTACCACAATGTACGCAGCTACTACCTGCGCGTGTACGAGGCCAAATTTGTCTTGGGCGCGATTGCCGCCGCCCTGTCGGAAAGCGACGAAATCGGCTACATCGCGGATTACCCCATCTACGGCACGCCCACGTCGATCAATGCCTTCGCCCTCGGCGCGCAGATGGTCAACCCGCGCGCCCAAATCGTGCTGGAATGGTCCACCCTGCCCGGCCACAGCCCGGAGGCGGCGCTGGCCGCGCGCGGCGTGCACATCATCTCCAGCCGCGACATCAGCGCGCCGCATCTGGAATCGCGCGCGTTCGGCCTGTATCACGAGCAGGACGGCGTGATCGCCAACCTCGCCATGCCGATTTGGAACTGGGGCAAGCTGTACGAGGGCATCGTCCGCAGCATCCTGACCGGCGCGTGGAGCGACGAGGGCGAGCACAACGCCGACCGCGCCATGAATTACTACATGGGCATGTCCACCGACGCGATTGACATCATCTGCTCCCAACGCCTGCCCGCGCGCACGCGGCGGCTGGTCGATCTGCTGCACGAGCGCATCCGCGCCGGCGCGTTCCTGCCGTTCGTCGGGCCGATTGTCGATCAGGCCGGTCAGGTTCACGTCGCGGCCAACGTGGCGCTGACCCCGCAGGAGATCATCCTGATGGATTACCTCGCCGGAAATGTCATCGGCCGGATTCCCTCGGTGGACGAGCTGAACGACGTCGCCAAGGGGCTGGTTTCGCTGCAAGGCATCCGTGCCGCCACAAAGGAGTGAGCCGATGAAGATTCTTCTGCTCGCCGATCAGGCGGAACCGACGCTCTGGGAGCATCTGGACAGGCGCAAGCTCGAAGGCGTGGAGCTGGTGCTGGCCTGCGGCGATCTGCCCGCCAGCTATCTCTCCTTCCTCACCTGCTTCACCGCCGCGCCCATCCTCTATATCCGCGGCAACCACGACGACCAATACGCCCAAAACCCGCCGGAAGGGTGCCTGTGCATCGAGGATCAGGTCGTGACCGTCTGCGGCCTGCGCATCCTCGGCCTCGGCGGCTCGATGCGCTATAACTGCGGCGTGAACCAGTATACCGAAAAGCAGATGCGCCAGCGCGTTCAAAAGCTCCGCTTCAAGCTCTGGCGCAGCGGCGGCATTGATATCCTGATGACCCATTCCCCCGCGCGCAACCTCGGCGACGACACCGATCTGGCGCACACCGGGTTCAAAACCTTTCTGGATGTGATGGAAAAGTACCGCCCGCGCTACATGGTGCACGGCCACGTCCACCAAAACTATCAATACAATTTCAAGCGCGTCCGTCATCACGGCGACACCACCGTCATCAATGCGTTCGGCTATTACCTGCTGGATGTGCCCGTAACCGAACATTCGTGAATTGACCCGCTTGAATTTTCGTTTTTTTCTTGCTTTTTGGCGCCATCGCTTCTATAATATGGAGGATATGCGCGCGGTCTGTCGCGCGTAAACTTCATATTTACAAAGGAGATATCGCCATGCAGAACCAAGGTATCCGCGATGCCCGCTCGCTGGGCACCCCGAAGTTGCTCGTTCTGGGCCTCCAGCACATGTTCGCCATGTTCGGCGCGACGGTGCTCGTGCCCGCGCTGACTGGCCTTTCCGTTTCCGCGACGCTGCTGTTCGCAGGTTTGGGCACGCTGTTCTTCCATTTCCTCACGAAGGGCAAGGTTCCGGCCTTCCTGGGCAGCTCGTTCGCGTATCTGGCCGGCTATGCCGCCATCGCGCCGAACGGCGAAGCCGCGCTTCTCCCCTACGCCTGTGTGGGCGTCGCCGCTTCCGGCCTGCTGTATCTGATTCTCGCAGCGCTGGTGCGCGGCTTCGGCGCGAACCGCGTCATGCGGTTCTTCCCGCCGGTCGTCACCGGCCCGATCATCATCTGCATCGGCATGACGCTGGCCAACTCCGCCATCAACAACTGCACCGGCAGTTGGGATATCGCGCTGGTCGCCATCCTCACGGTGGTCATCTTCAACATCTGGGGCAAGGGCATGCTGCGCATCATCCCGATTCTGCTGGGCGTGCTCGTCTCCTATGTCTACGCCGCCGTCACCGGCCGCGTGGATTTCTCCGGCGTGGCCAGCGCCGCGTGGATCGGCCTGCCGGTGAAGATGGAAAACACCGTCTTCTCCCTCATCGGCAACTGCGACGTGAACCTGCTCGTCACCGCCATCATCGCCATCATGCCCATCGCGTTTGCGACCATGATCGAGCACATCGGCGATATCTGCGCGATCTCCTCCACCGTCGGCGCCAACTTCATCGCCGATCCGGGTCTGCACCGCACCCTGCTGGGCGACGGTCTCGCCACGAGCATCGCGTCCCTCTTCGGCGCGCCGGCCAACACCACCTACGGCGAGAACACCGGCGTTCTGGCGCTGACCCGCGTGTATGATCCGCTGGTCATCCGTCTGGCCGCCGTCTACGCGATCATCGCGTCCTTCTGCCCGAAGTTCGCGGCGCTCGTTTCCGCCATGCCGACCGGCACCATCGGCGGCGTCTCCCTGATTCTCTACGGCATGATCTCCGCCATCGGCGTGCGCAACCTCGTTGAGAACCGCGTGGATCTGGCCAAGAGCCGCAACGTCATCGTCGTTTCGCTGATTATCTCGCTGGCGCTGGGCATCACCTTCTCCACCGCGGGCGCGATCACCTTCCATGTCGGCGAGTTCACGCTGAACTTCTCCGGCCTGGCTGTCGCCGCCATCGTCGGCATTGTGGTCAACGCCATCCTTCCGGGCAAGGATTACAACTTCCAGAACGACTACGAATACGGCAAGACGACCGAGGATCACGGTCAGATGCTGTAAGCTCGTAAACGCAAACCAGAGTTTGGTCTCAAGCGCGAACCAAACTCTGGTTTTTTCTGTTTTTATACAGCAAATGAGCAAATCCGAAATTTTGCACAAATTCCAATAACGGGCGCGCGATGCGCGCCCCTACAATGTTGCGGAAAAAAGGAACTGCGCATTACGCCGCCGTGCCCGTAGGGGCGCGCATTGCGCGCCCGCGCTTTGTGCTCAATGATTGTTTTATATTCATGTCAACCGAAAATCCGCGCCGCTCCCCTTCGCTGTCCCTTGACAACCGAGCGACTCACGGTTATACTGAATATCAGATGGAGGGAGAATGCCATGGATGATCGTGAAATGCTGCAAACCATTCTGAACGCGGTCAGCGCCGTTACCGTTCAGCTTGATAAGATGGAAGCCCGCCTGACCGCCGTAGACGCCGAGCTGAAGAACATGGGGGATCGCCTTGACGGCCTCGAGGCCGGGCAGGAGGCTCTGCGCCGCGACGTTGCCCGCATCGAGCGGAAAATCGACCGACAGGGCAACGACATCGCCGATACGCTCTATTACATCACGCAAAGCGTGGACGACGAATTGCGCAAAGCCAGATAAAAAACGGCTTGTTTTCACCTCTGCCGAAGTCTGCAAAGCGTCAAGGTTTTGCTCACATGGGCGATTTTACACAATTTTCTATACGTTGAATTGAAAAGAATAACCCGCGCGGCACTTGGCCTGCGCGGGTTATTTTTATAGGCAAAAGCCCCGGTTATGCTCAATATTCCGCCAGCGTTCCGACCAGCTCCTGCGCGCGCTGCACCTTCTGCCGGTCGCAATATGCGTCCAGCTCCCGAATGATGCGCGGGCAGGCGAACGGATCGGTGAAGTTCGCCGTGCCGACCATGACGGCCTTCGCGCCGCAGAGCATGAACGCCGCCGCATCCTCGCCGGTCTCGATCCCGCCCATGCCGATGATCGGGATATGCACCTTCTTGGCGCTCTGCCAGACCATGCGCAGGGCGACCGGGCGCACCGCAGGGCCGGAAAGGCCGCCCGTGTTGTTTGCCAGCACCATCCTGCGCTTGTTCACATCCACGGCGATGCCCGTCAGCGTGTTAATCATGGAAATCGCGTCCGCGCCCGCCTCCTCGGCGGCCAGCGCGTTCTCCGTGATGTCGGATACGTTCGGGGTCAGCTTGACGATCAGCGGCTGCTTCGCCGCCGCCTTGACGGCTTTGGTGATGGCGTATACGCTCTCCGGCTTCACGCCGAAGGCCACGCCGCCCTCGTGCACGTTCGGGCAGGAGATGTTCATCTCCAGCAGATGCACGCCCGTGCCCGCCAGCCGCTCGGCCATCTGCACATACTGCTCCACGCTCGTGCCGGTGATGTTGGCGATCACCGCGACGTCTTTGGTCAGCAGCCACGGCAGGTCGTTTTCAATGAAGCTCTCCACGCCGGGGTTTTGCAGGCCGACGCTGTTGAGCATGCCGCTCGGCGTTTCCGCGATGCGGGAGGGCGGGTTGCCCGTGCGCGGCAGCAGGCTCAGCCCCTTGACAGAAATGCCGCCAAGCTGGCCGATATCGTAAAGCTCGTCGTACTCGCGGCCAAAACCGAACGTGCCGCTCGCCGCGATGATCGGGTTTTTGAGCTTCACGCCGCACAGATCGAGGGAAAGATCAGCCACGCAGACACACCTCCTTCGCGTCGAACACCGGGCCGTCCTTGCAGACGCGCTTGTAGCGCCAGCCGCCGTCCGGCTGCATGATTTTCACGTTGCAGCCCAGACACGCGCCAATGCCGCAGCCCATCCGCTCCTCCAGCGAGAGCTGGCACGGCACGCCGTATGTTTCGCAGAGCGCCTGCACCGCCGCCAGCATCGGCGTGGGGCCGCAGGCCATCACCACGTCGGGCTTGCGCGCGCAGATCGCCGCCTCCAGCGGCTTCGTTACCAGCGCGCGCTCGCCCAGCGAGCCGTCGTCGCTGACCGCCGTGACCGCGCAGGGCGCCTGCGTCATGCCGTAAGCATGCGCCGCCGTGCGAAAGCCGAAGAACGCGCGGCTCTCCGCCGTCGCGAACGCATCCATCGCGCAGCAGATCGGCGCAACGCCCACGCCGCCGCCGACAAAGTAGACGCATTGCGCGCCCTTTCCGTCAAAGCCCGTACCCAGCGGGCCGAGCACGCGGATCGTCTCCCCCGGCTTGCAGGCGCAGAGCGTCTGCGTGCCCGCGCCCTTGGGCTGAATCGCCAGCGTCAGCGTGCCCGCCGCCGCATCCGCCGCCATCAGGCTGATGGGACGGCGCAGCACATGGCCGCTGTCCGGCACGAGGATGTGGATGAATTGCCCGGCCTTCGCCTGCGCCGCGATATCCGGCGCGGAGAGAATAATGCGCACCAGATCCTGCGCCATCGTCTCGCAGGAAAGGACACGCGCGGCTGTATCCTGCATGTCTGCGCCCTCCTTACTTGATCGCCTTGCCGACCGCCGCGAGGCTGTCGCAAAGATCCTGCTTCATGCGCAGCGCCTCGTCCCGCGCGGCCGCGTCAAACGCCATGCCCTCGCGCTTCTTCCACGCGCAGAGGATCGAGCGGGAAGCGTTGACAATCGCGCCGTTGCCGTTCGCGTCGAAGCAGCCCGCGATATCCGTGCCCTTCGCGCCCTGCGCGCCGTAGCCCGGCACGAGGAAGAAGGCATGCGGCATGCGCTCGCGCAGTTCCACGCCCTGCTGCGGATAGGTCGCGCCGACAACCGCGCCGACGGCGGAATAGCCGCTCTCGCCGCGCGTCTCCTCACCCCATTCTTCCACCAGATCGGCGACCGCCTGATACAGCGTCCGCCCGTCCTCAAAGCGCAGATCCTGAAGCTGGCCGGAGGAAGGGTTGCTCGTCTTGACCAGCACGAACACGCCCGTTCCGTTCTCGCGGCATGCGTCGGCAAACGGCTTGACGCCGTCCACGCCGAGGTACGGGTTGATCGTCGCGATGTCCGCGCCGAAGGCCGCCTGCGCGCCGTCCGGCATATCCGTCTTGCCGATATAGGCGTTGGCGTAGCACGCGGCCGTCGCGCCGATGTCGTTGCGCTTCACGTCCGCCATCACGATCAGCCCCTTCTCCTGCGCGTAGCGGATGGTCTTTTCATAGACCTCCATGCCCGCCGGGCCGTACATTTCATAATACGCTACCTGCACTTTGACCGCCGGAACGACGTCGCAGAGCGCGTCGATCAGGCGCACGTTGTAGGCGTAAACGGCCTTCGCCGCGTCCTCAAAGGAATGAATGCCCGACGGCAGCACGTCCTTGACGAAGCTCTCCGGCAGATATTCGATGCGGGTATCCAGCCCCGCGACGGTCGGGTTCTTGAGTTCGGAGATCCTTTGAGCCAGTCGTTCCATGATATTCATAGCTGTCACCTTTCTTGGGGCTTTGCCCCAAACCCCACCAAAGGGCTTTCGTTTTCTGCTGTTTGTTTCCGCCACTGGCGGCAATTGCCGAAAACCTCTTTGGAAACCTTCGGTTCGCAACGTTTAACCTCTTTTTTCATTGACCGCTATGCGGTCAATGTCACGGAGGGTGCAGGGAACTCAGTTCCCTGCTGGGGTGTGGGGCAAAGCCCCACACGTTCCCCTTACGCCTGATAAGCCGTCTTGCCGCCCACCAGCGTCAGCTCGATTTCACCAAAGTAGCGCTTGCCGTCAAACGGCGTGTTCTTGCCGCGGGAGAGGAAGCGGCTCGCGTCCACCACAATTTCCTTGTCGGGGTCGAAAACCACAACGTCCGCCGCGCAGCCGACGGAAAGCCTGCCGCCCTCAACGCCCAGCAGCGCCGCCGGGCGCACGCTCATCCGCTCGATCAGCTCGGGGAGCGTCATCCTTCCGCTCTTGACCAGCATGCTGTTGCTGATGCAGAAAGCCGTTTCAAACCCGCTGATGCCGCTGGCCGCGATGTGGAACTCGCAGCGCTTCTCGTCCTCATGGTGCGGCGCGTGGTCGGTCGCGATCACGTCGATCGTGCCGTCGCAAAGGCCGTCGATGCAGGCCTGCCTGTCCGCTTCCTCGCGCAGCGGCGGGTTCACGCGGCAGCGGCTGTCGTAGCCGATCACCCATTCGTCCGTCGCGCCGATGTAGTGCGGCGTGGTCTCCGCCGTCACGCGGACGCCGCGCGCCTTCGCCTCGCGCACAAGCTGCACGCCGCCCCGCGTGGAGACATGGCACAGGTGAATCCGCTTGCCCTCCGCCTCCGCAACCAGAATGTCGCGGGCGATCATCACTTCCTCCGCCGCGCGCGTCGTGCCCGGCAGGCCGAGCTTGGTGGAGACAAAGCCCTCGTTCATCACGCCGTCGCCGACGAGGTTCTTATCCTCGCTGTGGCTCATAATGAACAGGCCGAAGTGATCGGCGTACTGCATCGCCAGCCGGAACAGGTTCGAATTGGCGACCGGCTGGCCGTCGTCGGAAATCGCGATGATGCCGGCTTCCTTCATCCGGCCGACCTCCGCCATCTCCACGCCGGCGAGCCCCTTGGAGACCGCGCCGACCGGGTAAACGCGCACGCCGCTGCCCTGCGTCTCGGCCTTCTCGATGATGTAGCGCGTCACCGCCGCGTTGTCGTTGACCGGCTTGGTGTTGGGCATGCAGCAGACCGCCGTGAAGCCGCCGTGCGCCGCCGCGCTCGTGCCGGTGACGATATCCTCTTTGTATTCCTGACCGGGGTCGCGCAGATGGCAGTGCATGTCGATGAAGCCCGGCGCGACGACCTTGCCCGCCGCGTCGTAGACCTTCGCCTCCGCGTCGGTCAGGTTCTCGCCGACCGCCGCGATTTTGCCATCCGCAATCAGAACATCCGCCACCTTGTCCATACCGTTGGCCGGGTCAATCACGCGGCCGCCGCGAATCAACAGCTTTTCCATCAGACATTCTCCCTTCTGGTGAGCATATAGAGCAGCGCCATGCGCACAGCCACGCCGCTTTCAACCTGCTGAGTGATGACCGACTGGCCGCAGTCCGCGACGCTCGAGGCGATTTCCACGCCGCGGTTCATCGGGCCGGGGTGCATGACCAGCGCGTTCTTCTTTGCCAGCGCCAGCCGCTGCGGCGTGATCTCCCAATGGTCGCAGTATTCCGCGACGGAGGGGAACAGCCCCTTCTGCTGGCGTTCCCGCTGAATCCGCAGACCCATCACAACGTCCGCGTTTTCGCAGGCGTCCTCGATCGTCGGGGCGATGGTGCAGCCCAGCTCGTCCATGCGCGGCGGAATCAGCGTCGGCGGCGCGCAGAGCACGACCTTCGCGCCCATCGTCGTCAGGCCGTAGATGTTGCTGCGCGCCACGCGGGAGTGCATCACGTCGCCGCAGATCGCGACCTTCGCGCCCTCCAGCCCGCCGAGGTGCTCCCGCATCGTCAGCATATCCAGCAGCGCCTGCGTCGGGTGCTCGTTCATGCCGTCGCCCGCGTTGACGACGCTCGCCTTCACATGCTTGGCCAGCAGCGTCGGCGCGCCGCTCATCGGGTGGCGGATGATGATGACGTCCGTGCCCATCTGGTCAAGCGTCACGCCGGTGTCGATCAGCGTTTCGCCCTTGGCCACGCTCGACGCGCTGGCGGAGATGTTCGCCGCCGCGGCGGACATGTACTTGCTCGCCAGCTCGAAGGACATCCGCGTTCTCGTGGAGTTCTCGTAGAACAGCGTCACGATGGATTTTCCCTGCAAATGCGGCGTTTTCTTGTTGTTTGAACGCACCACCTGACGCATCATCAGCGCCGTGTCGAGGATGGAGGTAATCTCCTCGCGGCTCACGCCGTCAAGACCCAGCAAATCTTTGCGCTTCATGCTCATTCGCTCCTTTTGTCATATAAAACGACGCTCATGTCGCCGTCAAATTCCGGCACACGCACGCCCACCAGCTCGCTCTTGCTCGTCGGCAGATTTTTGCCGACGTAATCCGCGCGGATCGGCAGCTCCCTGTGCCCGCGATCCACCATCACCGCCAGTTGAACGCAGCTCGGCCGCCCCATGTCGCAAATCGCGTCCATCGCGGCGCGCGCCGTGCGTCCGGAAAAGAGCACGTCGTCCACCATCACGATGCGCGCGTCCTGCACCTGAAACGGCAGGTCGGTCGCGTTGACGACCGGGTGCTCGGAGAGGCTGGAGAGGTCGTCGCGGTAGAACGTGATATCCAGCACGCCCAGCGGCAGCCTCACGCCCTCCACCTGCTCGATGATCTCCCGGATCATCTTCGCCAGCGTCACGCCCCGGCGCTGAATCCCGACCAGCTTGAGGTTTTCCACGCCGCCGTTGTTTTCGATGATTTCGTGCGCAATGCGCCGCAGCGCGCGCTTCATGGCGTTTTCATCCATGATTTCGGCTTTGAACTTGAGCTTTGAGGTATCCATGACCACTTTCCTCCTTTGCGATTGAAAATGGCGACTCCTTCCGTCACGCCTTCGGCGTGCCAACCTTCGGCATCTCATCTGTTTGTTTCCGCCACAGGCGGCAACAGATTCGATGTCCCTCGAAGAGGGAGCTGTCAGCGAAGCTGACTGAGGGAGTTTGGCATAAAAAAATACCCTGCTCCGCAGATCGGAACAGGGCAAACAAAGGGATAGACGCTCCCCTTTACCACACATTTGCCGCCTTGCCGACCTCACGGGATCGAATTAAAGGCTTATTTCTTACCGATGCGATTGTACCATCTTTTTGTCGATTCGTCAATACGGGAGTTTTCTGATTCTGCGCCGTTCGGCGGCTTTTTATCAAAGCGCGTACACATACCGCCCCGCCGTTTCATCCTCCGGGTCAATCATCCGTCCCGTCCGCGCGTCGATCAGCAGGATTGTCCAGCCCTTCTCCTGCTGATAGCCCCGCGCCTCCGTCTCGTCCTCCTCCGCGCCGTCGGCGGTCAGCGCTCTGGCGGCGCTTTCGGCGTATTTGCACTCGACGCACCACGTCGGCGCGAGCCAGTATTCCGCCTCGTAAGCCGTCTCATCGTCCGGATATTTCCGGTCGGGCGCGGCATACGCCGCATACCCCAGCGTCACGCTGTATACATCCCGGATTCTTCCCCGCTCGATCCAGTCTGTCAGCGTCCGCTCCACCTGCGCCCAGCCGCAGAGCGGCACATCCGGCTGAACCTCGCCGATCTCGCGCCACATCGCCGTCGCCATCCAGATATAGTCCGCATCCGAACGATATTCGCCCAGCACAATCCAACTGGCGTTGGAGAGCGCCTGCTGGACGGCGCATCCGCTCTGTCGGCTGAACGTCCGTTCCACGCCCGTCACAACCGGTATGCCGCGCAGGGTTTCCCACGCCTCGATGTAATACCCGCCTTTTTTCGCGCCGTCGCGCACAAGCCTTTCGCTCCGCAGACCCGCGCGATACGGCAGACAGCCGATTTGCTGTTCGCCGAGCAGCGTCTCCGTTTGCCGCGCCAAAAAGTCTTCGGCGTCCCGCAGGGATTTTTCCTGATTCGGCGCAAAGATCGCCGCCTCGTCCGCCGCGCTTGTCCACAGGTTCTGCACATACGCGGTAAAATGCGACGCTTCGCTTTCCGCAAGCCCGCCCGGCCGCATGGCTGCCCGCTGCCCGTAAAGCGTGTTCTTTTCCAGCGAATCGCCCAGCGCTTCCGCCGTCTGCGCCGAAATACACGTCCGCTTCACGCGCAGAATCGGCAGGGTATCGACGTCCGGCACGTACACCGGCGCGCGGAATGAGATCGTCCGCCCGTAGGCTTCATGCGTCCCCTCTACCGCCGCCGGGGTCTGCGTTTTCAGCTCGGAAACAGAAATCCTCTCGCCGCCCGCGCTTGCTATCGTCGGCACAAGCAAGAGCGCGCAAAGCACGGCAAACATCTTTTTCATTGTACATCCTCCCATGTGATGATTTCGGGGCAGTACATTCTTTCCTTCGAATCGTCATACGGGTCGATGGCCTCGCCCGTCTGTGCGTTGATGCAGATCGACCGATGCCCCATCGAGGCATGCCGCACGTCCGGGTTTTGCGACTCTTCCGTATACTCCGGGAATTCCGAATAATCCTGCCCGGTCATCGAAACGTATTCCCCCTCCAAAACCCAGAAGGGCATGGCGATGAACGGCATACGCAGCCCCTCGTACCGCGCCTGATCGGTGTCTCTCTGCGGATAGTTCACCTCCGGGTCGAGCCAGCAGACATAACCCAGCGCCAGCGAATACACGCCCTGCACCTTATTCTCCGCAATCAATTTTTCAACGGTCGCCTGAATCTCGTCAAATCCGCACAGCGGCGCATCCTCAACCAGCGTTTCCAGCTCCGAAACCGCCAGCGATCGAAGGAGAAACGCATCGTCGTTCGCCCAGTAAAGTTTACTCGGCATGCTGTCGATGCAAAGATCCTCCGCGAATCGGTCTGACGATCCCTGCGCATAGCGCGGGTCGCCGAGCAACGGAATCCCGCGATAGCTGAGCCATCCTTCCAGATCATACTGTCCCTTGTTCGTAAACGCGCCGCACTGTGCGACCTCGTCCTTTCGGTCACGAATCACATCACAAATCATCGCTTTCGTGGGCAGAATGGCATATTCCTCGCCCAGAATCTCCTTGGTCAACGCATCCATTTTTTGATAGACCTCGCCCGCGGACACGTCCTGATTGATTGCAAACATCTCTTCCAGATTGATCGGACGCTCCTTTTGCCAGAGATCATAATAGACTGTCGTGTGCCGCCCTATGATCGGCAGATTTTGATACGGGAAATCGTAGTGTTCAAGCGTGATGCGGTTGTGCCGAATCCACTCCCTGTCATCCGTATCTACGCCGTATTTTTCCTTGAGCACATCATTCCCGTAATTCCGCACCACCCGCATAATCGGGAATGTGTCGGCTTCCGGCATCAGAATCGGCACGTTGAAGGCAACCGTTCGCCCCTTTTTGCTGGTGTAGCTCGCTTCCCAATAATCGGGCACTTGCGCTTTCAGCTCGGAAACAGAAAACCTCTCGCCGCCCGCGCTTGCCATCGTCGGCACAAGCATCATTGCGGCAATCGCCGCAAACAATCGTTTCATCCTCAATACGCTCCTTTTTTGACGGAAAGGAGCCGTCCTCCCAATAAGGCGGACAGCTTACAAAATCGGGGCGACCCTTTCGGGCCGCCCCGGAAGGGTGGTTTACTTGAGCAGAACGATGTCCTCATTCTCATGTTTCGGCGTTTCACCAGCGGCGATCTGCGCCTTATAATCGATGCCCGACCCGGTCGGCACAAGCACCATGCTGTTCATGCTTTCCGGCAGATCATAGCGAACCTTGACGAAGAACTGTCCGTCTGCATTCACGCCATAAGCACCGTCGTGGTTTTGCAGCTCCACACCATCGGCAACGAGCTTATAGTCGTTGATATACGGCATTTCCATCTCATGCTTGCCATCCGCGCTTGCTTCAAATGCCGCAGCCCATTCCGGCGCATCGAACACGACCTCGCCGCTGATATCCACATCGGACACGCGAATCGTCGCCTGCGCACTGTATGCACCGGTCGTCACAGAGCCGGCGTAGGCTTCGGTCTGACCATTCAGATTGACCTTGAACGGCAGGCGGAAGATGCCGCGGTTCTCCGGGGTCATGAGATGGCTGAAATACACATTGTTTTCGTCCTGGCAGTAAACGGACATGCCATACAGGATAGACATTTCAATTTCAATCTCATCCGTCGGTTCAAAGCCATCCGGCATTTCGACCTCCTGATAGCCCTGAATCGTGTACTCGTTGACCATCTCGGAACCGCTGTCCAGAATCATCAGCGGCTTGCCGTTCATCGCCGCGCCATCGCCCACGCCCATGGATTCGAAGGCGATGTATCCTTTCGGATGCGCGGAGAAATACGTCACGACTTCCTGATTCATATTGTCGTCGTAGAGGGAGTAATGCCCGACGAACTTGCCTTCCTGCGTGTCGTCCCACTTCTCAAAGCCGGTCGGCATTCCGTCGCCGGTGATGAAGCCGGTCTTGCAGTCGCTGGTCAGCGTGTAGGAATAATACAGCTTGTAGCCGTCGAAATATGCCTGATTGAGCGTCAGGTTGAAGCGGCGGTTGTACAGGCTCGCCATCAGCTCGTCGCGGGTGGTCTTCGGCGCTTCGGTCGCGCTCTGCGAGGGCGCGGTCACGGCCTGCGTGTCGTTGTAGGTGGCGGATACGTCCTCCAGCTTTTCCAGCCGTCCGACGCTCTGCTCGTTCTGCTGGTCGTTCACAGACTGTCCGAACACGCCGAGGTTCGCGGCCAGCGCTGCGCCGCCGACAACAAGAGTCAATACGATAGCAAATACCAATGCGGCAGAAATCTTTTTCTTCACGACTTTTTCTTCCTTTCTAATTGCCCGAAGCACCGCCTGACGGCGTTCGAGCGGAAACTCGCTGTCAGAAAGGCATGCTTTCAGCGCGTTCCCCAACTTTTTTTCATCCACCAAAATCACACCTTTCCAGTCTCTTTTTGAGCATCTCTTGGGCTCTGGTTAATTTGTGATAGATCGTTCCGGTTGCCTGATGCAGAATCTCTGCGATCTCCGGTGCTGTCAAATCCTGATAGAAGCGCAGCAGGATCACCTCGCGGTATTTCTGGGGCAGTGTTTGTACCGCCGCATACAGCTGCTGTGCCTCCTCTGACGCTTCCGGCGCCGAAAGCGTCATCATTTCAACTGGGATCGTTCGGTCTTCGAAGCGGAACCACTTTTTTCTTCTTTCGTCCCTGCAAAGATTGACGGCGATGCGAGTCAGCCAAGCTTTTTCACTTTCCGGCCGTTCCCCGCGGAAGCTGTCCATCTTTTTATACGCTCTGATAAATGTTTCCTGAACGATGTCCTGCGCCAGATGTCTGTCGCCCAGCAGCACTGTGCATGTGCCGGTCAGCATCGCGCCATATGTTTCCATCATTCGGGAGAGTTCCGCTTCAGAGGCTTTACCCGGTACCAAGGTATTGCCCATCACGCTCTCTCACCTTCCTTTCACTTACCAAGACGCAAATTTTCGCGGATATTGACACTTATTTTTAGTTTCTTTCGATTATTTTTCGAAAGTGGTGTTCTATGCTTATATTATGCATGTTTTGTCAAATAATTAAAAGTCTGTTCCGTAAATATACTATTTCGCTGCATCCATTGTACCATCCTTTTTCATGCTACAACAAAGAAACCAGCCTCTGCGAAAGATGACTGGTTTTGTTCAATATTAGATTCTATTTACACTGATAATGTTGACGATCACCTGATGATTTTCGGCGTATCATACACTTTCTGAGCACCCTTCGGATCGGTCATTTTGCCCGTTTGCGCATTGATTAGAACATTTTGGAATCCTAAATTATCCATATAATCATATGCACTGAGTTCTGCTTCCTCCGGCTCAATCGGAATTTCATTTTGATATCCGCACTTAACCACCCATGTCGGCATCAGACAAAACTCCGCATTTTTATCCTTCTTCGTGTAGGTCTCTCCGCTTTTCGCATAAAGAACATATCCCAGTTCCAAGCTATATACACACTCGATTTTTCCTTCCGTCATTGCATCCCGAATACACTCAAGCACAGTTTCGAGACTGCACAACTTTATGTCCTCTTCTACGGTTTCCTTTTCCTCAACAATACCTCTTGTCATCAGTGCCCATTCCTTCTCGTCTCTCCAATAGAGAAAGATTGTATTCGCCATCATGCGCATTTCGTCTTCGATTCGGCTTTCCTTACATCGCTTGACAAGGGCACACAGCCCTTTGTCGTGTGCGATGGATAAGTAAAAGTCAAATTTTCCACTCAATCGAAACGTGTTCGTCGGTTGCGCGGATCTGTGAGATCAGGCCGTCGGCAACCTGCCGCCTGTCCTCGAAGTCAATTTCTTCCCATTGGTTGAGGTAGACCGACAACCGCTCGATCTGCTCCGGGGACATGGTTTCCGCCGACAGCGCCGCGATCTCTTTTGTCAGGGCTTGGCGGTGTGTGTCCAGCTCCTCAATTTTGCTGTTGGCATAGGACAGCAGCACCGCATTAGCCCCGGTCAGAGTGTTCAGCAGCTTTTCAATCTCGTCCTCCACGCGGGCAAGCTCCATGTTCAGCGCGGTCAATTTGGGATTGACCGTTTCCCGCTTTGCCGTCAGCGTCTGGAACTCGGACAGCTTCTTGACCATCTCGCCGTACAGGAATCTTTCAAATTCCCGTGTGCGGAGCGTCCCGCAGCCGTCACAGCTTTTACTGTCGGCCCGCTTGGAGCAGCGGAGATATTGAACGCCTGTCGGATTGCCAACGCTCATAAGCGCGTACCCGCAGCGGCCACACTTGACCTTTCCGGCAAGCCATGTGTTCTTTGCCTTGCGCCCGCCTTGGAACGTCTTGTTTGCCATGAGCTTCTTCCGGCAGCGCAGCCATGTATCAGACGATACCAGCCCCTCGCTGGGAGCCAGAACAAGTATCTGATCTTTCAGGTGCTTGTTTTTTCTTTCCTGCACGTCCCGGCCCTGATAGAGATAGCAGCCGTTTGTCCCGGCAAAATCCGTGGCTTCATTGACTACCACCGTCCCCTGACTTTTGAAGAACTCGTACATATCGAGGTCGGCCTGCGCGTAAATGGGATTTCTCAAAAGCTGGGAGATAAAGCCCCGTGTCATTTCCTTGCCGTAGATCAGGATGCCCTCGTCGGCAAAGTAACGGGCGATGTCCCCGAAAGAGGTTGCGGGCTGAGAGTACATTTCAAACATCAGCTTTGCAATATCTGCCGTTTCCGGGTCAGGCTTCATCATTTTTGTGCGGATGCCCTCAATGGTGGTCGGCTCCAGTTGGAAGCCGTAGGGGGCCGCGCCGCTCATGTGAAAACCGTGCTGGCAGCGGGAATAGTAGGCATCGGTCACGCGCTTCTGGATGGTTTCACGTTCAAGCTGGGCGAACACGATGCAGATATTCAGCATGGCCCGCCCCATCGGGGTGGACGTGTCAAACTTCTCCGTGGAAGATACGAACTCAACATTGTATTCCTGAAAAGTTTCCATCATGGTTGCGAAGTCCAGAATGGAACGGCTGATACGATCCAGCTTGTAGACCACTACGCGCTTGATCAGGCCCCGGCGAATATCGGCCATCATTTCTTGGAACTTGGGTCTGTCGGTATTCTTGCCGGAATAGCCCTTGTCGGTGTACTTGCGGAAATTGCCTCCTCTCAATTCATACTTGCAGAACTCAATCTGGCTTTCAATGCTGATACTGTCCTTGCGGTCAACGGACTGTCTGCCATAAATGGCATCTTCACGAATAATCATTTGGTGCTCCTTTCCGTGTAGGAGCTACCAAACCTTACACCTATATTATACCTCTGGCAGCCCCGCATCTCAAGGATGTCCCGCATTAGTGCATCTGCGCCCGTCCCGGCGCATACTTCACAAAGACCTCATACAGACAGCTTTCAATCTCACGCTTGCGCTTATCCCGTGCTCGGGGAGAGAGCATCGGGGTCAGATTTTCCACGGTGATGGATTTGCCCTGAAAAGACGCGGTTTTGACTTCCTTGTGATAGCCGACTCTTGCCTCCGTCATCTGAAAACCTCCTATAAAAATCAGCGGTGTGAATAAATTTGATGGTTTCCCATTGTCCGTGGGGAAACGTGAAAGGACGGCACAAAAGCGCCGTCCTTTGACCTTGCCCCACCTCTGGCCACGATGGCCAGAAGCAGCGGGACGGTTGTTTTCCGTTTCAATCCACAAAAGAGGGAGCCGCCGCGCCGGATTGGTTTGGGCTGTCATAAGACAGAAAGGCCCGGTTGGACGGCTCCCTGTATGATTGTTGTGTGCCGTATTTGCCACGCATCCCCGGCACGGGGAGTATTCCAGACCGCCGATGGCTTCGGCTGCATAGCCCCACAGCACCGCTGCCCGTGGAGGGCTGGCGCATACCGCAGGGACTCCCCCTCAAGTCTGTGGGAGGGCGTGAGCAAGTTTCATTATCCTCCGCGCTGTCCTCGCGCCCGGTTTGCCAGCACCGGGTCAAAGGCTGCGTTGATCGCTCGGCCAGCTTGTCCATCACCTCCTGAGCTGGCTGTCGTGGCGGCGCACCTTACGTCGCTATCACGCGGATTTCGTATCGGGAATACTGTCTATTCAGTTTTCAAGGCGAGGAAGAAAACTCCTCTCACCTATCAGGAGGTTTTGGGGGCAAATGTACTCCCTCTTACAGAGATTTTTTCAAAATATTTTTCATAGCAGCCAGCCCACGCTCAACGGAGCAGCAGATGCGGCTCCGGCCAACGCCCTCGGATGCCGCGATCTCGGCCTTGCTCATGCCGAGAAGATAGTGCTGGTACACACGCCGGGCCTGCGTGGGCGGGAGCTGGGCCAGTGCGTCATAGAGGGCAAAGGTGGTTTCCCTTGCCTCAATGTACTCGTCCGGGGTCAAGGGCTGGCAGAGCACATTGACCTCAAAGCCGGGATCGGTGTCCAGCGAGCACTCGCCATTTCTGCGCTTCTGCCGCTTGTAGCTGTCGCACAGGCGGCCTCCCATCGAGAGGGCGGCGGCGATCTCGTCCGAAACTTCCAGCATCACATTTTCGGTCATATAGGGGTAATACCGTTTCAGGTTGATAGTCGTCATAATTGTCCTCCATTTCAAAAGGTGGTTGGTGAGTGCGGATTGAAATGGAGAACAGGCGGCCCCCGGCACCTTGGAGCCTCTGGCCACCGTGACCAGAAGCAGGGGCATATAAAAACGTCCGCACAGCATGACACTATGCGGACGCACGAAACAACATTTTCACTTACATACTGACAGATTTCGCATCCACCGCCGGACTGATCCCATCGGACAGGCAGACTTTTTTTGACAAGTTAGGGGGGGTAGAAAGTGAAAATAGCATGGCGGCACCTCCGATATGCCGCCATGCCGTCTGTTAATATGGTGGCAGATTTGATCTCAAATCAAACCTACCACCGCAAAGTGTAAGTAAGATAAAGCCAATATGGAGTGTATATGAAATGGCCGGTTCTCGCTGAGAGAACCGGCCCAAGTGAGAAACTTATTATTCGGTGGAACCATTGTTGAGCAAATCGTCCGCTTCTTCCTGTGATATATTTCCCGATGAAACTTGCTGCTCCAAGTATTCCTGCACAGCTTTAGTAGCAGCGTCTGCAGTATCAAAATGGCCCAAATCAACTGTAGAACCGTCAGGTAAAGTAATGATTGTCGATCCGGGGGCAGACGCTGGTTCAGCGTTCCATGTTTCAGGATCAAATGCGCCAGAAATGATACCACCGTTGGACAATTCCATAGATTTAGTAAAGTGATACCCCTCTTTCATAAGCGCAAGCTGATCCTGCCAGCCTTCATACAGACTATCTACATCTTCCTGTGTCCATTCGCGACACACATAGCTGCCGTTGTCATCTTTGTAATAGAAGGATTTGTCCTTATTATCCGCCAGCTTTTGAATTTGGTCACGCTGTTGCTCCATCCAATCTTCAAATTCATCGATTTCCCAATACTCCAGTTGGGTATCGGATGGGCCTCCTGGCAAGCAGTTTTCATCGGCTACCGCATCTGATGTATCCTGGCCGATGTTCGTTGAAACAGGTTGGTTCTTTCCCGAATTACTCGGTATCTCTTGTGTGGAAGTGGCGTTTGCAGTACACGCAGCCAAGATCAAGCAGCTAAACAAGGCAAGTGAGATGGCTATAAACGTTTTTTTCATAATATGACCTCCATAGTGATTATTACACATACCCTTCTGTGCAATGATAATCTACCATCTGTGTATGGAGCATATATGAAACCAATATGGAAGTATATTTTATTTTCACATAGCATAGGGATGGCATCAAGATCATCAAAAAGTAATGGTAAACCGCATTCCCAATGGTTTTTGTATGGGTTCCAATGAGTAGGAAAGTTTCAAAGAATCTAAAATCGAGGCCACTATGTATAACCCAAGACCATTACCGCCATCATTCTGGTTGCGGGCATAGTCGGGGCGATAAAATGGTTCAAATATATGTTTTAGATGCTCTGCTGAAATTGGCTCACATTCATTTTCGACTATCAATTTACGGCCATCAATGCGGACAAAAATAGAGTGACCAGGCAAGGTATAAGCAACAGCATTGGAGAGAATATTTGAAAATGCTCTTGCAAATGTTTTTGGGGGCAAGGTAATTGTAAAGGTTTCAGGGAAAGCCTCTTGAAAGGAAATTCCATTTGCCTGAGCAATCAAGCGATATTGTTTACACAACTCTGATAAATAGCAGTCTACGGCTAATGCTTGTGGTTCCTCCGCCGCCGTTGTGCCAAGTTTGGATGCGTCCAATACCTCTGAAATCATTTTACTGAGTTGTTCTGTTCGTTCTTTGCACAGTGGCAGATATTCTTCATAATCGCTGTATTTACCAACCTTTAAGATCATATTTTCCAACATGGCATTCAATGCTGTAACCGGAGTTTTTAGCTCATGGGATGCCGAACGCAGAAAGTCAATTTTTTGCTTTTCGGCTTCACTAACCTTATCTTTTTCCTCTTGCAGATGTTCAATCGTGCTCAATAAATTTTGATATAGTTGGTTGATTTGATTGGCTAATATTCCAATCTCGTCATTGGTTGCAGTCTTACACGCTGCTTTGCGATTCAAAACAGCCATGTGATTTGTTGCATCTAAAATACCCTTGATGGGATTTGTTATTGCTTTTGAAAAAAAGTAGGCACATAAAAGTGAAACTACAATACAAATTGCTATGGTATAGGGTAATGAGCGCAATATTGTGTGGGCTATTTCTGTATTTCTCGGAATGGCAGCAGTCCTAATTGCTGATGACATCCCATCGACATAAGTTCCCTCTGATAGGACTGAATTTTCTCCCATCATCGGGGCGAGAAGATAAATCGTTCCGCTGGCAAGCATTGTTATGAGCAATAATAGCGCCAAGGTATAAATAAATATTTTGGGAAAGAGCTTTAACTTTTTCATGTTTCTACCTCAAATTTGTACCCGATCCCTTTCACCGTAACAATACAATCAAGGCGAAGTTTTTTACGCAAGTTCTTAATATATGTATCAATGGTACGATCAATAATAGGGTAATCGGCTCCCCATAGGTTATCCAGCATTTGAGATCGAGTAAGCACTAAACCTTTGTGTTCAACCAAGAGCTTTAGCAAATCAATTTCTTTTGGGGTAATGTCAATTTTCCCCTCGGGGCCTTTAGCTGTGTATCCAGAAAAATCAACTGTTACATCCCCAAAAGTCATAATATCAGGTGAAACCGTTTGCCCGCTTCGCCGTAGGAGGGCAGTAACTCGCCGTCCGAGAAGAACCATTGAAAAAGGTTTTGTAATGTAGTCATCAGCCTGTTCATCGAAACTTGTAACTTGAGTATATTCATCACCGATTGCGGTGAGCATGAGGATTGGCACAGAACTTTTTGCTCTAATCGTATGTAATACAGCCAGCCCCGTCTTTTTAGGAATCATAATGTCCAAAATGATCAGATCAATATTATTGCACTCAAAAAGTTGTAATGCTTCATCACCATCATAAGCCGAAAGCATCCGATACCCAAAAGATTTTAGATATTCAGCAACAGCATCGTTCGTTTGCCTATCATCTTCTACAATCATTATTGTTGCCATAAAAGCACCTCCTTGTGTAGTCTACTCGCAGTTTGTGGAGTGTATATGAAATTACCCAAAAACATTATATCTCCATTATCTGTGTCAATCAATGTTGCGTAGTGAAATTAAATACTACTTATCATAAAATTGTATTTCGTTCTCATATACAAACCTGAAATGTAGAATAATGTAGGGTGATATGAGAATGTACCAAGATGAAAGACGGCTCGACTTCCACGCATTAGGCCGGGAGATCAAGCGCAAAAGAGAGGCAAAAGGCTGGACACAGGAATACCTCGCGCAGCTCGTTGACCGCACACCTCGTTCTATTATGTATTTTGAAAATCGTGGTCAGCATCCGAGCCTAAATACCTTTTACCAAATGGTAACGATGTTCGGTATCTCCGTGGACGAATACTTTTATCCCGATATGGGAGCCGATGAAGCCGCAAAGAAGCGGATCGGTATTCTGCTTAATTCTCTCAGCGAAAACGAGCTGCGGCTCGTCGAGGGTATTATCGATGCAATCATAAAAAACCGCGGAACGGAGGGAGCGTAAGAAACGGCGCTGCCTCCGTTTTTTCGTGGGGTTTCCGGGGGACGCACTAACGGCAAGCAAGGCAAGTGTATTGACACTTGCAATTTCCGCGCTGCGGAAATGCTTGTTGGGGTGCCCCCAAACCCGCTGGACTTCTGGCCACCGTGACCAGAAGAAACATTGTCTGCGTCGCCGTCCCTAACGGGCCTGCTCCTTATTGCGCTGGCTGTCCGTCAGCCCGCGCAGATGATCCACGCTACCCTTAACCGCCACCAGCTCCCGCATATCCTGCTGGGCCTTGCGGTATTCCAAATAAAGAGCCTTTTTCCGCGCTGCCAGTTGGCGGCGTTTTTCTTTTAGTACGTCCATTTTGGGGAGCTTCTCGCCACCCAGCAGCTCGGCCATTGTCGCCTTGGCCGCCCGGTAGTCGGCCAGTTCCGCCTCATGCTCGGCAAGGTATTTCCGGCTGTACTTGGCGGCCTTGTACCCATCGAACGCGGGGCGGGTCTTGGCGTACTGCACCACGGCGGCCATCAGATCGGACACACGGGAAAGCTCGGCCTCGGTCTGCTGAATGTCCCCGGCCAGCGTGTGAAAACGCTCTGTGGCGGCGTCGGTCTTTGCGGCCAAATCGTCATATTCAAATAGCTGGTGCTCTTTCAGATATTGCAGCGCGGCCGCCATCTGTTTAAGGTTGTACACCTTGGCCCAGCGTTCATAGGCTGGGCCTTTACCCTGACGCATCCTCTCCTGAATATCGATCAGCAGATTGACACGGCGGGGTGCGGGCGCTTTCCGCGCCGTGGCCGTTCGTGTGGGAGCCTTGCCGTCAATGACGGCCTGCACGTCCTCGGGGCCGTAGCCGTCCCCCAGCGTGGACGCCCGGAAACGGGCCGCCCGCTGTTGTCCTGGCACAAGGAATGAAATCGCGCCGCCGCGCCCGTGCTTGACCTGTATGCCTGCCGTTTCCATGCGCCGGAGAAAATCTGCGAAGTCCTTGGGGCGCTCCGTCAGGGCCGCATCAATGGCAAGACGGATCTGTTCTTTCTGTGAGAGCTTTTGATTTTCCCCCAGCCATTGACCGTAGTGCAGATACCGCCCCTTGCTGTGGAGCTTGGGATTTACAATCACGGACAGATCATGCTCCAGACATACCCGGTCAGACAGCCGCCGCAGGGCAAACGAGGAGCCGATGAAGTTGCGGAACTTCCGGGAGCGGTCATAGGCGGTGGAATTGTAGTAGATGTGATTGTGAATGTGCTCCTTGTCTATATGGGTACAGACAAAGAATTGATACTTGCCCTTTGTCCAGCGCATCGCCGTTTCATAGCCGATGCGGTTGGCCTCCTCCG